>Ga0209083_1000047_pt1 | contig 189489 bp, 287 predicted proteins | sample AM7aDNAmetaG_FD_184132 | JGI IMG/M metagenome (GOLD analysis project Ga0209083, IMG submission 184132) | Freshwater microbial communities from Finland to study Microbial Dark Matter (Phase II) - AM7a DNA metaG (SPAdes) (version 3) | ecosystem: Environmental > Aquatic > Freshwater > Lake ... | reverse complement strand
AAAATAACAGAACCATATGTAAAAATTATTGGTCTGGTAGACATCTTGAATTGGATATATTTTTACCTGATGTAAGAAAAGCAATAGAATTTAATGGTGAATATTGGCATTCTAGTGATAAGTCAAAATGGTATGACGAAATGAAGAAGAAACAATGTATAAAAAAGAAAATTGATTTATTTATAATAAATGAACGAGATTGGATTAATAATAAAGAAAACTGTTTAGAGGAGATTAAAAAATTTATATGCTAATAAGAAGAGTAGACAATGGTGATGTATCTTTATTAAAGAGTGGGAGTCATAAGGAAATTATTTTTAACTGCGATATTTGTGGTATTGAAGTTCAACAGCAGTATAGAATATATTTAAAACAGAATGATGGCCATTTTTGCAGGCCATGTAGAAACAGACATACAGCTAATAGAGAAGATGTAAAAGAAAAACAATCTATCTCATCTAAGTTGCGATGGGCTGATAATGAATATAGAGAAAGTATGAGTGAAAAAATTTCGTCCGCTACAAAAAAATCATGGTCTGGTAATATAGAAAGAAAATTAAATTTAAGTATTAATAACCCCATGAAAAATGAAGATACGAGATTAAAAAAGTCCATTAGTTCATCTACAAAAGAAAATGATATTATAAATGCTTTAAAAGATGCTGATTATGAATATATAGAAAAAAGTGGAAATATAAAAGGTGAAAATTTTAAAGTTAGATATATTTGTAATAATGGGCATGATAGATGGCAGATTTGGAATGATTTTAAGCAGGGGCATAGATGTTATGAATGCTCTATGTCAATTTCTAATGCTGAAAAAGAAATATTAGAATATATACAAACTTTTAATTTAAGTATTATATGTAATGATAGAAAAATAATAAGACCTTTAGAACTAGATATAGTAATACCAGATAAAAAAATCGCTATAGAATATTGTGGTTTATATTGGCATGGTAATTTAAAGAAGCCAGATAAAAAATATCATCTTAAAAAATTGGAACTATGTAATGAACAGGGATATAGATTAATAACTATTTTTGAAGATGAATGGTTATTTAAAAATGATATTGTAAAGGACAGATTAAAGCATATAATAGGTTTATCAGATGAAAAACTTTACGCAAGGAAGTGCATTATAAGAGAAATAGAAACAACTATAGCAAAGTCTTTTATTGAATTATACCATATACAGGGTTATACACCATCATCTATAAAATTAGGTGCATACTATAATGATGAACTTGTTTCTGTAATGACTTTTGCTAGAGGTAATATATCAAAAGGGTCTAAAAATGTCGATGGTGTATGGGAATTAAGTAGATTTTGTACATCTAAAAGTATAATAGGCATTGCTGGTAAGTTATTAGAATTTTTTAAGAGAAATTATTGTTGGGTTGAAATTTATTCATATGCTGATAGGCGGTGGTCGGAAGGTAATGTGTATTCTAAAATTGGATTTACACAAGTGAGTTTAACTGAACCTAATTATTGGTATTTTAAGTATGATGTGCTAAAGAGAATACATCGTTTTAATTTTAGGAAAGATAAGATAAGGCATTTAGCTACACAAGATACTCAAACTGAATGGGATATAATGCAAGAACAAGGTTGGGATAGAATCTATGATTGTGGTAATATAAAATTTGTAATGAAATAAATACTTGACATTTGTATAAATATAAGGTATAATACAAACATAATAAAGAGGTAATAAAGTGAATAGAAAGCATTTAATAGATTATGTTAAAAAAGATATTGAAAGTTATAAGTATAAACTTTTATCAACAGAATATAAAAATGCTTTGACTAAATTAAGAATATTATGTTCTGTCGGTCATGTATTTGAAATGAGATATAATAATTTTCAAAGAGGAAATAGATGCCCTGAATGTTATAGTAATAGTAAATATTTAGAATATAAAAGTGTTAAAGAATATATAGAATGTAATGGATATAAATTATTATCAACTATTTATAAAAGTAGTAAAGATAAATTAGAATTGCAATGTTCAGAAAACCATATATATAAAGCATCATATAATCATTTTCAACAAGGGAGAAGATGCCCTGAATGTTCGTCAGTATTAAAATGGTCTAAGCCAGAAAAGGAAATTGCTGAATATGTTAAAGAGAATTATTCTGGTGATGTTGTAGAAAATGACAGAACACAAATTAAGAACTTTTGGACTGGTAAAAATCTTGAATTAGATATATTTTTACCTGAACTTTCTAAAGCAATAGAGTTTAATGGAACATGGTGGCATTCAAACGATACAACTAAATGGTATGATGAAATGAAACAAAAGCAATGCATACAAAAGGGTATTAATTTATTAGTTATAGAAGATAAAGATTGGTATAATGATAAGTTATGTTGTTTAAACAAAATAAATGAGTTAATAGGTGTAAGATGCCTGATTTAGATAGAGAGAATTTAGCAGATGAGTTTGGTATGGATTTTAGACTTAATCCTGATGATAGTATACCACAAACAAATGATGTAGATGTGAATAATCCAAATGATATAATGGAAAAAAATATATCAAAGGCTAATCAGATATTAGATCAAATATTATCTGAAATGGGTTCAGGCGGGTTCTCTGCACGATTAGTAGAAGTTGCCAGTTATATGGTAGCAAATATTAATTCGGCGGTTGAAATTATAAATAAAAAAAATACGCAAAATTGTGATTTACTTTTGAAAGAAAAAATGTTAGAATTAAAAGAAAAAGAAACACTAGTGAAATTAAAAATCTTAGATAAGAATACTGGTGTGAGAAATCAAAATATTATTGTAACAGATAGAGAAACAATATTAAGAATGTTAAAAGTTGATAAAAAATTAATAGATGCTAAACTAATTGAAGGAGAGAAAGATGAATAATGTTGATTTTAGGAATGTGATTCTTGAGCAGAGAAGTAAAAAGGAAAACAATAAATGGGAAGGCACTTGTCTTGATTACTTTAATTTTGTAAAAGAAAATCCTTATATCGCACAATTTGCGCCGGGTCGTATTTATAATATGATCATGTCTTATGGCACAGAACCTGTTGATGATGCATTCAAGACAAGAAGTTATGAAGATTTGGTTCGTTATAAGTTTTTTGATAAGAAGATTTATGGTACTCTTGAGCCTATTCATGATTTGATGCGTTTCTTGAAAGCAGCCTCTCATAGAACAGAAACAGGAAAACGTATTTTGATCATGGTTGGCCCAGTTAGTTCTGGTAAATCAACAATCGCTTCCTTGATTAAAAAGGGTTTGGAAAGAGATAAGACACCTAAGTACGCAATTAAGGATTGCCCAATTCATGAGGAACCATTACATTTGATTCCTGAAGTTGATAGGCCATATTGGGAAAAGGAACTAGGTGTTCAGATTGAAGGAACATTATGTCCTGTATGCAAACAGAATATTGAAGCAAACTATATGTCTGAAGATGGCAATGTACAATGGGAAAATGTTTTGGTAGAGAAGATTGCATTATCTGAGCATGACCGTGTTGGTATTGCAACATTTTCACCTTCCGATCCTAAGAGTCAGGATATTTCCGAACTTATTGGTAGAGTAAATCTTTCTAAGATTACTCGTTATGGTGAAACAGACCCAAGAGCATATCAGTTTAATGGTGAGTTGCAGGTAGCTAATGGTGGTATGATTGAAATGATTGAAATGATTAAAGTTGATACTAAACTTCTGTATGTATTTATTACAGTAGCACAGGAACAACTTATTAAAACACCAGGCTTTCCTCAGATGTATATTGATACTTTGGTTTTGAGTCATACTAACCAGACAGAGTTTGATACATTTAAGTCTGATAAGAAGAATGAAGCACTACATGATAGAATGTATCCTGTAATGGTTCCTTGGAATCTTAAAATTGATGATGAGGTTAAGATTTATGAAAAGATGATTGGTGAATCTTCTTTTAGAGGTATTCATATCGCACCTAATACATTAAGGGTTGCGGCACAGTTTGCTATTCTTTCTCGCCTTATTCCCACAGCTAAGGTAAACTCTCTATTGGATAAGATGAAGATTTATAATGGTGAGATTACTGAAGAAATGAGGAAGCAGAATCTTGATGTTAAACAACTTCTACAGGAAGGCCGTGAGAAGGGTGAAGGCATGAGTGGTATTTCTCCGAGATTTATTATTAACGCCATTAACATTTCTCTTGGTATGAAAGAGGATAAGAAATGTATTAATCCTATTGATATTATTAGAGGTTTGAAGTCCAACTTTGATCATCACATTGGTATTTCTGAAGAAGATAGGAAGCGTTTTATTAATCTTTTACTTTCTGAAAAAGAGTCTGTAAGCTCTGAGTATAAAGAGATTGCAAAGAAAGAAGTAAATATGTCTTTTATGTCGGCATATGAAGAGCAGGCACAATCTTTGTTTGATAACTATTTGTTAAACGCTTCGGCTTATTGTAAGAAAGAGAAGGTAATGGATTCTATTACCGGCGAGTATTCCGACCCTGATGAAAAGTTGATGAGGCAGATTGAAGAGTTTATCAGTGTTCCAGTAAATGCTAAGACAGAGTTTAGACAGGGTATTTTCGTGTATAAATCTTCTCAGCTTGAAAGAGGTAAGGAGTTTACTTTCAAAGACTATGACCCGTTGAGAACAGCTATTGAGAAGAAACTTATGTCCGATTTGAAGAATGTTGTAAGTTTGACAATCGCAGACAAGTCTAGTACAGATTTGAAGTCTAAAGCTCGTAGGACTACTGTTATTGAACGATTGAAGAAGAATGGCTATTGTGAGGAATGTGCCAAAATCCTGTTAAGTTTCGTTGGAGAAATTTTGCGCAAGGAGTGATATAGTACGGAAAAATCAACATAGTTTCCCCAACAAAGGAAATATATAAATACCTTCAGTAAGGAAATTTTATTGGAGGTATTTTTATTTATGAAGTATGAAGAAGGATTAAAAGTATTAAGATTTAATGAAAAAACAGGTAAATGGTATAAAGATAATCCGACAGCTGAAAATCCTTGGAGAATGACTGTATATATTTTAAGTGATGCTCCTTGTGAAGTATGTGGTGAAAAGTTTTTTTATTGTAGTGGTAATAAAGGTTGTTGTTGTTCTTTTTCGTGTAATGCTAAAAAAAGAAATGCAATGTATGGTATATCGGAAGAAACTGCTAAGAAAATCAGTCAAGCAAATTTAGGTAAAAAAATGAATGATGATTTCAAAGCAAAATGTGCATTAAATAGTTCAAAAAGAATAGGTGAATTAAATGGTAATTGGAAGGGTGGTATAACTTCAGAAAATACTAAGATATATTGTTCTAAAGAATATAAGGAATGGAGAACATCTGTATTTGAAAGGGATAACTATACTTGTGTTATGTGTAATGAAAGAGGATATAAGTTACAAGCACACCATATTAAAAGATTTGCATTATATAGAGATTTAATATATAATAAAAATAATGGTGTGACTTTATGTGAAAACTGCCATTATTCTATAAAAAAGCATGAAGAAGATTATGAGAGTATGTTTAACGAATATTTGGAAAAATTGGTTATTGACAAATAACAAGTTATATGATATAATAACTTAAAATATAGAAAAGAGGATTCATATGACAATAGTAGCTGATGGTGATTGGCAGTTTTCTGAGAAAGGAAAAAAGGATGCTGAAAGGCATAGACAAAAAGTTGATGCTGTTATTAGAGGCCAAGTTAAGGACATTATTGGTGAAGAATCCATTATTACTAAAGGAAAGAATGGTAAAGTAAAGGTTCCTATTAAGGGTCTTAAGGACTATCGTTTTGTCTATGGTAGAAATGACGAAGGTTCTGGCGGTGTGGGACAAGGTGAAGGAAAGCCAGGTGATGTAATCGGTAGAAGGAAAGTAAAGAGTGACGGTGGTAGTGATGAGCCAGGTGATCAGATGGGTGAAGATTATATGGAAACTGAAATTGATATTGAACAAATCATTCAGTTAATGTTTGAGGACTTGGGTCTACCATACATTGAAGAAAAAACATCTGATAAAAGTATGCTAGTTCCTACTGGCTGGAAGTTTGAAACTACATCTAAGATAGGTATTCAGCCTAGACTACATAAGAAAAAGACTTTAAAAGAAACAATGTTACGAACTAGCCTTTTCATTAAAGAAATAATGGAAGATACTGGTTGTACTGAAACAGAGGCTTCACAGGCATTGGTTCAATCTTTTGGCGATTTGGAAGAAGCTATTTTAATCATAAAGAATAATATATTGGATCGTTCTATTGATCCAGAGCAGTTGTATATCGAAGATGATGATTTAAGGTTTAGAGTACCAGAAGAACAGATGACACCACTATCTAACTGCGTTATTATCGCAATGATTGATACATCAGGTTCTATGGATAGTAATAAGAAGTATCTTGTAAGGTCATTATTGTTTTGGATAAATGAGTTTTTGAAGAAGTCATATGATAATGTTGTGATTAGGTTTATTACTCATACTACAGAGGCTCAGTTTGTCTCTGAGGACGAATTTTTTAAGAAGGGTGAATCTGGCGGAACTAACTGCCATACAGCATTTGATTTGGCTAACTACGCATTAGATACTGAATACCCTGAAGAAGCATGGAATAGATATGTAATCTACGCATCTGATGGTGAAGATTTTAACTTTGATAGAACAATGAAATCAACAAAGGAAATGTTAAATAAGAGTGTGAATATGTTAGCTTATTGCGAAGTAAATGGTGTTGAAGATGAGGATAATTCATTTAGTCCTGTTTATGGAGCCGGATGGTCGCCAAATACATTGTTAAAGGAATATATTAAGACATTTAAATTTGCTATGACTACGGAAAATGGCACGAACTTCTATAAGGATGACGCTAATCATTTTGTGATGTGTGAGATTAGAAATAAATCCCATATTTATAGTGCAATTAAGCATATTTTGTTTGAAAGGAAGGCATAATGAATAGGAAGTATACATTAGAAGAAGTTAAAAGTTATATAGAAAGTTTCAACTATAAACTTCTATCTACTGAATACAAAAATAGTAAAGAAAAATTAGAACTACAATGCCCAAAAGGTCATATTTATAAAGTAATATATAATGTTTTTCAAAGAGGTTATAGATGCCCTGAATGTAATAATAAAATGAGAGGTAATAGTCAAAGATTAGAATATATTAATGTTAAAAATCGTATAGAAGATTTTAGCTTTAAATGGTTATCTGGTGAATATATAAATGCCTTTTCTATATTAGAACTACAATGTCCTGAAGGTCATATATTTAAAAAAAGATTTAATGACTTTCAGCAAGGACATAGATGTTTGGAATGTTTTAATAAAAGAAGAAGCATCATACAAAGAGCATCATTAATAGATGTTATGCAATATATTAAAGATAGAAATTATGTGTGGCTGTCAGGCAAGTATAAAAACAATTCATCTATATTAGAGTTGAAATGCCCTGAAGGACATATTTTTAAAATGTATTTTAGACGTTTTAAAAATCAAAATTGCGGATGCCCTGAATGTGCTCTAGTTAAAGGATGGTCTAAACCAGAAAAAGAAATTGCTGAATATGTCAAAACTATTTATTCGGGTACTATTTTAGAAAATGATAGAACACAAGTAAAAAACTATTGGACGGGTAAAAATCTTGAATTGGATATATTTTTACCTGATGTAAGAAAAGCAATAGAGTTTAATGGTGAATATTGGCATTCTAGTGATAAGTCAAAATGGTATGACGAAATGAAGAAGAAACAATGTATAAAGAAAAATATAGATTTATTAGTTATCAAAGAGCAAGATTGGTATGATGATAAGGTATGTTATTTAAATAAAATAAACGATTTAATAGAAAGGATGTCATAATGGAAAAGGGTAATTTACAAAGACTTATTAAAATTGAGGACAGGATTAAACAAATACTTTTTGATGATATGAAGTTGAAAAGTGTTGATGTAGAGTTTGATGTTATCCCACCTCAGAGGATGCTTGAGATTATGGCATATAGACTTCCTACAAATATATCTAACTGGAAGTATGGGCGAGATTATGAGAAGAATAAAACACTTTATGATTTATATGGTGATAGTCTACCATATGAAGTTGTAATACATGATAATCCTGCAAGAGCATACTTAATGGATAGTAATACATTGGCAGTACAGGCATTGGTTATTGCCCATGTTTATGGCCATACAAATTTCTTTACGGAAAGTAAATGGTTTATCAATAATCGTAATGATATAATGAGTGTTATGAGGGAAGGTTCTAAACGATTTAATGAATACGAAAGAATGTATGGTATTGGTGAGGTTGAAAAGATTGTAGATGCAGCGCATTCTATTCAGTTTCATTCAAGTCCTTTTGATAATGAAACAGAAGAAGAAAAAAGGTTGCGTGTATTTGATCAGATGAAAGAAAAAAGGAAGATTACTAATCTATCTTCTTTTGGTGATTTAACAGATACCCATAAATCTGTTGATGCTTTTGTTGACGATGCGTCTATTGATTTAATGAATAATCGTTTATGGAGAGAACTGAAACAGCAGATTCCTGTTGAGCCTACTGAAGATTTGCTTAGATTTATTATTGATAACTCACGCATTTTAGAAGATTGGCAGAAGGACATTCTTGAAATCTTGAGAATTGAGGGTCAGTATTATTGGCCTATTATGAGGTCAAGGTATATGAATGAGGGTTGGGCTACATTCATTCATCAGAAGATTATGAATAAACTATTTGATGAAGAACTATTAACAGCAGAAGAGCATGGGCAGTATAACTATTCCAACTCACTTGTAAAAGCTATGAGTAGATATAGTATGAATCCGTATCTTATTGGCTCTGGTATGTGGGAGCATATTGAGGAAAGATGGGATAAAGGTCGTCATGGTAAAGAATATATGGAATGTAGTGATTACAAGTTAAAAGAAGAGTGGGATACAAAGGAAATGGGTGGCTTTGAAAAGTGTAAGGATGTAATGAGAACATATACAGATTGGTTCTTTATGCAGGATTTTCTTACAGAAGATGTCATTGATAAGTTGGATATGTATATTTATACTGAAGTCCCAAGTGCAGATTATGCAAATACTGTAGACTATGTTAGAACAGATCATACAGCAGCTCAGATTAGGGAACTGATTGTAAATAGTTTTTCTAATAGTGGTATTCCCAAAATAAATATAATAGATGGAAATCATCATTTTGATGGCTCATTATATTTATCTCATGATTTTTCTGGTATTGAGTTGGATAAGTTAAATACAGTAAAAACTTTAGAGCATATTTATACTCTTTGGGGTAGACCAGTAGTTCTTTCTACTACAATAGGCGATAAAAGATATGAAGTAAAAATAGACACAAACCCAACTATAAGGCCGCCAAAAAAGAGTTAACTATAAATCAATTTATAAAATATACATAATCCTCCTAAATAACTAAATAGTTTAGGAGGATTTTTTTATGGGTATTAAGTATAATGATTATGTGAAGAGGCCAGAGGAGCAGTTTGAATATAAGCCTGAAGATGTAAGAGCCTTATTAAATTGTTCGACAAATATAAACAATTTTTTACAATATATAAAGATTGTCCATCCTGATAGGGGCCGAATTGAATTTGAACCCTATTCCTTTCAAAAAACAATTCTTAAAAAAATGGCAGACAATAGATTTGTTTGTGCTCTATGCGCAAGACAAGCTGGAAAAACTACTGTTGTTTCAGTCTATGCTTTGTGGTTTTCAATCTTTAATTCTGATAAAACAATCGGTATAGTATCTAATAAGCAGACATCAGCTATAGATATTATGAGTAGAATTAAATTGATGTATGAAGAGCTACCAATATGGTTAAAGCCGGGTGTCCGTGAATATTCTAAGACTTTTATTTTATTTGATAATGGTACAAGAATAATAGTATCCGCAACTTCTCCTGATGCTTTCCGTGGTAGAACAATCAACTTACTTATATGTGATGAAATAGCATTCGTTCCTAAAGGTATATGTGAAGATTTTTGGGCAGCCAACTATCCGACCATTTCAGCTTCTGAGGATGCAAAGATTATTCTTATTTCAACACCTAATGGAGTGTTCAATCTATTTCATAGGATATACAGTCAAGCAGAGCGTGGAGAGAATACATTTAAACATATTCGTGTTACTTGGAGAGAAGTGCCTGGCCGTGATGAGGCTTGGGCGCAAGAGCAATTAAAGAACTTAGGTAAGGTAAAGTTTACTCAGGAATATGCCTGTGAGTTTTTAGGTTCTACAAATACAGTTATAGACCCTGTTACACTTGAATACCTATTTGATAATGTTAGAGAACCTATAAAAACAGAAATGGGTAATAAGTATTCTGTTTATGAAGAACCTGAAGCTGGTGCACAGTATATTATTGGTGCTGATACTGCTAAAGGAACTGGTGAAAATGCTTCTACATTACAGATCATGAAGATTATAAGTTTAACACCATTGAAGTATCAACAAGTTGCCGTATATAATGATAATCAGACAGATGTTTATTTGTTCGCAGAGATTATAAATAGATTATCATACTATTATAACAATGCTTATATTATGTGTGAAAATAACTCAGAAGGTTCTGCTGTTGTGAATAGACTATGGTGGGAATTTGAGAACTCTAACTTAGTAAATACTGGAAGTAAAAATGCAGACTTAGGTATTAGAGCTAGTAAAAATACAAAACCTAGAGCTGTTCTATTAATGAAAAAACTGATAGAAGATAAGTGCGTAGATATATATGATAAGGATACAGTATATCAGTTAGGTTCTTTTATTGAATCAAATGGTCGTTTTATGGGGAAGGATTTACCAGATGATTTAGTTTCTGCATTGTATTGGGCTTGTTATTTTGTAGAGATGAACATTATAGATGATTATGATCTAATGGATTCTAAACCTGTCAATAACAATAGTGAAGAAGAAGTATGGGGATTTTTGAGTGATGTATCTACTGAAACTGATGATGACTTCAGTTGGCTGCAGGATTATAACATCAATTAAAATAATATATAAATAATAGTATTGAATATATTTTATCGAGGATGTAAATATGAAAAAATCTGATATGGTCGAAAAGATTAAACGCAGATTGGGCGCCCCTGTTGTAAAGATAGAACTTGATCCAATGCAAATTAATGATGCTATAGACTATGCAAGAACAAAGTATATAAAATGGGCTGTGGGTCAAGCAACGCAGGAAGTGTTTTTTACTCTAATGCTGTCAGCTGGTGAAGCCTTTTATGATATGCCAGCGAATATAACTGAAGTCATAGGGTATAGTACTCAATCAGCTGGTTCTATTCATACATTATTTACAATAGAAAATTATTTATACAATCAGGGTATGTATGATCAGTTGTTGATGAGAAGTGCTGGTTCTGGTTATGATATGGTTTCTTATCATATAGCAAGAGGATTTTTAGAAACAATAAAAAGATATGTAGTTGATGCTTATAGTTTTATATACCATCAATATACTAATCAACTAGAAATAAAACCTACACCGCCTTATGGTGGTCAATTAACAATTAATGATATTACATATGAAACACCTGGCTTTATTTTAGTTAGAGCGTATATGGCAGAAGGCGAACCTGATGATCTATATAATAATATGTGGCTTACAGATTATGCAACAGCAATGTGTAAAATGACATTAGGACGAATAAGAACAAAGTTTGCTAATTTTACAGCAATAGGTAGTAATACTGGATTGGCAATGGATGGTGATTCTTTAATAAGTGAAGGGCAGGCAGAAATGGAAAAATTAGAAGAACAATTGCGATTGGAAGAGGTGACAGAGGGCCTTGGGTTTCTCATAGGGTAGGACATTTACATTGGTTAAACTTTGATATAAATATATAAAAACACATGGGAGGTTTTATATGTTAATATACAAAGTTGAAAATCTAATAAATGGTAGTTGTTATATTGGACAAACAGTAAAAAGTTTAGAAAAAAGAAAATTACAGCATTTATGTGATGTAAGAAATGATAGCAGTTATTATTTACATAGAGCAATAAGAAAATATGGTAATGAGAATTTTAAATGGTCTATACTTTGTGAATGTTTAAGTAAAGATGATTTAAATGAAAGAGAAATATATTATATAAAAGAGTTGAATACACAAAGGCCAAATGGTTATAATTTAACTTTAGGTGGCGAAGGTAACTTAGGTTGGTGTCCTACTGAAGATACACGAAAAAATATAAGTGAAAGTAATAAAAACTATTGGCTTAATGTAAGTGATGAATATAGAGAAGAATGGGGTAAAAGAATAAGTGTTTTAAATTCTGGTGAAAATAACCCCATGTATGGTAAGATTAGGGTTGATATGCTAGGTGATAAAAATCCAGCAAAACGATTGGATGTAAGAAAAAAAATCAGCGAAAAAAGAAAGGGTGTTGTAAATTATAATTTTAGTGAATATAATAAATCTAATAAAGATAAATCATTTGAAGATAGATTTGGTAAAGAACGGGCTGATAGTATAAAAGAAAAAATGTCCAAAAATCATATAGGTGTTAAAAAGTCTGTTCCTGTTACCGATGAACAAAAAGAAAAGCAAAGAGAAAAAATGGTTAAGAATATGTATAAGTTTATATCACCAGAAGGAACTGAATACATAACAAATAGTTTAAGAAAATTTTGTGTTGATAATAATCTTAATAGAAGTACTGTTTCGTATAATTTAAAGAGAAATAAAAAATATAATGGTTGGAGTATAGAGATAATAAATGAGATTGCCACAGGATTCACTAAACAAGCCTACTTGGAATCTATATGATCTAACTGATAATCCAGACCATCAGTTAGCTGAATCTCTTGTTGCTGAATTTACTGATATAACTGGGATTGCATGCACATATTATAGGCGTGATCCATCTGTACCACCTGATCAGCTATATGGTGAAACACAGAATGCTGAGTACCTTGAAGGAAAAGAAACAAAGATTATCTATGATGTAGGCGATGTTCCTACTGTATATTCTATGTTTGGTATGTTAGCAACAGATTCTATTATAGCACACATTCCACAGTCAGTTTATAGGCGTGATGTTGATCCTACAGACCCCGATTCTGCTAATAGTTCTACCATTCCTTTAGTTGGAGATGCTATTTATATACCATATTTTAGTAGAAGTTTTGAAGTTCTTCATGTGGCTCAAGATGATAAAATTTTTATGCTAAAAAGTTTGATTTGGGTATTAAATTTAAAGCCTTTCAGATATTCAGAAGAATCAGAATCCGCTGCTGGTGTTTCATCAAATATTACAACAGAAACGCCATCTATTACAGCATTTGGTGATAATGAATATATTGAAGAACAAAGTGTGGCGATAGATACATATAGTGATGTAGATACTAAAATTTATGGCTATTAAAATTAGGAGATAAATGAAACAATATTTCTTTTATAAAACATTTAGAAAAACTATCATTCAATTTCTTGATATATTTAATGATATTTATATTGCTAGATATGATATTGACGGAAATGTATTAAGGCAAGTTAATGTTCCTATAAAGTTTGGCCCAAAGTCTAAAGCATATATGTTTATAAGAAATCAACAAAAGACTGAAGAAATGTTACCAATGATAACAGTTGAACTTCAAGGTATCTCATATGATCCTAATAGAATGGGTGCAAGGCATGAAAATATTACGATTTCTAAATCAATACCAGAATTGTCAGTTGATTATTATAAAAATGCCGTACCATATAATTTAGAATTTAATATGACGATGTGGGCCTTACACATGGTTGATATTGATCAAATGTATGAACAGATATTACCTTATTTTGCGCCTCATGTTTTTATGAGAATTGATATACCAGAGTTGGATACAAAAGTAGAAGTTAAGGTTATTTTAGAATCATGTACACCTGAAATGACAGAAGATGCTGATGAAGAAGAGGCAAGAGTATTGAAATGGTCTAGTACTTTTACTGCACAAACATGGTTATTTAAACCTATTGATGATTCTAAACTTATTGATAAAATTTATACCAATTATTATATAGATACTGAAACATGGAGTAGTAGAAATACAAGTTCAACAGTAGTATCTAGTGGTGAATTAAAGGGTGGTTTAGAAACAGTACCTAAACCAGAAGGCATTCCAGCAGAATCAACAGCTATAATAGGATTAGGATATGATGAGGATGCCGCTATTTTATCTCGATATGAGGTGTTTAATTTAGATGAATAATATAAATCTAAATAAAGGTACAGCTTGTAATTATGAATTGATATTTCCTTTATTACCTCATAAATTAATTATAGGAGAAAATAAAGAATTTATATTGAATGTTCATGGTACTATTATTCCTTCTGTAGCATTGGAGCCAACTGATTCTGATTGGCAAGGAAAAAAGATGCATTTCCATGTAGGCGGTATTACTTTTAGTGAATGGACTATAAATTATATTGTGGACTCAGAGCTAAAGAACTGGAAACTGTTATTTGATTGGTTAATGTATATAACTGATAATTCTATTAAGCCAACAAGACCAGTAAATGAGTATATGGTTGATGCCTCTTTACTTATAACAAATAATTATCACGAAACTATACAAAAGGTTATGTTTAAGAATATATGGCCAATATCTTTAGGAGAAATAACATTATCTAACAGGGAAGGTGAAGCTCAGTTAGAAGGTGATGTAACATTTTCCTATGATAGATATGAAGTTGTATAAAAAAGATGTTTTTCATAAATAAATATAAATAATAATGTGAAATACAAAAGTTTTATAAATATATACAAACCTTATTTGGTAGGAGGATATAACAAATGGCATTTTATCTAAGTCCTGTTGTAGATGTTAATGAGATTGATCTTACAACAACAATTCCAGCTGTTGCGACTTCAATAGCAGCAACTGTTTTAAGAGGAACATATAAAGGCCCGGAGAATAAAACAACACTTATAACAAATGTAAATGAACTCATTGATACATTTGGGCGACCAACATCATATTCAGGATGTTATGAGGATATTTTATCAGCTTCTGGTTATTTAAAATATGGTTCTGCACTTTATTGTACAAGAACAATGCCAACATCAGCAACTTTTGCTGGTACAAAGGCTGCTAGTGGTGCGGCAACAACATTTACAGCATACGCATCTGGTTCGGCATTTATATTAATGGATATGGATGGCGATGATCCTGATGAATTTGGGTCAGAGACTGTTACTGGTTCCGATCCTTTCTGGCTTATTGCTTCATCTAGGGGTTCATGGGGAAATAATATTAGAGTAGCAGTAGTAGATTATGCAACTTATAATACTATTGCAAGAACATCTACAAATGCATCTTGGGAAACATTTAGCGTTATTAGAGGAATAGATAGCCAACTAACAGATAATAAGGATTTTCTTATTATTGTTCAAGTTCTTCCCCAAAATGCTGTAAATACATCAGCATCATCTGCTGAATGGGAAACAAAGGAAGTATGGAATGTTTCAACAGATGAGAATCGTGTTGATGATCAGGGTAGAAAGAAATTTGTTGAAACAGTAATAAATGCGCAATCAAATTATATTAGAATATCAGGAAATGAATTGATTTCTAATGCAACAATCACTATTTCAACATCAGCATGGCAACAGTTTGGTGGTGGTATTGATTCTGATGGTGGAACTATAACTTCATTAGGGACTGAAATTACCGATCCTATAATTATTGCAGGTTTTGATCTTTATGCAAATCCAGAAGAGATTGATGTTAATATTTTCATTGATTCTGATAAATCAACAGGCGTAAAGCAAGAGTTGATAACTATATGCGAAGCAAGAAAGGATTGTATTGCAATTCTTGATTGTATGTATGGCGATGTCGTATTTAATAAAGGAAATGAAACAGTTGATTTAATGGAATATAGAAACGGTACATTAAATGAAAATACAAGTTACGCATCTATTTATTCTAACTGGATTGAGGTATATGATAAATGGAATGGTAAATATCGTTGGTGCCCAGCATCTGGTCATGTAGCTGGAATTGTAGCTAATACAGATAATGTTTCTGATCCTTGGTTTGCGCCAGCTGGTTTGAATAGAGCACTTATTACAAATATTAGAAGATTAGCATGGAATCCTACATTGGGTGATCGTGACCTTCTTTATAAGAATGGCTTGAATCCTATTGTAAGTTTTTCTGGTCAGGGTAAAGTTATTTGGGGACAGAAAACATTGTTACAGAAGGAATCAGCATTTAATAGAATTAATGTTCGTAGACTATTCATTATTCTTGAAAAGGCAATTAGTACAGCAGCAAAGTATTTCTTGTTTGAACCTAATGATGATTTAACAAGATTGCAATTGATTAACATGATTGATCCGTTTTTGAGAGATGTTAGAAGTCGTAGAGGTGTGTATGATTACATGATTGTTTGCGATGCAACAAATAATACACCTGAAAGAATTGATAGAAATGAGCTGTGGTGCGACATATATATTAAGCCAACAAGGGCCGCAGAATTTATTGTTCTTAACTTTATTGCAACTAAAACAGGGGCATCGTTCTCTGAGTTAGCAGCAGTGTAATTAGACATTATACCAATATTATATAGTTTACATTTATGTTGATAAACTATATAATATGGTATTAAGAATAAAGGAAGTTTTATGAAAAAGTTGGATTATGTCGATGTAAAAAAATATGTTGAAGATAATGGGTATAAGTTATTAAATAGTGTTTATATAGATAGCAGGGCTAAATTAAAATTGCAGTGTTCTGAAAATCATATATTTAATATAAAATATGGTGATTTTCAACAAGGTCATAGATGCCCAGAATGTGCTGGCAATAAAAAACTTACAATAGAAAAGGTTAAAGAATATATTGAAAGTTTTGACTATAAATTATTATCTACTGAATATATTAATGCTCTTTCTAAATTAAAATTACAATGCCCTGAAGGTCATTTATTTAAAATGAGATATGGTAATTTTTATACGGGTCAAAGGTGCCCTGAATGTTTTGGTACGCCTAAGAAAATATTAAATGAAATTAAAGAGTACATAGAAAGTTTTGATTATAAATTATTATCTAATGAATACATAGCTAATAAATCTAAATTAAGATTACAATGTATTAAAGGGCACCAATTTTTAATGAGATATAATGATTTTCAACAGGGTCAAAGATGCCCATTGTGTAAAAATATAAGTGGTGGTTCTAAGCCAGAAAAGAAAATAGTTGAATACGTTAAAACAATATATTCAGGTATTATTTTAGAAAATGATAGAATGCAAGTTAAAAATTACTGGACAGGTAAAAATTTAGAACTTGATATTTGGCTACCTGAAATGAAAAAAGCTATAGAATATAATGGTGAATACTGGCATAATAACGATAAAGTAAAATGGCATGATGAAATGAAAAAGAAACAATGTTTTAAGAAAGGTATAAATATACTTGTTATTAAAGAGCAAGAGTTAATAAATGATAGATATAATATTTTTAATAAGATAGACAATTTTATTTTGGAGGGTATAAAGAATGCCTAATTTTAACATAGATTCATATAGAGCGTCATTTCAAGGTGGAGCAAAACAATATTTGTTTTATTATAAGCCTAATTTTCCTATTACTACAAATGTTGATAAACTTACTTATCTTGTAAGAACAACTACTTTACCTGAAACTACTACCGAAGAAATAACAACAAATTGGCAAGGATTTGATTTCAAGTTTGCTGGAAAATATACTTATTCTGATTTTACAGTTACATTTAATGTTGATGCTGAATCTGATGTTATTAAATCGCTTCATGATTGGGCTAGATTAATTCATGATCCAACAAGTAATAAGGCTAATAAACCAAGCACTTATATGGCAGATCAGGTATTAGAACTACTTGACCATGAAGGTAATACAACTATAAAATATAAATTAGTTGGCGCATGGCCTAAGTCTATTGGCACTATTGATTTAGATTATTCAGCAAGTGAAGTTGCACAGGTTCAGGTTACATTTTCATATATTTATCATGTTATTGATAAGACTTCATATGAGATAGGAGTTACATTTTAATAAATAGAGATTGACAGTTTACATAGAATAACATAAATATATGTTGTTACCCACTTGAGATACTTAACTCAACGGATTTAAAGTCTAAAGGGTATATTAAAAAAATATACCTTTTGGACTTTTTTATTTTGGAGAAAAAATGAATGTACAGTTAGATATAGAAACATATAAAACTAGATTTGTAGAAGCTCAAAAAGCTAATTTATTTTATTGTTTATTTAGTTTTCCGTCAGAGATTTCTTCTAGTGATTCAGCTTTAACAGGTATAATAAAATCTGTAAGTTCAGCACTTACACCATTTGGATTTGGTTCTGCAAGAGATAAATATCCATATTTGGTTAAGTCTGCTAATATACCAGCAGTAGAATTTGAAGAAAGATCGCATGAAATACAGTTTATAACTCTTAAAATGCCAGGATTTAAAACATATAGTGATTGGGTTGTAACATTTAATATTGATGGGGATGCTGAAATATTAACTAAATTTTATGAATGGAATAATTTAATTCAAGATGGCGAGTTTAATAGAAATACATTTTCTGATATTGTAGAGGATCAGCAAATCTTTTTGCTGGATGGTCGAGGTAATACAGTAGTTGGCTATACATTAATTAATGCATGGCCTAAATCAATTGGTGAAGTTGCTTTAGATTATTCTTCAAATGAGCATGCAACAGTTCAAATTACATTTAGTTATTCTTATTTTGAACCTATAAAGACTAGTAGCATAACAAAGTCATTTAAAGATCAAATTATTAAAAGTGTAGTCGGAAAAATTACAGGATTGATATAATGAATATACAAATAGATATTAATACTTATAAGAGTAAATTTACTGATGTTTCAAGACAATATTTGTTTTGGATGAATATTCAATTTCCAGGCGTTGGTAATGCATTATTAACAGGTTTAGAGGCTGGATTATCTGGCGGCGGAAGTATTTTTACAAATCCAACAGATGCTATTATAAAAGGGGCTGAAGCGGGCGCATTAGCAGGAGTAGATGTTGCTGGTATGCAAATAGGTACAATGTCTAAAAAAATGTCAATGGCTGATATACCATTCTATGTAAAATCATCTAGTTTACCATCTTCATCATTTGAAGATATGACTTCAACTTGGATGGGAAATACATTTAAAGTGCCAGGAAATAAAACATATGAAGATTGGACTGTTACATTTAATTTGGATTCTGAGGGTTATATACTTAAAAAGTTTCATGATTGGCAGAAAATGATGCGTGATCCTATATCAAATATGCAATCAAAACCTAGTTCACTTATGGTAAATCAAGAAGCATATCTATTAAATAGTACAGGAAATACTATTTCAGTATATAAATTGTATTATGCATGGCCAAAATCAATAGGGCAAGTTTCATTAGATTATGGAAGTAATGAGGTATCAACAGTCGATGTAACCTTTTCATATCAATTTTTTAATGTATATGATCAACCTCAAGGTGCTGTTAGAGAAACAATTCGTAAAGCTGGTATAGGTATAGCCGGTGGATTATAAAAATTGGAGGATGTGTAAATATGTCAGATTTTAAAAATTATTTAAATACTTTTGTGTTTGATACTGTATTGCCGGGATCAGGTAAAACAATTAAATTCAAACCTATAACAACAGGTCAGTTAAAAAATATGTTGTTGTATCAGGATGTCGAAGATGCTGGTAAAATTGAACTAGCATTAGATCAATTGATTACAGAGTGTGTTGTGTCAGAAGATTTTGATATTAATGATTTATATTTACAGGATAGATTTTTTCTTTTAGTTGAAATAAGAAAATGCTCTAAAGGAAATGTTTATTCATTTCAAGCTAAGTGCGGATCATGTGATTCTCAAACAATGATAAATATAACCTTGAATAATTTGATAGTGAATAAATTAAAACCTATCTTTGTTGATGATGATAAACCAAGTGTTATAACTGTTAAAAGGGTTAAAAATAACATTAAAACAGATAGTGAAATTGTATATTTAAATCCCGTTATAGAATTAGAAAATAAATTAAAACTTGAACTTACATTTCCAACAAGAGGTATGCAGCAAAAAGTATTCAGTTTGTTCAATGATAATAAGGATTTAACCGAAACACAGAAGAATGTTGAAATGATTACATATGTCCAGGCATTGAGTGTAAAATCTATAATAACTCCTGATGGCGATGTTAATAATAATTTTGATGATGCGTTATTTTTATTGAATAATATTCGTCAAATGGATCAAGAAAAAATTACTACTTGGTTTAATGATAATGATTTTGGTTTGGAGTTTTCATTTAAACAAAAATGTCCTCATTGTGGTATTGAAGCTAAGAGGGAGATACCTTTAGAAGATTTTTTCTTCTAAACCATCTTGTATGTTCTGGCGATAGTATATATTCGCTAACTGAGGAACAATATATGTTATCTAGTAGAGCTAACATAAGTTTGACCGAAAGTAATATGTTACCGATTTTTGAAAGAGAGGCTTATATTAATTTAATTATTAAAGATATTAATAGAAAGAAGGAACAACTATTAGAAAAATAAGGCTCACTTAGATAAAAAAATCTAAAGGACTAATAAGGGTCTAAAGAGCAAGTCTTTTAGACCCTTATTTTAAGGAAAAATGAGTACAAAAGAACAGAAATTTCAAAAGTTAATAAGAGCTTCACATACTAAGAAGATTAAACAAGGTCATATCGGCTCTGTTGCTGAAAATTATAGTATAGTAACAGAACAATTAGAAAATATTGATGAAGGTATAAAGAATACTGCTAAAGGTATTGATTTAAAAATTGATAGTCGTAGAAATATTTTAGGTAAAGCTTTTCCTAAACAAAGTCCTGAAATATCTTCAATATTTACAAATGTATTAGATATATTTAAAACATCTTTTACTGATTTTGGAGACGGAATTAAAAGACTTTTTAATATCATCGGTTCACCATTTAAAGGGTTAAAATTAACAAATACCAAAAAGGTATCAGAGTCTATAAAAAATGCTTTATCCAAAATATGGAAGCATACAAAGAGTAATTTTTTAACTCGTGCAATTAGTAAAACATTTGTATTTTTTAAAGATGGTTGGAAAACTGCGTCAACTTCTATGGGCGATTTTTTTGCAAATGGCTTTAAAGAAATTGGGAATTATTTTATGGAAAAATTAGAATTTCTTATGGGCCCTTTATGGGATTATATAATAACTAGCGCTTCTATTTTAAAAAAAGTTAGTAGAGGTATAAAGTATTTATTTTCAAAAGATGAGCAAGATGTGGATGATAATCTTGATGATAGAGATAAAGAAACTGCTGAGCCGATAAAAGGAAGAAAATCTGTAGTAAAAAAGATAGTTTCAGTTATTAAAAAAGAGAATAATAGAGAAGGATCGGATGTAGATGAACAGGAAGAAAGTCCAAAAGAAAAAAAGAAAAATTTAAAAGTTAAAGCATATGAATCTGCTGTAAAAGCTGCTGGTATGGTTGGAACAGTTATAAAGGATTCTTTAGCAGTTGGTATATTATGGAAAGCAAGAATTGGAAATGTATTTAAAAAACAATTTTGGTCTAATATGTTAGGATTTTTTAAGGGTGTGAATGTTTTTATTTTAGGATATATGAAAAAAATGATAATACCACTTTTAGTTATTGGTGGTGGTGTTGCTGTATTTATGTTGTTTAAAAACATGATTTCAATATGGGATAATTCTAAACTTAAACAATGGCTTGGTACACATAATATAATTAGTGAAACATTAAAAATTATGTCGGATTGTTGGAAATCAATGACAGATTTTTTTAAGCCGGTTACAAAAGCTATTGATTGGTTAGTAGAAACAGGTAAACAGATTAAGAATGTTTTTACAACTATATCAACATTTTTTTCTAATTTAATAAGTGATCCAATAGGTATAATAAAAACGGGTTTAAGTAATGCATGGGAAGGATTTTTAGAGGAATTAAGAAATTTTAGTATTTTAGATGTTATCTCTAAAATTTTTAAGTGGTCTGCTGTTAAAGCATCATCATCGTTAGATCGGTTTGGTAAATTTGTTACACAATCTACTAAAGGAACTGTTGGAGAAAATGTTGGAAAAAATGTTGGTAATGCTGTGATAAGTACAGGTACTGCAATTTTTAGAGGTGGTATGGCTGCCGGAACTGCTGTAGGTTTAAGTGGGCAGAATACAAAACAAAATTTATCTCAGATAGCAAAAGAATTAAAAGCTCAGGGTTTAAATGATGAAGCTGTTGCTGCAAGTCTTGGCCAGGTAATGAAAGAATCTAAAGGGAAAAGGCAAGAAGAAAATCTTAATTATTCAGTTCAAGGATTAAGGAAAACTTTTGGTACAAAACTTAGTGGTTATTCGGATGCTCAATTGGATTCTATTAGAAAAGACCCTAGACAACTTGCTGAACTTTTATATGGTACAGGCTCATCTAAAGGTAAAGAACTAGGTAATACAACTGAAGGGGATGCTTATAAATATAGAGGTCGTGGATATATACAATTAACTGGTAAAGCTAATTATGCTAAAGCTAGTAAAGCTATTGGTATGGGTAATGCTTTAATAGATAATCCAGATTTAGTTAATGATGATCCTGTTGTTGCTGCAAAAGTTGTTGCTTGGTTTTTGGCGGAAGGAAGAAAAAGAGCTGCTAAAAAATTAGGTGTTGATGTAAATTCAGCAGATTTGGAAACACAAAATGCTATAATGCAAAAAACTGTAAATGGTTCATTATCATTAAGTAGTGGTAAAGGTAAAGATGATTTAACTAAAGCTGAATTGTATTCTCAAAATAAAGATGTTCAAGAAATTTCAAAAGGTCAGGGAACGTCAGCTTCAGTATCGGCTATTGGTGAAGGTGGGAAATCTGGCGGCAGTGGGGCTTCGAGAGTTTATTCTGCTGAAGGTGATGTAACAAAAACAGAACAACAAAAGAAAGATGATAAAAATAAAGCTATGGCAAAGGTGGCAACACCATTGGTAAAAACAAACGCTTATTCACAAGTTGCTTCTAATACTACAAAAGTATCAAAACCACAAGATAATATACCTAAGTCTGATAATAAATTAGGTGGCGGACAAATGATAGGGATTAATAATAGAGTTTAATAGGATAGAGATATGGCAGATGAATTTTCTAATGTAGCTGATATAAGTAAAAGAATTAATAAGCATTTAGGTGATCAGACTAAAGTATTAAATAGTATTGAAAGAGGTGTTGATTCTCTTGCTAAACATTTTAATCAATCATTAGCCGATGCTGTTAAAAAGACTGATGATAAAATTGGTGAAGATGTTGGAAAGCAAACAAATGATTATATAGAAAAATCATATATTGGTACTTTTAGAAGTTTTGGTTCTAAAATATTTTCATTATTTAGGAAAGATACAATTTCTAAAAGTATAAATGAACATACATTAAAAACAGCAAAAGTTATTGGAAATTATTTAACTGGCTATAATAAAACTATTGCCGATTCTGCAAGTGGCGGATGGAAAAAATATATTACAGATAAAACTAAAAGGGGACTATCTTCTAGTATAAAAGATATTACAATTAAACAAAATAGTGTATGGTCTAATATGTGGAAAAAATTTGCAGATAAAGAAGGTGAAGCTGTAGAATCTTTTAAAGATGCTTTTAATGATGCTAAAACTATAATACAATCAGAATTTGAAAATTTAATGGGCCCTGAAATAATGAAAATTTATACTTTAGCTAAAAGTTCATTCAAATCATTATGGAATGGATTTAGAACTTTTGGTAGTATGTTTAAAAGAGACAAATTAAAAGAACCTAAAATAGAAGAATCTGCAACAACAAAAGCAGTTAATATTGAAACTGAAATATTTAAGGATTTATATGATCATTTAAGTGGCGGAGCAACAAAAAGTTTACTTCCTAATATTTCTGGACAGCAAGGTTGGTGGAGTGCAAAAACTATAGAACCAACAATTGATATAGAAAAAACAAAAGATAATTTAGCGGGAAAGATAAAGAGTATTGCTACGGCATTTTTAGCATATGTAAAAGTAAATAAATTAGCAGATGAAAGAGAAGGTGGCGAAAAGAAAGGTCTTTTGAGTAAATTAAAAGGTATGAGTTCTGGACTATTTTCATTTATAGGTGGTTTAATAGGCCCTATTTTTAGTATGTTAGGTTCTGGAATAAAACTTATTTTTAGTCTTATGAAAAATCCTACTGTTTTAGCATTTCTATATTTAGGTTTTATACTTTATAAGGCTTTTAGTGGATGGAATGATAAAGAAGTAAATAATATTTTTGGTGGTGATGGTATATTATCAAAAATTGGTAGTGCTATTGCTGGTGCTATTAGTGGTATTACATTTGGAATGGTGAGTACTAAAGATGTCGCTACAGCTATGATGATGTTTGGACAAATGGTTTCTGAAAGCTGGATGGATTTAACTAACTGGGCTACTAATATAAATTGGATGAAGCCATTTACAGGTCTTAGTAATATGATAGGTGATGGTTTTAATTGGCTTTTTGAAAAAATGATTGGATTTATTCCTGATTGGGCTAGGGGATGGTTTGGCTTACCAACAAAAAAACAGCAAGATGAGCAAAAAGTTAAGGATGAACAAAAAGCTAAAGTATCCGGTACAGTAACTGCACCAGTAGTAGGTAGTGGGATGTCTGGTGGTGGCGGAGCATCTAGGGGATTTACGGCATCTACATCTACACCTGCTAGTACATCATCAATAGGAAAGTCAGCATCTACATCTACACCTGCTAGTACATCATCAATAGGAAAGTCAGCATCTACATCTGCATCTGCTAGTACATCATCAATAGGAAAGTCAGCATCTACATCTACACCTGCTAGTACTCAATCAATATTACCATCAGCAAACAATATATCAAATAAATTATCACAGACTTTACAAACGGCTGATATTAGTGTCGGTGGTTTAGCAGTAACAAAAAATGAAATGCTAAATTCTCCGATAAAGGAGTCATCAAATAATATTATTAAAGCTGAAGATGAAAAGGCTAAAGTTGAAAATGAAAAGGATAAAAAGAGTGTAGATGAGTTTGGAAAAATGGTTTCGGAAAATACAAATAATAATATAAATACAAGTAATGCAGTTTTACAAGCATCTACAACTATAGATGAAAGTTCTCAACCACAGCATGATATACCTATTTCAATGCCAATGCCTTTTGCATTGATTAATAGCTAAGGAGAATACGATGGATAATAAAATAGAATTAGTAGGTTCTATTACACAGAATCCAGTACAGGGATGGTTAAATATTGCAAATTTTGATTCTTTGGTTTGGATTGAAATAGATGTATATCCTTTAAAAAGTCAGCCAACAGGTGCTAGAATGACTATTGAATTAGAATCAAAATTTCATACATTTAAATTTTTAGCGCCAAATGATATAACAGAAACTTTAACACATGAATATGCTGATTATGATAGTATTGCATCGAGAGGTGCTGAATTGGGTCAGACACTTGGAAAAGCCGGAAAAGAATTGAGTGGTTTAAAAAATGCATTAGTAGAAGGTACAAAAGGTGCTTTTGGTGGCGGGGAAACGGGAGAAATGTCAAGTAATGCAGTAGGTGCTTTAAATAAAACACCTGTAAATTATTCAAGACCTGATGTTTCTATGGTGTATAAAAATACAGGTAGAAGAGCAATGGAATTTACATTTACTTTATATGACTGCGGCTCGCCAAAACAAAATATAATTAATACAGTCCGTGCTCTACAATCATTCTCATCCCCACAAAGGAAAGGGGATATGGAAGTTATTTTACCACCTCATGTTTTTTTTATAAAATCATCTAATGGTGGCGATCTTATAAATTTAGATTACGCTGTTTTAACAGGTGTTCAATATACATATAAAGCGCCTTTTATATTTAATTTACCTACATCTTGCGAACTTACATTATCATTTCAAGGACTTTTACCCGTTTTTAATACATCATTTAATGGTACTTTATTAACTACAAGTAAAAAATAAATGGTGTAGCAACTGAAAGTTTTAAGGATAAAGTATATAATAATTTCTTTAATATCGCAGATTCTGGGCAAGCATTAATGTAATTATTTAACAGGAGAATAAAATGTCAACAAATAAAGCAACTGATAATTTTTTTGATTTAACAGATCATACATTATTAAATTCATCGTTTTTAAGAATGTTTAATATTTTAGATGATGATGGTACAAAATTTTTAAATATTTTTAGATCATATTCTATTAATGATTCTGTAAAAAATGATATTGTTTTTTATGACACCTATGAAATTGATAATAAAGATTTTTGGGAAAATATAGCTGATAAAGTACACGATAATATAAATTTGTGGTGGGTAGTATGCTTGATCAATAATGTTATTAATCCATTTGAAGAATTAGAAGATGGTCAAAATATAAAAATATTGAGAAATTATTATATATCTTATTTAATGAGAGAAATGAGGGATATGGCGGATTTATAATGAGTAATACTGATGATGTAAATGCAAATATAAAAGAAGATAAAGGAGTATTTAATGTTAAGCTTCTTTCAAACGGAAGAGTTTTCCATATAAATCTTGAAGATATATCTGAAATATACTTTATAGAAGATATATTTTCATTTTGTTTAGTTGGTAAAATATCTTTTTATGATAAAGGAGGGTTAGCAGAATTTTTACCATTTACAGGGCATGAAAATATTGTTATTCAATATGGTGAGTTAGAAGTAGTAACTATTATATTTAATATTTTTAATGTCGATAGCATGAATCCTATGGATAAAATAAAGTCTAATTCAATGAGTCAAATAGATTTATTTCTTGTCGATACTAATTATTCTAATCTAATGGATAAAAGATATAATATATCATGGACAGATAAAAGAATATCGGATATTATTAAAGATATAACTAAAAATATGTTAAGTATTGAAACTTTTAAAATATTTGAGAATACGAGAGAAAAATTATCATATTTTTTTATGCCCTATTGGACGCCATCTGAAGCAATACGTTGGTTAGTTGAAAGAGGATCAGGCTCAGAATCCAAAACGGCTGGATATTTATATTATTTTAATACAAGAGGACTGAATTTAGTTACAATAAATAAATTATTTCAAAGTACCGATGTTGAAAAGGATGAAAATAATAAAATAATTTATTATGAATTTTTTAATAAAGATGGCGATAAAACAAAAACATATAATACAATTTTAGATTGGAAGATGGATAGTATAGATAATTCAGCAATAAAGCAATTAAAAGGATCAAGAGTTTTAGGTTATGATTTTTTAAAGAAAAAATTAATAGATGAATCATTTACTTATACAGATGTTATTTCTAAATTTACTATGCTAGGTAAAAATACTTTATTTCCTGATACAATAAGTTCACCAAATGATAATTTTGTTATGTCAGGTGAAGATGATGCTGATGTAATTAGAAATATTCATGAATGTGATTTTATAAAAAGATACTCTAAACAATTATCAGCAACAATAACAGTTAAAGGACATGAAAGAAGATACCCTGGCTTACTTACGAATATAAAATGGCCAAGTACTGAAATGAGGGATCAAGTTCTTAATAGCACATTAGATGGTAAATTTTTAATAAAATCAGTTACAAATCATTTTAGTGGAAAACAAGACCCTGTATTTAAGCAAAAAATAGTTCTATTGAAAAATGCTTATACGGAAAGCAATGATAAAACATTGTCAAAATCTACAAATACAAATATTAAAGTTGATTCTATATTAGGAAAAAGATAATGGATAAAAATACATTTAAAGATGTTAAGTTACCACAGGATAAATTAAATTCAATATATCGTGGTGTAGTTGAAGATAATGTTGATCCCTTAAAAGCAGGACGATGTAAAGTTCGTATTTTTGGTATACATACTGAAATGAAAACTAAATCAGCAACTGAAGGTATACCAACAGCTGAATTGCCTTGGGCTCAACCAGCATTAAGTTTGATTGAGGGTTCTATTTCTAAGTATGGTTGGTTTGGTGTACCATTACAGGGTTCTCATGTATTTGTGTTCTTTGAGGCTGGTAATATAATGCAACCTAGATATTTTGCATCCGCTCCAGCCATACCAACTGAATCACCAGACACAAGTAAAGGATTTAGTGATCCAGATGGTGTATATCCTGATAAAGTAGGTCAACCAGATTGGAATGCTGGATATGGTGTATATCCTCATAGTGTTATTTTATCTGTTCATAGTGGGCATTATATAGAATTTGATTCAACTCCCGGTAATGAAAAAATAACATTATTTCATTGTTCAGGAACTTATATAGAAATAGATAAAGATGGTGATGTTTTACTTAGTTGTATTGCAAATAGTACAGACGGTATTGCTGGTAATAAAACAGCTCAAATTGGTGGTGATTGGGATATTACAACAGGTGGTGATGTATCAATAAAAGCTATTGGTAATATTACTTTAACTTCGCAGAATATAATATGTGTTGGTGATGTAACGACTACTAAAAGTGTTTCAGTTGGAAATGGTGCTAATGGTAGTTTTGATGCTGGGAATAAAAATGTTACTGTAAAAGATGGTATAGTTGTATCAATAATTTAATAGGAGGTTTATATGCCATTCACACTTTTACCTAATTTAGTACCACCAGAAATATCTGTACCAAAAGTTGATTTTTCTGCTATAGAAACAGCAAAAAAAGCAGCATTTAGTAAAATAGATTTGAATAAAAGAGCAACAGTTTTGCCTAAATTGCCTGCTATGCCAGAGTTGCCGAATGTAAAATTTAAATTGGATACATTATCAAACCTTGAGTTTCCAAAATTTGATTATACAGCATCCATACCAAAATTACCAACTATGGATGTTTCATCATATCTCGATGGTATTACTTCAAAAATAGAAATGATAAATGATTTGAGAGAACTACAAAGTTATTCATTAAAAATTGATCAAGAACTTAACAATCTTGTGAGTAATATGCAAGCTGAGTTATCATTTTTAGCGCCATTAATGATTGTACCTTCAATCAATCCAACTTCATTATTAACATGGATAAAGAAAGTAATCAATCAATTTACTCAACCATATATAGCAATTATAGAAAATCAAGTTATATTAGCTACAAAAATACCTACAATTGTGCCGCAAATACAAGCAAAAATATCATCTTTAGGTGGTGGTATTGGAGATGTGACTTTACCAAATGTTACTTTACCAACAATACCAGAAGTTCCATCATTACATGAAATTATTGAAGATGTAATACCTTAAAATTGATTAAATAGTTTATTGTATAAATACATAAGAGGAAATAAAAATGGCAACTAAAGATTATATGTATTCAGATTTTAATGGCGATCTATTCAGACAAAACGATGGTGATGTTGAGTTAAATACTGATATAGATTCCATTAGAAACTCATTAAAAAATATAATGACAACAATGATGGGTAGCAGAAGAATGTTACCTGAGTTTGGTAGTAATTTTTATAAGTTATTATTTGAGCCAATGGACGATATAACAGCTAGAAGAATTGGTTCTGAATTTTTATCATCAATTCAAACATGGGAAAAAAGAATTAAAATAGAAAATTTGAATGTTCAATCAAATTATGATAATAACCAATATGAAGTAACCGTTAATTTTTCTATCGTAGGTTCTATAAGTTCCAGTAATATATATTCTGTTACCACAATTCTTAAAAGAGGATAATATATGTCAAATGATTTAGTACCTGAATATTTTGATAAGACTTTTGATATAATTAAAAGTGATTTTTTAAATGTTCTTAGTAATGATATGGTGTTTAAGGATTATTTGAAAGATGGTAATAATTTAGCTATTTTGGATGAACTAGTTTCATATGCTGGTTCTATATCATCTTTTTATATTAATAAGGTTGTAAAAAATCATTATATTGATACGTCTGATATATATGAAACAACACATATGTTATCAAGTCTTAAAGGATATGAGCCAAAAGGTTATGTATCTTCTAATACAACATTAACAATAAGTGTTGGGCCATCAGCGGGTGCAGTTGTATATGATACACTTACTATTCCTGCTTGGACAGAAATTGAATCTACAGAGAAAAACGAAGATGGGAACCTAGTAAAGTTTACCACTACAACTACTACAACTGTTTCAATTACAGAAGATTCTTTTCCATTCGCATTTCAAGTTCCAGTAAAGCAAGGTGAAGTTAAAACATATAGCTATACAGGATTAGACCTATCAGATAATAAGTTATATTTACCTTCATTAAACTTTGATTATGATAATGATTTGAATGATGATCTGCCATCTATTGAAGTTCAAGTTGGAAATGATATTTGGGTTAGAGTGAATAATTTTTATAATGAAGTTACAGGTCTATTAAATGAAAGTAATATTTATATGTTTAAGTTTGACAAGTATCAAACATATTCTATTGAATTTTTAGTATCAAGTGGTGTTCCTAAACCCACAGATAAAATTATTGTAAAGGTATTAGAATCATATGGTAAGAAAGGAAATGTTGAAGAAAATACTATAATAAATCCTGTAAATACGGAGTTTATTTATAATATAACAACATTAGCATATCTTACTAATGGCAATACTATTGATTCTGATTATGTAACTATTACCCATACCGCCGCAACTGGTGGTGTTGACCCTGAACTTATAAAGGATATGAAAGATAATTCAAGTGGCACATTTCATTCACAGTTTAGAAATGTTACTTCTATTGATTATATTAAGCATCTTGAGCAAAGAACTGATGTTGTTGCTGCAAGTGTTTGGGGTGAGATGGAAGAATCGCCATTAGGTAATACTGGAGATTATAACAAAATTTTTATTACTGTTATACCTGATGAATGGGGTACAGGAACTATAAGTATTTCACAAGATGAATCAGGTCATGAAGTTATACCTATTATATATTCAGAAGATTACAAGAGAAAACTAACAGAATATTTAGCAACAAGAAAAATAATTTCAACATATGATACTTATGTTTTACCTGATATATTAAATTTTATAATCAAAATAGGCATAAAGGTAAAGCCATCATATTCTTTCAGTTTAGTTGAGGCTGATGTTAAAAGTAAGTTGAATTATTATTTTTCAAAGTATAATCGTAGTTTTCAAGAAACGATAAAGATTACTGATATAATTGAGTATATATTGAATACAAATAATATATCTTTAACTGAAACATTTTCTAATGTAAAGGGAATACAATATCTTTTAGTTAGAGATATAGATATAGATAGTGTTACAATATCTGAGCCTGATTCAAATAATATGGCTTGGACTTGGGGTGATAATACATATGGGCAGTTAGGTAATAATGATTCTAATTGGGCAGAAGTTCATTCGCCAGTTGTTATACATAATAATTTGAGCTTTACAAAGATTGTATCAAACAGTAATTCCATTTATGGATTAAAAGAAGATGGTACATTATGGTCATGGGGCCAAAATGATAAAGGGCAGCTAGGTGATGGGACTATTACTAACAAAGTAAGCCCTGTTTCTGTCATAGGGAATATTATTTTTAGTGATATTTTTTGTGATGGTAAAACTGCCATAGGCATTCGTATGTCTGATGATACTGCTTGGGCGTGGGGATATAATACAAATGGACAATTAGGTGTTGGTGATTATAATGATAGGTCAAGTCCTACCTCAGTTCTTGGCGGTAATAAATATAAAAAATTATATATTAATGGTAATAATTTTGTTATTGGTTTGTCTAAGAGTAATCAAGCATGGTCATGGGGATTGAATACTTATGGGCAATTAGGTGATGGCACAACAATAGATAAATCAAGGCCAGTTTCAGTTCTTGGCGGCATAAGTTATAAGCAGATAGTTGTAGATAATAACTATGTATATGGTTTGAATCTTCTCACTTTAACTGCTTGGGCATGGGGCGATAATACATTTGGCCAGTTAGGAAATAATACTACTGATAACTATTCAAGCCCTATTTCTGTAGCTGGAGGAATACAATTTAGTCAGTTGAATTCTATTGGCGGTATTGAAAATGAAACAGGGAATTTATGGACTTGGGGTGCTAATAATTATGGCCAGTTAGGTAATGGGACTATAGGCAGTCAATCAAATCCTGTTTCAGTAATAGGAAATCGTAGTTATACAAAGTTTATAACTGATGGTGCAAGTTGTTTTGCTATAAATGGTTTAGATGGCTCTGCTTGGTCATGGGGCTATAATCCTCAAGGCAACTTAGGTACTGGTAATGCTACGAATTATTCAAGCCCTGTTTCTGTTCAAGGTGGTATAAGTTTTAAGGATATAAAAATGAATAACTTTTATACAACAATGGGTATTCGGGGTTCTGATACTTCTTTGTGGGCATGGGGTAATAATACAAATGGCCAGTTAGGTAATAATAGTATTATATCATATCAAAGTCCGGTAGGTATAGCTGGTTTTACTGGTGTTAATAATCTTACTATAGGATTTAATTTTGTAGCAGCTCTAAAGGATACCGTAACCGAGTTTCCCAAATATACTGTTAATGAATCTACTTATACCGGAAACAACAAGCTTAGAGATATAGCTTTAGATAAAAGTCAGTTTCCAAATATTTTAATTGATTATTGCACATTTATAGAAGAAGAATAATATAGAGGAAATAAGATAACTATGTCAAATACATTAGTACCTGATTATTTAAATATTGATTATAAAACAATGAGAACGAGATTGTTTGATTTATTGAGTTCTAATCCAATATATAAGGATTATAACATAGAAGGAAACAATATAACAATTTTAAGTGAACTGGTTTCTTATATTAATATGCTTACAATGTATCATATTAATAAAGTTGCAAAAAACCAATATCTTAGTTCATCTGATATATATGAAACAACACATATGTTATCAAGACTTAGGGGTTATAATCCAAAAGGTTATATATCTTCAAGTACTTATTTAACATTTACTCTTGGCGCATCAACAGGGATTAGTTTATATGATGCACTTACCATTCCTGCTTGGGTTGAAATAGAATGTAATCCCGATACTGGTTTGAATGTTAAAGATTCTGAAGGTAATAATATACGATTTTCTACTATTGAAACAACTACAGTACAAGTTACAGCCGTACCTTTTAGTTTTTCTGTTCCAGTAAGGCAAGGTAAAGTTCATACATATACGTTTACAGGTATTGATTTGATAGACAATAAAATATACTTACCTTATTTACAGTTTGACTATGATGATGACTTAACTAATGTATATCCTTGTATGGAAGTAAAAGTAGATGACGTAACTTGGGCAAGAGTTGAAAATTTCTATGATACTATATCTGGTTTAAGTATCAGAGATAATATTTATATGTTCAAGTATAATAAGTATCAAAACTATGTTGTAGAGTTTTCAAGTTCTAATAATTTACCTGAAACATATAGTACAATTTCTATAACTTTATTAGAATCTTTGGGTGAAAATGGTAATGTATCTAATAATGTGGTAACTAAGTTACCTATTAATTTTATTTATAACACTACAAAAACTTCATATCTTGAAACTGGCTCTGGAAATAATGCTAATTATGTTATTACTACTCATAGTTCCGCAACAGGTGGCCTAAGTCCTGAAAGTATTGCTGATATTAAAATAAACTCTGTTGGCAGTATGTATGACCAGTTTAGAGATGTCACATCTTATGATTATGTAAAGTTTCTTGAAGAGAAGGATAATGTTATTGCTGCAAATGCATGGGGCCAGCAAAGTGTGACACCATCTGGCTCAATTTTAGAGTATAATAAAGTTTATATTTCTGTTATACCTGATACATGGGGAACTACTACGATTAATAAGACTACAAATGCTGATGGCTCTTTGACTCCAACCTTATATGCTGATGAATATAAAACGGATTTAGCTAAGTATCTTGAACCTAGAAAGGTTATATGTATCTATGAACAATATGAAGTACCTGATCTTGTATATTTTTCTTTTGATATTGGTATAAAGCCTAAACGTACATATTCTTTTGCTTTAGTAGAAGAAGCAGTGAAGAATAAGTTAGAATACTATTTTAACTATGTTAATAGAAGTTTTAATGAAACAATTAAGTTGACAGATATAATAGACTATTTAATGGATACAAGTAAAGTTTCGCCTACTGATAACTTTACATATATAAAAGGAGTTCAGTATATAATGTTTAGAGATGTAAATGCAAATATTATATATGAACCTAATACTACTGGTGCTGTTTGGGCATGGGGTATGAATAATACTAAGCAGTTAGGCAATAATGATATAAACTGGGCTGATAGGTCTATACCAGTATTGTTAGCTGATACCGATAATTTTTCTAAAATATCAACATTCGGTGTATATTCCATCGGTTTAAAAGAGGATGGTACAGCATGGGCTTGGGGTAACAATATGTTTGGCCAATTAGGAGATGGTACTGTAATTGATAGAATAAGTCCTGTTTTTGTAAAAGGTAATATTAGTTTTAGTGATATTTCTGTTGGCGGTATGCATAGTTTAGGTATTAATGGTTCAGATAGTTCGCTATGGGCGTGGGGTGATAATACATATGGACAGTTTGGAAATAATACAAGTGGTAATAGTTGTTCAAGCCCTGTATTAGTATCATGTAGTGCAAGTTTGGTTCAGGTCATAGCTGGTTATACATCTTCATATGGACTTGATAATAATGGAGAAGTTTGGGCATGGGGTGCTAATAATTATGGTCAGCTAGCTAATTTTACAAATATTGATACTTCAATACCATCTTTGATTTTAGGCGGAATACAATTCAGTAAAATATCTGTTGGCATGGATCATATTATAGGTATTCGTAGTTCAGATGGTTCACTTTGGGCGTGGGGTTATAATGATAAAGGTCAGTTAGGCGATGGTACTACAAATAGTCGTTCAAGTCCAGTTGCTGTTCTATCAACTTTAAGTTTTAAGGATGTAGCTTGCGGATTGGGATGTTCTATTGGTATATCGGAAGATAATGTATATACTTGGGGTATGGATATTGATATTATGGCTCCACCAACATTAAGTCCGGTTGCAACAGTTATGGATGTTAGTTTTACAAATGTTGCAGTTTGTAGTAATAGTGTTAGTTTTTTTGGCCTTGATACTGAAGGTGCTGTTTGGTCATGGGGTTGGAATGCTTACGGGCAACTAGGTAATAATAGTAATGATGATATATTTGATCCCGTAAAAATCATAGATTACGGTGTGACTGATGTTCAGGCAGGTGATTGTTTTGGTATGGTTTTAAGAAACTTTATTGGTTTTCCTAAATATACTGTAGATAAGATAACTCATAATGGATATAATAAACTTAGAGATATAGAGTTGGGTAATAATCAATTTCCGCAAGTTCTAATAGATAACTGCACATTTACAGAGGAAGGATAATGGCAAAATTTTCTGATACACCTTATTTTATATTAAGTAACTATTTTACAGATGAAGATAATGATATACATAAAAATCTTACTAGTTTAGATACTAATATACCATCAACTATAATAAGAAATAGAATAGTACCTCATAACTATCATTATCCTTCTTCTGTTTCACTTAGAGGTGCTAAGTCGGGCATCATTGCAAAATATGGTTTTGGTGTTGAGTTGTATGTTAAAGTGGAAGGAACATATTATAGAATAAAAGCAACACCTATAAGTGGAACACCAATAGGTAATATATTTAGTTTCAACTACGAGAGTGATGCATATAGATTTTGCGAACTAACTATTGAAGATTTGATAGACAATAATGGTTGTGAAGTTTATTTTAAGAAAGACCGCCAGTTTAATGATTATATTGATAGCAATACAGATTATACTGATTACTTAAATACAAATAAGTTATACTATTATATTGGCAAGTTATATATATCAGCAACTAATAGAATTGATATTATTATAGATACTTTTAAGGATTTTGTCGTTAATGCCTTGCCTTATAATAATAGAGGTAGTGATAAGTCCAAAGTGGTAATAGACACAGCAAATGGTTATAAGTATGATGTGTATAATATGTTAATGGCTAGATTTTTAGAGCTATATTTTGATAGGGTTTTCAGTAAGAACTATAACTTATTAAAGAATATATGGACATTATCCGATCCAGCAGAAGTTGATTTTGATTATCTATATTATATTTCTAATATGTATGATGTTAATTTATTAGAACGAATTACAGAAAAGGAACAAAGAGAATATGTGAGTAAGTTGCCTGACTTCTTAAAGAGAAAGGGAACTTATACTTCTTTGTTTATTATATGGAAAATTTTAACTTATAATACATTAAATTATCTTAATATTTATGAAAGATGGCATGATTGGGAAGTTTCTGGCTCCCCACTGAATTATTTTGATGATTATTTATATATATCATATCCAAGTTATAATACATTGCCACCATCACTAGGCGCTGGTGCTGGTTATTATTATGATGCTGGTGTATCTTTAACATATTTTGAAGATGTTTCTACCGAATGGAAAGTAACTCACGGATATAATGAGCAGTTTATTTTTACACAGTTTATAAATAATGATGAACAGGTTATTATACCTGATTCGATATATTTTACAGATTCAAATAATTTAGTCGCAACTTTTGATACTGCTGTAACAGGTAAAGTAGTTACAATGACAACTGATAATAACGCATATAGGTATCAATTCGATCAGAGAACACCTTTAGCAACTTGGCATATAAATCATAATTTAGGTGTCAAATATCCTATGGCGCAAGTTTCGAGTACTGATTATTCTATCGTACCTAATAGGATAATTTTTGATGATATAAATAATTTATCTGTTTATTTTGATAATCCTATTGATGGCTCAGCTGTAATAGGTATTGATAATCAATTATATACATATTCGACCTCAGCAGCCTCATCGTCTTGGATTGTTGAACATGATTTAAATACAAAATATCCCATTGTTCAAGTTGTAGTTGATGATATGGTTGAAGTACCAGATGAGATTACATTCTTAGATAAAAATAGTTTATTAATTACATTTAGTTATGAAGCATCTGGTAATGCTATAGTTTTTGATAATACTGAGATTATTGAGTATCCCACATATTCAAAAGAAGTAAGTGGCGGTTTGTGCTTATCACCTCATTATAAAGTTGAAATGGATTTGAGCCGAGAGCCATTAGGTACAAATTTTATTATCAATGAAGATTTAATAACTATTCTTATAAGTAACTTTGAAAAGTTTAGGCCAGTTAGTAGATTTTCACATTATTATGAATTGATTGCACCTATTACAGACTTTACAGGAAAAAATATACCTCTATATACAGGAAACTATGCAGCTGCAATGTATTCTAAATGTTATCAGCCTATATTGAGTAGTATAGAAGGTAACTTAGTATATGCGTCATTCTCAAATTCGTTAGCATGGATTATAAAACATGATTTAAATTCAACTAATATTATTACACAATGTTTTACTTTAGGGCAAGTTATGTTTGAACCTAAATCTATTGAGAATATTGATGCAAACAGAATTAAAATAACATTTGCGACACCTACTGCTGGATTTGCTTATTTAACTGTATCGGAATTTACATTAGAACAAGCATCTGATGCTATTCAATGGACAGTTACACATGGATTAAATTTTGATGGCGATGCTGAGAAATGGAATATTGTTCAGACAGATGATGTTGATAGATTCAAGTTCTTACCCTTATCAATAGTTGCTGATAGTCAAACCGAATATTTAGTAAATTTAGCATATTCCGATTCTGGTTTTGCATATACAGCAACAAGATTTGATACCGATTTGTCACGATATGTAAGAGATAGTGCTTCAACTACATGGAATATATATCATGGACTGAATGCTAATGCTATACAAGCACAGTTTTATGATGAAGATGGTTATATAGTTTATCCAAAAACTTTTACTATTGATAATGCAAATTCATGTACTGTTGTTTTTGGCTCTTCAATAACAGGAACGGCTATTATACGAAAGATAGGTATTTCTCCAACAGATATGACAGGTATTATTAATAATGTGACTTATGCTGAAGTTGGATATGGTACATCTGGTAGAAAATGGAATCCAGAAAGTAATCATGGTATGGAAAAATCATATGGGCAGTATCCTATAGTAAGAAGAAAGAGTGATAATGAATTTTTCTATTTTGAAATAAATGTCGATGATGATAGAGATATGAACATTTATGAAATTGGTCTGTTTGATATAAATAATAATATAGTATTTTACACTTATTGCGATTTAATATTTAAACCTGATAATGTTACATTTACAATATGGTATCGTGTTAAGAAAGATATGAGATAAAAGGAGATTACATTATGGCTCGTGCGCATCATTGGGAATATATCAGTAATGAAGAAGGGCAACCTATAAATGGAGTTGATATATCAGTATATGTTGCAAATTCTTCAACTGCCGCATATGTATATACATCAGAAAATGGCGGTTCGGCAACAAATACATTACCGCAAATTTCAACAGATGAGAATGGTTATTTTGAATTTTGGATAGCTGATTCATCTGAAACAAATGGATATGCAAGTGGAAAGTTTAAGATAAAATGGTCTAAAGCTGGTGTTATAGATGAAGGAACGGTTGATTATGTTGATATTATAGTTCCATCAGCTGAAGTGGATGAAACAGATAACTCTGGTACTGATTTAGCAAAAAATAAAATGATTAGTAATGAGTTGGCATATAGGTGGGAATCTAAGGCCGGTGTATATAAGGCTTTAGTGGGCTCAACTATATCAACTGAAACATTGAAACTTACATTGGACGAAGATGGTATATATAAATGCACACTTCAGCATAATTTGAATAACAATTATCCAGTATATACGTCATATGTTAGTATTGATGGTAGCTGGACAACAGAAACAGATGTTTTATCTGGTGGTTGCACTACATATTTACAATCCCTTGATGGAAATAATTTAATTTATTGCAGGATAAGCGATGACGATACGCATATTACTCTTATAGGATAATAAAATGAGATTACTAAACTATTTATCATACTCCGGTTTTGATGAGAACACAAATATTTTTAGAGCATTAAGTATCAAGCTAGTTGATACTAAAACTAGGTATGATGAAATTATATCTTATATTAATGAAAAGTATAATATTGATTCTCAAATCATTATAGATGACTTAAATAAAGAGTTAAAAACTATATATGGCGGTAAGTATAAGTTTGATTTCTGTTTAAGCGAAGGTTGTGAGTTAAGTGATATAAAAATTAATGAACGATTGATAACAAAAATTAAAATGAATTATTTTGAAGCAAATGATATGTTTGCTAAAATAAAAAATGAGATTGAAAAAAATATAAAAAATTAGTTTACAATTACCCCATACTCTGTTAAAATATAAATAAAAATGTAAAGGTGGGTTAAATTGAGTCGTAAAAGAGGTAAGTATTATATAAGTAATGATGAATTACTTAAAGAGGTAATATTATATAGAGAAACAGGTAGGGCATCTGAAAACTTAGGATCAATGCTCTTAATGGTTGCTGAGAACTTTTCATCTAAAGGCAATTTTTCTAGTTATACTTGGAGACGAGATATGGTATCTGAAGCCATATTGACTTGCCTTAAATATCTAAAAAATTTCGATCCTGAAAAATCTACAAATGCATTCGCATACATAACACAAATCTATAACAATTCATTCAAACTTTATATTAAAGAACAAAATAAACATGGTGTAATAAAAGACCTTTGTTATAAGGGATATAATGAATCTATAATGACAAATGAAGCATCTTATGTTCAAAAATCATTTAACTATGAAGATATATTAAAGTATATTGATAAAGATGAAAAAGAAAATCATATTGAAACAGTTCAAGAAATATGCACTCAGATACATGATAGCCATATATATGATGAGGATGATTATAAAAAATGAGGGATTGTGTAATAATCACAGATACTCATTTAGGGTCACATAAGTTTTCTGATATATGGCATAATGTTACCTTCAACTTTTTTAAGAATGTTATTGATACTTGTGTACGAAAGAATGTAAAAACAATCCTACATTTAGGCGATTGGCACGATACAAGAAAGCAGATAAACATTTTAACTTTAGCTATATCATATGAAATACTTGATATGATTGAAGATGCCGGACTAGAGCTGATTATTGTATTAGGAAATCATGATATATATTATAAAGATAGTTCTAAGATTCATAGTTTAATGTTCTTTGAACTGTTTGATAATGTTAAAATAATAGATTCAACAACAGAACTGGATGATTCTCTATTAGCTCCTTGGTTATACAATCCAGCATATATAAAAAGTAGTGAGTATAAATATCTGTTTGGGCATCTTGAAATAAATGGTTTTAACATAGCTGGTAGCACACCATTTAAGGGAGCTAATTTAGAGTATACTGATTTAGAAAATTATGACCTTGTATTGACAGGTCATTTTCATACGCCTTCAACAAAAGGAAATATAATATATATGGGGGCGCCATATCATTTAACTTTTAATGATGTTGGTTCTGTAAGAGGCTATTATACTTTAATAAATGATAAGTTAGAGTTTGTACTATATGATGACGCACCTAAGTATGTTAAGTTGTTTACAGATAATAAAATAGTCCCATCAACTATAACTGGTAATGTTGTTAAGTTAATTTTTGATAGGGATTATGGCAAGTTAGAGAATGAAAAACTTATTGATGAGATACAGATGCACAATCCAATGGAACTGACAGTAGATTTTAGTAATATAAATGTTATAGCATCAGATTTAAAGTTAGAAGATATACAAGTTAAAGATAATAAAGAGATTTTATTGGAGTACATAGATAAGTTAGACTTTCCTGAGAACTTAAAAAGGAATGTAATGAATAAACTAATAGATAAGTTGATTATAGGAGAATAATATGTTTGAAAAGGATGATAAAGTTTTAGTAACAGGTTCAGCTGGTTTTATAGGGTTTCATTTATGTAGGAAACTATTAAAGTTAGGTGTAAAAGTTGTTGGTGTTGATAACTTTAATACATATTATGATGCAATGCTAAAGAGAGAAAGGATTAAACAGATTGTAAAAAATCCATCATTTAAGAACTATGAAATGGATATAGCATCAAGAGATAATGTAGATTGGATTTTTAAGAAAGAAAAGCCCAACTATGTATGCAACTTAGCAGCATATGCCGGGGTTCAGTATTCTTTAACAAATCCTGAACCATATATCTTAACTAACTGCTATGGGTTTACAAATATAATCAATGCTGCTAAAAATTATAATGTAAAGAACTTTGTATATGCGTCAAGTAGTAGTGTTTATGGTGATTTAGTGCCGCCTTATAAGGAAACAGATAGTACGGAACGCCCATTGAATACATACGCCGCAACAAAGAAATTTAATGAAATGGAAGCATACGCTTTTAATAAAAATTTCGGTATAAAAACAACAGGGCTAAGGTTTTTTACAGTTTATGGGCCTTGGGGCCGTCCAGATATGGTAGTTTACAAATGGGTTAAAGCAGTGTATAATGGTACTAAAGTGGTAATAAATAATAATGGAAATATGTATAGGGACTTTACTTATATAGATGACATTATTAATGGTTTCATGTTAGCATTTGAAAGGCCAATAGATTATAAACTATATAACTTGGGTCGTGGTGAAATGGTTCAGCTAAAAGAACTACTTGATATAATAGAAAAAACTACTGGTATTGAAGCAAAAAGAGAATATGTTGATCTACCTAAAGGTGAGATAGTTGAATCATTATCAGATTTAACAATGGTTAAAAGAGAGTTAGGGTATGAACCTAAGTTCTCTATAGAAGATGGTATAAAGGAATTTGTAGATTGGTATAAGGTATATAGCAAAATTAAATAAAGGAGATAAAAATGTTTAAGAATTTGTTTAAGTTGAAGGCTTATTTGGTTGGTGAATATGGTTCTACGCCAGACGGTAATGTAACTTGGGCTGTAGTTGGTCTTTATAGTACAGTAGATAAGGCTATGGCTGCTTGTATATCTGAAAATTATTTTTATATTCAAATTGTAGTAGATGAGCCATTTAAACCAAATAGAATTGATTGGGTATATCCTATTCAGTTAAATAAAGAACTTACAGAAAAAGAATGTGATTGTGGTGAAACTTGCGGTGAAAATTGTGAATGTGAGGTACAGACTAATGAGTAGATTTGAAGATGCATCGGATTTATTAAAGGCATTATTAACAGATGTGAGAGCAGATTTTTTTCCTGAACTTAGAAGCGCACAGATTTGTTGCCTTTTTGATTTAAAGAAGAGAACAAAAGAAGGTCTGGTAATTTTAGCTCAGATAAGAAAAACAAATGATCTTTTAAGAACACTAACTGCTGATGATAGAATAGAAGAAGGTTTTGATTATATTTTAACTGTTGATAAAATTGCATGGGATAATATTACAAGGGATGATAGAGTTAGAATACTTAGGCATGAATTAAGACATTGTTATGTAGATTTAGATGCTAAAAACCCTTATAAATTAATTCCACATGATTTTTCAGATTTCCATGAGGAAGTATCATTGAATACAGATGATCCTAGCTGGGCAAGTCGTGTAGCTGATTTAGCTTCAAGTATATATGAACAAATAAGAGATCAGGAGGAATAAACTATGGGATGGGCTACTGGTTCTAATTTAATGGAAGATGTGATATATGGTATTAAAATTGAGATAGAGGATTTTGATACAAGGGTTAAGGTGTATAAGGTTCTTATAACAGGATTTGAAGAGTATGATTGCGATACTCTTCAGGAATGTATCGGACTTGATGAAGCCTTTGATGAGGCATATGAATCATTCGGCTATGATATTGATAATGACATAGATAATGATGATTTTATCTAATGATATTAGATTTTCAAGATACTACTTTTAAGAATTTTTTCAGTTATGGTAATTCGCCTCAACATTTAATTTTTGAGCCTGGTATTAATGCCATATTTGGTTTTGACCATGATAAAAAACGATCAAACGCTTCAGGTAAAAGTTCTGTTATGGAGACAATACCATTTGCTTTATTTGGTAGAACAAATAAGCCAGTTAAAAAAGAACAGATAATAAACTGGAAAAATAAAAAGAACTGTGAAGTCATATTAAATTTTATAAAAGATACTAAAAATTATTCCATATTAAGAGCAATAAAACCAGATAAATTAGAAATATATGAAAATGGTTCTTTAATACCATTATTGTCTGATGCGAGAGATTATCAAAAGTTCTTTGAAAAAGAAATATTGGGATTTGATTTTCTATCTTTTATTAATCTAATCCATACTAATCTTAACAATTTAACACCTATACTAAAGTTAGATACGGGAAAGAAGAGGCAGTTTCTTGAACGGATATTTTCTCTTGAAATGTATTCTAAACTTGTAGAGAAAGGCAATAAGTATTTGCAGATAAATTTGGATAAGATAAGTATGAATAATTTATCTATGGGTCAATATAAATCCGTTGATGTAAGTTTAGGTATTAAAGGTAATGAACTTCTTGAAATGATTAATAAAATTAGTTCATCAGAAGATACATTAAAAGAGATTGAAAATAAATTAAAGACATATGATAAGGTGTCACTGAGAAGAGAATATGAAGAAGCTATACTTGAAAGAACTTCATATTTAGACAAAGAATTTGAATGTAGTAAGAGTATTTCTATATATGATAGTCAAATAGAAGAATATAAAAATATGATTACTAATAAGAAGGAAGAGATAAGTTTAATCAAGGAGGGAATAAAAATCAATGAAAAGTATACTACCTTAAAAAAAGAATATGATTCCTACGAATCTACTTATCCAGATATAGACAAGTTAATTTTAGAGTTGAGTAATACTATATCGTTAAAAGATACAGAGATTAAAGGTGTGATGGATGAATATTCTATTTTGAAAGATACTATTAATGTTAATGAAGGCGTTTTACTGAATCTTAGAAGTGATTTGAGTATAATAGAAGCATCTGATCAATGTCCGTTATGTAACACAGCAATAACCGATGATTGTAAGGATAAACTATTTAATAAAATCAATATTAGAATGGTATGTAGTAGTGATTTACAAATTAAATTAGATGTGTTAGAATTATTACTGAAAGAAAATAAAGAAAGCTTAGAGAAGATAAATATTGAAAGTAAAGAGTTAAATAGAATTAAAATAAAAAAGATTGAGCTGGAACTAGAGTTAAAGAATTATTCAGAGGATGCCTTATCATATGATTTAGAAAGACTTGAAAGAGAAGTAGAAAAGATACAATTTTTTCTATTAAAAGTTGAAGAAGAAAGATTAAAAGTTGATATGGAATTACAAGAAATAAAGATTACGATTACTGAAACTAGAATAGATATAGAATCATTTGAAGAATCTTTAAAAATCATTAATAATTTAGAGATAGAAAAGAGAATCCTTTTAGAGAAAGTAGATCAAGAAACAAAGAGAAAAAGAGATTTACTAAAATTATTATCTGATATTGAAGATAATAGAAGTAAAAATAATAAAGAAATAAAAAAGTTAGAGAAGGATAATGTAAGTTTAAATCTTATAGTCGATCATTTAAATTATTTAAAATTAATATGTAAAGATGAAAATATAAAACAATATGCTATATCATCATTTCTTCCCTATTTGAATAAACAGGTAAATTATTATCTGGCTGAAAGTGGTGTAAACTTTTATCTTATATTAGATGCTTGGTTAAATGAAACGATAGAAGGGCCAGGAATATTTAATTGCTCTTATGGTAATTTAAGTGGTGGTGAGGCTAGAAGCATAGATTTATCAATGCAGTTAGCTTTTTTAGATATTTCTCGTTTACAGGCTGGTATATGGCCTGATATATTGGTTTTAGATGAAATATTGGATTCATCAATAGATTCATCTGGTTTGAAACAAATGCTAAGGATTATTAAAGGTAAACAGAGAGATGATAGTAGTAAAATTTATATAGTAACACATAGACAAGAAATAGATGATCTGGAATTTAATAACGCTTATATGGTAAATAAGTCGCAGGGATTTTCAGTTTTATCTAAAATATAAAAAGAGGTTATATAAATGACAGAAGAAATAGATCAGGAAGTATTTGATAATATATTAGCCGGATTGCAAAAAGCATTACCAAGTATTCACATTTCAACATTATCAGAATCTACTATTGGTAATGTCACTGAATGGGTTAAAACACCTGCATTGGATTTGAATAGGATTATATCTGGCTCATTACATAAGGGTATTCCGCATAAAAATCTCGTTGGTATTGTAGGGCCTGAACATACAATGAAATCATCTTTTATGGTTTTATGTATGTTAGAAGGGCAAAAGCAAGGCTATATTCCATTTATTATGGATTCAGAACTAGGCTGTGGTAATGATTTTGCTAAAAGATGGGGATTAAATACAAAGAAATCTCAGTATTTTTATACACCATATGTTGATAATGTAAAAATAACTTTGGCACAGATTAAAGAAAAGCTTTTAGCAACAGGTCAAAAGGGAATAATAGGATTAGATTCTGTTGGTGGTTTAGATCAAGATAAAGTTATGGCTGATGCTTTGAAGGGTGAACCTAAAGCAGATCAAGGTCAGCTACAGAAGAAAATTCGTTCAATGCTAAAAATGATGCTGAATGTTATTATCGAAACTGGTTCTATCGGTATTATAACTGGTCATATGTATAGTAGGCCAGGGCAGGTTCCATTACCGGATCAGATTGGCGGTGGTAAGGCAATGAGAATGTTTCCAAGTATTCTTTTATCACTTAAAAAGGAAAAGAGTAATGAAGGTGAGAGTATTATCAAGGCTACGACAATAAAGAATCGTATGTATCCACCATATCAGGATGCAATTATTAAAATAGATTATAATAAGGGTATTGATATATATGCTGGCATTGTTGATCTATTGATAGAAGCTGGCATTGTAACTCAAGGTGGCGCATGGTTTAAGATTACAAAAACTGGGGAAGTTTTAGGACAAGGATTTGATAATGCAACAGCTAATTTAGCCAATCATCCTGAATTATTAGAAGAAGTTGATGAGTGGTTGAAAAATACTGGTTATTCTACGCATAATGAAATGGTGGAAGCAGCAGAGAAGTTACTTGAAAATGTTGATGTTAAAACTTCAGAAGAGTTAGATGTCGCTTTAGCTGAAAATCCTGTAACGACAAAGAAAAAAACAAAGAAATAATATTTATTTTAATTTTCTCATAAATAGATTAAACATATTTACAGGAGGAAATCTATTATGGGAAATAAAAAGAAACAAGATAAAGAGCAACAAGTAGCACCTAAAAGTAAAAAGAAAAAAGGAAAAAAGAAATAATGAAATCATCTGAAGTTAGAATGTTAAAAACAGAGCCGAAAAAAGTTGAGATTGGCGAAATTTTTATATCAGAAAGTATGTTAGATAAAATAGAAGAATCAATAACTAGTGGTTTTATATCGTATTATAAGATTACTAAAATTGATAAAGAAAAAAATTCATATGTTTATGAACCTTGTTATGAAGATATAATAGAAGGCTAAATGACAAAGATTGGTATAATGATAAGTTATGTTGTTTGAATAAAATAAAAGGTTTAATAGGAGTTTAAGATGGCAGGAAAAACAGTTAATGTGTATAGAATTGAATACGAAAAGATTCCAAATTTCAACAGCTTTACAGCATTTATTGCTGCATTTGATTTGGCAGAAGCGGTAAGGCATATTGCAACAGTAGTTGGCCCTATAAATATTATAGCTCAGGGGTTACACTGCCGTTTAGATGCTTTGTCATTTCCAGTAAGAGATTTTATTATTGAAAATGCTCTTGGAAAGAAAAAAATAAAAGAAGAAAAAGTAAAAGAAAAGATTGACAAATAAAAAGTAATATGTTATAATATATTCAAAGTTAAAGATGGTGTATAAGAAGAGTTACTTCACTTGAAATTTGACTAATAATCAAAAATGTAACAATAAAAGGATTCGGGTGAAACTCCTGATAATCTCTTTTTTAATTGTTCCTCTTTAATAAAAAAGATTATAGTGGTGTTAGAATGAGATACTTCACTTGAAATGAAAAGACGCTCATTCTGTTTGTTCCCTATTTTAATATAATTTGATGGCGGAGTGTTGAGTTACTTCAACTACAAAATGAAAAAACACTCAATGCAATTTGTTCCTCAAATCTTTACTCAAGGAGAATATGTTATGTTTGAAAATTTAAGTTCAGAAGCTCAGTTAAGACGTTCAGTATTATCTTGCCTATTAAATGAAAATTCATTTTATGAATCAGGCGCATCTTGTACAAATAGAATAAAAGAATTGGTTAAACAATGCGATCCTTATATGGTTGCCTCTCTTGCGATAGAAGCTAGAGATAAGTTCCATTTAAGAAAAATACCATTGCTTTTAATTCGTGAGCTTGCTCGTAATACTAAGACATATACCCCTTCTATTTTAAGTAATACTTTAAATCAGATTATTCAAAGACCTGATGAAATAATTGAGTTCTTAAAACTATATTGGTCTGGTAGTGATAAAGATTCTTCTTTGTCTGCTCAGGTAAAGAAAGGTATTTCAAAGGCTTTCAATAAGTTCAATGAGTATCAGATAGCTAAATGGAATAAGAATGATAGTGGCCCTGGCTCTGTTCAGTTGAGGGATGCGGCATTTTTGTGCCACGCTAAACCTGAAAATATGACAAAAGGAAAGATGTTTGCTCAGTTGGTAAATAAAGATTTCTTTCCAACAGTAACAAAAGCAGGATTTCCAATCAAGGCATTTTATGGTGAATATTCTAAATTAGAAATCCCTGATACTTGGGAAGTGCGTTTATCTTCCGGTGAAAATAAGAAAGATGTTTTTGAGGATTTGATTAAGAATAATAAGTTAGGTGCTATGGCTTTGATCAAAAATATAAGAGGTATGATAGAAGCTGGTCTTGATAAGTATACGATTATAGATGCTTTACATAAGGCTAATGTTGAAAAACTTTTCCCTTTCAGATTCTATACTGCATATAAGAATATTTCAGATGTAGATATTAAGAAAGAACTTGAAGATATGATGTTAAAGTGTGTTAGAACATTTAACAAGTTATCTGGTAAAACTGCATTACTTGTTGATGTATCTGGTTCAATGACTTGGGCTACTGCAAGGAAGTCTGAAACAAAAAGGATTGATACCGCAACAGCACTTGCTATTCTTTTAAGAGAAGTGTGCGATGAATGTGTTGTATATACCTTTTCTGATAGATTAGCCCTTGTAGGAAATAACTATCATGGTTTTGAATTAGCTGATTCTATTATTAATAATCAGCCTAACATGGGAACAGCTTTAAGAACTTCTTTGAACGATTTAAAGAGTAAAGAAGAGTATGATAGAGTGATTGTTATAACAGATGAGCAATCAACAGATGGTAGAGCATTACCTTCTAATAATAGTAAGGGTTATATTATGAACATTGCAACATATGATTCAGGTCTAACATATGATAAAAACTGGACATTAATAAATGGCTTTTCGGATCATGTTATAGATTTTATTTATGAATATGAGCATGAGGAAAAGAATGGTTGGTTTACAGAAGTCAACGATTTGATTGTTAAATGGGCCAGAATATAATAGGAAATGGTTTAATAAATAATGATACTTGGGATTTTTAATGTTAATGATGGTAGTTTAATTTGTGAGTTGAATAAAGACCCAGTAATGAAGGTGAAGGAATTAGCATCAGATTCAAATGAAGAGTGTGATGCTATTTTTCTAAACTGGATTAAAACAGAGCATGATAAAAAGAACTCTAATAAAGGAAAGTTGATCTTAAAACAAACGGAACTTGTTGAAGAATTTACAAGGACGAAAAAGCCTATAATTATTTTTGATAGTCAAGCATCAATGACTGAGAAAGAATATAGCTGGCTGAAGAAGTTTAATGTTGTATTTTTTGAGCCATATTTAAATCATAGGCGAGGATTTCGTTATCTACCTTTTTGGTTGAAGATTAAAACATTAAATGGCATTCAATTTTGCAACTGGAAACGAACACCATTGGGTTATAAGGGTTCTATAAGTGATAGAATACAAGCCTTTGATAAGTATTATGTATCTGAAATGTATGGCGGATTAGAAGTAAACTATGATGCTGATATAAGGCATGAAAATAACTATGTAGATTTTAGTGTTAAAAAGAAACCTATAGAGTTTTGCGATCTGAAAGCTACTATTTTAATCAATACATTCAATCAAAATATGTGCGGTTATCTCCATTCAGATTTTGTAAAAGCATTAGAGAATAATTGTATTCCTTTAATCCCGATAGAGAATAGATACTATAACGCATTTGAAAGTATTGTTGAGAATGATTTTAGTGTTTGGTATAATGTAAAGAGTTATGATCTTTGTTATGTTGGTATTATACATCAGATTTATGTGGATATAAAGAACTATTACCCTGAAATGGATGTTGTATATACAGCTAATCTAATAAAAAACTATTTAAGTGATATGTAAGGAGAATAATTATGTTTGATGATCTGGTAATGAATGAAGAAAACAAATGTAGTGATATAGATAAAGTTGAATGTGAGTGTGAAGGGCAAGACGCTACTGTTAAACCTTATAATGGTAGTAAAACACAAGCGGTGCCTTCATCCCCGTCAATAAAAAAAATCCATACGATTTCAGGTACTGTTGGCCAGCAAATACAACCATCAGTTCCTACACAAGTAGTACCATCAGCAGTTGTATTAGATTTTGATTTGGCTAAAATGTATATGTTGGATTGTTTTTTGAAAAATAGTGCATTAGAGAAAATCTATCTGATTAAAATTGCTGATATGATAGAGTTTGCTGTTAATACACAAGGATTAAATGTTCAAAATCAAATGGATAGATTAAAAATGGCTGAAATGATTTTAGCTGAAATATTTTATTAAAAAAGGAGTATAATATGTTAAAAATAACTGTGTCTAGGAGTATGACAATCAATACAGGTAATTTTAATAATATCAAGCCACAAATAGAGATTACAAGGGATGGTATTAAAGAAGAAGAAGATTTGAAAGATGAGTATGAAAGATTGTCAAGTATTGTAGATGTTTTGATGGCCTTTGAAATTGTACGATTATCCGATGAAGCTGAAACCATTGATGAGATGGGCTATAAGAAGTATAGTAAATCAATTGAAAAGAATACATCTAATATGAATAGTCTATTAGATACATTAGTAAAAGGAATGTCTGGAGATAATAATGTCTAATAAAAAAGGATTTGTTGAAAGTATATTTTTACCTCAGTTAAATGATGTAGTTGAAGGGCAATATAAGGTAATGTATTTGAAGCCGGGTGAGTATTCATTTACTGCTGAATCTTTGAATGGCCTTTTACCTTCTTATGGCGATTTGCTTATACATGATGAGAAGAAGTATAATGTAAGTTATTTGATAGATGATAAGAAGAGATTTTCAGCCAGATTTACAGGGTATGTTCAGAAAGAATCCGAAGAACTTGTAAAGGTTGAAAATCCTGTTACGACACTACTTTAATGTTAAATGTTTTAAAGGAAAGTAAATCAAAAGAACTTCTGGTGCTTACGCCTTTACTTACAGGGCATAAGATTAGTAGTGAAACCAAAACATCTATAAAGAAGAACGATATAGATTTCACTTGGATTTCATATGAAGGTTCAGGTAAACACGCAACCAATGTTCAAGCAGGTTTAGATCAATTTAAAAAACAATTCAATTTTCTACCCAACTATATTCAGATCATTGATAGGGATATAATTTTGGGTAGAAATATGCTTGATAAACTCCATTCTGTAATCAAAAAATCACATCTAGCATTTTCGTATTGCCCATTTGAATATTCTGGCCATGTAAATATAAAATTTCCTCCAATGGAATATGATATAAAGAAACTATTAAAAGGTAATTATATATCATCCAACAGTATGTATGATTCTAAAATAGTAGAAGAAGTTGGTGGATTTGTAACTGATGAAACTATACATCGAATGTCGGACTGGGCAATGGTTTTGAAACTGTATAAGCATGGTTATATTGGCGGTTTATGCTTTAGTACTTCTTTTATTGCAATGAGCACAAAAAACGATATATCAGCTGGTAGTAATGAAGAATTTTATTCAACTAAAAAGCTGATACATCGTGATTTTATTGAACCTATTTTAGATCAACTTCGCCAGACATAATCTGGATTAACTCTACCCCAAACATAATCTGGATTAACTTCATCAGCAGTAGACCAAACATCAGTTTTCCAAACATCATCAACTGCTTGAACCTGCCCAGCGCCATCATCAATGTTAGTTATTCTTTCTACTTGTCTGTCAAAATCCCCAAAAATATCTTCAAACATTTTACCTCTCCTTTCTACTTAAAAATTATGTTTATTTTATACTTTTCTATATCAAATTCAATAATAAATTTTGTATCATAATCTTCTAATATTGAATTGATATACCCTTCTAATAAATTTTGTATAATCTTTTTATCTTCGCCTAAATGCTCTATCAATAATTCATAGCATCCTTGGTGTAATTCCTTTGATACTCTATTGTATTCTTCGCCAACAAGAGGTCTTTTAGTCATTATCAGATCATCATACATTAGACATTAACCTCAATTTTTATATTTTTTTCAGTTATTTTTAATAAATAATTTTGTATTCGTTTGTTCTTTTTTTCCTCTTCTAAAAAAAGTTGTAGTGTATTATATAAAATACTTCTAGTTTTAGAATCATCAGGCTCCAATTTAAAACTATCTAAAATATTTTGTATTTTTTCATTTAATCTTTCTTTATATACTTTCTTTTTGTCTATAATAATATCATCAAACATTGATAAATCCTCCAATATTATTCAATTGAAGTTTTTTATCATCATACCAATCTTGTTCATTTATAACTAATAAATCAATACCTTTTTGTATGCATTGTTTCTTTTTTATTTCATCATACCATCTTGACTTATCATTATTATGCCAATAAGAACCATTAAACTCTATTGCTTTTCTTATTTCTGGTAGCCAAATATCCAGTTCTAAATTTTTATTTGTCCAATAGTTCTTTATTTGTGTTCTATCATTTTCTATAATATTATTTAAATATATTGTTTTAACATATTCAGCTATTTCTTTTTCTGGCTTAGACCATCCCTTAACCGATGCACATTCAGGACATCTATGATTGTTTTTAAAATCTGGCCATTTTACATTATATATATGCTCAGAAGGGCATTTTAACTTTAATTTAGACCTAGCATTTATATATTCTGTAAATAAAAGATTATAACCAAAACTTTCAATATATTCTTTAACTTCTTTTAAAGTTTTCTTTTTATTATATAAAATATTAGTGTGTAATTTTTCCTTTTTTAGTTTTTTATCTTTACATAAGTGGCATCTAATACCATTTTTAAAACTGTTATAACTACTTTCATAAATATGCCCTTCAGAACATTGTATTTTTAATTTATTTTTTTTATTTGTATATTCTGTAGATATAACTTTATAATTGAAACTTTCAACATAGTTACTAATTTCATATAAATCAGGTTTTTTATTTGAACATATAGAACATCTATTTTCTTTAAAATTATGAAGTGATAATTTTATTATATGATTTTTAGGACATTGTAATAATAATTTAGATTTGTTATCTTTATATTCAGTTGATAAAAGTTTATAACTAAAACTTTCTATATACTCTCTAACTGTATTTAAATTATATTTTTTATTTAACATTCTTTATTATTTAACCTCAGTATACTCTATTTTTATTTAAAAGTCAAGATTTCTTTTTAATTTTTTTATTACTGGTATTTCTGATGGTTCTATTTTCCTTTTCCAATATCCATCACCCATTGCAACATCTAAATCTCTTATGTGATCTACAATAAGTCTTATACCATTTGGCTCAATACTGGCCGCCTGATCAGACCCATACATTGCCCTATCTAAAGTTACATGAAATTCTATCATCTCAGCACCCAAAACTGCTGCAACTGTGCAAAAGAATGTTCCTTGGTGATGATTTGAAAATCCTATCTTATAGCTACCACTAATAGGAGCTGAATCTTTTAATGTTGTTATCTTATTTAAATTCATTTCATCAACAGGGGTAGGATAACTTGAAGTTGTGTGTAGAACATATTTAAGATTATCACCTAAAATGGAAATAGCTGTTTTAATTTCTTCCCACTCACTCATACCAGTTGATATGATAACAGGTATTCCTGACCTTTTGACGGAGTTCAGTAGTTCAATGTGTGAGATCAATGCTGATGGTATCTTTATAAATGGAACATCATAACTTTCAATAAAATTTACAGATTCTATATCCCAAACGGATGCAAACCATTTTATACCAACCATTTTACAATATTTATCTATTTCATTATACTCTTCCTTACTATATTCTAAACCTTGTTTTTGCTCTCTTGTTGTTGTACCCCACGGACTTTCTCTTGGTTTATTAAGTTCTTCTTGTGTATAACATTTATCTAATGTTCTTTTTTGAAATTTAACATAGTCAACGCCGAACGCATGACAGATATTAATTAGTTTTTTGGTTATTTCTAAATCCCCATTTCCATTCAAGCCAATTTCGCCAACTAATAACACATTATTCATATATTACTCCTATTGTTTATTTTTCTTACAAACATATAGTACTTTCCAATTTTCTCGCCAGCCACCTAATTCATCAATAGGAGGCAAATCAAATTCACCTTTACCTCTTGAATCTTTCCTTCTCTTTCTTATATCATATTTACTTATTAAACTTTGTACCTTACCAGTTCTTGTAAAAAGATATTCAAGTCCTTGATGCGTATATCTAAATGTATCTACAGGAACAGGATGAAATCTCCAAGAAAAAACAGTACTTGTTATGATTAGTCCGCCAGGTTTACATATTCTAATAATGTGCTCAGCCGCTGACCAAGGTTCTAAAAGATGCTCAAATACATCATTGGAATATACTACATCATAGGAATCATCTTTAATTTCTTGGCAATTACATATATCCCCTATAATCGTATTTTCATGTGGATGCTTTGGTTGCGAAAGTTCTAAAACAAAATATTTAAATCCTTCTGCATATGCTTCTGCTTTACCATTATTACCACCTACATCTAAAAAAGAACCACCTTTATATTCTTTCAGCAATGGTATATAATCAGTATAACTACCATACATACATATATTATTCATTTTTTAATTCCTTTGCTTTATATTCTGCTAATTTTCTTGTCATTTTTTTAGCTTGAATTGCTGCTTCTATTGTATATTTTTTTACATCATCATTATCTGAATGATTATAAATATCTCTTAAAATTGAGCATATCCATCTTTTTTTCGTATTTCTTTCTTCATCTGTTACTGATCTTACTACACCCGCCGGTGATATTTTATCTTTTCCTGTTATATTTGCTAACTCTTTATCTAAAAATTCACCTTCAATTTCAAGTTCTTCTAATAATTTTTCTATCGTTTTATCTTCATATCTACTCATTTTTTAATTTTATATACCTCATTGCCTTCATTAAATTTTGGTAAATTTTTAAAATCTTTTAATAATATACTTAGAGAAGTTGAATTAAATACACAATAATGCGAAGGTCTTATACTATATGATGCAGAATCAACTAAACCATCTTTTGCTACAGGTGTTTCAAATATAAAATAACCATCCGTATTTAATAAATTATATATTTTATTTATACATTTTAACGGGTCTGAAAAGTGTTCAATCACTTCTAATGCAACAATTAAATCATATTTTTTATTAAAATTAATATTTTCAAATAGATCATTATAAACTTTAATGCCTTCTTTTGTAAGCTTATCAGCATAATCTTTAAATAATTCTACAGCTTCTACATTATGACCCCTTTTTATCATATATCTTGTAGCGCCACCTGCATCAGCACCGATTTCTAGTATATTCCTTTTTTCTGTAAATGAATCTATAACAGGCATAAATCTTAATCTACAATTTCTCTCCTTTAAAAATTCATATTTACTTTCATTAAATAAAATTCTTTCAGGATTTTTTATATTTGCTCTTTTTCCTCTACTAACACCATAATTTGTAGAATAAAACCTAAATAATTCTTCTTTTGTATAATAATTTTTATGAAAATATAATTGACAATCATTACATTGTAATGTTGTGAAATTTATATTATACACTACTCTATTACTTTTACTATGGCATAAGGGGCATATAGTTATATTTTTTTCTATCATATATTCTCTATTTTAATACAATTTAAATCTGGATAAAGTTTTGATTTTTTAGTTATTAAAAATATTTCTCTTTTTTTAGATTTCATATGCTGATTATTAAAATCAATTATGAAATTTGAAATATGGTGAGTTTTATGAGGGGCATCAATTTTACCTCCACTAATTTCTTTATTCCATTGTTGATGTACTTCACCATATATATTAGGATCGCCATTAGTCCAAAAATATCTTGAATCCAATAAATCTACGCCTGCTAAAATAATATATCTATATTTTAATTTATATAACATATCTATTAATAATGATAATGATGTATTATATGATCTTACAAAAATACCTTTTATTTTTATATTATAATTAGCATTTATTTTATTTTTATATATATTTCTTTTAATATATTCATAATAAAATATTTTAGCTTCATTTTCATGCCCTATAACATCTACTACATCTTGTCTTATAGAAGGCACTAAATATATAACATCTTTATACTTATCCCATTTTTCTTCCAATCTTCTTTTAACAATTTCTGCATCATAATGTTTAACTTCTATATGATAAAAATTGGGTATTACTGAAGGATGGTAAACCCAGTTATTTAATGCCCAAAGATCAAAGGTTTTTAATTTTTCCCATTCTTGTTCTGTTATGTCATTTATTGACGATCCACTGCCTAAAATTACAGCTATATTACTTTTTTTATAGTTAAGAAGTTCTGTAATATTATGCATTATAATTTATCTATATCAATATATTGTAGTTTTGGATATAATAATGTTGATTTATGACCAACAAAAATCTCTCTTCTTTTTGGCTTCATAAATTTATCATTAAAATCTGTTATATAATCTTGTAAATGAGATGCATTATGTGGTGTATTTTTATCTTTTCCTTCTCTTTGTTTGTTCCATAAATCATGAACTAATCCTCTAACTTCAGGTTCCATATCAGTCCAAAAATATTTACTATCTCTCATATCTAAACCCCAAAGTATTATATTTTTATACCCCATTAAATATAACATTTGTATAATAGTTGAAACACTAGTATCATATGATTTATATAAAATTTTATCGGGATTAAAATTTGCATCTATTTTTGTATCTGGATGTTTTTTAGGATGAAATCCTCTTCTTTCATATCTATAAGTAAAAATTTTAGCCTTTTTTTCATGCCCTATAGCACCTGATATATATGCATATCTTTCGATTGGGAAAATATAATTTACATTTTTCCAACCCAATTCCCATTTTTCTTCAAGTCTTTCTTTTGCAATACCCCAATCATATTTTTTAAGTTCTAAATGAAGTGATTTAGGTATAAAAAATGGGTGATAAAATATATTATTTACACCCATATTATCATAACTATTTATTATAGACCATTGATCCTCTGTTATTTCATTTAGTGATGATCCACTTCCAATTAAAAATACTGTATCAGTTTGTTTTAATTTTACAAAATCTGCCATTTTATAATGCATTTATTTTCCCGAAGTTGCAATGCCCCAGAACTCGCATTGATTACCGCAATACGGCACTTCTGATCGTTTGCCCTCTATGTGTTTTTTAATCATACTTAATCTTTTTTCGCAATTCCATAATTCATCTAAAGAAGAATACATTATATTGCCTAATACAAGCATTCTATTAGGATCAAATCTAACACAGCAACTCACATCACCGTGACGATCAATAGCAAGATGATTTAAGAGGTCTGTGCAGACTCCATGTTCTGGTATGGTAGGTGTTTTAGTATAATTTCTACTTCCATCAGGTATATGTAAAACTCTATTTACATGAAGTAAGTTAAAATCATTATAAGTTCTCTCATCACAATCACCAAGAAATCTTAAAATAACATTAGGTTTTTTATCACCTTTTAATAGTAAAAACTTTTTTAATATAGTATATTGATCTATTTGTTCTTCACCATCATCACCTTGTATGATAGAAATTGTAAGTATATCAAGATGATCAATTATTTCATCGGCTTTTTTAAGTATAAGTTTTCCATTAGATACAATATTAGTTATACAATGTTTAAATAATTTTAACATCTTACCAAATTCTGGATGCATAAGACCTTCACCATTATTATGCAACTGAATCATGGTTCCAGCTGGTATTTCATTTGCAATTTTTATAGCAGTTTCATATTCCATAAATCCATATTCATCGCCACGTTGTTCTTTATCTCTTTTACGCCTTCCACACATCCAGCAACTTTTATTACATACTGAGCTTAATTCTACATTCGTATATCCAAGACCATTTAGCATATTTTACCTCATTAGTTTTGCTATCATTAGAGCATCTATCATTTCATCTATCTCAAACGATTGCCAAAATGGGATTTCAATGAATGAAATATTACCACCTATTCTACAATTACTTGTTATAAATTGTTCTTTAGTAGTAATATAAAAGCCACCAGTTTCAACAGCATATTTATCTTTTCTTTCCTGTCTATTTCCACGATTTTTTAGATCATAGTTTAAAGGTATTTTTGTATCCAAATCCCACATTAAAACATCATTTTCATCCGTTCTATAGATACTAAGTGCTGAATCATAACCTCTTAAAACATCAAGAACACCTTTATGTATATATTCGGCATCAATTTGCGGTGATGTGGGTTGTAATAGAATTAATATATCCATGTTATATTTTCCTAACATATACGATATAAGTTCTTCCATTGTCGATGCACTTGTTGCTAGTTCATCTGGTCTATCATCAATAATAATATTTCTATAATTATTATTGACATAGTTTTTTATATCTTCATCATTTGTACTTACATAAATATTGTCAGCATTTAGATTTAATGCTTTTTCTATAGTATATGTTAATAATGGTCTATTATTTATCAGCATCATATTCTTATTTGGTATTCCTACACTTCCGCCTCTTGCGGGTATTACAACTGAGATATTTTTCATATTTTATTCTCCTTAAATTTATATGGTGAAGCACCTTTTCTTGATTGTAGTTCTACATATTTTTTATCCCATTCTTGTATTTGCTCTTTAATATTAACACCATATTCGCAGCACCATTTTGATAATAAATACCAAAACTCTGTATAGTCTTTTGTTTTACCTGTTCCTATTTTAACACCATTTAATGATACTACTGGTAGAACAACAAAAGGCGTACCTGAAATAAACGCTTCATCAGCAGTCATTACATCATATATATCAATATTTTTTTCGACTACATGAGCCATTTTCATTATTCTTTTTCTTGTAATACCTCTAAGTATATTACGAGGTTCAGGTGTATATATAATCTTATCTTTAACAATAAAGAAGTTATCACCGGTTCCTTCTGCTACAAATCCATCTTCGTCTAACAATAATGCCCAGTTATTTTCACCTGCATATTGTGATACTTCAATATTAGCCATTAGGTAATGTAATCTTGATCTACATTTTACTTTAGCATCAAGCAAACGAGAAGGGATAGACCTTTGATTTGGGGTTATCATATTGATACCTTCATCGAATAGCTTTCCCATTCCTGCTACCGTCCATTTTAAGGGAAAATCGGCAATTATAACATTAGGGCCTTTAGAGTGTTCAACATCTTGATATAGTGATAATAAACCCCGCGTGCAGTTTATCATCAGTCTGTGTTCATCATCATCATTGAACTTATTGGCATCCATTACATCATATAGTGCATTTTTTATTTCATATTTATCATATGGTATAGACATTCTAACGTATTTTAAGTTATCAAATAATCTTTCAAGGTGTTCATCAATGAGGTATAATTCTTTATTGAATGTTCTGAGCATAGTAAAAATTGTATCGCCAAGCATCATTGCAGAATCATATATACTCACTGTTGCTTCATATTCAGGTAGAATCTCACCATTTTTCCATATAAATCTATCCATGTTAATCCTCTAGTGCAAAAATATCTACATCATCATATGATATAAATAAAGTAAATATTTCCATATCACCAATCAATTTTTCTTTTAGTTCTCTGATAGTTTTATCTTCAATATCTTCTGAGTTCATGGGAATGTAAAATATAAACGATTCATTTATATCATCATAACATACTTTAAACTCACTAGTATTGTCATTAAGGTATGCTTCCATTTCATCCGTATACATTCCCTTATCAAAATCGTCTTGGAAATCCTGAAAGGATGAATTGACTTTTAATGCCTCTTGAATGTTCTTTATAAATCCCAAAGAAAATCCTTTTAAATCAATTACAGTGCCCAAAACAATTTCTACATCATCAACAATTTCTTCTATCATATTATTTTCTCCCATTCGTTTTACATTCTCTATAAAAATTAACAAGTTGATCAATAGATACTGGCTTAAAATCCCATACATCTACTGATACATTTATCATATCCATTTTCTTTTTATCTCTTATAACTCTTTTAAACTTCCAATGGTCGTGAACATGGCCTACAAAATATAAATCAAAGCCAGGAAATACTGTGTCTGGATCATGTGCTACCATTATTTTATAATTGTACTGTGTGAATATTGCTTTTTTAAACAAACAAGGTAAACCATTTCTTCTATCGTGATTTCCTTTTATTAGTTGAAAATGACCTTTCATTTTACTTAGGTATTCAATACCATCTTTAAAACAAAAATCTCCTAAAAAGACTACTATATCATCATCTTTAACGATTCTATTATGATTTTCTATTATTGTATTGTTCATTTCTTCTACATCTTTAAATGGTCTTTTACAATAATCTATAATTTGCGAGTGATTGAAATGGTAATCTGATGCGAAGTAGATCAATAAGTACCTCCTTTAATGTATTATTCTAACATATCTGAGGTTAATTGTCAATATGTTTTTTACATACAACTTTTTATAAGCTCGACATATTTATTTGCTGTGTATTCAGCTGTTAATTGTTCTGGTACTATAACTCGTCGTTTATCCTTTTCTATTTTTAATAATGCCTCAATTAAATTATCTTCTACCTCCTTTGATAGTTTATTATATTCATCACTATATGGTCTACATGGATCAGTATCTAAATATGAACCATCGCCATCTACAATAATACAACCTTCAGTTAGTTTACACATTTCAACTGCACCGCCACATGAATTTGTTGTTATTGTTGGTATTCCAGCGCCAATTGTTTCAACAACGGTATTTGGGCATGAATCTTTTTTAGATAAGTGCATAGATACATCAGAATATTTGAATACATCTTTCATTTGAATATAATCTAAATGACCAAAGTATTTTATGTTGGAATGTTTAATTTCTTTATTGTCATGTAATTTACCCAATATAAGAAGATTAGAATTTGGTATGATTTTATTAAATTTTAAAAATATATTAATTGTTTCTAATAATCTTTTATGACGCCTCCATTTTGCAGATACAACTATATTAAATGCTTTATGTTCTACTGATTCCCCGCACCACATTGGATCAATACCATTATGAATTATAGAATATATAGTATCTTTTTTACGAGGGCTCAAATATCTTTCGCACATCATTCTTGAAAAGTCACTTTGATAAATAATACCTTTTGCTGATGAATGCGACATACTTATACCAGAATTTCTATTATTATAATTTATATCTGTATCGTAATATATACCATCAATCCTAACTATTCTAGGCACATTAGAATTGTATGAAAATCTAACGAAAGCTAAATGTATATCATAGTTAGAGGGATATTTAACAATAGAATGCCCAATTTTATTTAAATATGGCGTTATTCTTTGAGTTAAAACATGACCTTCGCCACCATCAACAAGTATATTCATTATTCCCTCACTAGTTCTGGATATACTGGCTGCTCTCTTAACCATACACCATATGTTTTTTTACCATCTTTTCTGTTTACTTTACCTACATTTAGCGGATTTTCATTATTATAAACATACAATATCTCTTTTATATGCTTTATCTTATCCGCTGGTGACATTTCAAGTATAGGAAACATTAATGCTTTATCATATGTGTGTAATAACCATTCACCATCAGATGATTTAAAATCTTTTTCTTCTATATTTAAATATAAAAATGCCTTAAATGTTTTTAAATGTGAGTATTCCCAATCTGTGTTTCTGTATAATTTGTTATCTAAAATTATTTGTGATACAGGATTAGTTCTAGCTCTTTCAGTACTAACTCTTGTATGGCTACCATAAGTTACCCAACAATGTTCTTTTTTGTATATTTTATTTAATTTTTCTAGTACCGTATCATGCGAAAGCCAGTCATCTAAATCGACAACGACAACAACATCTTCATCATTTACTATATTTGGCCTTAAATAATCCCACGCATTTTTACACCATTTTTGATTTACTAGTGGTCTATATACTTTTATTCTTTCATCTTTATATTCGCAAATCTTCTTATATGTACCATCTGTTGTTTGATCATCAACAATAATATATGTAAAATTTTTATATGTCTGGCTCAATATACTATCAATATGTTTATTAATCCATTTTTCACAATTATACCCTGATGCGAATACTATAAAATGCACATTATCACCTTCAGGTATTTCTTCTTCATCTATATTATCATGTTCTACATTTATTTCATTAAATGATAGAGATTTATAATATTCTCTTGCAACTTTATCGCATTTTTCTCTTTTATTATATTCAACATTAAAAACATATATTGGTTCATTTTTAATAAATGATATTGATTCCTTAGGCACCATATCAATTATGGAATATTCAATAGCTTCTTTGTAACAACCTATTGATGAATAATCATTTTTAAATAAGTCATAAGTTTTTAATTTATAAAATAACATTGCGTTAAATGTTACAGGACTATAAAATTCTCCATCTTTTCTATACATTTTATTAATAATATCGTCATAGAAATAGTTATAGAAATATCTTTTTTTATTGCTTAGCATTGATCCGCCACAAGTTGCTAAACAACCCTTTTCATATAGTTCATTTAGTTGCTTGAAAACATTCTCATGCGGTAGCCAATCAGCACCATTCATTATATAAATTATATCATCAGTATTTTCATCAGATGTATATTTAAGTACATTTTTATAGACATTTAATGCCATTCCCTTTTGAGATTCATTAACAACATATTCTATTTTAGGAAGTTTTGGCATATAGTTTCTTACAGCTCTATCAGTATTATCAGTACAGCCATCATTTATTAAAATTAGATTCCAGTTACTATATGATTGTTTTAATATACTTTTTATATGCTTTTCTACATACTTTTCACAGTTATAAAGATTACTTATTATTAATATTCTTCTATCCATTTATAAGCCTTTGATATGGTTTTTTTGATCTTACACATTTTGCTATTTCTTCTTGCTCTTTACGATTCAACTTTTCTACTTGTAAAGGATTGTTATCATTGTATATATACTGAACTTTATCTATTCTTTGGATTTTATCTGGTGATGACATTTCAAGCATAGGAAAGAATATAGCTTGGTCATAAGCATACTTGAAATATTTACCATTTTTATCTTTTAAATCTTCTTTGTTGAGTTTATTCCAGAGAAATCCTTTAAAGGTTCTGAGATGCGTGAATGACCATATACTTTTTCTAAATGATGAATCTTTTAGCGTTTGTTCTGAATATGGTGGTATCCAATCTGATGTTGATTTTTTGGATGTATAATAGAATTTACTGTATGTCATCCAGCAATTTGTTTCTTCATATGCTTTTATAATATCTTCAAAGACATGAATATCAGCAAGCCAATCATCCATGTCTAATATAATAACAATATCATCATCTGATACTGAAAGAAAATTTATTGCATTTTGAATCCATTTTTGATTTTTACCTGTACGATGAATAAACATATTATTGTCTCTATTTTGACAAATTATATCCAATGTCCCATCAACAGAGCAATCATCTACGAGAATGTGTACATAATCTTTAAATGTCTGATTTTTTACAGAATCTAAATGATTTTTAACATATTTAGAACAGTTATAACCACAAGAAAAAATAACAATTTTCATTAGTCCATCCAGCTATTAGAATTGCACTCCTTTACATTAACTTCTTCAGTTTTCTTTTCAGTTGTTTTAACAGATGCCTTTTTAGCTTTAGCCGTAGATTTTTTAAGTACAGGTTCATCAACTACCACTTCAGGTACTATTTCTTTAGTTTCATCAATCGCATCAAGCTCTTCAAGTTTTTCAATCACCTTACAAGTTTCTATTCTTGTATCAGGTACATAAATATTTAGATGTGATGTTTTGATAAATAATTTCATTATATCATCAAAACATAAAGTATTAGAATAATCGGTTAAATTTCTCAGATATTTATTTTTATAAAAGCATATGGAATCACTAAATTTGAAATCTCCTTTTGATCCTTTTACAAAATCATTTATTTCTTCACCCCATGTTCTTAAATACATATTAAAAGGTAAATCATTTTTTCTAAACATTTCTATAAAATTATCAGCAATAACAAAAGTAAATGGGCTAATAAATAATATTCTATCATTTTTTGTTTTTGAGAAAAGGGAATCTATAATTCTAGCAGGATATGCAGGTAAATTAAATACTGTTAAAGTATCATCCGTTTCTAACTGACTTTCTATTTTTGCTATAATTTTTTCATTGTCCATCGGTACTAAAACATTTATACTCATAGTTCAATCTCTCCCTCCATTTCAACAACAGGCTCTATTTCTAAAAAACTAAAAACATTTTCTATACTTGTTGAAAGGTATTCTTTTATTTTACCCATTAGGTCACTAACAAAGTCTTTTATCTTCTGCCAGAAATCACTTAACATACTTTCATTTAATGTGTTAAGGTCTGTATGTTCAAGTTCTTCAGTAATTTTATCCACTAAAATTCCTAAAACTGATCTATAACTATATTTACCTATATTTTTTCCTCTCATACTATCAGTTTTATAGGATGTATTTATTCTAACACGACTAGCTATACTTTTTATAGTTGAATCATTAATATACTTTAAATATGGTTGTTTATCTTTAAGTGATAATATATAATTAGCACAAGCAATATTATCTTCACCAAATTTTATTTGACCACTTACAGATTCTTTTAAAAAAGCAATCTTAAAACTATTATCACTATTAAATAAATTTGTCAATGCTTCGTTTAACTGTTTATGTATGTCATCACCTTTTTTAATTAGGTCATCATATTTTCTAGCTTTTCCTATTGTATCTTCAGCTATACCTTTAACAAAATTATTGATAATATTTGATATTTTATCTACAGCTTCTTTGTGTTTTAATTTACTTGCTACAGCATATAATGTTGCGTTTGATTCTTGTTTACCACCAGACATAAGTTGAGCTGAGCCGACTTTTAATGAAATTCTAGCATCTCCTATTTTTATATCTGTTTTTGATGATGATGTTTTAGAGCCTTTCAATATATCTTTCCAATAATCTGTTGTTGGGTAATAACTAGTTAAATGTTCAGCTTTCCCCTTTAAGCCCTTATCTTTTAAGTATTCTACAGTTTTTATGGCAAGTTCTTTCTGCTTTTCATACTTACCTAAATCTTCACCATTCCAAGCTAAAGTTATAGCACCTTCCATTCCAGTTGAAAATGTGGCACTTTCAAATATTTTTTTCATTGTTACCTCTTTAACTCATAGGAAATATATTATGTTTTGCCATTTTATCAGTTTCTCTATATCTTTGTGTTGTACTATAACCATCGTAAGACCAACCAACTTTATCTTTCTTAGGATTATATTTAAGTTCAAACGACATCGTATCAGGAAATTTTTGTGTCATTTCAACATCACATTCAGCACATAGAACAACATCATTTATTTCACTTAAATTAATAAACAGTTCACACTTATTACCACATTTTGGGCATTCGTAATCAAATAAAGGCATCTTACTTCTCCTTCCTAATTTTTATATTTTCCAAGAAAAAATCAAACATTCTAACTAATTTTTCTGGCGTCATACTTATATCATATCTATAGTTTTTACAGTTTCTATTCTCTAAGTTATACATTGATCCACCATATAAGCCAGAAGGAATACCCCAAGAAAATACTGGTATCTTTTGAATATTACATAATAAAGACCAATGGCCCAATGGGCATATTACAGCCTTAGCATTCATCATTTCTTTTAATATATACTTATAGCCATTTTGAAAATAATCACTATGTTTTAATATAATATTATGGTCGCTTAAATGCGTTTTCATATCACCTACTACAACAACATTTTTATACTTCTTTATTAATTGATTATATATTTCGTTTATAATTTTCTTATCTTCTTTAATGTCTGGTATATAAACAATATTTTCTTTATTTTCTTCATAATCAATTTGTATTTTAGCATATATCTTATTATGATATGGATAAAATACATTTTGAGGTGTATATTGAATGTTATACACCTCTATATTTTTCTTGCCACTTACTGAATACCTTGATACATCATTTTTAAACTTCTTATAAATAAGTGTATAATCTTCCTGTGATATATTCTTATGCGTCGCACCAACCTGTGAAAATTCGTCACGACTTAGATTCTCAAAAACATTTAAGTGATTATTCTTTTTAATCCAATCATATAAAAATACTCTGTTAGAATGTGTAGCTATAAAAACATCATCATATTTTACAATTTCACATAACCATTTAGCGTATGGATAAAAATTACAAATTTCATTTTCCCAATTTCCCATATATGGGCCTAATGCAAGAATTTTCATTTAATTTATTATCACATTCCCATTCCAATTTTCAAAGTATTGGATATTTTGCAGATATACTTTTTTAGGCATTTGAACCACTTCAACATTTTTTAATACATCAAGAAGTGAATAAATTAAAAATTTAAATTCAATTTCATTTACATTACTGAAGTTTAAAAGAACCTTATTATTTTTGCGAAAGAATGATACCAATTTCTGGTCTGGTTGGTTTTCAACATAATATTTTTTAATCGTATTCTTAAATGTATCGTTATATATTTTCGTGTTATTAGCTATTACAAATCTATTGGTATTATAAAATAACTGTATGGCATCTTCTATTTTTTCTTTGGTGGGTTCTCTAAAGTTTAACTTAATTAAATGTATTTTAGGTATTTTTAATATTATATCATCATCTAATGATTCTTCATTTATTTCTATATAATCCGTTCCTTTTTGTGTTAATTTCATTATCACTATCCTCCATTTTCAATTTCATGAGAGCTTCAAAGTTTGAAAGTGAATTTTCAATAATCATCTCATATAGAGAATCTACAGAATATTTATTTACAAGCTCCCCAAAATCTTTACAGTTATATTTATTAGGAAATAAAAAATATCTCACATTGGAGGCGTATTTATTAGTCTTTATAAACTTAACCATTTCCTTTTTACCTCGTTCATCATTGTCAAGTGCAATAATGACACCCATATCAGTAAAAGTTAATAGTTCCTCAATAAATTCATTACTAATTGTCGCACCTAAACAACTTGTCCCTTGATCTCCAATTTGAAGAGCATCAATGATACCTTCAGTAATCACAATATATTTATTTCTATCAAACTTACCTTTATTTAGAATGATACTTTCTTTTTGTAAAGTAGGATTTTTATACTTTACACTATCATCATCATTCTCAAGCAGTCTACCTTGAAAATAAACAATATCATTACCATCATAAATTGGAAGAAGAACCCTACCTTGATATTCGCCTCTATAAGCAATAAAAAGCTTAAAATTATCAGGAATTTTTCTATCATTTTTAAATTGTTTTAACTTGCTTTTATACTGCATTTGAATATAGCCACCATTATTATAATCTAAGCCAACACAATCATCTAAGATATAGTTAAATACTTCATGCTCAATTTCTTTTATAAATTTTTCTTTTTTTCTTGTTGATAAGATTTGAATTAAATTTTCTGGATTATATTGATATAGTTCTTTCTTTGCTTCATTGATTGAAATATTTTTAAGTATAGAATATAGTTCAAGAAATGAGCCAGAAGCATTACAATTGAAACAATGATATACAGATTGCCCAGAATTATATTCTAGGTGAAATCTCTTCTTGTTTGGATTGGTTTTGGAATCGCCACAAAGTATGCAGCGAGCATGAAAATGTGACCCATTCTTTGATGTAGTCACCTTAGAGAAGTGCTCATACATAAAATCATTCACAACATCTAAACTTAACATTTTTAAATCCTTTCTAATCGTCCATAGATATGTAGTCTATACAATCATGGTCTTGTGGTGTGTATAACTGTGCTATCTTATAAATAGTTGGATTAAAGTATTCTTCTTTACAATAGAGAAACTTATCCTTTTGTTTACAGTTAAAACAATTAATACAAATCCTTATCTTTTTTTCCTTTTCGGTGTTCGGCATCTAATTCTATAAGCTCCTTAATTTCAGGAGGAAATAATCTAAAAAATTTGTTCACTTCCTCTTGTGATGAGATACCAAATGCCTCAATCATTGCTGAGGCAACTTGGAAAGGCGTCCAGGTTTCTTCAAAATCTTGAACACCTATGTATACTTTTTTCATTGCCCTTTTTAATGTATTTGAAACAGCTTGTCTTGTTATGCCTAATTCCTTTGCGATTTCAGTTCCCGATAGTTGTTTTTGATACATACACATATTCTCCTATTTGTACATTATACTACATTTTTAGTAAAAGATCAAGTTAAATGTTTTCAATGAAAGTATGTATTTTTCGTAATTGTTTATAAACACTCTCATTTAAAATTAATTCACAATCAAATTTTTCTATATATTGTTTAACTTCTTTTAATACTAATTTTTTTAACACAAACCTTCTATTATATCAATATCATTAAATGTTCTATTAGCATAATCCTTTGCCCTTCTGGTTTTATCCCATTGTGTTACAGGTGTAAAGTAGCCAACGACACGACTATAGGCTTCAACAATATCACCACCACATTTAGGACAAGTTTCGACATTATTACTTCCAATAGTTATACAATCATTTTCACATTTCAAATAGTTAGGATTCAACGCAAAATGCTCAAGACCTGACTTGATTGCTAGATTGATTAGCTTACCCATTTGTTTCTCAGTTACTTTAGTACCAATATTCAAGTGACAAATACTACCACCACTCATATAACTACCTAACTTGCCATCTAATGTAGCTCGTTCAACAATGTCTGACTTCTCCCATAGAGGTATAAACTGATTTGCATATATCTCATAAGGATAATCTTCATCATTGAAATACAACTTATCCATTCTTGCCAACATGGATGCCGCACCTTCTGCTGGAACTTGCTCAAGGTTGTAAGCAATACTATCTTCTCTACTGAACTCATCAAGTTTCTTTTCAATGAAGAAGAATAGTTCCTTAGCAAACTCAATACCTTCATCTGTCTTTATGTCAATACCCATGAACAACATACTTTCATTGAGTCCTGTCATGCCGAATGTTGAAAAGAACATCTTCATATTCATCCAATCCATCTTAAAGAACTTTAGAAATCCTTCATCAATCTTCTGTTTAAGTAAATGCCTCTGACATTTCAGTAACATTCTAACATCATTTAATCTTTCACTTAACAGAAAGAAATATTTATCTTTATCATTCTTAGCTAACTTACCTATTCTAGCAAAATTAACCGTTACTACTCTAGCACTACCAAGTGATAGACCTGCATTAGCGAACGAATCAAATCTCGCAAACTCTCTCAACTTAATAGGATCACTTAATAATCTGCAGCAGGATGCTAACTTAGCTTTTCCTCTACTAATGAATATATTAAATAGTCCTTCTGTATTATTCTTACACACAACGTCAAAGAACTTTTGATCAACTATTTCACGATCTTCTGTTGTATAGATGTTTAGTGTATTAACGGGAAATCTATATGGCAGTTTTGTTGATGGGTCTTTCTTAGCAACAAACTCAATATAAACCTTTTGAACTGATTGTATATATTCTGTTAGGTCTAGACAACTTGTACCATCTGGATATGAATAATCAGCAAATGTTGTTCTAAAGATTTCTCTATCAAATAATGAAAAGTTTGTAAATGCTGATTGATTACTTGTTCTATACTGTTGATTTAATGAATGGATTATTCTTTGGAAATCGTTCTCTATCTTATACTTACCTTCTTCTGATTCTGGATCAATACCTTCTTTCTTATAAAAATATGCTAGATTAACAATAAAATCTGGTATAGCTAATGCCCCCATTTGTTCTTGTGCCATATCAAAAATAGATTCAATACAGACGGCAATGAATGAATCACTTCTCTTCGGTGACTTAGATTGTAACTGTCCATACTTACGACCTTCACTTAAAACATTGTTAGATGCCCAAGCAAAACAATAGGGAACTAAAACACCTGAAGATGTTAAATCATGGAAATAATAATCGCCTGATATAATACCTGATACTACTCTGCTAGCTGTTTCTTCCCCTCTCTTTTTTGACATATGTTGCCACAAAAGAAAAAGACCATTTAACTTTGTTACACCCTTGAATACTTCTGCTTGATAATTGTTAGGACTTGTTATCCTTCCAACATTAGCATTTACATCTATTGTCCTATCTTCTTCACTCTTACTGAAATACAACTTACTCATTGATACTATATCTAACTTATCCCTTGATATACCAATAAACTCAAGAAACTTTTTTCCTCTTTCACTACTGTTCCACTTGTTATATAGGTTTGAAAACCCTTCGTCATAATCCATTGAAAGATTTAACATTTGTTCTATACTCCTACTAGTTTATTTATTTTATTTAATTGATACATCTTATTATCTAACCAATCTTGCTCTTGTATGACTAATAAATTAATACCTTTTTTAATACATTGCTTTTTCTTCATTTCATCATACCATTGTTTTTGTTCAAATGAATGCCAATGTCGCCCATTGTATTCAATAGCTTTTTGTATTTCTGGTAAATATATATCAAGTTCGAGATTTTTTCCAGACCAATAGTTTTTACATACCGTTCTATCATTTTCTATTATATTACCAGAATATATACTTTTAACATATTCAACAATTTCCTTTTCAGCTTTAGACCATCCTAATACCAATGAACACTCTGGACATCTATGGCCTTGTTGAAAATCATTATATCGCATTTCAAATATATGGCCTTTAGGGCATTGTAATTTCAATTTATCTAAAGCTTTTATATAACTGGTAGATAAAAGTTTATAATTAAAATCTTCAATATAGTTTTTAACCACATTTAATATATTTCTTTTTTTCCCACTACATTCAAAGCATCTATTTCCATTATCTTTAAAAGTATGAAAAGACATATTAAATAAATGGTTCTGAGGGCATTTTAATTTTAATATTTCTTTATTATTTACATATTCAGTTGATAAAAGTTTATAATTAAAATCTTCAATATAGTTTTTAATATTTGTATAAATTAATTTTGCAGGCATCTATACTCCCATATTATTAATCTGTAATTTCTTCACATCTACTTCTTTTCCATTTATATACACTCTTTGATTTGTAGAGGCTGGAAATCCACCTTGTTTCATGTCACTATCATAAGGCTCTGATACAATAATATCAGAATTTTCTCTAAACCATTCGTTTATTTTATCGTATGTTTCACCAGTATATATAATGGTTTTCAATGTATTATTTTTACAGAAACAAATTAATTCTTTTAATTGCTCACTATATAACGGTATAAAATCTCCGCCACTAAAGGCAACGCTATCTATTAGTACTTGTTTACTTTTTATTATTTTTTTAACTTGATTTATGGATATGATTTTTGTTTCATCCATAATTTGCAGTTCTGGATTTTGGCATCCATTACAATGTCTAACACAGCCTGATGCAAATAAAACCAAGCACGTTGTTTTCATCGTAGGATCATCATTAAAACTAATTTCATATCCTGCGAGAGGTAGCTTATTGGTAAGTTTATTTATCATATTTTTTATTTTTATTAAAATCTATTTTGATCAATAAAGACAGAAATGGCTGTGATTTTTGATCACAGCCACTTTTGACCCAAAAATAAATTTTAGTCTTATCCTTCCTTATTTTCGTAAACTACTTCTTCTTCGCCACTTTCTACCTTTACTACAATGAATTGCTTAGGCTTGCAAGAACAATATTCTACAGCCTGATCATAGCTAGTAAATGGTGTGGATGATGAGAATCCGTAAGGTGCTTGAAATGCCTTTTCAAATGCCTCCTTGTTCATTGCATTTACAACAAAAAATGTACGCATATATCCTCCTAATACATTTTTAAAAGATTATTTTCTACATTATGAAAATTTTCAAGGTATCCTCTAAAATTATTAGACTTGAAAAATCCATAACAATTACTGGGATCAGGTAAAACATAACTATCATAACAATTTAAGATACCTGTTCTTAGATATACTGGTATTCTCTTAAAATCAATAAGAGTTCTATTCAGTTCATATCTATCTTCAAGTTTGTTATCTTTTAACCACTTTTCCCAACCGTATTCCATAACTTTAGCTAGTGCTGCATCACCAAAGCCTGGCTTTCTCTTGTCTATAGGCCAATCAACAGGAGTTTTAATATTAAATATATCATCTTTCTTTTGGCCCAATAGGCTCTTTTCTATGATAAATTTCTCAGTGTCTTGGCATTCAACATATGTCATTTTCATTGGATTATAGATTTTTACTTTGCTAGATGAAAGTTGTAAGTAATCTTCATCATTACTCACAACAGTATACTTATCTTTTGTTCCATATAGAGCAATAACACCAATAATATCATCGGCTTCTGCTTCAGTTACATGGATCACTTTGAATGGTAGGTTATTTCTAATCTCTTCTAATAGACTATCATATTCTGTATAAAAAATATTCCAATCTACTTTACTTACTTCTCTTTTACCCTTTCTCCCTTCTTTATATCTTGGAAATACATTCTTTCTCCATGACCTTCTATCATCAACAGCAAGCACAATTTCAGTAGTTTTATCCTTAAATAGTGAGTTGTATACTGAATCTATTACGAAATACTTCCATAGTTGGATATTTGGGTGGGGAGAATCTGCCTCTATGTCCTTGCTAAAGAAACAGCGAACCGCCAGATTGTTCATATCAAATAGATTGCATTTTGTCATTACACACATTTCCTTTCTACATTATAAATTTCGTTATATTACTTAAACAACATACCTTATCATCACGCCAATGTTTTTCATCTATTACAAATAAATCAATACCCTTTTGTATGCATTGTTTTTTCTTCATTTCATCACACCACATCGTTTTATCATTTGAATGCCAATATATACCATTAAATTCAATTGCTTTAGATAATTCAGGTAAAAATATATCAAGTTCTAAATTACGACTAGACCAATAGTTTTTTACTTGTGTCCTGTCGTTTTCAATCATTTTACCAGAATAAATAGTTTTAACATATTTAGCAATTTCTTTTTCAGGTTTTGAACTTTTGTCAATATACGAACATTTAGGGCATCGTTGTCCCTGTTGAAAACTATTATATCTCATTAAAAATTTATGACCATTTAAACATTCCAATCTCAAATTAGATAAAACATTTTTATATTCTGTTGATAAAAGTTTATATCCAAAACCCTCTATATATTCTTTCACATTATTAATTTCTAATCGTTGACTATCTCCCTTCATTTTATTTGCACATTCAGGGCATCTATGTTCTTGTTGAAAATCATCATAACTTGCAAAATAAATATGACCTTTTGGGCATTGTAGTTCTAATTTTTCTTTACTATTTTTGTATTCAGTAGATAGAAGTTTATAGTTGAAACTTTCTATATAACTTTTGACTTCTTCATTAGATTTTTTATGAGTTCCAAAACATTTAGGGCATCTGCGTCCTCTATGAAAACTATTATATGATGCCTTGTAAATATGCTCTTCTGGGCATTGAATATTTAATTTGGATTTATTATCTTTATATTCACCAGATAGCCATTTATAATTAAAACTTTCTATATATTTTCTAATTTCATTATATGATAATTTTTGCATATTCCTTTTCTTACTTTTTAATTTATTATACCACAACCATGATGAAAAGTCAATCTCATAAATTTACAATGAAGTTATTTATTTTGTTAAGACAGTATGGTTTATTATCATACCAATCTTGTTCTTGTATAACCAATAAATTTATATTTTTTTGTTTACATTGCTTCTTTTTCATTTCATCATACCATCTTGATTTATCATTATTATGCCAGTACTCACCATTATATTCAACAGCTTTATTTAATTCAGGTAAAAATATGTCTAATTCTAAATTTTTACCCGACCAATAGTTCTTTACTTGTGTTCTATCATTTTCCATAACTTCACCAATATAGTTTTGTTTAATATATTCAGCAATTTCCTTTTCAGGTTTAGACCATCCTTTAACTGAAGCACAACTAGGGCATCTTTGACCTTGCTGAAATGAATTGTATATTACATTATAAATATGACTTTCAGGGCATTGTAGTTCTAATTTAGTTTTACTATTTACATACTCTGTTGATAAAAGTTTATATTCAAAATTTTCTATATATTGTTTAACTTTATTTAATGTAAGTTTTTTAGATTTATCGCATTCGGGGCATCTTTGCCCTCTTTGAAAACAAACATAACTCATTTTAAATATATGTTTTTTAGGACATTGTAATTCTAATTTTTCTTTACTATTTTTATATTCAGTGGATAATAATTCATACCCAAAACTTTCAATATATTCTTTTACGCCTCTTAAAGTTTTCCTTTTTAGACCTGAGCATTCCGGGCATCTAATACCTTGTTGAAAATTACCATATACACCAAAATATATATGATCTTTCGGACATTGTAATTCTAATTTTGTTAAAGCATTTATATAATTTGTTGATAAAAGTTTATAATCAAAACTTTCAATATATTGTTTAACTTCTATATAATTTAATTTTTTACCAATCATTTTTATTTTACTTTACGCAAGAATTTTTGTCCATCACTATCTGTTGTACTAATATAAAATGGTTTTCTATATTTAGTTCCTCTTAGATATTGAGAAACTGGTGCATCACTATCAAACCTCAATCTTTTTCTATCAGCCTTCATGTTATTATAGAACTGATCTTTAGGCACATCAAAAATAGGTGTGCCATCCTTCTGCCCGTTTGCTTTCAACCCTTCAACATCAGTTTCAAAACCATCTGGTACATCATTACCTACATCAATCCTTTGTAGTTCCAACTCGGTTGTTGGACTCTCACCATTCGTAAACTCACCCATTATATTACACTCCTTTGATTTTTCCTATCAATGCTTTTATTTTTGTTACAAACTTCTCCCATAACTTTTTCAGTTTTTTCATAATATCCTCCTTTACCTATATTCATCAGGTGTTGCTGCATTTGCAAACAGTTCATTAGGATTTTTAAATAACTTTTTAACATCAGACTTTACACTATCAGGATCAACATCATTACCATAAGCAAATCTAACAGCCATTTTATTACCTTCTAACTTAGCATAACCTGCTATAATATCAGGTCTATTATATACCTCTGCAAAACTATTAGCCCTATCACCTGTAAACTCATGCTTACTTAATAAACTGTTAAATATTTCTTGGTGTATAGCTCTTTGAGAGTCCCATACATAACAAGTATCTGTATCTACATTAATAAGAAATCTAATTTCAGACCATTTTTTCATTTCTTTTATATCTAATATAGTAGGATTTGTAAAAACCTCAACACCAGAATGATATAACCCTAAATACTTTTCTATAAGTTTATCAATCTTTTCATTTATAGTCATTATGCACCTATAAGTTTATTTATTTTGTTAAGGCAGTGTGGTTTATCATTATACCAATCTTGTTCTTGTATAACTAATAAGTCAATACCTTTTTTAATACATTGCCTTCCCTTCATTTCATCGTACCACCTTGAAATGTCATTATTATGCCAATATCTGCCGTTAAACTCAATTGCTTTATTTAGTTCTGGTAGCCAAACATCATTACATTCTAATTTTTTAGACATCTAATTCTCATTCCATTATTTTATTGCTTGTAAATGCTCAGGTTTAACAATTTCAAAAAACTTATTAAAATCAAAAAATACAATTTTAGGCATTTCCAAGAAACTCACTAACATATATTTAGTTGGAAAAGTTTTTAACTGTAAAAATATATCTTCTTGTATACCTATGATGGTTTGATACCCTTTCTTTCTAAAGATAAGAATACCATACTTATTCTTTAATTTGGCATCCTTCTGACATTGTATCCAAAAATCTTCTATTGTGTTATTCTTGTTATCTTTGAAATGTTTATGGAAATCAGCATCAGCATATCCAGTTTTCAACTCTAAATTAAACTTGTCTGTGAACCACATATATTTTTCATCTAATGCTATTATATCACCTGAAGCATTTGGACTACTTATTCCTATTGCACCACTTGACGGACTGCGCCAAAAGACGTAAGGCTTATCGTTCCCTGTAAAATATTTTGTCAAAAACTTGCAGGTATCTCTCTCAAAGGATGAACCTTTACTTTTTCCATTTACCATAAGATATTTTCATTAGTCTCCAATTTTTTAGGAAGTTCAATTAGTCCTTTACCATTACAACTACCACATTTAACTAATTTCTGTTGTTGCCTCATACCTTTTTGATTTATAGTAACCATTTCACCTTGTCCATGACATTTACCGCATATTCCATACATAAAATCGTTATATTTTCCTACATGATGACATATTTCGCATAAAGTAAGTAGCATTGGATCATCACCATTGAATTGATACCACCCTCTACCTTGGCATTTTGGACAATCTCTCATAACAAATTATTTCCTTTCTATCTAAATAAGTTTTTTATTATTTTTATTAATTTTTGCCACCAACTTAGTTTAATATCATTATAAAAATATTCAATCCATACATTACTTGATTTTTCTGAATACCTATTTAAGCATCTTTCTGCAAATTTGATTAACGAAGGATTATATCGCCAATTCCATACATATTCTAGCCTTTCTACAATTGACTCAACATTTAGTTCAGCTTGAAATTGTTTAGGAAGCCAATCTATATTTTCTGAAACTACAATCGGTATACTATTAGAAATAAAGTCTGCTGAAACAATGTTAAAAGATTCTGATAAACTAACCTGAAGACCTATATCCATTTGTCTTATTAAAGTTACAAACTCATCATGCTTCATCCACTTATGTTTAATTAAAATATTACCAGTATGCAAGAATAACGCTTCAATATTTTTTAATATGGAGCTTTGTGCATCCTCTATATCACTTGCATTTATATGAAAAATAAGTGTTTTCTTAATTCTTCTAGCAAATAGAATAGCTGCTTGAGCTTGTTGTAATTGATTCTTTAGAAGTCTCAATGCTCCAAAACAGCCAATATGTATATAATCAGAACTTGGATAGTTTTTATACTCATTTTCATCACAAATAGGATAAACATTAGGTAAATATACAAAGTTTCTTTTAAATAAATGATTAAATGTTTTGCAAGTTCCTTCATTATTAAAAGAAACTTCTACATTATAATCAAGGTATTTTTTTATCCAATCAATCGCAATAGATTCTCCTGCTAAAAATGCTGTCTTACTATGTATTCTAACAATCCATTTAACATTAGGATGTAATGCTTTTAAGATTTCAAATTTTTCTGGTATAACCCATAATGCCTCAACTATTACATGAGTTGGTTTATATTGATAAACCTCTCTGTCTATATCATTATTATCATCAACCACGACTATTTTGGCATCTATTCCTTTATGATTTAGCATTTCAGTAACAAATGTTGCAGAATTAAGAAGCCCATAACTAACACCATAGTTAGACACTCTTTTTTTACAAATAAATAACACTTTTATTTTATCCACACCCTATCTTTATCCCCTTATAAAAAATATATTCTCTGTTCTTTCTCTATCTTTACTATTTTCTGGTGTTATAAGTTTCATATTTTCATCATACGGTTTAAATCCATTAAATGTCATTATATTAAACATTTCATCGCCATCTGTTCTTAGTCTGTGCATACCAAATAAATTATATTCACATACAACTAATTTTAGATACTCACTTTGTAGTATATCTTTCATACCTCTCAATATTAAAACTTCAGCACCTTCAGTATCCATCTTTATAACTTTAACTTTATTCTTAACTATATTTAGAAAAGATATAAATGTATCTAATGTTCCTTGTGTAATAGTTTTTACCAGTTGCTTTTCTCTACATAGATAATTAAATTCATGTAAGCCTGGATTCCATAAAGCATGGCCACCATCATTATCTATATTTGTATAAAAAGTTGCCTTTCCATTGCGATCACTTACAACTGACTGATTAATTTTAACATTTGGCAATTTATTTAATACACAATTTTCTATAAGATGTGTATAATTATCCGTATCAGGTTCAAATGAATATACTTTATCAGCTAAATATGCACCTAGAATAGTAAAATAACCTATATGGGCACCAATATCAATGAATATATCTTCTTTAGTTAAATACTTTGTTAAAATATCTATAGTTTCTTTTTCATATGGCTCATCTAATAAATATGAACGATACATATACTGTTGAGAAGGTGAGTTTATATCCAATTTTATTTTCAGTTCTCTAAATGGATATGGGTGTATAATTTTATGTTCTGATTCAAATGTAGTTCTGTGTTGTATGTATAACCTTTTCATAAACAAATTAGTTCCTCTAGTTCTTTTATTTTTATAACAATCTCTTTTAGTTTTTTATATTCACTATATAATACAGCTGAAGTTTCTGTTTCTATTATATTAGACTTTAAAGCATCTTCTAATTCATTTACTAGTTCAGCTATATCAGGGTATTCTGTTATATAAAAGTTATATTCATCTATTATAGCCATTGCGAAGTATTATCAAAGATTACCGAAAATAAATAACTATATTTTTGTCTTTCAGTATACCCATCTATTTTAGAGATTTCTTTTTTAATAGTTTTTTCTAACTCTTTACCTTTTAACATTCCAACTTTATCTAATGCATCTCTAGTTTCTTTTTTTATTGATGCACTAGATTTACTACCAACACTAGGCATTTCAGTTAGATATTCATTAATTTTATCTTCTATCATTTTATAACTTATATCTGCCTGTTTTATAGTGGCGGAAAATAAATAATGATATTTTGTATCTTCTATATCATCTTCTATCTTATTAATTTCTTTTTTTGAACATTACTTCTAATTCTTTTGCAATTTGTTTTCCAACTTTATCTAGCTTACTTTTATCTTCTTTTTGCAATCCGTCACCTGAAGATTTACTACCAATGCTAGGCATTTCAATTAAATACTCTTGTAGTTTTGTCATTGATGCATCCTCTCTATTTTTCTTCTTTATCTTCGACTTTTCTATCTTTTATATCTGCTATTTTATATTTCAAATTAGCTATTTTTTTATTCACATCAGCTTTTCGTTTAGGATCATCTATATTTTCTTTACTTTTAGTTAAAATTTCTATTTGTTTTTGTATAGCTTCTATTTCTTTATCACTAGGATCGTCACCTACTTCTTCATCAAGCATCTTTAAATACCTATCTATTTTTTCTTCAATTTTCATAATCACTACTCCTTTAATATGTTATTATACCACAAACATACTGATTTGTCAAGTCTATAGTTCCTTGATAAAATTATCCAAATCTTTATATTGTTCTATGATTTCTTCTAATCTAACTATATAAAACTTATCACACTTAAAGCTTATCTCTTGATTATCTAAACTATGTATGTTATTAAATAAGCCATAATCTTTATATCCATTCATATATTTATCTATTTCGCCATCAATTTGCTTATCTATTTCCTCTACCCTCATATTGAAATAATCATCTTCTTTAACATTAGGTGTCCAATCAAAATTTATTTTCTTTTTACTATCGCCATCTATATAAGTCATGAAAAGTATCTGGTTTACTATATTATATACAATCTTCTTACCATATAACTCTTTCATATGATCTACTATAGCCTTAAAGTCTGCGCCACTACCATGAAAATCTTCAAAAAACTTTGTATTAAATTCTATATTTTTTGTAGTCCAGTAACCATTTTTATTATAATGTTCCCTGTATTTATCATAGTATTCTTCACCGATTTTCCCATTTCTATAATCGTCATTTGTCATTCTAAGTATGCCATTTTGCATATAATCTACAAATAAATCATGAACAGTTGGACTATAAACATACTTATAACTATTCACAGGAAAAAATAAATAAACATCGCCATATCCATTAGCTTTACGATGCTGTGTAGTTACAAATGCACCTTCGCTTCTAACCTTCCAACCAAATTCTTTTTTAAATGCATTATCAAATAAATCATGTACCTCTTTAGGCATATCCATTGGTCGCCTATCAATTCTTGGTGTTTTAGTAAGATATAACTGATTTGAGTTGTAACCTCTATATAAATATGCCTTATTTTTTTTATATTCTCTTATGATTTCAGAACACTCTCTTCTTAGTTTCAGTATAATCATTTCAAAGCGCATCTTTAATGCTTCATCATTATTTTTGATTTCTTCATCAAATATGCTATCAGTAACAGGTGCTCTTTCATTTACAAAGTTATCTAATCTCATTTATCCTCTTTTCATTGGACAATCTTCTGGTATTGTATCTGTCATTACTTTGAACTTACATTTTTTAACATACTCACAAGCCTTACATGAAAAGATATATTTCTTAGCATTCTCATCCACGGCTTTGGATGCTTCTAAGTAGTCTTTAAGTTTCATTTATCTAATCTCCTTTAAAAATATCTTAATATTTTTAAAAATCTGATCCTTATTTTTACACCATTCCTTTTCATCTATCACTAATAAATCAATTCCTCTTTTCATACATTGTTTTCGTTTCATTTCATCTTTCCACTTTATATAGTCATTATTATGCCAATATTTTCCGTTAAATTCAATTGCTTTAGATGATTTTGGTATATATATGTCTAGTTCCAATGGATAGTTTGTAAAATAGTTTTTAACTTGTGTTCTATCATTTTCTATAACTTCACCAGAATATATTGCTTTAGTATACTCAGCTATTTCCTTTTCAGGTATTGAACCACTATTTATATAAGAGCATAATGGGCATCTTTGTCCTGTATGAAAACTACTATAACTCATCTTAAAAGTATGATTATTGGGGCATGATAATTTTAATTTTGTATTATTAGTTATATATTCAGTTGATAGAACTTTATATCCAAACATTTCAATATATTTACTAACATTTTCTAATGTTTTCTTAGGTGTTCCAAAACAAACAGGACATCTTTTTCCTTGTTGAAAATTACTATATGTGGATAAATAAATATGGCCTTCAGGGCATTGTAATGTTAATTTTGTAAGAGTATTAATGTATTCTGATGATAAAAGTTTATAGTTAAGACTTTCTATATATTCTTTAATATTTTCAATAGTGTGTTTTTTATTTTTAGAACATTCAGGGCATTTATGACCTCTTTTAAAATGCTTCATATCAGTAATAAAAATATGGTTGTTATCACATTTTATTTTAAGTTTTGATGTATTATTTTTATATTCATTAGATAATAGTTCATAACTAAAATCTAACATTATTTTTTTAATATTTTCTATAGTATATTTTTTATTCATTATTATTTTAAGGGATGCTCCTTTACATCTTTTTCTATTTCCTTTTTGGATTTATCTTTGCCCCTCCACATCGTACTCCCGTAAGCAGAATCTTTTACCCTCGCACAAAAGGCTTCAGGGTTATCAATTTTTCCCTTCATATGTTCTACACATATATCAAAAAAGCCATGCTCTGTAGGGCCAACACCATGATGCTTGCCGAAAGTCTGACCCCATTTTTTAAGTTCCTCTTTACCTTCAGCCTCTTTTATATATTGTTCTAATCTCATATCGCACCTCTTAAAATATATTTAATACTCATACATTATATTTATATCATTTATATTTTAAGCAGGAAAATACCCTATAAAGGTATAATACACTTTATAGGGTATCTTACAGATTATATGAAGTCATTTATTTTATTTGTAATTGTACATTTTTAAACAATTTACCTAAACATAAACATATTGCAAGAAAAAGAAATCCTAACATAAAAGTTGGTTCTATACTAAAAAATGTATCTATTTTATATCCTGTATATGCGAATAATATACTAGATACTGGTATGGTAAATCCCCATGCACTCCATTCACACATAGACAATAGTTTAGTATAGTTTAACATAACAACCTCCTAACTCAAAAGAGTTTTAACTGCATCAATGACAGGGTTAGTAAACAATGCAACTAATACTGCATACATTGCGAAACTACCAATTGCTTCACCCATATAAATCTTTGAATACTTTGCCTTTAAACTTGTTATAATCAATCCACCTAGCACTAAACAACCAAACTGAAAATACGGAAATACCGAATTATCTGTTAGTACTGAACCTGCTATTGCCGCCCCAGCTGTCATACCTACGATTGCTAAACCTGTTACGATTGTTCCTAATGTCTTTTTCATTGTAAATCCTCCACTCATTTAGTTTTTTAATCTCTTACCATTGTATATACGATTATCATACCAAAAGACTAAAAATCAAAAATAAAAGTTTTATCATATATAATAAGGAACTATAATATATTTACATCAAATAAAGTTCATTTGTGTAATGTAGATTTAATGACCCATTCAATGAGTTTAACATTTTGTCACTATAAGGCGCAAGAAAAAAGGGACACGATTTGTATCCCTTTAGTCTGTCTATAATATTTCGTTAAATTACTTGTTAGGATTAATATTTAATAATAGACCAGAACCATTACCTTCAACCATTGGTCTTGCACCATTCCATTTTGCGACAGCTTGCTGAGTAACTTCCAACCTTCTCCATTCAATTAACTTATCTGTAATGGAAGTTGTAATCAATTCATTTGCCTTTGAAATACCTACAGCTTCAGCAATTCTCTTTTCAGCTTCAGCTTTTGCCTGTCTTACCTGATTCTCTGCTCTGATAGCATCCTGTGTTGCCTGAATCTTAGCATCTAATGCACCTTTTACACCAGCAGGAATCCTCAATGCCCCAATGAAACCAAACTGTTCAATTTGTACACCGAATTTAACTACTTGACTATTTACATATGCCTTTACTTCTTTTAGGAAATCTTCTTTTTTGGCACCATATACATCTTCTACAGAATATTTAGCACCAACTTCATTGAAGGCATCTCTTGCAATATTTCTCAAAAATCCATGTGTAAAACCATTAAGATCATCAGACCTGAATGTTACATAAAAATTAGGAACCTTTGATGCAATAAGTTGATAACCCAAAGAAACATCACCACTTACAACCAACCCTTCTTTAGTATTGAAAGTAATTTCTTCATTATTTTCACTACCTTCATTTTTGTCGTGTGTCCAACTAGCAGTTTGCATATATGTTGGGTATTCAAAAATAGTAGACATAATAGGCATATAAAATACAAGACCTGTTTTCATTGTATAACTTTGAACACCACGATCTGAACCAAGATTATTAACTTGAATACCAACATGACCTGGCTCAATTTTTTGACAACCACAGCCAACTAAACTAAAAAGTAACAAACCACCAACAATACCACCTAACAGTTTCTTAAACATTTTATTCTCCTTTTCTTAAAATACGATGTTAGATATTTTAGCAACGATCCATGCCAATACCAAAACCAATATACTTATTCCTACTCCTACACCTAAATTACTATCGGTGTTTAGTAATGAATATCCCGTACTCAATAATAAACCAACGATAATAATTTTAGCTGTAATAGTTATGAATTTAAGATTAATATACTTGTTTAACCAGTTACGGAATCTTTCAAAAATCTTTTTCATATCTTTCTTCCTTTCTTAGATAGTTCTTACATTAACTGCTGATGGGCCTTTAGCACCCTGTTCAATATCAAAACTTACACTCGCACCTTCTTGAAGTGACTTGAATCCATCACCTTGAATTGAACTGAAATGAACAAACACATCACCACCATCTGCCTTCTCAATGAAGCCGAACATTTGTTATCTTATGGGCTCTTTATCCCATAACTCTGCAACTTATTTTTTATATGCAGATCAGACTATATCATATCTCGTAAGGAAGGATTATTTAAAATATACATATCTTTTCCTATTCTATTACTACGAGATTTGGGCGCTCTTGTTTCCATTACTGCTTTCGCTCGGGAATTAGTCGTTGAACCTTCCATGACTCTCGGTATATACCTACTTTCATGACTTGGCTGCTGATTGTTCTCTAAAGAATGTTCCAGCAATTCACCCAATTTTATAAGGGCCTCGGTTAAGTTTAATAATCCAGCATGAACTTCTGCATGACAATTCGGGCATAATAAAATACCATTTTCAACACTTGTTTTACCACCATCTGAAAGAGGTTTAATATGATGTGCTTCAACAATTTTATCATATTCACAAATAATACATTTATGGCCGTAATGAAATATCAAATTTCTTTTCCACCGTCCAGTATTATTTCTCTTATAATTGTAATCAATTTCCTTTTCAGTTACTGTGATATAATATGAATATGGTAAAATCTTCCTATTCATTAGTATTCTATATCCTGCTTTCTTTAAATATCTATTCAATGTTGTTTTAGGTACATTAAACATGGAAGATAAGTCTGTTAAACTATATCCTTCCATGTTTTTAGTATGTACTTCTTCAATATCAATATTATATTTATTTTGCCATTTCATGCTTTGATTATTTATCTTATTCTTTATTAACCCTTACTGTCATTAAACCACTTTACTTTACCACTTGCCATTACTTTCTTTCTCCTTTTCTACTTTTTTTATATTGTTTCTAACTTTGCCATAATATCAGCATCAGTTTCTTCTTCACCAATGTCATCATTAAAATCAGGTACATCAGATTCTTCAACTGATTCAGGCACTTTTTCTCTATCTACCGACCAATACTTGTTAGCATCATCATTGACCAGTTCCCATAACATTTCAGACTTCAAAATCCTAATCATATCTTCCTGTTTGATTTCAAGAGTCTTAATGTAATCCTCAATGGAAAAACGGCTTTCCATAATTTTCTTAATTTCAGCATCAGTACCTAATGCTGAGGACTTACGAGAAAATGCTGATTCTGCATAATCTGGATATGCCTTGCCTTTTGCATCTTTCTTTGTCTGCTTTATTCTCAAAATAAAGTTATGACCTTCTGAGGACGGATCAAAGATAGCCTCTCTCAATCCTTCTTTCTTATCAAGGATTTCAGTTTTAAGTTTAGCATCTACCTTATCAGGGTATTCATACAACTTTACTTTACCAGTAGATTTCTTTGTTTCATCTTGAATTGCAGCATCTCTCGGATCATCAACAACAAACCAATTAGATACATTCCTTGCCTTTCTTTTATATTTGGGAGCAATGTCTTTGTCAGCTTTACTACCCATGTATAGTTTATTTACCAATGAACAGAAAGGGCAGAAGTTATCAAAATCATATGTCTTGGGACAAAGGACAAACTGCCACTTATCTCCCATCTGAAACATATGATAGAAATATGATTTAGTGAATTTACCTCTCAAATCTGGTAGGAAACGACCTTCGTAGATTTTGGGTTTATCTTCAGTTCCGGCTTCAGGAGTTTGCCACACGACATCTGATCGCTTATTAGCACTCCTATCTTTTTCTTGTTCCTTTTCTGTTGCAAAATTCTCAAATAAATTCTTGTCTACCCATTTTGAAGCGCACATATTTAATCTCCTTCTACATAATTTTATTTTTTATCTTTTAATTTATTATACTATATTCCAACCGTATTGTAAACTAAATTATTTATTTTATTTAAACAACATACCTTATCATTATACCAATCCTGCTCTTGTATAACTAATAAATCTATTTTCTTTTGTATGCATTGTTTCTTTTTTATTTCATCATGCCATTTAGCATTTTCATTATTATGCCAATAAGAACCATTAAATTCTATTGCTTTTCTTGCTTCTGGCATCCAAACATCAAGTTCTAATCCAACACCTGTCCAATAATTTACTATTTGTGTTCTGTCATTTTCTACAACATCACCAGTATAATTCTCTTTAACATATTCAGCAATTTCCTTTTCTGGTTTAGAAAACATTTTACTATTTGAACATTCTGGGCATCTTCTATTATGATTCTTAAAATTATTATACGTTACAGCGTATATATGACCTTTTAAACATTGTATTTTTAACTTGGAAAATATATTTACATATTCAGTTGATAAAAGTTTATAGTCAAAACTTTCAATATATTCTTTAATATCTTCTATTATAAATTTTCTATTACCAGCACATTCCGGGCATCTATAATTTTGATTTTTAAAACTACCATATGCCATTTTAAATATATGGCCTTCAGAACATTGTAATTCTAGTTTAGTTCTATTATCTTTATATTCAGTAGAAAGTAATTTATAATTAAAACTTTCTATATACTCTTTAATTTCATTTAATATTTTCTTAGGCGTACCAAAACAAATAGAGCATCTTTGACCTTGTTGAAAATTATTATATTTTATCTCAAAATCGTGACCTTCAGGACATTGCATTTCTAGTTTAGTCAAAGCATTTATATATTTTTCAGATAATAACTTATATCCAAAATTTTCTATATTATTTTTAACATCAATATAATTTAATTTTTTCATACTTTATTATACTACACTCTATATCTATTGTAAACCTTGAGAATCAATTTTATTTTTTACTGATCTAGCCATTAAACCAGTAGGTAAATCCATATTTATATCTATATCTTCAAATACAAATGATTTACTTCCCTTTAACTTGGAATAAAAATCTCTTATCTTATTAGGATGCCATTTGCCTAATGTATGAACAACACCCAAACCAGGCCATGCATCAGCTTTTGTACCTATCAGAACAGCAACTTTATCTTCTACCGAATTATCCATAAACAATACGCTGTCCTGTTCATATTTCTTACCCATTTTAATAAGAAAATCTCTTAATTTTTCTGGATGTGTACTAATAACAAAGAATGAACTCTCTTCAACCTTTTTTGGCTCATCACTACCAAAATCTTCTATGTATACACCATTCATTGGAAAATACCCAAATCCAGCTACATTTATTTCAGATTGTAGTTTTTTATTTTTTTTAAGATTGTCTGGATCATTCGACCGAAAAGCAGTAATAACACCTAAAGAATTGCCTTTCTCAATGTGCTGCCATATCCTTGATAGTGATGCTTCAACTAATATTTTGTCTATTTTATCCTCAACATTCACCTTTCCTTTCTCCTATATCAGACAGAAACCCTGCTGCACGAGCGTGCCCACCCCCGCCAAATTTATCTGCAAGTTTAGATACATCAATTACATGACTTCGTAACTGATTTGTCCTTCGTAACTTACCATTGATTACAAAATCAGAATATGCCCAAAATAAATCATACCCTAATATATTTATAACAAAATCACCTGCATCTGAAATACTATCCAGTTGTGTAAGGTTCATCTTCAAACACTTATGGCCATCAATCTCATCAATATATGCTAATCTTTCAATGTCCTTCTCTAACTTCCATAATCTAATTTCTCTAAATCTTAGACCTTCTTGTGATAGTTCTTCTAGTTGGTCAAAGTTAGATGTAAGCAACCGATCCCAAATAATATTAGTTGGCTCAGTATCATTATAGTTAGACCATTCTTGAAACCCTTTAGTTAAATCACCGTATCTATAAATGTACAGATCAAAATCTTCAACCAGCTCTATAACCATAGGAGCAAACTTATCTGGATAAAAATATCTAAATGTCAACATACAACCAGACATAATAATACTTCTAAGTCCATTCAAATCTCTATAATCATTTAACTTTTTAATAGCTGAAATATGATGATCAATCCATATAACATTATCTCTACCTACTAATGAAATCAGATAATCCATATATTCAGGTTCAAAACTAAAATCCATTATGTATACAGCCTTTAAGCTATCTTCAGCCTTAAATGTAGGTAATTTATCTCCATAATCAACAACATACATTAGTATTTCATTTATACCGTATTGCTTACTAAGTTCTCTATATGCAATAGCACCAGAGCATTTGCCGTCCATATCATTATGGCAATATAATGCAATCATTTATATCATCCTTTCTATTTTTATTCTATTATATCACTAACTAATGAATAAGTCAAGTGAAATATATCTGGTTTACAGGGATAAAATTCATCCTTTATACCCTTAATGATAAAATCACCTAAACTACAAATATGCTCACCTTCCAATGTTTTAATCCTTATTTCTTTTGTATCATAATCAAGGGAAATAAATTTATCACAAAATAATGAACATTCGTGGTAGTTTTCACCATCATATTGTATTGCTTGTATTTTAACAGGTTTCTTCATATACCATTCAACCATCGTTTTTTACCTCATTCAAGTTTTCTTCTTCATACTTCTTCTTACGCTTTTTCTTTTCTTCCTCTGTTTCAAGTCCATAAAGGATTTGTTTAGCCAATTCAGGGTTTTTCCACAATTTGTCATTTCGCCTATTATATTTCATAGTTCTCTCACTCCACAATTCAGATTATTATTTAACCACTCAGCCACAAGATGTCTATGACAAAACTCAAAAGGTTTTTCCCAACACAACAATACAGCATTGCCATTTAATGCTAGGCATACAATATAAGGGTCTAACTTTTCTAATACTTGTTCATAGTATAATGTTGTATATTCAGGTACAGTAAGTAATCCATGTTTATAGTCCATAACTAGTTTTTTAGTTGGGCATAAAGGTTTATATATACCAATATCAAACTTAGCCATGATGTCAGGTGGTTGAAGATATGATATAGCAATCAGATTCATATCCTTTCTAAGTTTAGGCGATCTATAATGCGATGTATATATCATTATGTTCTCCTGTCTATATCATCAAGTAGGCCCATCTTTTTCAGTTCAAAAATGTAGTTTCGATACTGCTCAGTTATTAATGGTATAAGTTCTCTATCGCCATCTAAAAGTACCAGATAGTTCTTAAAGATAAGCCATGTTAGAAAATATCTATCAATCTTACCTTTAATGAAATGATGAATAGCAATGCTATCATAGCCATCCCTCAACTGTCCATATCTCAGGTAAATAGATGCTGCACCTACTGACATAAAATCTTTTACAAATGCAATAGATTTATCTATGTTAGCGATGGTCAACTCCATATCTCTCTTAAAGTTCTTATCCTTCATAATGTAAAAGTTTATCAATCTAGGATCAAGGAATTTTATATATGAAAAATTCTTACCAAACAATTCAAAACCATATTCTAAATACCTATCAACATCTACATTTCTATAGTTTGTATTCAATGCATCTGCTAGTTTCTGCATATTCTTCAGATTTACTTCGGTCAATCTCTTCTCAAGGAATGCTGATATATCTTTTGGTATCTTATATGGTCTATTACTATAAACACTCTGCGCCTTTCTAAACTTAACGTATATATCTTCTATACTAATCATCCATTTCCTCACATTCATCAATTTCATCTAATATAGTTAAATTGTCCACATCTTCCCACTTAAAATAAGAATCACCAGAATTATTTATACCTCTTAGTTGAACATATTTCTTTGTCTTTGATATACCAACAACACTAAACTGTGTTAGTATGCTAGAGGCCTTAAATCTTCCTATATACTTTTTACCTTTTACTATTTCAATAAATGCCATCTTTTAACCTCTTGCCAAATAATGATAGATAAGAATCAACATACTTATAGACATTACTATAATTTCTGTCTCTACCTTCCCACCATAACTTATCTTGTAAACCTATTGTATCATAGTTTTTCTCAAATGTCAACCTTCTAAAATCCTGATCAGCAACCAATTTCTCAATATATCCTATAAACTCATCATCGTCATTTGTTTTAAGATACGATTCCTTATATGACTCAAGATCAGAACAAACTATTGGTATACCTAGTGCTACTGATTCTAATAACTTTATATTGCTTTTGCTCCTATTGAATATGTTATCTATTAATGGTGCTAAGCATATATCAAGTTTATGTGACTTAACCTTACTTGGAAACTCTAAAACATTTACCCAGTTATGATACTCTATCTTATCTCTAACATCATTTAACTCAGGTGGTATAGCACCAGAAAATACCCACTGCACATCATCGACTGTTTTTCTTATATAGTTTAATAGTTTATCATTGAAATCACCACCGCGAATACCATCTTTATACTCTTTACTCCTACTATCACAGAAATGATTACCGGAACCGTGATACCCAATACGAATTTTCTTATTAGGCTCTCTTCGTTCATGTGCTGGCTCAATCTCACCCCATAGCATCTTACATAAACGATTAGGAACAACGGCAATCTTTGAATTATATTTTGTATATATATTTTTAAGATATTCTGTTGATACTGTTATGCCATCAACTATCTGCATCATTTCTTCAATGTGTTTAAGATTTTCTTTGTAATAGGCACAAGCAAAATTCCATTCTGGAATTTCCGTAAGTAAATCATCTATTTCATAAACTATAGCAATTTTATGAAACTTCTGAACCTGATTTTTGAAATGCTTAATCATGTTCAACTGATCTTTTGTTGCTGACCTTTGAAACTGTACTAGTGTGAATTGTTTGTAAAAATTAAGATCATCAATAAAATAACTAGAGTACTGTGCACCAAACTTATATCCTTCAGCTCTCAAATGTGGTATATATAAGTAAGGAAATATAACTCTTATATGTCCGCATCCACTATTATCACCTAAAAACGAAAATAAATTAAAAATACCTCTTTCAACAACTTGTAATTCATTCATTAAGCACCTATTAACTCATTTATTTTATTTAAACAACATAACTTATCATTATACCAATCTTGCTCTTGTATAACTAATAACTCAATACCTTTTTGAATACATTGTTTTCTTTTCATTTCATCTTTCCATTTTACATTATTATTTTTATGCCAATATATACCATTAAATTCTATTGCTTTAGATATATCAGGTAAAAATATATCCAGCTCCAAATTACGATTAGACCAAAAGTTTTTAACTTGTGTTCTATCATTTTCTATTATATCTTTATAGTAATTTATTTTAATATGTTCAACAATTTCTTTTTCGGGTTTTGATTTACCTTCACTATTTGCACATAAAGGGCATCTATCACCTTGTTGAAATCTATGATAAGAAGCTTGATATGTATGATTTTTACTACATTGTAATTTTATTTTTGATTTATTATTTATATACTCTGTTGATAATAGTTTATAATCAAAACTTTCTATATGCTTTTTAATTTTTTCAATAGAATTTTTATCATTACCAGAACATATTGAACATCTAGTTCCATGACTAAAACTATCCAATCGTATTTTTATTATATGACCTTCAGGGCATTGCAATACTAATTTTTCTTTATTATTTATATACACAGTAGAAAGAAGGTTATAATTAAAACTTTCAATATAATTTCTAACTTCTTCTATTGTTTTCTTAGGTGTACCAAAACAAATAGAGCATCGTTGACTTTGATTCTTAAAATTATTATATCTCATTTTAAATAAATGACCTTCAGGACATTGAAGGTCTAATTTAGAAAGTGCTTTATTATATTCAGTAGATAATAATGTATATCCAAAACTTTCAATGTATAGTTTTATTTCTTCTATTGTATATTTTTTACTCATCCTATATTTATACCACATAACCAGTTACTTGTAAACAAAAAGGATAGTTAAATTAATAACTATCCTCTTATTTTTCTATATTTTTATTATATTTTATTTACAAACAGCCTTCAAAATCTTATTCATAACTTTATGTTCATCTTTTAACAATTTCATTTCTTCTATTAAAGTTTTATGCATATCCTTTAGCATAACTATTTCTTTTAATTCGGTATCATGTGTTTCTTTCATTACACCAATTTCATTCATAGTTATATCATGTGTTTCTTGTATTAGTTTACTCTGTTTACCACCTTCTATTTTAGATACTTTGGCTAGAATAGCTAATGCTATTAATTGTATAGCAGTTTGTGAAGTCCACTGTTGCCATTCAAGAATATTTCTAGGTGTTTGATAAAATAGTGGTACAATAGCTATTAGTGTAAATAAAACTATAACAATATCTGTACCTAAGTTATCGGCAATCCATGTAAAAAACTTGTCAGTTATGCTGCTTATCTTTTTCATCTATAAAATACCTATTAGTTCATTTATTTTATTTAGACAACATACTTTATCATCATACCAATCTTTATCTTCTATTATAAGTAACTCTATTTTCTTTTCAACACATTGCTTTCTTTTTATATTATCACGACACTTTACTTTATCATTATTATGCCAATGAAGTCCGTTATATTCAATGGCTTTAGACAACTCTGGTAGCCATACATCAAGTTCAAGGTTCTTACCAGTTTTATGGTTTGTTATTTGTGTTCTATCATTTTCAATTACTTCACCTATATAATGTTTTTTAATATATTCAGCTATTTCCTTTTCTGGCTTAGACCATTTTAATGCTGATGCACATTCAGGGCATCGTATACCTCTTTTAAAGTGACTATAATGCATTTTAAATGTATGGCCTTCAGGGCATTGTAATTTTAATTTAGAAAGAGCATTAATATATTCAGTAGATAATAATTTATAACTAAAATTCTCAATATATTCTTTAGCATCTATATAATCTAGCCTTTTAGGCATTATTATAAAATACCTAAATTTTTTAATGTTTTAACTATTCCATTACCTTCTAATTGAATTTGTAGGAATTGATTTATAGTTGGTGTGAAAGGCTTAAATTTTGGATATATTCCTGCTTCTTTGCAAGTTTTGTTGTCCTTCTTGTTGTTACAATGCACACAAGCAGTTACCAAGTTATCAAATGATGTTTTGCCACCCTTTGATTTTGGCAATACATGATCAATGGTCATACCTTTCTTATTTACCTTACCGCAGTATGCACACTTATGGCCATCGCGTATCAGAACATTTCTTTTGCTTAATGGCACTCTAACACCAAATAGCTTACGAACTACTTTAAGTAATCGCAAAACCGCAGGAATCGCCATTCTAATAGTATTTTCAAAATTATGAATAATACGCTCAGAATAACTAATGACTTCAACTCTCTTCTTTACAATCAACTTAATGGCTTTCTTCCAACCTATGAAACCCAAAATTGTAAAGTCACCATTTAATAAAATAACATTTTCCATTGCTTAATACCTTCCTTCCCAATCCTCGACTGCAATATCATATATATTATCATCATCAATCAGATCATTATATGATTCTAAATGCTCCATCTTCAACTCATTTAATCTTTCTTCCAGTGTTTCTAGCTCATGTCTAAGACTTATAACCTTTAAACGAATAATCTCAAAATCATCAACACATATCATCATAATATAAATACACTCCTTTTTATTTTAATGATACTACATTTTTACCTATTTGTCAAGTTATATTTTATAAGGTCAAGTAGGATATTTTGTAATCGTGCTATCTTATCAGTTAGGTCTTTACTAGTTTCCACAAGATCACATATACCGGCTTGTAAAAACTCAATCATTTTAATGTTATCTTCGTTAGCTATCATTATTCTTCTCCTTTATGGTTTTATGATCCTTGATATGTTCTTTAAGTCTATCTTACCTGATTCATAGTCACGCAGTAAATCAGCACGCCCTCTTAATTCATCTAAAAACATTTTATATTCTTTAATCGTTTCTGTCCTTGTAATCTTTATGCCATTATTTATAATCTCATTGGTATCTCTCTTACAAAAAATACACATTTTTTTATCATTTTCTATTTCCATAGTTAATTCTGGTGGCATTAGTTCATGGCATTTCACGCATCTACTCATTTTACATTTCTCCTATAAAAACATTTATTTTATTTAGTTGGCACATTTTATCATCATACCAATCTTGTTCATTTATAACTAATAAATCAATTTCATTTTTCATACACTGCCTTTTCTTCATTTCATCATACCATTTTGTTTTGTTATTTGAATGCCAATAAGAACCATTAAACTCTATTGCTTTTTTTACTTCAGGTAGCCATATATCTAATTCTAAACCTGCACTTGTCCAATAGTTTTTAATTTGTGTTCTATCATTTTCTATAACTTTGTCGGAATATATTGTTTTAACATATTTTGCTATTTCCTTTTCTGGTTTAGACCATCCTTTTTTATTACAACATTCAGGACATCTAACTCCTTGTTGAAAATTACGATACATCATATTAAATATATGACCTTCAGGGCATTGCAACTTTAATTTTGTATATGAATTAATATATTCAGTAGATAAAACTTTATAATCATACACCCCAATATATTCTTTAACTTCATCTAATGTATGTTTTCTTTTACCTGAGCATTCCATACATCTTTGCCCTTGTTGAAAGCTACGATACTTTATATCAAAAATATGGCCAGAAGGACATTTTAATTCAAGTTTTGTATCGGCATTTCTATATTCTGTTGATAATAGTTTATAATCAAAACTTTCAATATGTTCTTTAACTTTTTCTAATGTATGTTTTCTATTACCCTTACATTCAGGGCATCTACTATTAATGTTTTTAAAATTATTATATCTTGTTTCAAATATGTGGCCTTCAGGGCATTTTAATTTTAATTTTGACATAATACCGATATATTCAGTAGATAAAAGTTTATATCTAAAACTTTCAACATATTCCTTAATATCATTTAAACTATATTTAAGTTCTATCATATACTCCTATAGTTTTGCTAGTTTCCATATTGCTGCTAGAAACTTACCGTGTTGTTGTTTAGCTAACATCTTCTCTATATCATCAGATGTTATTTCTTTCCTATGTTTTAATAGAAATCTCTACATCTAGCACATAATGGCATAATCTTATTTCTCCAATATTTTTAGTATTTTGTCTATCTTCTTTTCTAATGATCCAGTATCACCTGAACCAGATTTCTCATCTTCATTCTCATTCTCTACTTCATTCTGTATCTTTATAACAATCTTCTTATCATCATCAGAAACATCTTTAGATATTTTTTCCTTTTCTTCATTTATATATTTATTTAGTCTTGACATTATCTTATCTCCTTGTATAGATTCATTATCTCTTCACCTGTTTGTTTATTCATATTGGCATTATTCTCTAACATATCAGCAATGTCCATAGGAGATAGATTCACAAATTTGGCTAGTGTCTTAGCCTTTTTTAAGTACTCATCTTTATTTATATCTATTCGTAATAAATCAGCAATTTCCTTCTCTGACCTTCCTACATCATTGTTCATTATAACATAGTTATATAGATTTGTAAATAACTCAACTTTGTTTATAACTCTATTCAATCTCAACAAGTATTCTTTCTTTCTATACTCAGGGTCACAAGCCATACTCAAGGCGTATGAATACATTGCAAGTATTCGTCTTATCTCTGGCCATTTCTGATGATACTTACCTGCTCCTAAGTATCTGAACTCTATATATTTATTCTTATTCTTACCATAGTTTGTTAAGTGCTCTATATTAATGGCCATCATGTGATCATTTGAGTATTCTTTCTGCACTTTACCAATGTCTATTACCTGCTCTAATGCACCACCAACTATTTCACCTGATTTGATTGCTGAATGTACAGACTTGGCATACTTATTATATTCTCTTTCCTTAAATGCCTTATAGATATATCCCTCATCAGTAAATAGGGCTAACTTGATAACATCCAACACTTTAGACAAATCACCAATACCATCTATACTTAGGCCAATATGAAATCCACAATAATCATTTGTATCACCATACTTATCAATGTGACTAAAGAACTTAGGTACTATATCCATGAAATCAGCCAATGGCATTACTGGTGTAACAACTTCAACTCCACCTATACCAAGGCTACCATCAGGCTTTACCACCCATTTATCTGCCTTCTTACCCTTTTCGTTTGTTGTAACCCAATACTGGCTGGATGGCATGAACTCATCCATTTTAAGATTGTTTTTAACTAGAGATTTAAATAATGCATCCTTGTCTTGTTTAGCACCTGCAAAGAACTCTTCAAAATCTTCAGCATCTATTTCATCACCATCTTGCAGGGTTGGATCAAGGTCTTTAATCATTTGCGGTATTTTTGGCGGTGGCCCTACTTCTCCAGCTTCAGCCCATACATTTAAGTCCTCATCATATTGTGATAGTTCACCTTCAAGTTCTTGTCTACTCTCAGTTGATTTGATTTTTTCATCATTTGCTTCTATAAATGACGGCACCATGAATTCAAACTCCGTTCCGATGCGTATTCTTGGATTTTTAAGTGCGTCATCAAACTCTTGCTTACTTATCTTTTCTAATAGTATCATTATCTTACACTCCTAGTACATATGCATCTATTAAAGTTTTTTCACGACTTGTTAGTTTAATTGATGAACCAATCATTTTATAATCTTGTTGCATTTTTCTATACGCCTTTGTAAGATATGCGTTTAGCATTTCACTATTATAATCTTGAAGTGTATCATATTCAAAATCACTAAAATACTTCTCAGCTAAATCTTTTGCTACACCCTCTCCTTCAAGCATACTATTGATTTGATCTATCTTCCAATCTATAAATTTACCGCCATCTATTATTGATTTAATACCATCCATAAATGAGCCTAATCTTACAAACTCTATCTTGTTTATCATTCTCTGTATCTTTGTTAAGTATTCTTTCTTTTTATAGTTAGGATCACAAGCTAACTTCATAAAGTATACATATCTTACAATGATATTCTTAATCTCAGGCCATTTCTTATGATAGTCCTTATTGCCTAAGTATCTAAACTCTACTCTACTGTCTGTGTCATATTCACTTATATTTTCTATGTTTATACCCATGTAGTGACTACTTGTTATTGATCTGTTAGCCTTCTTCTTATCTATAAGATTTTTTAGTATATCAGGCTTGAAGTTTCCCTTTTTAATAACATCACTAAATGCTGATTTAGCATACTGATTGCCCTTTCTGGACTTAAAATACTTATATACATATTCTTCTTCCATGAATAAGGCTATCTTAAATGAATCAAAATCATCCTTTAAGTTCATGCCTTCAAAACTAATAGACACATGAAATCCACAAGTATCATCAGTATAATCTATATAATCAAATACTTTAGGTACTACATCAAGAAACTCAGCTAATGTCATTGGTGATGTAGCAATCTCTATACCAAGACTTGATATACCTTCTGTTTCTAATGATGAATCGCCTTTAAACTCCCAGTTATCAGTATCACTTATCAAATCACCTACTTCAGATTCAATTCTGTTTATTACTTCTTGGTTATCATTTTCCATATTTGTATAATAAGTAGGATCAGGTATATAACCTCTCGCTATCATATTATTTATTTCTCTTGTATTCTCAACATTTAATACATATTCTGGTATTTCGGGTGGCTCTGGCTTATTCGGCGCATCTGGTTCTTCTGGCTCTTCATATGTTTTACCTGCTTCTACCCAATCATCATATTCACTTTGATAATTTCCATACGCCATTTCAGCTTCTTCATAATCTTCCATATCAGCTTCATACTTTGTCATTTGCTCTGTAAAATAATAGAAATCAGCCCAATCTTCATCATTATTGCCAGAACCAATCATATCTTTATGACTAGTCTGATAGAACTCAAATTCCGCTCCTATTACAACAGACTTATCATTCAGAATATCATTATACTCTATTTTAGAAATCTTTTCAATCAAATAGTTATCCAATCGTGACATCTAATATACTCCTTAAAATTATATATTATTATTTATACTATTTCATATGAATTGTATATTTTGATTCTATACATTTCTAATAAAAACTGTTGTATTTCTCTTATTCTATATGATAAAATGACTACTATTTTACCTTACAGACACAGAACTTTAGACTATGGTTTGATTGACTTATCTTTCACCCCTAACATATATAAAATCCTTCTATGTGTTTATGTTTACATTTTGAAATGTGTGTGTTATAATGAAATAAAAAGTATAGGAGATAAGTAAATGAAATGTATTAAACTTGAAGTGTTATATGAAATGTTAGAACATACAACTGCTGAACATACAAACATATCTAACTTTTTAGCTAACTCAACTAAACCAACTACAGATATATCTAATGTAACTTATAGATTTGTTCAGAGAGATTTAGAGCGTGACATTGCAGAGATTAACGGGGAAATAAATACTTATAAATGCTAAAAATGTCTAACTTATCAGTATATGAACTTGGATTTATAAATGAATTTAGTTCTATGTTAAAGCTTAAATGCCATGATGAATATGACCTTACTGAAATGTATGAAGGTATATTGCACAGATATTATATAACAAAATCTTTAACTAATGAAATAATGCTTGAACTAACAAAAAAACTGACATATAAATTTGTTGCACTATCGCATAATATGACTAGAGATAATTCTACTATACTACAAGAACGGTTAAATGAACTTGCATTACATTATGAAAGAAATATGAGCACATTAAATTATACATCAACTACAATACCATCAGGATATAACTGGAGTAGTTATGCAACTACATCAACAGCAGCAGCAACTTATACTACACCATCAAGTGCAATGCAATACCAAATGCCTATATCAAACTGGCAAAGACAATATTTACCTACTAATAACTATCCAAGTAACGAGCCATATATTATACCAAGCTTTTTTGCACCTAGATACTTTCCAGAAAGTGAAAGAATCGAACATCATAAATGGTCTAACTTTGATTTTGAAAGTATATTAGGTAAACTTAAAGAAACTAATGAACTTGAGAAAATGCTATATATCTTAGATGAATTCACAAAGGATGATATATGATACCATTACAAATAGAGTTCATTAAAGAATATCTGGACATGTTTAAAATGTGGCAAGTAGAAGTTAGAGTTACAGATGTTGACCCACACCTAACATACTTAGAACATAGTTGGAGTTGGGCCTACAAAGATAATACTATAACTTTTCAACCATGTGATGTTGTGATGCCAGATGACCATAGATTTTACAGACCTGATAATAGATATGTAATAGAACTAGACATACACAAACTAAACATTCTAAACTTTGATACTGAAGAACAAGCTGATATATTTATTTCAGAATGTACTATGTTCTTAGATGAATATAATGAAAATGTTATAAAAGCTGAATCATTTCATATCGACATACTAGATCAATTCACCATCTTAAACTAAAAATATTCTTCTTGACTTTTATCTACATTTCTGTTATAATCATATCTAATAAAATAAGAAAGGACTATTTTTAATATGAAGAAATGGCGTATATTAGAATATGATAACCGATATAAAATACAAAGAAGATTTTTGTTATTTTTCTGGACTGATGAAGGTGCATATAAAGCAATGTATGGTGAGCCGACATATTATATAACATATTATATAACATATTATGCATATCTTAAAGAAGCACAAGACGCACTAGACTTGATAATAAAAAGAAATAAACCCATCAAATGGACAGTTGTTGAGGAAAGATAATGGTAACATCTGAAGATTTTAATAGAAGAATTTTAGATGGACGTAAAAAAGATGGCTATACGTTTATGGGTGATGATTCATGGCATATTGATGAAGAAGCAACAATAAAATATTGTTTAACTAGTCATTGTAATGAATCACAATGTTATAGACACTCAATCATTCCAGAATCTAGGGGTGAAGCACAATGTTCATATCACAGTTCATTCAAAGAACCTAAATGTATAAAGACATTAGTATTGGATAAGGAACTGTTTACATTATAGAAATGACATACATAGAAAAGTTACAACAAATGATGAAAGATGGCTATACATTTAATGATGATTCGACATGGTATGTGACAGATAGACAATCAATATGCTATTGCTCAAGCAATGATCAATGTTATCACTATAAGATTATGTCTAAAATATTTACAGATGATCGCAAGTGCTCATTCACAGACAGATTCAAGCCTAACGATTGTATAAGATTTTCAAATATAGAAAGGGAACTGTTTAGAACAATATGAAAAGCCCAGAGCAAATAAAAAACTTAGACATATTAAAGCAAATGATGGCTAATGGATTCAAATATAATACAGCTGATAAAGATATATTAGAATCATGGTCTATAAAATATGAGTGTGATAATGATGATGGATCTATATGTGCCTTCGCAAACGGCAGATCATGCTATAAATATTACATATTTGTACCTACAGATGATGTAAAAGGTTGGTGCGGATTTAAAGACAGATTTATAAGGCCAAAAGGATATGTAGACTTTAATATACTAAAGGAGTTTAATGTAGAACTATGAATGAAATAATAAAAGACGCAAACTACATAAAACTTCTAAAACTACACAATGAAGGATATGAATTTAGACTTGATGATTATTGTGATGATTATAAAATAGATGAATGGACTATAAAAGCCTCATGTGATTTAAAAGGCAGAGAATGTAGTTGGAATAGAATCAGACCATGTTACTATAACTGTATAAATGATGTACAAAGAGATATGGGCTGGTGTGCATATGTAGACAGATTCAAAAAGCCTGAATCTAAAATAGACTTAGATATACAAGGAGAGTTTAATAAGCTATGAGTAATACAATAAAAGAACTAAAATGTGAGATTAATGATAAACTAATAGGCAATGGATGGAATACAACACATGAACTAGTAAAAGTTATAGAAATACAGGTAGTTATAACAGGCACAGATGAATATAAAAATCAATTTGTAATAAGACTATTGGAGGCATTTAGAAACCATAATGACATATAGAATATTAGAAAAAGAAGGAAAATATATGATACAATATAAGTATTCCGATAATTCAATAACTTTTGAGGACTGGCGAAATTATGAAAAACTATCAGGTGATGTATATATTTTTGAAACTCTAAAAGAAGCAGAAGATGCTATATATACTTTGTTACATCCACCAGTTAAAGCTAAATGGACTGAAGTTAAAAGGTATGAATATGGAAAAGTGTAAAAAAATAAAAAATATATAGTTATAGAAGAATTTGCATATGATTCAAAAGCAATATGAAGATAACTTTAAATTATTAACGCAATATATTAATGCCGGATATACTTATTGTGATAAAGATAACTGGTCTATAGATATAGAAAGCCCATGTAGTGCACGATGTTTTCTTCAGCATCACCAAACAGATTGCATGGGTTGGAAAATATTAGTCGATGGAAAACGCGAACCAGCATGTTATTGTGGAATAAGTGATAGATTTAAGAAACCAGAAATAAATGTATATTCTATTTTAAAGGAATTTAGCATAATATGATAAGCCAACAAGAACAAATGGGTGACAACTATAAAACTTTAGAACAGATGATAAAAGAAGGGTATACATTTACAAATAATGAAGGTGAGTATGATGAATGGTTTATAAAATCTGAATGTGGAAATCCTGAAAAATCTTATTGCTCATTTGCAAATGGTAGACCATGTTTTCAACATTATATAAGACTTTCTGTTAATAGTACAAAGGGCTGGTGCGGATTTAAAGAAAGATTTAAGCCTAAAAATATATGTATAATAAACATCTTAGAGGAATTTGAGAAACCATTATGATAGACGATACAAACTTTTTAGAAAAACTTACAAACATACAAAACGCTGAATATGGTTTTAGCCTACAAGATGTTCACAGTAATATATTTAAAGATTGGATAATAAAACGCCCATGTAATGCACATAACTGTGACTGGAACGTGAAAAGACCATGTTATCATTACTATGTAAGCACAGGATCATATGATCCTGGTTGGTGCTCACACATAGATAGAATATAGGATGCAGACGCAAAAATAAGTGAAAATGAATGTGAAAATGAATGTGAAAATGAATGTGAAAATGAATGTGAAAATGAATGTGAAAATGAATGTGAAAATGAATGTGAAAATGAATGTGAAAATGAATGTGAAAATGAATGTGAAAATGAATGTGAAAATGAATGTGAAAATGAATGTGAAAATGAATGTGGAATTATATCTTCCCACACCAGAACCAGGATTGCAGAGTAAATCTCCACCACCCGACACAAACCACATAGCCAACGCTCGCAGATTTATCAAGGCCAAAAATAAATTATGTTTTCACTTGATTTAAAAAATAAAATGTGGTAAAATAGTGTTATAATATAAAATATGGGGTAAAGACATGAAAAAAGAGCAACTAATTTCAATAATTGCACAAAAACTAAAAGATTATGATTATGAGATACTTACAAAAAATACTGATGCAACTTACGAAATGGTTGCAGAGGAAATAATGAATGAAATCATTAAGTTAGGTCTACAAGAGAAAGAGAAAAAGGAAAGAGATCACAGGCAATTAATAGATGAATATAGTGCTGAATGGACAGGTAAACCAGTAAGTCGAGTTGAAGCAATAGAACTATTAAGAAAACAAATAGAAAAGGCGGAAGAAGAAAGATATGCTAATTAAAACAGATAGTTACAAGCCAGGTGATATACTTGCGTGGGATGTACAAGTTCTAAAAAAGATTGTAAAAGATAAAGACCTGATTGCCTTTATTAAAGAACATGGCCAAGGGCCTTTTGTAGTATGTCAGTATTATAATGTATATTCTAAAGGTGATGTTCCTGTGCGTTGGTTATATATTAAACCTATGGGGCCTGACACTAAACAAGACTTACGAGAACTGGATGAATCGTGTTTAATACAGATAACTCTAGCAATCCCTTATGAATAACAGGATGCCAGAGTATAGATTTTAGATTATTATTAATATGACCTCTGCTATCCTTTATTCATGGGGGATGGCAGGGATTTTCTATGCATGTATTTAACACTTGTAAGCGCCCAGAGGTATATACCTTGTGAACCCCCATGAATAGGGTGATATATACCGACTTATCACTCTCGTTGTATAGGTGATAACTCGCACATTATCACTTTATATTTCATCCAACATTTTCATTATATCATCTTCATCCTTTTTAGTCAATGTATTTTTATCATCATTTATTAACTTAGCTATCTTCTCTTTTATCATCCTATCCACTATCTTTTCAATCATTTTTTCTATCTTACTATCTACAGCCTTATCTATCTTCTCTTTTATCATCTCTTCTATCGTCTTTGTCATATTATAACTCCTTGTAGTTTAAGCCTATTTCATTAAATCTCTTTTCCATATTCTCTAACATTTTAACCATTTTATCAATACTATCCTGTTCTAATACTCTCTTTGACACTCTATATCCCTTATGCCATTTTCTCTCCATACCTTCTTGTGTTCTTATAAGATTAGTCATTTGTAAGTTATTGTTTTCACAGAACTTACTTAGATTGTGGAATGTCTGTTTATTACCTACCTTATCTGTGGCTATCCATTGCCAACCAGTTTTAAGATACTTTTTAATCTTTATATATCTGTTTATTTGTTCTATTAAATCAACTACTTCCTTTTCGGTATCCCTCCACTTAGCCCCCATTTTACGCTGTAGCTTTTGACCCTTTCCCTCCACTTAGCCCCCATTTTACGCTGTAGCTTTTGACCCTTTCCCTCCACTTGATTATTATAAGTATATCATTATTTATAAGATTTGTCAAGTAGAAAGATTTTTATTGATTTTCCTTATTATATCAGATACTTACGATTTTAGAGTATTTTGACGATATATGAAGTTGATCTCGCTAGGGGGCCAAAAGCTGTCTTTTTATTTTACTTTTTATTGTTTCCTTTGTCTGTCTTACAAATGAACTGTTGTTAAAAAGACAACTGTTCGATTTTAGATAGAAGGTTTAGCTTGGCTAGCGCCAAAACACACTCTGTTTTTTCCTATTTTTCGTAAATCCTTGATATGATTAATAAAAAAGAAAATCCTTGACTTTTTCGTAAGTATGTGATATAATAGGAATGAGTATCATCATTAACCGAGCGTAACTACCTGATATGATTGAAGAAAATAATCCTTGACAAAAATCCTGAAAATGTGGTATAATAAGATGACTATTAACTGAGCGTAACCTATTGTAATCCTTTAACTTTTTTGGGTACTATTTTTTTAGGTCGAGATGATACTTCAAGTGTTAGTTTAGATAATAAGGTGGGGTCTATAGTGTCCTTCAATGTATAACACAAGGGCGAGTCTTTTTGTTCTACTACTTTTGGTTTCTTTGCCATTCTTGTAAACTCCTGATATTGTTTATTCTTATTTATAATATTTGTATGATTATACCATATGATTGTATGATTGTACACTACACATTTGTAAGTGATATAAACTTTTACGAGATTTTCTGATGGCTAAAGGAAAAGGTCTTTGGTAACGAAGCAAATTTCATTACCAAAGAAGCTCAATGATTACAGGTACTTACGCTCGGTTATCGGACGCAGAGAAAAACCCGATGGATTGTTTGCCCCGAACCATTAATGGTCATGGGGTTATTCATCCAATGGGTTAATCTAGCTGAGCCCTTTGACGGGCCCAGTATTTTGTTGGGGTCTTTTGTATAGAGGAACGGAGTCGGCCACATAGGCTCGTCCGCCGTCTATATCTATTACACCCCATATTCACGACCATTTTTACTAGGTGGAAATGGCCAAACCTTGGACATTAGAGAAGTTAGGTTTTAGGAACTCTTTAGACTTACTGAGGATGGGGGCCCATATGGCCCTTACTGCTTCTTTCTAAAGACATTCCTATTTCTCTTTTTAATAATGTAGTGGAGATTGGTAGGTTTTATATGATGCCTACAAGGTCTACTAAGGGTCATAACTCCCCATCGTCGCCTGACCAGTACACTTCTCATGAGTGATTTTAGGCTTTTATTGATCTAAGAACATTCCGTACAATCTCACTACCTAACCATTTGGGGCGCAAAGGCCTTACTGGGGTATCTATTGATCCAGCCAATGCTTAGCATCGTTATTCTGCGTAAAATCAAGTGACTGCCTTTTATTTCGGCTACAATCTCTTTTATATCATATTTGCTACTAGTCCGAAGGGATTCCAGACCCTTATTACGGTAAACCGCGTCCTATGTTAGACGACAATGACCAATATGATATACTACATTTTTCTCAAAGAACCTAACATTGTTGTGAGTAGTCATTAATCACTAACCTTTGCCGGGAGCTACCCTATATATGGTATTCTTAATGAGTACTCTTTTCAATGAATCGGAAACTACTATGTTTACTCTATTTCAAACAACCCTCTACGGGCTGATGTATATTTACCATCAATAGTCTTTGCTCCCTCATCATTAAAACCATTATAACACAACTTGTACCATTTGTCAACTATTATTTTTTTAAGTTATTGAAGGGGTTCTAAACTCTGGTGGGTCTTACACCCTGCTTGAACTACGGTCTATAACCCGTTCAATATTCTTAATCATTACAAGGGCTTACGCCCGGTTATCAGGGCTTTGGTCTATAGTAGGATTTGGTCGGAGTATGATTCCCACCTTCATGGTTCCCTACATCGCCGCCCTACAATAGGCGGGCTCTAGGATTGAGCTATACAGACCTCTACCAAAGAACATTCACAAGCGAGTAGGGGAATGGACACTCATTTGGATTTTATACCATTCCCCTACTCTTAAAATACATTATAACACATCTTATACCATTTGTCAAGCGCTAATTTTTCATAAAGTAGTTAGCTAAGGCCATGTAATGCCACAACTTTTTGTATGCGGGGGATGGTTCCATTTCCAAAGGTTTGTGATCCCCATATAGTGGCGTCTTTTCCAAGTACCATCAGGATTAAACCGTCTATTGGCAAACATTTTTATTTCATCTTCTGTATAGGTCGGATTAATCATTTTAAGCAAGGTCATAAATCGGTATCTCTTGCTTACTAGCCCTGGCTCCTTTTTTCGTTTTGCCTGGCCCATCTTAATCTACCGCTACAATGGTTACTGGTTCACCTTCCTTTTCAGCTAGGTACACGGAAATTTCATATTGCTTCTTAACCCGAAGTTCCTTTGCCAACTTAGTCTGTGCCTTTAATGTCGTGTCCGCAAAGACCGGATACTGCTTGCCTTTATATAAACATATATATCCGTTCATCACTATTCTCCTATCCCACTAATATATCATATATTTTTTTAGGTGTTAAGGGCTCTCTATGGCCCAATATACGAAGTGTACCATATAGAAGAGTAAAGCCCGTACCTATGGTGACTAACGCTAACAAGGCACCACTACAAAGAAACAAAATCAAAAAAAGTATTAATTCCATGCTATAATCCTTTCGTATAAGAGGGTAATATTAGTCGGATTCCCCACCCGACTCCAGCTCTCGGTTTCCTCCACTAGTCTTAAATTGTTTGCCGTAATTTAAAACTTTGGAACAGGGAGAGCTTTTTTCATCTACCTTACCTAGCTTTGGCCTGCTATAATATTACCGTATTCTTACCCAACCATGCTCTACAACAACCTTTGTAGGATGGGTCATTCTCATAATCATTCTCATAAGACCCTTACCTACACATATCCGTACATATGTATATAACAGTATTCTATTCAAAATTTTCAACATTGTTTATTCACCCTCACCTTTCAACAACACTATACTACATTTTATGGAGTATGTCAAGAGTAAAAATTGTTAATAAAAACAAAGGGTTACACAGAGTAGGTTACTTTACCACCATGTCTTTAACAGTACATACTCTCATGTCTACACCTAGTTCTTCAAGTTTCTTGTATAAAGTCTTTATTATAGGTGAATCTTCTTCTTCTTCTTCTATAGTGTAGTTAAAATTTATTCGTTGATATGAATCATTTCCTTGCACTTCTAATTCTACAAATATAGACCTTCTTTCTTCATCTGTAAGGTCTATATCATATCTATCACTTGTATCATTTCTATTTTATCTGTTTTTCTTTCCATAACTTTTCTCTCTTTTAAAATCTCGACTTTAAAAAATTTTTGGGCAATTTTTTATAGTAATGATTTCGTAGGATCATGCCTATCAGACTAAAGAACTATATTACCTATACTTTTTTATCAAGAAAAGTGGAGTCTGTAAGTAAATCTGTCCAGATCATTCTCGTTCCTTCTTCATATCCTTCTGCATATCCATCTTCCCGGCCTTGTTTCATACCATTTTTAAATTTTTCTTTTAATGCTTCTTCTATTCCTTCTACATACCCACGATCATAACCATGATCTTAACAATCTTCTGAATAACCAGATTCGTAACCAGATTCGTAACCAGATTCGTAACCAGAATCATGTCCTTCATCATAGGAAGTTTTAGAGCCCACTTCTTCTGCCTTTTCAATACAATATGAACATGGTTCTATAACTAGCTCTTTAATGTCATCAAAGTATTTATATTCTAAGTCTGCACCACAAACTGTGCAACATAGTGTCTTAATTTCAAATTTTTCTTTTAACATTTTATTTTACCCCCTCCCATCCTATATCTTTTGAATCTTGTACTGCTTGCGCCGGATTTTCTTGGCGTTTTTCTTTCATCCTCTTACCCCAATATTCACCAGACTCACCTTCAAATAACGGTTGCCCTATGGGTGCATTTCTCCATCGGTATAGAAGGTCATAATGGGTCATAGAATCAATGCGGTCTTTTATTTCTGGCGTCAGTTTCATTTCTTAACCTATATCCTTTAATAGATCAATACCCATATAATATAGAGTATTCACACAAGCGATTTTATTACCTAACCAAAAATTATAAATATCACTTATATTTCTGTCTATGCCTTTAGTATCTTTATACATAGACAGGTATTTATCACATCGTTCAATAGATGCATATAAATATTCTACAATTTGTTTATTATCTTTCATTTTTTAGTTCCTCACATTAATAAAAGGTTTAATATCCATAATAGGTGTCATAATAGGGTGAAGATTAACAACTGGCTTTTCATTACAACCCCTCCACGGATTATTAGCACCACTTAGGCTTGAAATGTCAATAGTTTCCTTTATTTGAAACACTTCATCCAAAACTACCGGCTTTTCTGGTACACCCTTTTCGTTAATCAGGGCAAGAACTTGTTTAGCGTACTTCGGAAGGCGTCTTTGAGCTACTGCCAGCTGTTTCGGGCTTAGCGTCCAACCCTTCTTTACTGATCTGGCGAAAGAAGTAAGAATCTTAGCGTCCGCACCGTTCCAACCAATACCATTAGCAGAAATAGTGCTTTCCGAAACCTGTTCAGCAGTGGTCTGGTTCTTCTCGGTAATGACTACAAGGGCTCTGCGAATCCACTTAACATCCGTACCCAGCTTTTCTTTAACCATCAGTAACGTATATTCCATGATTTTTATGCCCTTTCTTATTGTTTATGAAACATACTACCACAAAAAAAGATTTATGTCAAGTAAAAAGATTGTGAATGATTTCAAGGGGTTATGATCGGTTATCGGTATATGTCATTCCATCGTGCGTCAGCTGCTTCTTCATTAAATATAGATTCATCTGGCAGGGACTTCATATCCTACTTCCAGCGTTTCTGTTCATACTCGTCAAGGGTCTTACGTACCAGATCAAGAACCTTATCAATAACAGGATCGCTAAGGTGCTCATCTATAAGGATTTCATAAAGGTTATCAATCAAAGGATAATCTTCTACATCTTCCGGTGGCCCAGAACAACCGGGCGGATATGACCAACCGAAGTTAGGTTCTCTCATTGTCTTATTCTCCCTTCTTAAAGGTGGTTCTGTTATAACCCTTCTTACCCTTTTTAGTGGTATGGAACCCGCCCGTCTTAGTGGGTAGGGGTATTCTCATCTTCGGTAAATCCTCTTTTTTTATTACAATGGTCATGATTTTCATTTTGAATCCTCATCCAATAAATAGTCAACTTGATCCATTTCTTTGACTGTCAAATCCATTTTATTTGCAACTTCATGGAAAGCATCGTTTCTTGTCATTCCCTGAACGATCATCCTTCTAATCCGGTATGCGGCGTTTATTACATCAATCGTCATTTCATTTTTCATTGCGTTTATTCACCCTCACTTTCAAGTACATTCTACCATATATTTATGTTTGTGTCAAGCAAAAAGAAATGTAATGATAACAATGGGTTAGCACCGGTTATCGGAGAATGGTCTGAATAAGGGAAGTCCCTGTAGTATTCATTAGACTACCCACCAATAAAGGGGTCTAATGAATACTACAGGGACAGGGGTTTAGGCTGCGATCAACAACTGGTTCTCAACATAGAAGTCATAGGCCACTTTTTCCATCGTTTTAAACCCATTGGAGAATACATTGGAACCGTTCCGGGCTTTTGTGTTGTGAGTACCAATCTCTGTCAGTACATTAAAAGCGTGCCACTTGGTTTCATCGGACTCTTTGTACTTGTTCATAATCGGAACATACTGATCAACAATGGCAGTCCGTGCCTTCTCGGACAGATACTCACGACTTTTCAAAAACTCCGTAAAGTCGTTCTGAGTATAGGGTAGTTCAGACCATTTAGACCATACATCGATAGACTGATTGAACAGGTCGAACTTACTATTGAAGGACTCAACTAACATGGTAACATTATCAGATACATGGGCGAAAGACTCAGCGAACAACTTCTTGATACCCGTCACCAGACCATTTGTACAGGCGTAACGATAACCACTAATGTCGTACCCTACAGCGGTTTTACCATCATACCCGTTGAACTCGGTCAACATGATACCCACGATGTCACCGCGTTTCGTAACATCAAAGTTAAACTGATCCCCGCCCAGAATGATTTGGCGTTTCCATTTCTTACCTGTGGCGTCAAGGTGGTCAACAACCTTGTGGGTTTCAACACTACCGAAAGCCTCTGCCAATGCTACTTCAAAGATGTCTGCCACTTCCCTGTTGGTCGTAACCTTATAACCCTTAGACACCAGACCCACCGGCTTGTTGTTCTCGGTATTGATCAGGGCTACCTTGTTATCAATAGGGATACCAGACTCAGTAAGAACGAACTCTTTACGAATGTCAAAAAACGGATTTGCTGAGGTCATGATTTTTATCTCCTTTTTCGTTGTTTTTAATTTATTGTATCATCTAAAGTCAATTTTGTCAAGACATATTTTGGATTATTTTTGGTAATGATTTCAATGAGTTAGGGTCGGTTATCCCTTCTATTAGTCAAGGTATCTCTGGGAGTGTTTACCACACTTCTCACAATACCGTTCCTGGCAACGGCGTACATAGGTATATCTGTCCGTTTCAATACCACCTAAAGATTTCCGTCTTTCCCATACTTCTTCTTTGACCTCTGACCACTTTCCCCACTTATGAAATATACACATTATCGTGTTCTCCTGTTTTTTCTCTTATACTACCATAGAAGAAGATTTCTGTCAAGACTTATTTGTAGCGGGGTCTGACTTCTTTGTTCACTAGGTTTCCGTGTTTGTTGTATTCATACAGTACCTTATCACCAGAGCTGTAAGTGTCTGTTATAGTGTCTGTATATGTATTGATATAAGTTTCCGTCTTAATCAACTGCCCCCTCAACTTCATTGTTCATCTTCTCCTTTCTATTAAGAAGCTGCCAGACCAACAAATATGTACCCTCTATACCCTTTTCTACTCTGTACACCATATTTGTGTAGAAGAAGGTTTTTCAGAATAGTTCCCTTGACCTCTATACAAATGGTTTCCCACTTACCGATTTTGTTTGTTGCCCAAAGGTCGTCTATGAACTTGTCAAGGTTCTTTCTGGGCGGGAGTTCCAGAACCTTTACTAGAGAGGTCGTAGAAATGGTTCCATTATAGGGGTCACGGCCATACTCTACAACAGCCTGTTCCCAAAGTTCACGGAAAGCCTCTTGGGGAGTACCTTTACCTACCCATTCATTAGTGAAGCTTGCAGCACCCATATTTGTTATCTCCTTTATGTTTTTGATTTATTGTATACCAGAAAGGGAAAAATGTCAAGTAAAAAGTTTCTGAGTTAAAACAAGGGGTTATAGAACACTAGGCCAGAACCGTTGTATAGAACATAAGCAGTATACAGGAATGACAGTATTGTTCCCACCATTATAAAACGCCATAATAGACTATCCATTTATTTACTCCTGTAATTCCAATAGGTTAGGGTCGGTTATCGGTAAAACTGTTAAAGGGTCTGGTAGACTATCTTTCCATCAGACCCTTTATTTACTATATTGCCCGAACCTTGTCAATAGACTTTCTGGTAGGGGTTCCATAATAGTTGATATATACACACTTCTCGGTAGTTTTTTCTACTTCCCATACGCCAGACCAACCCACAATTCTAACACTCTTAGTCCGTCTATACATCAAATTCTGAAACAAACCAACCTTGGCAAATTGACTCCGAATGTCAGAGGGCTGAACATCATTCTTATTTACTCTTGAACCGAACTTTTCAAGGTACATATCGGAAAGTCTTTTCAATTCGGTTCTGTCAAAGGTTCCAATACGTCTATCTACACCAGCAATGGTTCCTCTGGTAGTCTTGTAGGAATAGAACTGATTCTTCAAAGAAGAATAGATACTATATTTAATGCCGCCAGCATATTTTCCTGTCGTGATAGGGTCTACCGTTAAAACATAGGCATCACCCATAGAACGGATATAGATAATGTCCATGATAGAAGGTCTGAAAGTATTGTTTGAACCATTTTGTGCGGTCTGATTAAACATATCCCGAAAATTATCAAAGTTGGAACGTCCGGTATTAGACCGACCTTCAAAGGGGTTTCTGGTTGAGGCAGTCCGCGGGTCAGGTGTACTGGTATAGGGTGAATTTCCATCAATAGCAATAGGTAGATTCCAAGCCTTTGCCAAAGCAATCAGTACATCAGGGTTACTCTTATTGAAGTTTACGTCCTGTGTTTTCTTAGTGGCCAAGGGGTCATTAGGATTACGGTCAGGATGAACAATCATTACCAGATACTTATATAGGTTTTCTCTTTTCACTAAAGTCATATCGTTTTTCCTCACTCTCTAAAAAACATTATAACATAAAGTTCAGTTTACGTCAAGTAAAAAGATTGTGAATGATTTCAAGGGGTTAGTTATTCATCACTACCAAAGAAGGTTTTGATTAACCAGTAAGTAACAAAGCATCCAAACCCTATACCAGCTATAATGGCAGAAAACATAATCATTTCCAGTAAGATTTTTGTTTCCATACATCACCTATTTCTTAGTTGTATGAAATATAATATGAATTATCCAAAGAAATACAACAGACATATAAGACCCAATACCAGTAATACCCATGTGATTCATAATCAATAAAGCAATAAGTAAAGTCATTGTTTGTTCTCCTGTTTTTTCTCTTATACTACCACAAAGTTTGTTTTGTGTCAAGGGAAATTAATTATATAGAAGTATCTCTCTGGCTGGTTTGGCAGTATAGTTTGTGTCACCGTTTGCCATTTTTTCTTGCTTTCTCCGTCCAGCAGTATATGTCACATCATAATAGGATATATCTAAATCACCTTTGTTTTTGGTATAAAAATCATCGTCAAAGTCCCTGTTACAGTACATTACAAGATTACCTTTTTTGTCCTGTTCCTTACAAAATTCAATACATCTTTTTTGGTCATCATCTGTAAAGGTCTGGCCATAAGAGGTAAAGGAGTTTCTGTAAGGTGGGTCACAAAAGAAGAAAGATTTACCCCCAACTCCTGATGCACATTCTAACCAATCTTCACTATATATATCAACTTTTTGTAGAAATTTATACCATTCCAGAACATTATTTGAATCAAAAACTACTGATTTCTGATTCAGTAGGCCAGAGGGTGTGGCAAATCTACCATCACTTTCTTTCATAGTTTGCCAAATACCATTAAATCCAGTTTTCATTAAAAAATAAAGTGCCGCTGATTCCTCTGTTTTAGACCATTTTTGATAGTCCTTCATATACTCACTTCGGAGTTTATAATAGAATTTTTTTCTATCAGGTTTATCAAGGGGCATATACTTGTTTTCCATAACATACATAAATTCTAAGAAGTTGTTTACATCATTCTTTATAGCATGGTATATTCCCATCAGTTCAGTACTTATATCATTGATCACAAATCTTTTAATAGTCGGGTTATTTTCGTAGACATAGATGGCTACTGCGCCACCACCAAAAAAAGGTTCAACATAGGTATCATATCCGTATAAAGGGATACCCGGCTGAACCTTATATTTTGGAATCATTCTATTCTTACCACCAGCCCACATATAGAGTGGTTTCATTTATTTCTCCTCATTAATTAATTTTTGTATTGCTTGTTCCATAATGTCATAAATATCTTCAACAGTATAATAATCTTTATAAAACCAAGATTGCCCCTTATCATAAAGAATATTAAATTCTTTATGACGATAAGATTGCCCAGTTTCATTCATCTTAATAAGTTTAATTCCTTTTTCTATTCTAGCTTCACTTTCCATTTGTCGTAGTGCAAATCTATAACTTCCATTACCCTTTTTATAACCTTCACCACTACAAAGTGTAATATACATAACATCGTTATTTAATCTACATGCGATAGTATGATTATCACACCACCTTTCATGTGCATTACCTTTTGTTCCTTGTGTCTTAGATTCAAGAACTATTCTTAAAATATCATCTTTCCACACCATACCACCATCGGATGACATTTGCTTTGTTAAACCATTTTCTGTCATAATTTTCTTTGATAAGTTTTTTTCTGCTAAAATACCATTCTCACCATCATATTTAAAACATATTCTTATATATGCCTCGAATGCATTATCGTCTAATTCTCTGGATAAATCAGTAGATGCAGACCCATTAAGTTGAACACCACCTTTTTTCTTTGTCGTTTCAGACATGGTATATACCTTTCTTTGCGGTTTTTCTCTTATACTACCACAAAGTTTGTTTTGTGTCAAGGAAAAACTTAATTATAATATATTGCGTCATTACCCTTCTTTAGTACAAGTTCAATAGAATATTCACCCTCAGAAATGATACTGAACAAACCATTATCTCGTTCTATATAAGTATGTTTGTGGCCGTCTTCACACTTTTTAACATATAATAAATCATAGTCAGTTAATGTATTAGAGATAAGTGGGATAATGCCTAATGTATCTGGTTGTTCATCCTTGTCTATAAGAAAATAATGTTTATGATCTGAATTACATGGCGAAGGTAGGATATGGACGTGCTCAAACAAATCTCTATGCGGAAGAAAAAGTATAAGATACCCACCCCTTTTAAGTATCCGATACCAATTTTTTAATGCTACGGAAGGGTCGTCAATATCCTCTAGGCAATGGCTTGAGTAAACAAAATCATATGTCTCATCTTCAATACCATCCATATATTTTGCATCTTGAAATGGATTAATTTGTAAGTCCCAAAGATCGCAATCGGGTAATAGTGGTTCATCAAAACACCCTATATCAATACCTTTACCATTGCAATACTTTTCATAAAATCCTTCATTTCTTCTTCTATATTCAGCTTTTCCAGTTTCTTTCATAGCCATAATCTATCCTTAAAAGTATTTTTTAACGCAAAGGAAACACCCTGTAGAAAGACCTTCCTATTGGTCAGGATTACAGGGTGTCTATATAGTTAAAGGGGGGAACTAACTAATATAATGGCTGTTATCGTTGGAGTTTAGGAGTACTCTTGATATGAACCACCCTTTTTACCAACTTGAACGATAATAAAACTCCCAGTTCTTATATTCTTCTGTTAAAAGAGGTTCCAACTGGTCAATCGTGTCCTGCAAATCTTGAAAATAGTATTCATCATATTCAGTATCGCCAAAGAAAAAACCAGATTGTGTAGGTAATAGTTTTTCTGCTTTACTGGATATTGGATTGTCACGGTCTGCCAAAACCATCTTACAAGTTTCAATCAGTTCCTTTAATTGTTCTCGGCCTACATAATGTTCAACGCACTCATCTTTTCCATCCTGAACATTTTCAACAAACCAAGAATGAATTGCGTTTGCTTTTCTCCAATATGCGGCTTCTGCAACAATCTCTTTAATAACCATTTTACCAAGGTTGGGAACTAAAGGAGATATAGAATCCCTGATTGACTTTTCTTCTTTATCCCATTCACTCAAATACCTTTTAGCATTTAAAAACATATCTAAACCCATGATTTTATCTCCTTTTTAACAATAAGTTTTATAGGGAAAAGCTTCTTTTGCGATTTTCTTCTGGTCAGTAATAGAAAGAGAATTAAAGACCAATACTGCTTCTTTATCACCACCAAAATTTACAGGTCTGTCTGCATCCATTACCAGTTCAATCACATCAGACCTTTTAATAAAGTCTTTACCTTCACATTCTTGAATGGTCTGCATAATGTCTGAACCAATGTACTGCCAAACACTATTCAGCATCCTTTTAATCCTTGTTTTCATATCTTCAGGAACATCTTTCAGTTTCATAATAAAGACCTTTCTTTGTTGTTTTTCTCTTATACTACCATAAACGATTAAAAAAGTCAAGTTAAATATTTTCTCTTTTAAACTTAAAAATCAAATCTATAATCTTGTTTGCAGGAACAGGTTTGAAGTCCCATACATCAACACCAACATTCACTAAAATAGTTCTTGGCTTATAAATATTTGTAATAGGTGCATACTGAATCTTCCAAAAATCGTGTACATGACCCACAATGTTTATTTCATAGTCTGGATTATAATGATTGGGATTATGAACAACCCACATCTTATATCCACCAAACACGATTTCCATACCAGTAATAGCAGTTTTCAGGCTATTGTGTTTATCATGGTTTCCTCTGACAAAAATCTTTTCACCATTAAGTTGTGCAATCCAGTATTTTGCGGCTTCCAGACCACCTTCTCCGACCTTGCCGCCAGGAGTATTCTTAAAGCAAAAATCACCATCAACAATAATAGTATCATCTGGTTTCACTCTTTCATTCCAGTTTTTCACAAGACTATTATTCATATGATCAACATCTTTGAACGGTCTGTTGCAATAACCAATAATATTGCTGTGATTTAAATGAGTTTTCAGGTATCTGCGGTGAAATATAGTTTTCCCATTATATATCACCACAGATACATTGATTATCCCTCTCATAGTTTTTGATTATTTCTAAGCACATTTCTTGTTCCATCCAATCCTTTTCATATGTTTCAATCTTTTTTATTAGTTCATTTATTGTTTGATTGTCTTTATCTGTATATCTACCATTTTTCTTTTTTATATTTTCAGAGTGTGTAAGTATTTGACAGTTACAAGGATGCCTTAAAAGCTGATATGGTATATTTTGTTCAAATCCTGTTCTCCGTGATAACATATGATCACGAACTATACCTTTTGTATTAGTTTTGCAGTTGAATACCTTTAATGTTTTAAGTTTATATAACTGCTTTTCATCAGTTATAAAATCAAACATTTTTTCTATCCAATCGGCATTCTTAAAATATATCTCATAATCAGTTTTATTTTCTAAAGGTATCCAATGACCATTAAGTTCCATTGATTTTCTTATTTTCTTTTTATACTCAGGGTTATTAGCTCTTTCTTTTGATGTTATACCTATTTTTTCTTTTGCTTCTTCTGTATGTATGATGCCTTTATGTCCTTTAGTTTGATTAGAGAAATCATTTCTCCTTTCATCATCCCATTTTATTCCTCTATTACTATTACCAACTATAACTAGCAGTTCTGGCTTATCTATATAAACTTGTTTTGCTCTTATACTTTGGATTTCTTTTTGTTCATCTGTCCATTTATTACCAAAGTTACCATTTTTACTACCACTACAGGATTTTGATAGTTTTTCTTTTGTTAAAAATGCTTTATCAGTTCCTACTATCTCTTCTAATGTTTTTCCTCTTTGATAATCACTTTTACATTTTACACTACAATATGTTCTTTTTTCAGGTATATCGTTATTACATTGTTTACATTTCATAGTATATTCTCCATTAAAACTTTATATACTATTATTTATATAAGAAGTAGAAAAAAGTAAATGTATTGATTTAAATGTAAATCCGATGTAAAAAATAACTTTCCCATAATAAACATCCCTTCTGTATTATGTAATGATTATAACACAGAAGGGATGTTTTGTCAAGTATTAATATCTTGATATAAAATCGGTAATTTTGGATTTAAATTTGGTTATTTCAAGTAAACAGTTTGGCTTTTTTGTTAATTTATAGATCATAGTATTATTCTTATCCATAGGTACTAAATGTCCTGCCTTTTCTTTTACTACATCATCTTTTGACCAAATATTAAAATATAATTTATTTGGGGAAATTCCTAAGCATAGGACACAATCATAATTTCTATAAGGTCTGATACCATTAAATTGAAATGAACCATTTATATCCTCTGTTGCGGTTTTTACTTCAACACATAAATTTTCTATTTTAATATCCCAAGGGCCTGTTCTTAATTTTTCACCATTTTCATCAAGGTTAAAAACACATGATATAGATTCATGGTCACAAAGATTTTTAATAAAAAGTTCCCCAACATCACCAACTTTAGTATTTGAAATTACTTTTATATTTTCAAATTTGGAACCTAACCATTTTTCATCATTTTTTATTTCCAGTAATATATTTGAAAATATTATTTCTTCTAAAATTAACTCTTTCATATAAAGGGCCTTTCTTTGTTGTTTTTCTCTTATACTAACACAAAGTTTTAAAAATGTCAAGTTTTATTTTAGTCTGTCAATCCTTTATCAATAAGGGCCTTTCTAATATGATACATATTAATATGTCTACAGCTATTTGTTGCTGAATTGGAGTATTCATACCAGTTTGTATTTTGTAGTGCGTCTAATACCTTTTCTTTATCCTTTTTAATTACTATACCATATCCACTAGAATATAGAACTTGATCAAAATTTGAAACTATAAATGCTTCTGTATAAAAGGTTGTTTGTAAGAAAATGTCAGCATCATTAAATCTTTTAAAGCCACATCGTCTTTTTGGATTTAAATCTATCATAAATAAATCAATATAACTATTACAAGTTAGGTTTTTTTCTATATTATCAGGCTCTTTTTTTGACCATATCTGCCATACTGTATTAAATTTTCTTATTTTACCATTTTCATCTAAAAAACTATTATCAGGTAAATGGGAAGAATGGACTAAATTTAGACCTTTAACTCTACTAATTAAGTTACCTTTACCCCTTCCCTCAAAACCCATAGGTAATATAAAACCCACATAATCTGAAAATATAGCTGCATGGTTAAGAAACATCAAAGCTAACCATCCTCTATTACCAAAAGGTGGATTTCCAATACATATATATTTTTGTGCTTTTATTTCTGGTTTCCACGATAGAAAGTCTGTTTGAATATATTCAGGTTTAAAGTTATCAATATCTATACCAATGCGATTGTTTTCTGGTAAATTATCATAAAATGACCCTAATCCAGCAGATGGTTCTATAAATTTATAAGATGAAATATCTTCTCCATCATTTGTTATATATTCGCAAAAAGATTTTATACAATCTTTTGCAATATTTTGACTTGTAAAAAATTGATCCAAACCTACATTATTAATATTTACCCATTTAGGTATTTTTTTGTTATGTATCCATGAATTATTACGAGTTTCTATGGTTGGCAGCTGTTTATCCATTAGTTATCCTATATTCCTTTTATAAATAAAAAATCCCTTCTGTATTATGTAATGATTATAACACAGAAGGGATGTTTTGTCAAGTACTTATTTTACTTCATAAAAAGTGATAATGAAGATCGGGTCTGCTGTGCTTCTATGGATACCCGGCAATACTGAAAGAGTTCCACCATCTAAACCATTACCTGAAACAAGAGAACCTGCTACACCACCACCTACACCACCAGAAGAAACACTATCTTTATATTTAACAGAATAACGGATTTTCTTTTTGGCATCATAGTTTGCAGCCTTCTTTAGCAAATATTGTTCAAGTTCATCATAAGTAATCCTTGAAAAAATGTTACCATAATATACATCAAGAACACTAACAATGTAATCATAACGAGTTAGTCTTATTAATACTGGATTAGCGAAATTAGGCATTACATCTGTCATATCACCAATCTTTCCACCCTGTAGAATAGGGACTTCAAAAGGAACTACTTGCGGTGTATTTAAAACATCACGATCATTATTATAGTTAATATTTGCCTCAAATGAGTTGTTGGCATTTGACTTAGAATTGGATTTAGAACTAGAATTTGAAATAGACTTAGAATCAGCCTTTGAAGTTGTATTATTCAAATTAGTATTGAAATTCGTATTCGTATTTCTAATGTCATTATTGTTTGTATTTTTTATATCATTATTATTAATTGAACTTTGTGCCTGCCCTTGCAATTGACCTTGTGTCTGTAGCTGAGTCTGACCCTGTAATTGACCCTGTGTTTGATTTTGAGATAAATTATCCTTATCATTTCCGGCGCAGGCAATACCAACTCCTGACAGGGATAGAACCATTACTACTGCTAGCGCAAACATTTTAATACTTTTAATCATTTTACATTTTCTCCTTTTATTGTTTAGTTGTTAAAGAACATTGTAACACACCCAATTTGAAGATAACCACCCCCTTTTATTTTCGACTTTTAATTTATTATAACACATTGTAAAACATTTGTCAACAGATTATTTTATTAAAGATTTCGTGTAATCATATCTATTAAAAATTCTTTAGTAAGCAATCCTGTAAATCGTGCTTTCTCTACACTATCTTTATATAATATAAGTGTAGGGGTTCCCATTACATTATGTTTATCAGCAACATCTGGCCACAAATCAGCGTCAATATTGAATACTTTTATTTTATTACCGAAAATATTTGATATATCCTCTACAATAGGTGTCAATATTTTACAAGGCCCGCACCAAGGATTATAGAACTTAAATAAAACAGGAACATCAATATACTTATTTATAACTTCATTCATTTGTTCTGGCGTCATTATTCGTCATCCTTATCATTCTCCTAACAGTTTATTGTCGATTTGATTATTGCAAGTTTATCTTTTAGCTCTTGCATTTTAATTTGATCTTCTTTAATTCTATCAAGTAGTTTTTCTCTGTCATTGTTTTTTAGCTTTCCGATTTCAAGTTGCTGAGTTCGGATGATTGTTATTAATGGTCTGATAATGTTATCTTCAAGGCCGTCAAATTCATTCCATAGTTCATCAAGTGTATATTCATGTTCTATTAGACTATATTCAATGGCTTCCTTTTCAAAAACTTTAATTTTAATAGGTTTCGGAATTTCTTTACCACTACACCAAGAACATTCTTTTGGCAAATCAAGTCCTGATCTATTCCATACACCACAGTTAGGGCACTTTTGCTGTGCGCCATATTTAGTATCTCTTATTTCTATATTTCTACATTCTGGCATACTATATCTCCTTTCTTTATATGGATTCTTTTCACCTTCCATATTTTCTAAATCATATTGGTCTTTCATTATCTACAACCTCAACTAAAATGTTCATATCAAATGGTGTTGGTAGTCCATCCTGTACCATTGCTTCACCAAAAATATTCATAAACTCCCATGCTTGAAATCTGGTGTATCCTTCATCATTGACTTCATAGCCATCATAGTGTTGTCCTTTAATGACATAATCACTAAGGATTTCAACACCAGAACGATTTAATTTTACCAAAATATCATTGTTGAGATTGGATGGAATTTTCTTCATATTCTGTCCTTTTTGTTTTCATTATACTATAGAAATGTAAAAATGTCAAGTACTATTTTCATAAACAAAAACCCTCTATAGCTATAAGATGGAGCCAGACTATAGAGGGTTTAAGCTTGTTGATAAATATTTTGTATTGACGTTTTCTTTATATGGATGATGCTTATTACAGCGTAGACTAACAGGGTAGACTTACACCACCTAATCCAGGCGACTAACTGCTACTACTTATTGCTACGACTAACAACCACTAAGAAAACTTAAATTAAACAATACAAAAGGATTAAATCTACCAACAATACATTTTTGTTCTCTCACTCATTAAATATATTATAACACATCTTGTACTATTTGTCAAGTATTATTTTTATACTTCTTCATCAATAATCCTAATAGCTTCATCATATATTTCAGTTTCATCTTTAATCATTTTAATAGGACTAAGTAATCCACAAACTAATAGACCATAACCGGATAGTGTTAGCCATAGAGGAAATATATTATTGATAAACAAATAAGTATTGAAGCCCATTAAAAATATAAATACACCAAATATACCAATGAAGCCTTCAATATACTTGTTATACATTTGGGTTAGAATATCTTTAGCTTGTTCCTTTTCCTGTGTATTAGGTTTTCTTTTATGACCATCTCTATCAACCATATAAATTTGATCAATCATTTCTCACCTATTCTTTCCAAAGAAAATATTTTCTTAAAAACTTTCTCCATTGTGTTATATCTTCAACAAAATCGCGACAGTTACCAAACCTATTTCTGTCAATACAAGATTTTTGAAATGTTATGGTCTGGTTTCCTGTAACATAGTTTGTAGCTGTATAAGTATTGGATGGATGATAACAACTCACATTAATAGCAGACTTGGCAGATTTACAATCAGCCCATACACATTTAATACAAATAGATTTTTCCATTTTAATCCTTTCTTTTTATGTATCCGTAACACCAATCATAATCATCTGGTCTTGTATTAGTTTCTTTATATACATTACAACTTTTTTCATTATGTTTCTTACAGTTATAACAGCCTTGATTTTCCCTAATCAATCGTTTCATCTGTTCTCCTTACCATAAAAATATTACATTGTTATATACTTCTAATGATTTCTTTATGTCTGGTTCTATCACTTGTTCAAAGATATGATACCTGTTGGCTAGATTAAATCCTAGTTTTGTTATAAGGTAGATTTTATCAGGGTTCTCAATAACTTTCTTTTTTAGTTTTTCAAGTTCCTGTATATACTTTGTTTTATATTCAGTAGGTTTATAGAAACTTTCTTTATCATTATTAGGGAACTTTTTTGTTACAAAACCATGAGTATTAGGGTAATCTCTTAATGTTGCCGCACCTTTCTTACCACGATGAATAATGTTATCACCGAATACAAATATACAATCAGAGTTTTTTACAAGAAACTGGCCTGTTATATTTGGTTGTATATAAACGATTTTCCGTATTTCATCAACTCTATTCATTTTAATCCCATAATGATCTAAAGTATATACCAAACAGTTTTAATCCATTTTCTACTTTATCATACGTTTCATCTGTAAAATCATCATCATCTTCAGTTGCGATATAAGAAAGTGCAAAGATTATCTTGTCGAGAATTTCAAGCCATTCTTCATATGAACAAACTCTGGAAGGCCAACCATGCGGATTGACCCTGAAAGCCTTTAGACGAGGAAGAACAAATTTTGCAATAGTGCAATCTAGGTTCCATAGTTCAGAATCATCAAATCCTCTTTCAAGTCTTTGTGCTTTGTATTCACCATCCTTTTCATCTTCTTCATCGGCAATAGAAAAATTAACATTAGGGACACCAATATATTTGGGGTCTATTCTTTCTTCGTAATCAAAAGGAAATACCATATAATCCTCACTTTTTTTGTTTTCATTATACCATAGATTTATTTATTTGTCAAGGGAAAAATAGAAAGGGAGGCTATTTCTAACCTCCTTTGTTTGAAAGAATTTAAAGAGAATGTTTATGATAAAAAAGTTCACCACCAATTCTTACGCCGTAATAGAAAATCATTCGTCTCCACTTCCATATATCTGATGCAATCATCGCCTCATCAAATATATCATCTGCTATTTCTCTTTCAACTACAGGAATACTATTTTTCTTATATAAATAATCATGGATGACGGCAGCTTCATGTGCTTCATCGCCGAGAAAATCAAAAATAAATGGTACTCGTCTTACACTTGCAAAATCTGTAAAGAAATCTTTAGGTACAATAACTTCCTGTTTAAGTATATCACTATAAAAAACAAGAGGTTCATGTAGTCGCCATGTTCTATCTGTAATAAGAGTTGCTGTTAGTTCGCTTCTAAATTCTGCTTTCATATAATCCTCCATAAACACTTTTATATATTTATGGAAAACTATATTTTATTTGTTTTGTTGTAAGAAGATTATTTTTGCAGCGATATAGTTTATAGCACCTTTCAATTCTTCAATTGCCATTTCTTTAGGTAATCTCTGACTTTCATGCATCTTCTTTACTGCTTGACCTAATTGATAACTTGCGAAGTATTTTTCAATCCACATGATAGGTTGCTCGTCATAATTTTGATTATCTGCGTGTCGTTCTTTTCCTTTTCCATCTGATGCTTGTTTTAATGCACCATCCAAAGTTTCTTGCAATAGTTTGTAGTTATCTTCCATTATTCTCCTATGTTATAAGTTCATTTGATACCAGTTCATAAAGTATCATAACTCGTTTTATATAATCCCACCCTAAAAGAGATTTCATTTTCTCACCATTTTCATATAATGGTAAAGGTTTTCCTATTAACGTATATTGTTCTGACGTTAAATCTATAATATTAAAATCATTATCAACTGCCCACCAATGCCATACCTTTTCATCATCTAATACTCTATATAATTTAATATTTTTAGAACCGAAAATTTTAAATAAACATCCTGTAGCTGTATGACAATGACCCGCCATTGGATTATTTTTATTTCTATCCAACCATTTTTTAGGTAATAAATCGGGAGTTAGATTTCTTTTAATACAATCACTTACAAGTTTAAGATTTTTTTGATTATATTCCACTATTCATCCTTTTTATTTACTAAAGGTTCAGTAATAGTAACAATATTTTCTGTTCCGCTAAAACCTACTGTATTTTTCTTTACATCAATAATAAATGCAATCTGGTTCATAGTAAATAAATCCATCATGCCTACTGGATAAAAATCAGAGCATTCAACTACAGGATCAAATCTATTAGGTTGTAGTTTGGATTTTCTAAGTGTTATATCTGTTTGTCTAATACACCAGACATCTTCATCAAATAATTTAGTTTTTCTTATTGCAAGAGAACTACACTTAGAACATAAGCCATAATTAGAAGGCCTTGAATTAACACCTAGTTTATCATTATCCCAACCAACTTTGGCTTCTAACCTATCAGCAGCCGCATAACTATCGCTCATTGTCAATCCTCTCTATGAAATCGTTAAAATCAGCAACTAACCCTTCAAAAGTTTTAATTTTCTTTAATGGAACGCTTCTTTTGTTCTTGTACTTATCAGGTCGAGGTCTATGATATGTCCTATTTTCCCCACGATGATAAGGGCAAAGATTACAATTAATAAGACGCTGATCAGCTAGTTCCTTTTTTCTAGCCTTCCCATTTTCAAAATTACCAGTTTCCATAACTTTCCCCTATTCATTTATTGTTATACTTTCTACATTATCAATAGGTATCTTAATTTTATTTACCTGTGTAATTCCAGGCATTGATTTAGCTACAGTAATAATAATATGGGAAATCATATCTTGCTTGATACCATTATGTATTACATTTACTGTTTCAAATCCATTGAAGTAAAACTTCTTATACCCCTGAAATGAAGTTGTTAAAGTTATATCTATGCAATCATTATATTTTAAACCATTCATTTCTATGTCATTAAAGTGTATCATTTTTCACTCCTTACTGTTCTATTTACATAATCCCTATACATTTCATACTTATCATTAACAGATTGATATATATTATCTATATTCTTTTTAAATTTTGAGTTAAAAAATCTCATATATTCATCAGGGTTTTCCTCTATTAACTTTATATAAAACCATGTAAATGCTTCAAGGTATTTATTTGTTTCATGCACAATAGTATTTACTTCATTAAGTTGTGCATCATACTCTTTTCCCATGGCTTCAACTGCGAGAACATATTCCTTTTGCATTTCGTTACAATGTAAATATAACATTCCAATACCTTCTGCACTTAGGTCTAATGTAGCCATTTTTTCATCCTTTCTTCACTACTATGTTTATGAATTTTACAAATATGATTAGTTACAGATTCTAAAATTTTCTTCATAACTTCAAGTTTTATTTCTTCACTTTCATTATAATATTCTGAATGAAAAAGTAAATCACAAAATGGGCATTTCCATTGCATTATTGATCTTTCCATTATGTATATTCTTCATAACTAGGGATAATATTACGGTTATAGAAAGTCTTTTTAAAAATTGGATCATTTGAACCTTTTTTATATAAAGAAATTTCACTATAAGAATTTTCTATCGTCCTAAGAAATTTTAAAGCATTCCTTTTAAAGAAAAAAGTTTTACTCTGCCCTCTATGCCAATTACCGTAATCTATTGTGTATTTTTTCATTTTATTCTTTCATCTTCTTAAAAATAGGTATTAAATAATTATATGCCATTGAATATATATCTTTATTTTTTTGATTGGCATTACCAGCTACATTCAGTGTTTCAATGTTATACTTATACATCCATTTAATAACTTCAAAGGGGTCTGGCGGATTGTTTAAATCAACATCAATATATGGCCTTTTATATTCCTTAATAGCTTTAAGTGTACATTTTTCGCCTGGCGTTTCAAAGTTTATTGCCAGTCTAATAGTTCCATCACTATCTTTAACATTAGCGAAAGTTCTTTGAGGATACCCACTATCCTGATGCTCAGTCATTTTATATTTTCTTAATAAGTCAGGATTTGGCCCTTCTTTAGTCATGTATCTTCTCGGAGCCCAACCGCCAGTTTCGATACCATTATAAAATGCAGCAGATAGTCCGGCCTGATCGGCACCAGTTTGACCACCACTTATAACTTTTTTTAAGACCATATTTATCCTTTAATTATCATAGATTGTTATTTCTTCAATTTCATTAACATCTAATAATATATCATAGGAGTAGTTTGTTGATCCCATTCTACTTATTATTAATATATTAGTTATTGGACTTGTAATCGTTTTAGAATGTACAAATCCACCTATTGAAACAGATTTATACATATTATTATTTTTCATTTTAATATCTATTTTATCACCGGATTCAAGACCGTTCAAATCTTTTATATCTATCATTATATAAATCCTTTAATCGTCATAGATTGCTATTTCTTCAATAGTATTAATATCTAATAAAATATTGTCTACTATTCCTATATAATCTTTTATTATTTTTATTTTTCGTACTTGACTTTTCTTCTTTATATAAATCTCGACTATAGTATAAGTAAAATAATATTTACCATCTTTCAGTTTAATATCAACTAAATCACCTACTTTTAGTCCCTTTAAGTCTTTTAACGAAACCATTAAATAGCCCCTTTAATTTCTCCAGCGTTCTTTACACCAACTGGTTCATAAAGATCAAACCCAATAAAGTAAATAGGTACTATAATTGTTTCTACTAAAAGTGCAGACCAGATAATGTTACCAATAGACACTTCATATGATATGTTAGGATTTTTCTTATCTGAAGCATTTAAAATCCCATATGTATCATATCGTATACCATTGATATTTTTTGGCGATGCACAACCAAATAGACCAAACAAACAAACCGCAATCAATGTTCCTGCAATAAATCTTTTCATATTATCTCCTTAATCCTGTACTTGAAATGTCTTGAATTTCACCACAACCAGAACACTTAAATCCAACCATCAAAATGCCCCCTTCCCACCACATAACAATTTCACCTTCATTCCAATTAAAAAGATGTGCAAACCAATGTTTAATTCGTTTAATCATATTGTAAAAAATTCCTTTGGCAATATAAAAAATTCCTTATTATTTTCTTCTTCTCTGCTTGTATAAAAATCTTCTGCATAGTTTCTACCTGGATTTCTAACAGGATTTGTAAATACTACACTATGATCTGGTTCAATGGTAAATCCCATATTAAAACAATAGTCCCTAAATGCAGTAATAGTTTCAGCAGCATATCTAATAAAGGTTTTTTTATTATATCCTCTATTTACATCAGTAATGCATTTTAACGGATATTTCCAATGTCTTATTCCGCAAATAGGGCATTCTAAATTTCTAAATCTACTCATTTCTACTCCTTTTCTTTAATTTATAAATTGATTATACATTATTATTCATAAAATGTCAAGAAAAATATAAATAATACTTAAAGAGGTAATATATGAGCTATTTAATTTTAATTCTCCCGATTCTATTTATTCTATGTATAGTTTTTACTATTGGCTATATATTTGGCTGCAAGCATGGATGGGATGATGGTTGCAAAGAAGAATTGGAAGAAATAAAGGCTGAAAAAGAAGTAGAACTTGAAACGGATAAAGAAGAAGATAAAATTTTCAACGATACTCCTTAAATTATTCGGACATATGACAAGTTTCATAGTATAACATATTTGTTTGCTGCGATATATAATGTGCCAACGTATGAGGATTATATCCTAAACTAATAAGGTATTGATTTTCATGAAACTCACCCACAACATATTTTATATTACTCAGCATATTTGTATGATACAATATATCATATTCAGCGCCCTCAGTATCTATCTTTAATAACTTACATTTTTTATCTATTTTAAGTGATGTAAAGAGATTATCTAATGTTATTACAGGAACATAAACTTCATCAGTTATATCAGCATTTTGTCTCATATATGCAGATGACCCGCCAAGAAACTGATTACATTGTATTTTCATTATACCATTATTATATCCGATAGCCGTATGTATAGGTATAACATTTTTTACATCATTTAATTCAATATTTGAACAAAGAAGTCCAAATGTAATAGGGACAGGTTCTATTGCATAGATTGTTATATCAGGAAAGTTTTTAGCAAGTAGGATAGAAAAGGCTCCAACATTCGCCCCAATATCTACAACAATATCATCAGGTTCAAATATAATTCCTTTATCAAAAATCTTATAGTTGTCATTAAATATTTCATCAAGTAATACATCTAAACCAGAACTTTCTTGAAAAAAATAATTTCTATCACCATAATGTATTACTTTCATATAAAAAATACTCTTCCAGTTAATTTGTAATATTTTAATTGAGCATCAACATAATCATTACAGGAAATACAAGACCCAAGACCCACTACAAATATTCCACAATCTCGTACTTCAATATGAACTGGTGTATCGGTATCAAATTTACTTTCATTCCAAACCCTTTTTTCAAATATATTCATAATTTATTCTCCAATTTTTAAGTCCTCAAAATATTCTTTCCATTCAACCTTTTCTAATGCTTCTCTACAAAAAATCTTCCAACATCGTAATTCATGATTTTTTCTTTGAAGTATAATGTTTCTTAATACATTGTATGATATTTTCCATTCTCTTTTTTGCATAAATCCTTCTGGCAAGTCACTTTTTAATTCATCTATGGTTATAGTATCATATTTTAATTTTAAATTCAAGAAATTTAAATAATTTTCTTCAATTGGTTCATAGAACATATCCTGCGTAAGTATATGTTTTTTTAAGGTATGCATTGTACTAGCACTCTGCTTAGTGGAGAGCCTATATGTATCAGCCTGCGACCAAAAAAATCTCGGCGCATCAACAAGCATCCATATTTCAATATGCTCAAGAAATTTATTATGGCCACCATTTTTGTAGTATAAATTATATGATACAGACTTTAGTTTATCAATCATAGGTTTATTCAAAAGAAAATCCTTATAAGGTATATCAGATGTCAAACCATATGAAAGACCAAGCCCATAAAGGGCTGGTATAAATCCTGCTTCTTCAAGTATTTCTATCATTATTCACACTCCATCATTATATTAGGCATATTATACCATAGTGTTTGTAAGTTGTAAATGTAATAAAAAGCTCAGTAATTTCAAGGGGTTAAAATCGGTTATAGGATTGGAGAGGGATACGGGTAACGCTCCCGTTTCTACGGTTTTGCAGACCGTCACCTTGCTTTTTGACCAATCCCTCTAATAGATAAAAGAAGAGGGAGGGGGAACAGCCCCTCCCTCTTGTACATCGGTACTACCGTTGCTGATTAGGCATCAACTTCATCAGCGACATCAACATCTTCTACCGGCGTATAATCTCCACCAACAACTGCCGCCTTCAAGGTATTGGAAGCCCGGAACTTCGGAACGAACTTCTCAGGTACTTCTACAGCCTCACCAGTCTGAGGATTACGAGCGGTGCGGGCATTTCTCTTCACCACTTCAAACACACCGAACCCAACCAAAGTCACCTTACCGTCTGCCAAAAGACCAGCCGTAAGACCATCAATAACCACATCAACCGCCATCTTACTTTCCTTCTTGGTCACGCCCATTTCCTCTGCCACAAAATCAATCAAGTCTTTCTTATTCATAACACATTCTCCTTTTCTTTCTTTTTGTTTTATTTTATGATTTATTTTACCACACTCTATTCCGTTTGTCAACAACTTTTTTAATCTTTTTTCTTTTTTCTTTTGTTCCCCTCAACTCTTAAAAATATTATACTATATTTGATTTCATTTGTCAACATTTATTTTTATATTTTTATGATGGTTGCTGGCGATACCTTGTACTGTTTTTTATCCATACCTTTAACAAAAAATACTTCTTCTTCTTTGTCTATACTTTCTATATACCCTTTATAGATAATGATCATCATCTTGTTATTTGCGGCAATCCATGTAATGAAGTCACCTACTTTATGAGTGTACCATTCCTTAGCTTTGTGAAAGATCGGTATTGAAAATTCATTCAAAATATACTTATCTATTGTTTTATCCAGTTCCATTGTATTACTCCTATAAACAGAATCATATAACTATATTTATAGGAGTTTAATACTTTTTACTCATTTACAGTAACTTCTCTTGTTTCCCCGAACATCACTAGGTCAAGGTACTTAGGGATTTCCTGATCTTTCTTGAAATAAATGGAACCAGTAATACCTTCAGTAGAAACGATGGTGTATACATGAAAATTCTTAGTGTCTTTAACATAGACATATTGAGTCATTTTTGTGTTCCTTTCTTCGTTGTTTTTAATTTATTATATACTAACAAAATAAAAAAGTCAAGTACTATTTTCATTAATAATATCAGGTACTTAGTGTCGGTTATCGAATTCACAAAGAGAAGAGTAGCCATATACGATGGCTACCCACTCAGTAGGTATCTGTGTATCTCAACAACAGAACGGCTCCCCTCAGTTATTTAGAGTTGGTGCTTCTCTACCAAGGTTCATCACCATGTTTTATAAGGTACTAAACATTCACCAGAAGTCTTTCGCCTATAAACCATTTGAACAGATTATGTTCTACCTACATAACATCGTGATCAACTTCCCTTGTGTCGGGTGCTTGATCATCTATATCGAGTCCCAATACAAACGAAAGTCCTTTCCAGACACCAAGCCAATAAGTAGTCTGACCAACATCTTCCATTTCATTTAGTTTCTCAATAATCTCTAGCAACTTTGCTTTAACTTCTCTTTCAGTTCTCATCATTGTATACCTTATCTCCTACTGTTACAGAAATGAGGCCATCAATCGGTATCATTCTGTAGCCATTATTCTCTATATCATAAACAGAAATTAAATTCTTTTCCTTCTTATCGTAAGGCAATTCGCCACCTTTTAGAAACTCAGTAACACCAAGCTTTCCCATTAGTACTCGTTCTTGACCAGTAGTTCTTTTAAGAAACTTACAGGTAAAAGGTTTGCCATTGGTACTGAGTATAATGTTTGCTAAATGATTCATCACATCACCTATTTCTTTGTGGGTACAAATACACAACTAACAGAACTATAGCTACTCTCAAAACAATAAATAGTACCGTCAGGAACCGATGTCGTACTTGCTAACCTAACACCCGCACTCACCGGAATACACAACACCAGAAACATAATAAATGAACAAATTAAAATCTTCATTCTTCTCACCCTTTTTTGTTTTCATTATACCACAAAAGGATTTATTTGTCAAGTATTATTTTTATTAAGAATATCAATACCCTTTAATACATCATCAAAAGATAAACCAAATTTAAAGCCTGTTTGAATAAAGTGTGGCAACTGACTATCAAGGAAATCAGAATCATCATCAATAATAAGGTATTTATCTATGACAGGATATATATCATTTATTCTCATATAATCATAAATATCTTGACCACGAATACCACCAGAGAAAGATGTTATACCTACAATGTTTCCCGGCAATCCTCTATCAGACCATAACTGCTTCATTGCATCAAGGCCTGCAAATCTCCAATCAGATGTTATCACTATATCAGCATCTGTAGCTTTAATCAGGCAATCCAATGCCAGAACACATCTAGGATCAAATAAATGACCGTGAATGTCTTTTCCCTTAAAGTCTGTCTTATTCACTCGTGCATTCAATACATTAAGGTGTAAAAAATCCATTGAGTTTAATACACCATCTATGTCAAGAAATATATACTTTCCCATTACCTTTTCCTCATTTTTTATTTACTATACCATAAAAGGGAAAGTTTGTCAAGTATCAGTATTCTAACCACCTTGGATTTTCTATAGTCCATTCTATTGTATTCTTTAGAGATTTTTCAAAGGTCAAGGGTACTGTCCAGCCCATTTCAGTAAGTTTTGAACCGTCCAGAGCATATCTTAAATCATGTCCGGGCCTTGATGAATGAAAGTCCACCATTTCATACTTGAGTTCTTTACCTAAAATCTTTGCAATATATAAAGCCATATCCAAATTACTAACTTCTTTTTCACCAACAATGTTATACTTATCTCTATTAGTTGAATTTTTAAGAAGAAAATGAATAGCAGATGATACATTTCGTGCGTGTATCCACATTCTTGAACCTGATACAGTTTTAGTTTTATTAGAATGTATAGTTATAACTTCATCATTCATAATCTTTCTGATAACTTTAGGAATGAACTTTTCTGGATGCTGACGCTCGCCAAACACATTCATTGTATGACTTATAATAGAAGGGATACCATATGTATTTGCGTAAGCTAAAACTAATTCTTCACCGCAGGCTTTACTTGCAGCATAAGGATTTGTAGAATTGTACCTGTCCCATTCTTTATATGCGACACCTTCAGGGGCTGGGCCAAATACTTCATCAGTAGAAAAATATACAAATTTTTTAAGATCAGGTAGTGTTCTTGCATAGTCTAACATTCTCATAGTACCGATAACATTAGAAAATACAAAGGGTGCTGGGTCAGTTATTGAGTTATCAACATGAGTTTCCGCACCCATATGCATTATATAATCAACAGTACCTATTTCTTTTGTTACGCCTACAGGGATTTCTTTTGTAAAATCTAATGCGACAATCATAACTCTTTTATCGTCATAAGCATCTATATCTCTAAGTCTTGTAAAACCTTCTGATGCATATGTTAGTTTATCAAAGATAACAATCTCTTGCGTTGTATTTTTCAATAAATGTTCTACAAAATGATGGCCAATAAAACCGCAGCCACCAGTTATTAAAATTTTATCCATAGACCTCCACAGTTACATATTTTTAATTATAGATGATTGTAGGTAACTTTCTATATCTGCTAACATTGTCCACTTACAATCTTTATACTTTCCTTCACGGTACTTATGGAAATGCCCAAAATACCATTCTCTTGGCTTATACTTATCTAATACCTTTGATAGTACATCTCTTGAAGGGTCTGGTAAAAACTTATCAGTATCAAACTTAAACTCACTTGGTGCGGTATGAGAAATAACCATATCTATTTGTACATCATTTGGAATAGAAAGTAAATCTTCTTCTTTTAAGATTTCCTGTTCAAACCAATCATATTTAGGTGTACGATAATTTTTGTCAATGGATAACGCACCACCAACAAATAATATATTTTGACCATGTATATTAAGGATTGAACCGCGCTTCATATAGAAAACATTAGGCATGATTTCATGGTTGGTTAATTCATCTAAAGCATCATGATCTTCATGGTTGCCATCACAAAAATAAACTTTACATGAGCCATTTTTAATTTCAGCATCCCACATTCTAATACGACGATTAGAATCAATATATTCTTTATTGAAAAACTTAGGCCAGAAACCAAAATCACCAGTTATAATAGCTATATCTGGCTTATATTTGTTCAATAACTTATTTAGACGGCCAAATTGGCCATGTGTATCGCCGATTATTAATACTTTACTCATTTTATATTAATCCTTTCTGGTAAACAAACTTTTGAACTGCATCGTTTATTGTATCTTTTGCACCACACAATTTTTGTTTTAAAAAATTCATCTAATTCATTTATAAGATAGCAGTTACCATTGTTTCTACATTCTACATATTGCGTATGGAACGATTTCATAGATGCTCCTTTTGAATGGTGAGGCCGAAGGGTAACGCTCCCTTGTGGTCGGTTTAAAAGACCGATATTCTACTATTGAATTACGACCTCATTATTTTATGGTAGGCGGTGAGGGAGTTGAACCCCCAACAGACACTAATCTGGTGCTATAGGTTATAAACCTACTGTTTTACCATTAAACTAACCGCCCGTGTATTTCACATATTATTTGATAGGTATCTTCCCCGATACACTATTCTTTTTCAAAAAGATATACAACACCCCGTTTTTTACTTCTGCTTCTTCTACTTCATAATCAGTAGAAATCTTGTAACTAAACTTATTTACATCACCAGTTAAATAAGGGTCTTTAGTTGCCCCTGTAATAGTAACAACGCTACCTTCCTGCTCAATGGTTAAATCATCCTTACCATAGCCCGGAACAATAAGTCTATAAAAATACTTACCATCATCTGCCTTCATTAGTTTATACTTTATAATATTCCTATCCCAAGTATCAAACCAATTTTCCATTTTCCATGCATCATTATAAGTTTTTAAATCAAACATACACATTGCCCTCCGTCATTTGTTAAATATAGTTTTATCAACATAGAAGAATAAACAACCACCAACAAGATTTGCAATCATTGTTTCTTTCATTCCAGCACCTAATAAAAAGATAACAAAATAAAGGATAGGTGTAGACATCTGCCAACGAAAAAGATATAATAAAAACTTTTTCATTATCCTCTTTTTCTTTTTAACGATTCGCTTATTTTTCTTTTATGTTCTTCTGTGTGTGTTTTGCCTCTTAATGAGTTACTTATTTTTCTTTTATGCTCTTCAGTTTGTATATAACCTGATGAATTTTGATTACCTTTCATACTTTCACTCATTTTTTTCTTTGATTCTTCGGTTCTTTTTTTACCTGTATTAGCCTTACTTATTTTTTGCCTTGCTTCTTCTGTAATAACAGTACCAATTTTATTATTACTTATTTTTTTCTTTGATTCTTCTGTATGATGCTTACCAAGCCAATATGTATTGGCTTTATGAGTTTCACTTATTTTCTTTTTTGTTTCTTCTGTATGTATAAGACCACTACATCCTTCACCACCCCAAGTAAGATTATATCCACCTTCATCAACAAAGGTATGATGAACCATAATCATAAATGTTTCTAATATATTTAACAACGGTACATTATCACATTCTTTAATAATAGACCATTCAAAGTTATCTTTACCATATTTCTTTAATGAATGATGAAAATAACTATTACTTTTTCTATTATAGTGCTCGTTAATTCGTTTTTCTATACTATATTCTGATTTACCAATATAACATTTTTTATTTATTAGATTAGTCGCTTTATAAATAATCATTAAACTTCTTCATCAACTCCTGTATTATAACAACTTATACTCTATTTGTCAAGTACATTTTTAATTTTATTTTATGGCGGAAGTGGCCGGACTTGCACCGACAGCCCTTTCGGGTGGCTGCTTTCAAGGCAGGTTAGCACCTATTCTACCCACACTTCCATGTATTTTATAAGTTATGCTTTTTAATGATTGTATATATGGTAGATTTATTTCTACCTAGTTCTTTTGCAATCTGATTTCCATTCATACCAGAATCTAACATTTCTTTTATTATTTCTGGTTTAATAGAAGGTAGTTGCTCATTTACTTGATTATTATATATCAAATCTTTATATTTGTCAAACTTTATTTTATCAATACTTTCTTCTCTGTGGCAATTAGAACATAATACTTCACATTTATCAAGTTCTTCTTTTATATATTCTTCAAGTTCATATACATTTTTTAATCTTGTACTAATAGTAGCCAAACCAAATATTTTATCATCTGGTTTTATATGATGAAACTCTAAAGCATTTGTGTATTTATCATAACTACATTTAGAACATTCGTATATATTTTTATAATCTAAAAGAACCTTTTTATTTCCTTGCGATTTACCATCAGTACCAATAAAAAAATGTTCTTCTTTATGACAGTTTTCACATAACAAAATACATTTTTTTATTTCTTTTTCTATACTTGACCATCTACCATTTAAATTTTGACTAACTGCAAAAGTTTTACTATCGAAGTGATGAAATGATAAAACAAATATATTATCATTACCACATTTAGAACATTTACCGCCTAAAAGATTTATTGCTTTAATCTTTTTAGACCAAAAATCAACATACATCCATTCTATTTTAGTCATTTGTTCAACTCCATATCTTTATATATATTTATATAGAGTTGAACAAAATGTAAATCTTTTATTTTATGGTAGCGAGTATTGGAGTTGAACCAATGACTTCCGCATATGAGGCAGATGTTTTACCGTTAAACTAAATCGCCATTATGTTTTAATATTTTTCAAATGATACAGATTCAGAGTAATAACCATTAGATGAACCATACCATCTGATTGTAACAAATCCATATGCTGTTTCTAACTTATAAAATGTCCATGTATAGCTGTCATCATATTCATATTTTGGTTTATCATCCCTATTTGATACTTCTTCAGCAACAAGTATAGGACTATTTAATAGGTCATTCATATCACCACAAATATCTTCAATATAAACTTGTTCACAACAATCCTGATCATGATACATACTATATTTAGAACCATCATCACAAGTAAACTGTAGTTCTTCTTGGTCTATTTTCTTTATACCTATTATTGTTTTACCCTTTAAAACAGAGAACTCAACACAATCACTATACATAACAAATCCTTTCATTTTTATTTTGGCTACGGTGGCTGGTTACGATCCAGCAAAAATCCGGCTTCAAAGGCCAGCGGGTCTGCCAATTCCCCAACACCGTAATATTCTTTGGCAACGATAGCAGGATTTGAACCTACAACTTTTGGGTCAGAGCCAAATAGGATACCATTTCCCCATATCGTTATATTTCTGGAGCGGGTGAAGGTAATCGAAACCTCATCTTCAGGGTGGAAGCCTAACATTCTACCATTGAACCACACCCGCTTATTTCTGGCAGGCCTTGAAGGATTTGAACCCTCATCATATCGCTTTGGAGGCGATTATTTTTCCAATTAAACTAAAGACCCATATTTAATATTTTCTATGTTTTCTACCATTACCTTTATTTAAGGCCATAAAGTTAGATGTTAAAGAATGGCAGTTTGGACATATTAACTCTATATTATCTTCTGTATTATCAGTATATATACCATTTATATGATTTATTTGTAATGGTATTTTACCGGATGTTTCGTTTATTTTAGACCATCCACATAAACAACATTTATTATCATATTTTTCAAATAAATATTTTCTAATGTGACTTGAAATCCCATTAGGGCCTGACATTCCATTTTCTAAGTTATTCTTCCATCTATTTATATAGTTGTAATATTTATGATTGCCTTGACATTTATTACTACAATAAATAGAATTTGAATTAATTTCTTTATTACAGTTTAAACAAAATACTTTTTGTTTTTCTTTTCTTCCAAGATTTCTTCTACTATTGTTATATATACCAAAACAAGTATGATTACAAAACTTATTATCTCTTTTTTCATATAGTATTATTTCATTACAATTTAAACATCTTTTAGGATTTAAATAGTAATCTTCTCTATATTTTCTTGCTCTTGTTTCATTACCTTTTAATGCGGCCTCTTTTATTTTTTCAAATCCTTCTTTAGACCAGTTCGGCTTCATAAATGTATTCCTCCATTTTTATTATACATTTATTTATAAATAAGCCGAGATAATGTAAACATTCAACCTAAAATAGATAATGGAGCCGTATCAGAGTGCTGCCCTCTGCGGGACTTCCTTACAAGAGAAATCTGTGCGCTGGCACAAACGGCGTATATTCTGGAGCCTTTTATTGGTGTTTATCCAATCATGATGCCCTTACGAAAGGTATCTGTGCTACGGCACAAAAGGCTTATGTATGGTCAGAGTGAACTGCGTTGAACAGTTTCCATACGGGCCCAGGCCGTAGATGCCACCCTTACACCACACTCTGATGTTTATTTCTTTTTATTTCTTTCTTTTATTACTATTTTAGGTGGTCTGATCAAAGCAACTTCCTCTACATCATAACTATCACAAACAGGACATTTAGGAAGCCCAAACTTGTCATATGTTTCTTTGAACTGAGAACCACACTCTAAACATTCAAGAAAAATCTTTTCCTGTGATGCCATAATACTACCTTATTACCTTTTACTTGACTTCAATTTTAATGGTTTTAACTCTATCCTTATGTTTACTTAAAAGGAATTCTTCATACTCAGTCAGCTCAGGGTTATACTCAGACTTCCAATCTTCACTAGGAAGTGTTTGAAGATCAATACCACAGTTTTCAAAAATCTCTAAAACTTCATCCCGATAAATAGGAAGCTGATTGAGCTCGGAATACATTGCTTTTACAGCTCTTTTGTAAGCTCTTTTTCTACCATCTACCTTTACAACAGGTTCAGACAAAGAACAAATAGACATTCCACGGCCAATGTTGCCATTGTCATCAGTTACAAGACATACAGTAATTCGGGGTGCATCAAATGCATCTCTAACATAGTAATAAATAGCTTCAGACATAATCCTTACCTCACATTTTTTGATTTATTATAACACTAATTTTTTTATTTGTCAACAATTATTTTTATTAAATATAAAATTGTTTCCTTTTCTTTTACCAATAAACTATTTTTAAATATATGAACTAATTGAAAAGACAATCGTTCATTATTTATATAAATATATCCTTTATCACCTATATTGATTGAATTTGGTTTAGGAAGTAAGCTTTTCCATACTTCCGATCCTTCAAAGACAATACAAAGTTTGTCTTTTGCAATCTTTTCCAATGATGTTTTAATAAGAGTTTTTAATTCATCCATAGTAGTATCCTCCCTGCAACCCATACAGAAAGAATAGTATGGATTGTGGATTATTTCATTGTAGTTTTAGGGTCACTGTCGTCCATTGTTTTATATCCTTTATTATAACTGATTAGTTTTATTTATAAAAAATGTTAAAATTTATTATTCTTCTTCACCATCACCATCTAACATTTCAATACCAAGTTCTTTACATACTTCATATGCTAATATATCAGATGTACTAAAATAACTACAGTCACATTCCCATAAATAATCTGTTTCTTCTTTAAAATAACTATCAAGAACTTTTGTTAGGTTAAGATATGGATTTTCATCTTCACAAAATTCACAATCAATAATATAATAGTTATCACCATCAAAAGTACCAAAATAATTAAAAATCCATTTAATCATATCCAAATCAGTACCTTCAGGTAGTAAACTGATATAACTATTATACTTTATACAAATTCCATCTACTGACATTCCCATTATACAGCCTCCATTTCTAAATCATCTTCATCTTCTACATAACCAGATGGATCATCTTCCAATGAATCAGTTTCACTTACATCAAATCGTGTTAGTTCCTTTTCTAACATAGGAATACATTTCTCAGGGAAGTATGTTTCCTCAATAAGATACTTTCCAATCATAGTTCTTATAATACCAACATTCATTTTAGATAGATGCCTGTTACCCTTACAATCAGTAGGGATTTTTTCTAGCAACATATTTGTATTGAAGTTAGTATCCTGATCAACACGAACTCTTTTCTTACCTTTTACACCTTTACCACCACTTACTTCTACAGTAGTTGTAGTCTTGCCTGAAAACACAAGATACCTATAACCTTTATAGCTTTTTGTACAGCTTGAAAAGATCAACTTATTTTCATCATCAAATTCAATAAAAGGTATATTTGTAACTGAATACTTTAACTCCATCATTTTTCCTTTTTATTTTATTATACACTATTTAGAATTATTTGTCAAGTACTATATTTTAGTATATATGACCATCCTTTTAGTTCTCTTCGTATCTGTTCACTATCTTTATTGTCTGTATTAACATTTAAATGATAAAATAATTTACCATATGCATCACCTATTTCCACACCAGATATTTTATATCCTAACTGTTTCATATTATAGGATATACAGTATTCATCAAGGTTAAAAGGATTTTTTAAGTCTTTAACTCGCTCATGTGGATTATCAAAGGGTTTCCATACTTCATGATGGGACTTTGGAACAAGTAAAAAATTAGCAGCAATACCTAATTCTATGTTCTTAAATAGAATACTTCCTGCATACTGATGCCAAACACCTACAAAACCTTCTGGTAAAATATCAAATATATTATACATATTAGGATGAATCAACATATCAGCATCTATCAAAATATTCCAATCATAATCTTTACCTAGTTCATATATCTGTAATTTTTCATATGATACTGGCAAGTCTGGAAATTTCTTATCACTAATCATATAAAATTCTGCATTTATTTTTTCAGCGTATTTTTCTATTAGTGGCAATGATACTTCACAAACTTCTGGCAAATAATTATCTACAACAAGGACATAAACTCTTTTTTTCATACTACATAACCTTAAAATAATTTTTATTTTTATGTTTACAATTTCTGGCTATCTGTTATAATAAGTGCAACGGTCAGGCAAAAAGGAAAGCATTGCAAATTTTATATTGCAAATTTATTTATATTATTGAATAAAATGAATAATATAAATTTTGGTAATAGAATTTTTTTATTGTAGAGATTGAAGTTTAGAAATATATTCATCTATTAAAATTTTTTTATTCTTAATGTATTTTACAGTTAGATAAGCCATCATCCATTCTTCTATTTTAAATTCCTTTTCTCTAGTATCAATTTCATATTGAATAGCAGAAACTTCATGCCAGTCAGTACCAGAAATGAAAATAGACTTTAGATTATTTAACTGTTTAATAGTAAGATGAGATAGATTGTTCATATCATATTCCTTTCTTTTTGTAAGTATTATATGATATATTTAGTGAAAAGTCAAGTAGAATTTTAAGATTTTGGCGGAGAGGAAGGGACTTGCACCCATAACCGTTTTACCGGCGACAGTTTAGCGAACTGCTTCCCTCACTATACTAGGCGCCTCTCCAAATGTTTGTTCAAAGAGAATGGCTGGATTTGAACCAACTAATATAGACTAACTACATTCTCTTTTATGTATGGTGGATGTGGTGGGACTCCAACCCACAGTTCTTTCCGTGCAAGGGAAAAGCCGTCGCATTTTGGCCACACACCCATATGTTTTATTGGAGCGGGGTAAGGGAGTTACACCCTCATTCACCAGATTGGCACTCTAGTATCTTATTGTTAGAAGAACCCCGCTTATGTTTTGGCGACGGTAATCAGAATTGAACTGACCTAATCTTGTTCGACAGACAAGTGCATATCCACTATGCTATACCGCCTAAAATTTCATTTATTTATAATATAGTTATCAGATACACTTTTTACAGAATATATTCCCCAACTCAAACCAAAAAACCAGATGATTAAACTTTCCAACTGCTTTAATGATGTTGCGATACTAGGAATAAATACACCTGCTATAATCAAACCAGCTATAAGAAATGTAAGTGATATGTTTATAAAAGAACCTCTTATTGTTTTCTGCTCATCATTCCAAAATAAGTTTGTTGTCATTTTTCAAGTACCTCACATACCGTCAGAAATACAACACCTGTGAAAATAAAACCTAATATGAACATTAATGTGTAAACTAAATAAATCATTTAACCTCTTTTAATTTTGGTGTAGCTGAAGGGAATCCAACCCTTGATTAGAGGGCCACAACCTCTCGCCTTAGCACTTGACCACAGCTACCATAGATTTTTATGGTGGGTAAAACTGGAATCGCACCAATGCCTTCCACTCTTCAGGAGGACGCTCTACTGCCTGAGCTATTTACCCATTATGTTTTGGCTGACCTAACAAAACTCGAATTTGTAATAATTGATTAACAGTCAATCGTGATGCCATTTCACTATAGGTCAATATGTTTTTTAATAATAGTATATATGGTAGATTTATTTCTACCTAGTTCTTTTGCAATCTGACAACCATTCATACCAGAATCTAACATTTCTTTTATCACTTCTGGTTTAATAGAAGGTAGTTGCTCATTTATTTGATTATTATATATCAAATCTTTATATTTGTCAAACTTTATTTTATTAATATGTTCTTTTCTATGACAGTTAGAACATATTATTTCACATTTATTAAGTTCTTCTTTTATATATTCTTCTAAATCAAAAACTGTTTTAAGTCGTTTGTTTATAGACGATAAATTAAAAGATTTATCATCTTGTTTTATATGATGAAACTCTAAAGCATTTGTGCATTTATCATAACCACATTTTGAACATTTATATATATCTTTATAATCTAAATATATTTTTTTATTTTTATGATTTCTATTGTTAGAAAATTTATAGTGTTCTTCTCTATGACAGTTTTCACAAAGTAAAATACATTTATTTAGTTCCTTTTCTATGACAGACCATCTTTTACCTCGTATTTCATTTATACTGATTTCTTTTTCATCAGTATTTTTATGGTGAAATGAAAGAACAAATATATTATCTTCATTACATTTGGAACACTTTCCACCTAAAAGGTTTATTGCTTTAATTCTTTTAGACCAACTAGTTATATATTCACTTTCATTCATTTGTTCGACCTCTATATCTTTATATATATTTATACAGGATCGAACTAATTGTAAACCTTTTTAGTTTTATGGTGGTTCGCAAAGGATTTGAACCTTTAACTTCCGTCTTGTAAGGGCGGCTTTCTTCCATTGAATTAGCGAACCATATTATTTTATGGTGGGAGAATATGGAGTTTAACCATCTCGGCACACGCCCCACATTTATTACGCCAACCGTTTTACAGACGGCCGTGAGGAAATTCTCCCATATGTTTTGGTAGGGATGAAGGGAATTGAACCCTCATTTTTGGCTTGAAAGACCAACTACCTGACCATTAGTAGACACCCCTATATCTTTTATTTAGACAATATTACCATAAAAGTATTCATTTGTCAAGAACTATTTTTCTTTGGTGAAGCTAAAGGGAATTGAACCCTTATCGTAAGATTGAGAATCTTGTATCCTGCCATTAGACGATAGCTTCTAATATGTTTTTGGTGGCCCTGATTGGTAACGCTCCAATGTAGGACAGTTATCAGCCGTCTATTCTTCTTTTGAATTACAGAGCCATATTTTATTTTGGTGCGCAACCTGAGATTTGAACTCAGAACTATTAGCTTCTAAAGCTAACGACTCTTCCAGTTGGCCTAGTTGCGCAAATCTTTTTGTTTTGGTGCGTGAAGCGGGATTTGAACCCGCACGATACTGGGCTTAAACCAGTTGACTCTGCCGTTGGCCTACTCACGCAAATATACTTTTATTTTTGGTAGGCGAGCTGAGATTTGAACTCAGAACTAGTACCTTTTGAGGATACCGACTCTTCCAGTTGGCCTACTCGCCCATATTTCTTACTTTCTAAAAAACATTATACCAGAACTTTTCTATTTTGTCAAGGGAAATCTGTCTTTTATATTTGTTTTTATAGACCAAAAAATAACTTTAATTAATCCAGCCACAGACATTGATATTCCACCAGTTAATAAATATATTTTCGATGCCATTAATACTGAGTTGTATACCATTCATATCTCCTTTATTAAGTAATATTTTAGTGGTGGGGATTTACGATTGTTACCCACTTGTTTCGTCAAGGAATCTTTACAGTAAGAGCTGTAGGGCTTACGGTAACTACATACCAACCTTGTTGTACCGCTAAAATATTATATCTAAAAAATCATCAGACCAATAAGGGTATAGATCACCACCTATTGCTCTTTCTAAGTTATCTAAAGTAAACTGTTTTACCAGTTCATTTTCGTCATTCATAAACAGATGAACATTTTGTGGGTATAGATAAGCTCCAGGCAATAAAGGATTGCTAAACTCCCTTGGCAAATATAACATATCAGTTTTAAGGCCCATATGGTTGTCGGTAATGATAACACTTTTAATACCTAAACCAGATGCTAGGTGCATTAGGCCTGAATCAAAACCAATCAGGTATTCAAATTTTGACATTTCTTTTATTAGGTTTATAATATTAAACTGGAAATGTCTAATACCATCTATGTATGGTAGTGGTCTATTTGCCCATGTCTCCGCAAAATAAAATCTATTTTTATTTCTATCAACATATTTCTGTATAATAGGTGCAACTTGTTCTGTTAAATGATTATAATGGTGTCCCTCAATATTTATAAGAACACTATTTTTAAACTTATTACATTCTATATCAAAGTGTGTTGTGGGTTTTAAGTCTGGCTCAAATCCCATCGCTCTTTGTATTCTTTGTAAAAAGTGCCCTCCGCCAAAATCATAGTTGTGTATATCATTTATAGTCTGATATATGTTATCACTTGTATCTTCTTTGTAATCTTTGTTAAAACTCATTAATGGCGATAGAAAAAAACTATCACTTTTAACATACATTGTTTTACCATTTTGTGATGCTTTGTAAGGTATCATTGTTAAGTAACTGGTATCACCCAACCACATTGCTTCATTCTTCCAATACAGATCATCATATGGTTCTCTATGAGGTAAAGGCTTATAGTATTTTTCCTTTACCCCTTTAAGCATCAATCTTACATCATCTTTGGTATATTTCATTTAATATCTCTTATAAAGTAATATATATTTATAACATATTTAAAATATTTTATCAATACTTATTTTTTCTACTTGACAAAAAGAAAATAGTGTGTTATACTGAAAGAAAAAATAAGGATATAGACAATGACACCAACCAGAATACAATATTTACTTTCTTTATTGAAGGACTATGATAGTCTTTATTACAATGGGTTCGTAACGGGTATTACTGATACTGAGTATGACCTTTTGAAGTCGGAATTGATGGAACTTGACCCAACTAACGAGTATTTCTCGTTAGTTGGTGCTAAAGTCACTTCACGGAAGAAAGCTAAACTTCCTTATGTTCTTGGCTCTTTGACTAAGATGAAGTCAGATAAGGTGATGGACTGGATTAAGAAAAAGGGTAATGAAGTTATTGTATCTGCAAAGCTAGATGGTGCTTCTATTTATGTAGAATGGGAGAATGGTAAAGTTATTTTTGCATCTACCAGAGGTGATGGCTATGAAGGGCAGGATATAACAGAGAAGGCAAAGTTCTTTGTTCCAGATATACCTACAAAGAATAAAGTATGTTTGAGAGGGGAAGCCTTACTAGTAGGGGATTCCTATAAGAGATTGGGTTTCACTAATCGTAGAAATGGTGTTGCTGGCCTATTGAATAGGGATGATGTTTCACCAGAAGATTTATATGAAATTGATGTTGTATTTTATGAATATATTAATAATGACTCTTATATATTTGAATATGAACGATTAAATTATATTGAGTGGTTTGGATTGAATGTAGTTCCTTATACTAGTTATAGTACTCCTACATTGGAGCGATTAAATATACTTCTTTTTGAATATAAGAATAATTGTAAGTATGATGTTGATGGACTTGTTATAACCAGAACACGAAGTTCAAGGGAAAATGCATATTATCCCTTAAACAAAATTGCTTACAAGGTGAATGAAGAGGCTGTCAAGGTCAAGGTCATTGGTATTGAGTGGAATGTTGGACGATCTGGCCGTATTGTACCTACTGTTTTAATTGAACCTACTATTATAAATGATACTACTATAGCAAGAGCTACAGGATTTAATGCAAAGTATATACAGGATAATAAAATAAAAGAGGGTAGTATAATTGGTGTAATCCGTTCAGGGGAAGTAATACCCTATATTACAGAGGTATTTAAGTCATAATAGGCTTTACAAATATATCTTTTTATGAGCTTTACTCATTTTTCTTTTAGTTTCTTTTGTATGTTTTTTACCTTTATTCCAAGGAATTTGACCTCTATGAGCTTCACTCATTTTTTGCTTAGTTTCTTCTGTATGTGTTTTACCTAATGCGTTTTTATTACCTTTAAGATTTTCACTAATTTTTTGTTTATGATCTTCTGTTATGTGCTTTCCAAATATATAACATTTTTCACCTCTATGAGCTTCACTCATTTTTTGTTTATGTTCTTCTGTAAAATGTTTTCCTAAATTATTAGAGTTTCCTTTTTTTAATTCACTCATTTTCTGTAGTGCTTCTTCAGTATGTTTATATCCATTATTAGAACCACCACCCCAGTTTAAGTTGTAGCCATTTTCTTTAACATATGTATTATGCACCATAATCATAAATGTTTCTAAAATGTTTAATAGTTCAAAATCATTACATTCTTTTAATATAGACCATTCAAAGTTTTCTTTACCATATTTTATTAAAGCTCTATGAAAATATGTATTAAGCTTATCATTGTAATGACCTTTAATTCTTTTATCTAAATTAAAAATGGTTTGTCCAATATAACTTTTTACCATTTACTAGATTTGTTACTTTATATATAATCATTCAATATAACCTCTCTATTATATATACCATATTTTATATTAATTGTAAATAAAGATTGACAAATATAAATAAATATGGTAATATAAATACAAAAAGGATTGAATATATGGAAAATTTTGATTTTGTAATAGACAGTTGCCCTTCTTGTGATGGGCAGATACTTTGGAAGGGTGTTGATTTAGTTTGTTCTAATCCTGATTGTGAGGATTCAAGGACTAAAAGGATTGCCCATTTCTTTAAGATTATGGGTTCTGATTACATTACAGAAACAACTATCAGAAATCTTGGTGTTTCCAGTATTGAGGAAATGTATTCTATGGATGAATTTGATATTGCTAATATAGAAGGTTTTGGTATGAAGAAGGCTGAACAGGTATATTATGAGGTTCAGAAAACTTTAATAAATACACCTGAGAGGTTATTGGCGGCTCTTTCAATTCCTGGTATGGGTATAGACAATGCAAAAGTCGTAATGAAATCAACTACTTGGAATCGGTTATTTGACATTAGTGAAGATCAGGTGGGCTTGGGGCCTAAGACATCAAAAAAATTGGTGGAGAATATAAGGAAATTCAAACCTTTATATGACTTTTTAATCAGTTGTGGATTGAGATTTAAGGAGGCTGATAAGATGAATGTGTTGAATGGAAAAGTGTTTGGCCTTACTGGTACAATGCCTATGAAGAGGGATTTGATTGTGAAGATGATCGAGGCTAAAGGTGGTGTTGTGAAAACAGTTTCTAAAACCACTGATTATCTGGTGGCAGCAGACGCTGGTAGTGGTTCTACAAAGTTACAGAAAGCGGAGAAGTATGGTACAAAGATTTTAAGCTATGATGATTTAATGGAACTTTTGGGGGAGGAATAAAATGCATGCTTTTATGGTTACTATGTGGACAATTATTGGTATTATTTTTGTTGTTTCAAATAATATGGTAGTTGGAATGCTGTGCTTTATATGTGCCAGTATATTTATGGCAGCAGATGGAAAATAGGGAGGAATAAAATGATTAGAGTTGGTGATACAATAAAAGAGTTACGACTTGAGAAGGGGCTTACATTAAATGAACTATCCGAAATATTGGGAATTGAATATTCTTTAATGGTGAGGTATGAGGAAAATAGAATCGTTCCTAGAATAAATCATGTAAGTATGATGGCTGACTTTTTTGGTGTAAATATAGGGAATATTCTAAAAAACTTACAGAGTTTGGTATATTAGTTTGAAAGAAAAAACATATATAATCTATAAAATAATAAATCTTAAAACATCGCAAGTATATATTGGCTCATCTGATAAGACATTGCCAGAGGTAGTGTCTTATTTTAAGTGGGCTGTAGTGAATAATAAAACTGATATTCCTATATATGAGGATATGAGAGGGTTGCCACCTTCTTATTTTAGATGGGAAGTTGTAAAATCTGTAACTGAGTCCTATTTAAACGATCAATTAAAATATTATATTACACAATTTAAGTCTGGTGATGGATATAATAAGATAATAGAGAACAAGTCAGGGTTTAAGCATACGGAAGAAACAAAGTTAAAGATTGCAGAAGCACATACTGGTATGAAGCATACAGAGGAAACAAGGGAAAAAATGAGTGAGGCGCATACTGGTGAAAAGAATATAAACTATGGTAAAGAAAGAAAGCAGAATGTTATTGATAAGTTAGTTGAATCAAAACTAGGTGTTCCAAGGGATGAAGAAACTAAAAAAAAGATAAGTAAAAAACTTACAGGTTCTCCCAAGAAAAAAATGTCTTTCGATAAGAAGAAACAAATGCGCTTAGACAGGGCAGAGAAAGAGTTTAAGTTTGATAGAGTGAGTTATAATAAGGTAATAGAGTTGAAGAAAGCTGAAATAGCTAACTCTGAAATACTAAAACAGATAAGTATTTCAGAGTCAAGTTTATACCGTTATTTAAGTAAGGCTAAAAAAGAGGGTATATTAGAGTAGTAATCCAATGATAACGCCTATAATACTATATATACCAGCTTTTATTACTTCTTCTTTAAAAGTAGGTTTAGCATTTTGGATTTGTTCTTTACATTCTTTTTCTTGATTGGTTAGAGCTGTCTTATATGTACTGATCATTTTTTCATCATCGGTTATTGTTTCCGATTTTTTTGCATTTATCACATTTAATAAATCAATTGTTTTTTGAAGTTCTGTATTACTTTGATCGTATAATATAATTTGACTTTTTAATATTTGGCATTTATCCAATTCAACAACCATTGCTTTAGAAGTTGATTCAGAAAAACAAATATTATCTGCTGAGTAAGCTAGTCCACTATTAAATAGGAGGAAAACCAAGCTTAGTAAAACGATCTTTGATTTCTGCGATATTTTGCGGTTCTTTAACATTTTCATAATTCACCTTCAAATTTTTAATTTTATTTGATAAGATAGTGTAATTTTCGTTCACCATCTTTAAATCATTTTCTAGACCTGTTATTATAACTTTATCACTTTTCAATTTTGTTTCATACTGCTTTAGTAGATCGTTTGTAAATTTTGAAATTGTATCAGTTGTTGGATTATATCTGCCAAATGTAAAACCTATAGCAGTTAAGAGTATAATTAAAAATAATGCAATAAATTTACCTTTAAAATTAAATGCTTGTTTTATTTTTGCTTTTATATCTTCTGCTTCGCTCATTGCTGTTTTTTCTACGTTATCTATTAATACGCTCATAATGATTCTCCTTTACCAAAAATACCAATTTCCATTACTACCTATTTTATATACTTTACCATATTTATATATTTGAACAGAATAATTATAGTTTACATCGCAAAAATATAAATACTTACCATTCTTTAGTAATACTTTACCTCTTGTACATTCATCTTTCATTACTTCCCAATTAGCAATATTTCCAGCTTTTATATATTCTTTCTTTAAGTTTCCACCACCACCATTATATATTTGATAGTCTGCCCATAAGTTTTTAGTTTTTATAAAGTTTTCTTTTATATGAATGCGGTACATATAAAATGCTTGCATCTTTATTGCTTCTTCAGGGTTATAAGGATTTAAGTTTTTACCCATTAAAGAGTTAATATATTGAGCAGTTTTTGGCATAAACTGTGCTATACCCATTCCAGCATCAAATGCTGTTATATTTGCTCTGCAACAACTTTCTTGTTGCAATTGCGCTATACTATACCAGTAAGGGAAACCAAGACCAAAATATTTTATATTCTGTATTCTTTCATCTTGTCTATACTCATTACACCTATCTAATGATAAAACATTTATAGGAAAAAGTAAACATCCTATCAGTAAAATAGTTGTTAAAAGTTTTTTCACTTCTAACCACCCCTTGCCCAAGCAAATATAATGGTAACATACCATGCTATAATCATCAAGTTATTAGACCACGTTTCTTCAGTTGAAAATTTAATATATGGGAAAATGAGTTTTCTTGATATGTGAGCGTGGATAATACCAGCACTAACAGAGAAAAATTTTACAAGAAATAGAGTAATGAAGCCCATCTTTGCATCTGTAGGGAATATCCAATCAGGTAGAAAAAAAGCTGTTAGAAATACTAATAATAGAGATAATACATCGAACCATACTCTGCCAAAGTATTTTTTTGAAAAGTTCATTAAAGTTATGACACTTGATAAATTCATTAGCCAAGTAAACATATAAGCCTCCTATTTTGTTTAATGTATAAATATATTTATATAATTATTTACTTTTAGAACAAAATATGTTAAAATATTAAAAAATAGAGGTTGATTGATATGTGTAATGGATTATGTATGGACTTTGGGCGTCGATGGATTAAAGAAGAAGAAGTTAAGGGTAAATCAATATTAGAAGTCGGGTCGTATAATATTAATGGTTCGTTCAGTTCTTTTGTTAAAGGATATAAGCCAGAAAAATATATTGGTGTTGATATAATTAATGGGCCATGTGTTGATGAACTTTGCGATGCATATGATTTAATAGATAGATTTGGCACTAATAATTTTGATATGGTTATCAGTACTGAGATGATGGAACATATAATTGATTGGAGAAAAGTTATTTGGAACATGAAAAGTCTATTAAAAGTCGGTGGTGTGATTATGATAACTATCAGATCATTAGGTTTTCCTAAACATGATCACCCATTTGATTATTGGAGATATTCTGTAAAGGATATGGCAATAATATTTTCAGATTTTCAAATTGATGTAATTGAGCGTGATCCTGAATTTGGTGTATTTGTTAAGGCTATGAAGATTTCAAGTAGTAATATTTATGATTTAAGCAATTATGAACTATATAGAGTTGTATAATAAAAGGATTTTATAGGATGATAAAATGGATATAACTTTAATATGGATTATTAGTGCTCTTATTGTTGGTATAGTCTCTGGTTATTTTTGCGGCAAATATGAAGAAAGGCGCAACGTCATTCAGTTTATAAGAGAAATAAACATTGGTGATATTATGGCTCTTTTAACAGAGGAAATTGAATCACAGATAGAGGGCCAAGAAGATGAAAAATAGTTGACAATTGGTATATTTTGTGTTATAATGAAATAAAAAATGTGGAGAAAATATGAATACAAGAGAATGGGTTTTTCGTTATCCGCCCACAACATTTGATACTATTATTCTAAATCCTGATGTTAGAAGTAAACTTAAAAAGGTATTTTATGAAATGCCTACATTTATGTTGGCTGGCAAGCCAGGTGTAGGAAAGGGAACATTTACTAATGTATTTCTTAAAGAAACAAAAGTGGATTATATTAAAATAAATTGCTCTGATGAAACAGGTATTGATAATATAAGAACTAAAGTTAAATCATTTGCTACTGCTTTAGGAACAAGTGAAATAAAATATGTTGTTTTAAATGAAGCGGATTTTTTAACTATACAAAGTCAAGCGATGCTTAGAGATTTGATTGAGCAAGTTGAGATGATAACGCGTTTTATATTTCAATGTAACTATGTTCATAAAATTATCCCTGAACTTTTATCTCGTTGCCAGGTAATAGAATTAAATAATCCACCGGCAGTTGATATATACAAGCATTGCCAGTTTATTTTGGATAGCGAGAATGTTAAATGTGATAAGAATACATTGGTTAAAGTTATAAAAAATTTATATCCTGATATAAGAAGAATAATCAATACATTGCAATTAAATAATGTGGATGGTGTAATAAAGAGTGTAAGTATTGAATCTTCTGATAATTTATATAAGAATATTTTATCATTTATTAAAGAAAAGGATATAGAGTTGGTCAGGAAAGAGCTTAGAAGTTCTATGATTGATTATTCTGATTTATATAATTATTTGTATGAAAATGTGGGCGAGTTTAAAAATCCTGGCGATATGATTATCCTTATATCAGAGCATCTGTATAGGGATTTTTCCGTATCTATAAAGGAAATAAATTTTATTGGTATGATTGTAAAAGCATTAAAGGGTGGGTTCATTTAATGAGTGATGTAACCATATTTGATTTTATCAATCAGATTTTTTATAAAACTTCTAAATATAAATACGATAAAAAAATCTCGCCAAGTTATATGCTCTCAATGTGGTTGGCACACGATTCGCAACTTATTGATATAGTGAATGAAATAAACCAGTATCAGTTTAGTTTGCCAGATGAAATAATTTATCAGTATTATTTTGATAAAGTACCAAAAGGTAGAAGGTTTCTCAAATGGACGAAGAAGAAAGAGGAAGATAAAAAATTAAAGGATTATATATGGAAAATACGGGAAGAACGCGGTATTTCCAAAAAAGAGATACTATCAATGTTTAGTGTCTTTAATAAAAAGGAGTTTATACTATCCAAGAAAAATGTATCATCAAATTTAATTGCAAAAACTTTTTTTATGGGAGGTGAAAATGAAAAATAAGTTTGTTTATTGGATAGATAGTAAAGGAGGAATTAAATGCATTTATTACGACTCATACTTGTAATACTTAGTCTACTTTGTGCTATTCAACAGGGTAATTCTTTTATTACTGGATTACCAATACCAATAAGACAAGAGCAAAGGGATATATTACAGGAAGAAGCACGAGTAGCATTAAAATATTTAAACGCACCTGATACAAAAATAGATGAACTTTCAAAATCAATTTCAATTGCATCCAGAGCAACCGACTTATCACCAACTTTAATCACTTGTATAATATATACTGAATCTGGATTTAAGAATAAGGCAGAATCGCCAAAGCATTATAAAGGTTTAATGCAAACTCCAAGCGCTACATTTATTTATAGTGACGTTGATATTTTACATGGTGCTAGAATTTTTAAGGATAAGTTGCGAATTACAAACAATAACTATGAAAATGCGATGATGTTGTATAAGGGTGGTAGAAATCCCGAAGCAAGAAAATATGCAATGGAAACTTTAAAGATATATAAACAACTAAAAAGATATGTTTAAGGAGTATAAAAATGTTGATAGAAAATGAAGTTGATATATTTAAAAATACAGATGATGTCGAATTGGAGGAAAATAATATGCCTACTACCGAAACACCACCTGAAAAAAAGACACTTGGTATAAAAATTAAAAATGGAACAATTTCCTTTTTTGAGGGTATAGAAGAAATATTTGAAAGATGTGTAGTAAGATTTTGGAATAAGATACAGATTAAACTATTTTGGGTTGTGATATTTGTGTCATTGGGTGTGGCATTAGGGTTTAACATTTCATCATACTTAGTTGAGAAGAAAATTCAGGAAGCAATTATATTAAAAAGTTTTATGATTCAAACAGAAAAATATGATCCTACTTTAAGAAAGACTATAAAGGTTACTGATGTATATGATATTACTCAACGTATAAGGTAAAATAAATTATAAAAAAGACTTTACTTTTATTTCAAAGTATGGTATTATATGTTTAACAATAAAGATGTTTAATAAGGTGGATAAATGAGAGTTGATGTTGAAAGATTAAAGACATATATAAAGAAAGCTACATTAAATTATTCTTTAGAATCTTTACAAATTATATTGACAAAAGAAAGAGTTTGTAGTAGAATGGCAGCACCTCAAGGTAAGTATGTTATATTATTAGAAATTGATAATGATATATTTAAGGATGTTCCAGTTGCTACAGAGTATAAATTCAATTTTATTGAGCCTAATCAAAATCTTTTACCATTTCTCAATCTTATTGATGATGATGAAACTATTTTGATAGTAGATGATGAAAAACTCACTTTTAAAAATGGTTCGCAAAAATCTAGTGTATTCTTTTGTTCATCTACAGTAGTAAGTATTTTTGGATTAACAGCACCGAGGGCAGGTATAGAGTATTTTGTTCAGATACCTTTTAATACAGAATTTAGCTCGTATTTTAATAAGATTAAAAAAATTGGTATGAAGTTTGGTAAGGTATATTTTTCAGTAAAAGATTCTGTTTTGCTACTTGAATCAACAGATAAATTAAATAGATTGTCTAATGGTATATCGTTTAATATACAGAGTGTTGATAGTATAGACTTATCTTTATGTTTTGATTTTAAGGATATATCAAATCTTCTGGCAGTATTGAACGGTGATGTAGATGATTTTGTATTTAATTTAGCTTATTTAAGTGATAAGAAGCTTGGCATGATTTATATTCATAATGTTAGTGAAACTGAAAAATATTATTTGATGTCCTACCTAGAATAGTGAAAAAAGATGTTGACAAAATAAAAGATGTATGGTATAATAAATAAAAATCAAAAAAGGAGAATATGTTATGGTAGAAGTATGGGGAAGCAATGAAGTTAGTGAACGAGAAGTTAGAAGTGATTTGAACACTTATGTCCGCGTAAATGGTTCTACACTTCCGGTTGAAGTTGGTTCGTCTTTCAAGGATGTGGTTAAGGAAATGTCTTTAAATGCAGGGTTCGGTAAGTTTCGTGTGTATTTGAATGGAACAGAAGTGAAGCCTAGTATGGCACCTGAGAGTATCAGCCTTGGCGATAAGGTTGAGATTCGTTCTTACGATGAAGCCGGCTTGGTTTAATCAAAACAATTAAACAGGAGCAATTTTGCTCTTGTTTAATTATCTAAAAATTACAATAAAGGAATGATATAATGGCTATTACAGATGAATTAAAGAAAATGGAAGGTTCAATGCTCAATGTATTGAACGATTCTATTGATGTTGATAAAATAACATCTGAAGGTATTTCTCTAAGAATTGGAAATCGTTTGGTAAAGTTTTCTCTATCTTCTGATTCAACACTTGATGTTGAAGATGAGATCAGGAATGAATATAAGGAACGAGTAGTTAAAAGACTATCCGAGTTGGGAAATATTGTTCAAACAAAAATGAATGAAGTTTCAACTATGGTTTCTTCTTATAAGAAAGAGTTTGATAGAAAGGAAAAACTTTTAACTGATGAGCTAAGAGCATCTGCAAAAATGCCAAATATTACATTATCTCATGCACAGAAAGGTTTATCTATTGTTAAAGGTGGAAATAAGGATGAAATTATTTGGATGTATAAGGCTATTTATTATCCTCGCTTTATTGATAGAAAACTTATTGATCCTAAATTTTCTAAAAGATTGATTACTAACATTGTAATTATGATTAAAACTGAAAATAATATTGTTAAAGATATTGCAACTAAACGGGCGACCGATTTATCAAAGTTTGATCATTATCATCAAATGACAAACAATAGTGATTGTTGGGGTAACTGGAAATGGCAGAGGAATGTTTCAACACCAGACGATATTATATCATTGGCAAAAGAAGCTGAAGCTGTTTTGGAAAACATTAATTCTATGTCATTAGCACAGAGAAATCCAGGAGGACTACCAAGGTTTGATACACTTAGGACTCATGTTGTGAATGAGCAACCTGCAAGTTATAAGGATTTAGAGGCTAAACCTTCAATGATAAGAGAAGGCATTGAAATTAAAATTGATGATGAAGATGTTTGGATCGCGTAGGAAAGGATTTATTCTAATCTAAAAGTATATCCACCATAAGGTTTATTTTTTCTGGAGCAAGTTTTAGCATATGAATAGTCTAAGTTATATTCTAGGCAAAACTTTCTTAAACTTCTAAATGTTATTTCTGTATTGTTTGGTAATGTAATGATCCAAGTTTTACTACTAGCATCACTAAGTTTTTGTTTATGACCATCAGTTAAATGCTTTGCGAACATAGGATTATCACTACCAGACTTAAAATGAGCTTTTGTATTTTCTTTTCCAATGATAGATAGTTTTGATAATGTTTCAGGTGAATGTTTCTTTCCGTAAAAGGGGTTTCTTTCACCTGAAAAATCTATATTGTGAATATACATAGGATTATTTTGCCCTGTATTTTTACCTTTATTGTATAAACTTATTTTTTTCTTTGTTTCATCTGTATGTTTATGACCATAAAAGGGATTTGCGATACCAAACATTGGATGTAGTATATTATGATTTAACATTCCAGAAGCAAAACCATCACCACCTTGAGTTAGATTATAACCATTTTTAATAGATTTAAAGTTATCAATATAAAAGATTTCAGTTTCGTTTAGTTCTTTTTCATTCTCACATTGTTTAATAATAGACCATTCAAAAGATTCGTTACCATATTTTCTTAATGCTCTATGAAAATGAGTTTGTGAGTTACACTTAAATGCATCGTATAAATGTCTTTGTATTCTTTTTTCTAACGCTCTTATAGTTTTACCAATATAGAGTTTATTATTGATAATGTTTTTAGCCATGTAAATAACCATATACCTACTCCACCATATTTTTTTATATCTGTTATTATTTATAAAAAATGTTGACAAATGTAAACAAATATGGTAGAATGATTTATAAAAAGAAAGGAGATTTATTATAGTGAACGAGTTATATGACAGGCAAAAATCATTGGAGTTAGATTATACAATGTCGGTAAGTGTGATCGGTTGTGGAGGCGTGGGCTACTGGGTTGCCAAGTATTTAGCAATGTCTGGTATTGAGAAGTTATATCTGTTTGATCCTGATGTTCTTGAAGAATCAAACTTAAACAGGATTGATTTACCTGTTAGTTGTTTGGGTATGAACAAAGCTGATGCTACAGGATTAGTAATAAACGATATTAGACCAATGACTTCTGTAATCTGCTTTCCATTTAAGTATTTGAAACATACAGCAATCAAAACTACATGGGTAATAGACTGTACTGATAAGATTGATGCACAGATTTTGAATCAGGAAATCGCACATGGTCTTGGTTGTAAGTATGTTAAAGCTGGTTATGATGGGACGAGGATTTCCGTTTCTGATTGTGTTGGCGAATGGGGTGAATCTGCTGGTGGTTATACAGTTATTCCATCATGGGTTGTTCCGGCAAGTATTGTAGCAGCAATGACAGTTGCTAAGGTTATGAAGTTTAAGGATAAAGAACTGTCTGCTGATATTTCAAGAATGTTTATAGTGTAAAGGAGAATGTGATGTCTAAGATTAGGGTAATGAGAAGAAGTGGAACAATGTCTATAACGCCTGCGGCAGTTAGGCATGGTTTAAGTATGATAGATGAAACAGATACTACAAATGATGATATAATGGAATTTCAGGCACATCGTTTTCAGAGTTCAGCTTTTGAAAGAGAAGATGACGGTGTTTGGGAGAATAAAATAGACATGGTTTGTAACTGTGATAAAGCACCTACAGATGTTGTAGTTCGTTTATCTCTTATGGTCAGGCGAAAGATCGACCTTCTAATGACAAAGTTTAAGAGTCAAGAATGGTTGGCATATTTGATTGGTGCGGGTATGGATGTTACAGATATGTATATTCCTAAACAACACGCAACTACTGGAAATGTAAGTAATATTGACAGTAACATTCCCGATGGCATGGCTATTATTGGTGTTATTCATTCGCATCATGGTATGGGAGCATTCTTTTCAGGTACAGATGATGATTTTATTAATAAGAACTATAACCTTTCTATTGTTGTTTCCCATACTGAAATGAAAGGTCAGGTAAGATTTAAGATTCCTTGTGGTGCATTAAAAATTACACCAGTTAAAGTACAGACATTGTTTCCTAAGTTGTTTGATGAAGCTGAGTTTGATAAAGAGGCAGATGAGAAGATTTCTTCAACGGCATATTCATATCCAACTCAAAAAACATGGTCGCCACTTACTGGTTGGAACTGTATCCCATAATTTGTAATATATCTTCTTTTTATGGAAATCCCTATACATTTAGTTTTTGTATAGGGATTTTTGTTTTTGAATAATAAATAATAAATAATAGAAGAATATAATATGAGGATTATAATATGAGGTTAGACAGTTATATAGCACAAGACCCAATGATAATCGAATCCATAAATGATCGTGGAATTTTTAAAGCAGTATTTATGGCTGGTGGTGCAGGTAGTGGGAAAAGTTATGTTCTATCAAAGGTTAAATCAGGTTCAATAGAGCCTAGAGTTGTTAATGTTGATAAATTCATAGAGTTTTATAATACAAGTTATGCGGAATTTTATGATAAGTCTAAGCAATTAACTAAAAGTCAGTTGCTAAATTATATCAATTCTGTTTTACCTTTAGCTATTGATACGACTGCGGCTCATGTAGATTCCGCAATTCAAAAACAAAAGATACTTGAACTATTAGGTTATGATACCGCAATGATTTTTGTTACCACATCTCTTGAAACATCATTAAATAGGGCTAGATCACGAACAAGAAAAGTTCCAGATGAAGAAGTTATAAAGTATCATGACCTATTATTAAAAGCCAAAGATATATTAAGGTCGCAATTCCCTTTATTCATAGAAGTTAAAAATGATTCTGGCGAATTGACAAATGATATAGTATTAAAGATATTTAAGAGAATGTCTTTCTTCTATGAGGCCCCATTAAAAAATCAAATAGGTATTGAAACTATAAGAACAATGAAAGAAAATAACTATAAGTATTTAATCCCCAACATATATGAAGAAGCCGAATTAAAAACTATAGTGGATAAATGGTATCGCTAATGCGCTTAGATAACTATATAGTATTAGGTGAAGAAGTTGATAGATTACAGTTGAAAGTTGAAGGTATTATTGAAACCATTTTTAAGGATTGCGATTATTATATCAATCAACTTAGAAAATCAAATGCTTTTAAGTTACTTTATAGAAGCTCTAAAGATTCCTCTAATTTTTATAAGTTAAAAACATCTAACCTTGAAACTGGCCGACGACCTAAAGATATGGGTCAAGTAATGCACAATCTTTTGAATGATAAGATTTTCAATCCAGTTTTTGGTTGGAATGTTAGGGATGGCGTCTTTGCTTCATCTAAAATATTACCTTTTTATGGCGAGCCTTATATATTTTTTCCAGCTGGTAAATTTGAATATGTTTGGAGTCCTACTGTTATAGATTTATATGATGATATGTTTGATAAAAGTAAGTTAGATTTTCTTTATTATTATGCACCAGAAAAGGAAAAGGTGGCTTATTCAATACAAGATTTAACAGAAGAGCAAATAGAAACATTAATTAAAAACTTACAAAATATGTACCAGAGCGATGACTTCAAAATGGCAGTAAGATCAGAACATGAAATATCTTTTAAGTGTGATAAGTATTATATAGTAAATAGATTTATGACAGATGATTTTGAAAAGTATATGCTAGATTTAATATACCATCCAGAAAGTGAGAGTAAGCATGACCCGTTTAAGTAAGTATTTATTAGAAGATACAGATATAACAAATGATGATGCCTTTTTAGAGCATCTTTATGATATGATTAGTCCTAAGTTTTTAGATGAATGTAGAAAGGCTAAAGGGTTTTTATATCGTGGAAGTGAAAAAGTGATACAAGATTATATGATTTCAAATAGATATGATATAAGTAGAGAACCTTATATGAATATGAAGTTATATAAATGGTTTAATAATGCTTTTAATAAAAAATTTGGTTGGAAAGTTAGGGATGGTATATTTACAACGGGTGATGAATGTCATACAACTCAGTTTGGAAATTCATATTTATTTTTTCCATTAGATAATAATTATAAATTTGTTTGGAGCCCAGAAATAAAAGATTTAAATTTTAATGATTTTATTGCTGATATAAATGATAGTGATGAGGAACTTAGCAGTGAAAAATTAGATAAATTACATGAACTGGTACTTATTGTAACTGAATATAAAGATAGAGATTTGGATGACGCTATAAGGTCTGGCCATGAAGTCATATTTAATTGTAAGAAGTTTTTATATGTAAATAAAAAATGGGAATTTTTATGCAAAGGTTTAATATAATGAGATTAACTAATTATTTAACTGAGGAAACTCTTGAAGATATAGAACAAGAAAAAAAACTAGTAAATGAAATGATTGAAACTTTAGAACATGATTGCTCTGAAATAATAAGTGTATATAAAAAAGCAAATGGGTTTTTATATAGGGGCAGTAAAAAATCCATAAAAATGTATGATTATATTACACCAAGACCTGATAGACAGCCTAAAGATACACCACAAATATACCATGATATGATAGATGATATATTTAAGAAAAAATATGGTTGGCGTGCAAGGTCTGAAGGTGTTTTTGCTTCTGGTGAAGTTATGGCAAAAGAATATGGAAAAGCATATTTATTTTTTCCTGTAAATGGCTATAAGTATCTTTGGTCTGAAAAGATACAAGATTTATATAGTGATGTTGTTGAAAACTTTGATCTTTTTACTAATGAACATTTGGCAGAATGGTCAGAAGAGTATGGGTATAAAACTGGTAATGGTCATTGGATAGGTGATAATGATGGTGAGTATAAAACTATAAATGATATAACAAAAATATCTGATTGGACAGAAACAAAAAATTGGGTAGAAAATGGCAGGGATATATTTTCAGTTAAATTTAAAGATGCTGTTTGGATTGGTTTTACATGGGAACCAGAAATATATTATGATGTATGGCTTACAGATCATGAAGAAGAACTATTTTATAAATATTTAACCGATAAGTTGGATATTAATACTTATGAGAACACAAATTTAGAGCAATGTATAAGAAAAAATCAAATAGATTATAATCAAAGAGAAGCCATGTTTAAATGTAAGGGTTATTATTTAGTAAATACAGGTACGACTTATATAAAAAGTGTAAGAAATTATTTTGGTATATTTAAATGAGATTACTTAACTACTTATTAGAAGAATGGAAGTTTAAAGACCCTTCATATGCAGGTAGGTCTATTAGTAAATCAAATACTGATAGTGATAAACTTGTAGTGTGGATTTATTTAACCAATCCAAAATCAATAGGTCTTGTATATACTTTACCAAATGGAAAAACATTTTTAGATGGTAAGCAGATTGGCACATTTCAAACAACAGATTTAACTAAAGCTACACATAGAGTTATACTTGAGCATTTTAAGTCAGTACTAGGTATAGATTTTGATATACGGGATTATTATGAAGAAAATATAAGAGGTAGAATAATTAAAGATGAGTTTTATGTATATGATTATGATACAACTTATAAAATGACAAAGAATGTATATCAAAAGAATACTGGTAAGATTTTTGAAATGTTTAAAAAATATCTAACACAGGATTGGTGGTTAAAGGCATGAGATTATTTAATTATTTAACTGAAGGTAGAAGTGTTGAAATAAAAGAAGATAAGTTTATAAGCCTTTTAGATTCTAAGTATAAAAATGCTAAGAAGATTTTTACAGATAGTTTTACTAACCATGATGATAATTTAATCTATCGTGGTATTCGTGGCGGTGAAGGTGGTGCTTTATTATATACAGACCCAAAAGGTGATGAAAGAAGAAGTCCATATGCAGACACAAACTTATATAACATTTTACTCAGTAACTTACCATCTTGGTCAAATTTTCCTAAGCGTAATAAGTCCATTATTTGCTCATCTAGTATAATAGGTGCTGGCGGGTATAATGATAGTGGTACTTATATTGTTTTACCACCTGATAATAGTAATATAGGTGTTTGTTCTGCTGATGATATATGGCATTCTTTTAATAAAATTAAGGGTTATTATGGTAGTTTGAATTATTTTACAGAAAGAATTAAAAGTTTATTATCTTTATATTTTAATAAGATTGAAGATGATGATTATAAAAAATTAGTAAATCAAATGGATTATTTTGATGAACATTTATATTTAGATTATGCAAAAAGTGAAAATGAAGAAGCTGATGAATATGACAAAATTATTATTGATGAAGATATAATAAAAATTTTGAAATTTTTAAAATATGATTTCAAAGAAGGCGATAATTTATTGAAAAGAATAGAGGATATGGTAGACCCTTCAAATAATGATATTAAACTATTAAAATATACAAGTTCTATAAACCTACCTAGCGAAAGAGAGTTATGGATAGGTGAACCTTGTTTATTAATTAATATGAATGTAAGGCACAATATAAAAGATATACTAAACAGCGGTAAATAGTTCTTCTATATTGTTAGTATCTAAGTCTATTTCATCATAAGATTTTTCAATCACATTAAAATTTTCCTGTTCGTAAAAACGCAATCTCTTTTCTGCATGAGCTTTTAAAAACAAACAATTATCAACTATATCATAAACATATGCACCATTTATTTTACTTGTATGCTTTCTTAAACATCTACCTATTGATTGTAGTATCCTAATCTTACTCTTAAATGGTGCGGCTAGTATGATATGTTTAAGGCTAGGTATATTTACTCCCTGATATAGTAAAGGATATGTGGCAATCAAAACGATGTCATTTCTTTTATCACATTCTAAACGCCAATACTCCCTATCTTCTGGTGATGTGTTGCCATAGATGAACACAACCTCTTTATTTTTAAGTCTATTCTCAAGATAAGTTTTTAATAGTTCACCTTCTTTTTCTACTTTACCTACAAGAATAAGAACAGAACTATCAACTTTCTGTGAAATTTCTTTAATTAGATTTAGTCTATATGGGTTAGTAAATATTTGATCTTTGACATCATTATATTCACCTTCATATTCTCTAATGTAGTTTATTTCTAAAGCATGGACATTACATTTACTTATATAACCTCTTTCAGCTAAGTCATTTGCTGTATATTCTTTAAGTACATGACCTAAGTATGCCTTAATATTCCATAAGTCTAACTTACTTGAAGGTAAAGTTCCTGTGAAACCAAGTCTATAACTAGCTGAAGTACAGTTTTCTAAAATTGTTCTGATTTCTAAAGCACGCAAATTATGCACTTCATCTATTATAACAGCATCAAATAGTTCTAACTTATCATAGTTATTTTTTAGAGTTTGCCAGGTAGATATAACTATTTCTCTATCAAATTGTTTTATTTTTGCATAGACTTGGCCTAACATACATTCTTCAAATCCATAGTCTTGCAGGTCTTGACGGAATTGGGTTACGAGCGAGATTGTTGGAACTATTATAACGGCTTTTTTACATATATTATTATCTAAAAGATTTTTAAGTATATAGGCAATAATAGCCGACTTACCAGAGCCAACAGATGATTTAATAATACCTGTTGAGTATTTAAGTGCCGCTTCAATACAAGAAATTTGATAATCACGGGGCTGTATATTCAAGTCATATTTTATATTTATTTCTTTTCCCTTAAACATATTTGTGATTTCTTTATCAATTTCTAGTTCAAGTTGCGGATAATATTTTTTGTGAAATCGTAAAAGGTCTGATAATAATCCATATGGTAACTCTCTTGTGAAAGTTTTAAACAGGCATATCTTACCAGACCATTGGCCTGAAAGATACTTAGGCATATACGCAAAGCCCTCAACATAGTCTGTAAAATAGTTTCTCACATCGTTTAAGTATGTGTAATCATCTGTATCTATTCGTATATCAAAACCATTTTTAATTAGTTTTATCATTTTTTCCTATTAGTTCGCTTGATGCTCTTATTTTATCACCAAGGCCATCTATTATTTTTATACCTAACTTTTCACATATTTCTTTTTCTGGTATGTTATTTATTATTCTATCACCACCTTTAGCAAAGATAGTAACATTTGCTTCTTTATTAAGGTATTCAAGTGATTTACATACTGTTAAATCAGTATCTATAGATAGGAATACTTCATCAACTGCTTTTAATGATTCTACTATTTTTAATCTATCAGCCTCAGACATAAAAGGGACACTACCTTTAAGTTTAACTTGTATATCATTATTTATTATAACTATTAGATAGTCGCCTAATTGTTTTGCCAGTTTCAAGTATTCTATATGCCCTATATGAAGGGGATTAAAATAACCTGATGCTGAAACAAATGTTTTAACCCCAAACTTATATAATCGCCTTCTTATTTCATCTTCTCTTGATTCAGACCAACCATCTTTTGGTTGTATAATATCGTCAGGATAATAGTAATAATATTTTGATCTATAGCTCATTAGTATCCTGCTTTGATGCCATATGAATAATCTTTAAGATGCCAATGCTCTGTACTTAATGCAGAGATACGAGCTTTTAGATGTTCTGTTTTCCATCCTTGTTTTTGAATAAGATTATCAATTTCTATAACTCGTTTATCTTTTGGCAGATAATACTTTTCTATTTCAGACATTTTTAATGCTTTGTCATAGTTGAATTTGTAATAGTCAAACATCTTTCCTACTATAACATCTTTAACGCGAAGTAATATATCAAGTGTATTTTTTTCTTTGTTGTAAAAGTCTTGAAATTTTAGTTGTTCAAAGGCATTACTTGCTAGTTTATCTTGTAAGTTAAACTCATTTATTTGTTCAAGTGGCTTAATCTTATAATCTTCTTCTAATTTTTTTATTACGTCTTCAAATTCTTGTGCTGATAGGTCTGTTGTAAGTCCAAAATCATTGTATATGTTAATGATTTGTGTATCTATATCTTTAATCCGTGACGCCTCATAATGCCTTAAATCATCTGCCATTTTTCACCTATTTTTAGTTATTTTATTATTCTTAGTGTATCATTATTTATATTAAATGTAAATCTCCTTATTTACAAATTGAGTGAAATAGGGTATAATAAAAACAAAAAGTGGAGAAATATATTTGATGGATGCACAAACGGTAGAGAAGTATATCATAAAGGCAATGTTGTTGGATAAAAACTATTCAGCCATAGTATCAGCAACATTTGTACCTGATTATTTTGAGAATAAAAATGCATCTGAAATCTTCCAACTTACAAAAGACTATCTATTAAAGTATAATAATCTTCCTTCACCTGATATAATCATTAAAGCGTCAGAGGATAATGAGGAAACAAAGTTATATTTTGATGAAGTAAATGCTTTTGATTTTGATATAGCAACTCATTATGATTATTTGTTAGACGAAACAAATATATACTTAAAAGACAAGGCCATTAAAGGTGCCATTCTATCTTCCGTTGATATTATTAAAGATGGTAAGGACTTGATTAAAATAAGAAAACTAGTAGAAGAAGCCTTGTGTAAGGATATAAGGATTGATTTAGGTTTGAACTATTTTAATGACCTAAGTGAACGATTGAAAAGGATGCTTACATCATCTACTGTTAGGGTTCCTACATATTTTCCCTGTTTTGATGAGTATATTTCAGGGGGCTTTCCACCATATACACTTTCTGTAATACTAGGAAGAATACACTTTGGTAAAAGTTCTATTTTGGCCAATTTTGCGGCAAGACAAGTATTGAAAGGGCATGATGTTGCATTATTTACAATGGAAATGTCTGAAGATGCCTTTGCGCAAAGGTTCGATGCTATCTATTCTAAGTTGGATATAAACAAAATATATACTGTAAATAACTATACCTCTAGGATGATGTCAGCGTTAGAAAAAACAAAGGCCATAGAGAAACGAGGAAATCTTATCATTAAACAGTTTCCTACTGGTAAGGCAACGGTAAATGATTTAAGAATGTTTTTAAGGGAGTTATCTTTGAGAGGTATAAATCCTGCTATTGTATATATAGATTATATTAATTTAATGAGGTCAACTGGTATTTCGGGTAAGGATAGTAACTTATATGAAAAAATTAAAGATATAGCGGAAGAATTAAGGAGTTTATCATTTGAGTTTGTTTGCCCAATGGTTTCTGTATCTCAGTTAAACAGGGAAGGCTCAAGTGTTGATTTTGATGCTGTTGATTTTACACATACGGCTGAATCATTAAGTTTACCAGCAACCGTGGATTTTATGGCGATTGGTGGATTGGATTCTGAGCGAGCTGTTTATACAAGTGAATTACAATATAAAATAGTTAAAAATCGTCTTGGTGGTAGAGTTGGTGAGTCGAACAAACTATATAATGATAATAAAACATTAAAACTTTATGATAGTAGTGAATTAGATGTGTGGATTGATGATGCTAAAATTACTGAAGGTGATAGAAGCCTTGCAGAGGTTGTTGTTAGAGAGCAGCCTACTGGTAGAAGAAGTAGTGGTAGTAGACGGAGATAAAAATGCCTGCAAAATTACATTATAATTTTATTAAACATCATATAGAAAATTTTGGATATAAATTACTATCAGATGAGTATAAAAATACAAATTCTAAGCTAAAATTTTTATGCCCTGAAAATCATATATTTGAAATGAGGTATCATGATTTTCAAGGTGGGCATAGATGCCCAAAATGCTTTAATGAAATCCGAAGTTTAATTCTAAAAAATGATAAAGAATATATTAAAAATTATATAGAAGGTTTTGGATATAAATTATTATCTACTGAATATATAAATAATTTAACTAAATTACAAATACAATGTTCTAAAAATCATATATTTGAAATGAGTTATAATCATTTTCAACAAGGTCATAGATGCCCTGAATGTCAAGGTAAAAAAAGATATACAATAAAAAGAATTAAAGAATATATAGAAAATTTTGAATACAAATTGTTATCTGACGAGTATATAAATAATTTAGTTAAAATTAAGTTTCAATGTCCTGAAGGTCATATATATGATGTAAGATTCAATGATTTTCAACAAGGTCATAGATGTCCTGAATGCTCGTCAGTATTAAAATGGTCTAAGCCAGAAAAAGAAATAGTTGAATATGTAAAGTCTATTTATTCTGGTGATGTTGTAGAAAATGACAGAACGCAAGTTAAAAATTATTGGACAGGTTTTAATTTAGAACTGGATGTTTGGCTACCTGATGTAAGAAAAGCAATAGAATTTAATGGTGAATACTGGCATTCTAGTGATAAAGCAAAATGGTATGATGAAATAAAAAAGAAACAATGTGTACAAAAGAAAATAGATTTATTAATCATACAAGAGAACGATTGGTATAATGATAAGTTATGTTGTTTAAATATGATAAAATATAACTTGTGTTTTAGTTAGAGTTGTGGTATAATAATCCATATGAAAAATAAAAGGAGATAATAATGATGCACTTCAAAGTAGAACTAGTTGATGAAAATGCTGTGATGCCGTTTCGAGCATTTCCAGAAGATGCGGGGTTTGACCTTGTGTTGCCAAATGATATAATCATATGGCCTGGCGAAGTAGTGGTAGCAGATTTAGGATTTATTATTGAGTTGAAACAAGGTTATGAAGCACAGATTAGGTCAAGATCAAGTATCGCATCGAAGTTTAAAGTTATTGTTGTAAATGGTGTAGGAACTATTGATTCAAAGTATCGTGGTCATGTTATGGTGGCATTGATGAATCTATGTAATGAAAAGAAAGAGTTTGTAAAGGGAACAAAGATTGCACAGATGGTAATATGTAAGCTACCTGATGTTGAAATTTTTAAAGGTACGATAACTGAATTGACTAATAGGGGGGTTGGAGGCTTTGGCTCAACTGGTGAAGGAGTGTAAGATGTCAATAGAAAAGGTTGAAGTATTTGTTGATACTAAATTTATGGGTCAGGTAGAGTATAGTGATACATTAAGGTATATTTTAGAGATACCATTGAAAAGATTGAATTTTATGGGTAAAGAAGGTATGGCTTCTTGGTTATTAGAAGCATGCGCATTAGTTGAAGAAACACTAGATTGGGAAAGAAATAAGAGAAAGACAACATCAATGAAAAAGAGAATAAATTATATTAGGGATTACCTTGATAAAAAGCTTGAAGGTATGACAAGAGAATATATGATGATCTTTTATATGAATGTTCTTTTATCTTGTCAGCATTTGGCAACTCTTTCTGGTTTTGGCTTTGGAAAAGTGGGTAGTAAATATCAAGTAAATGCAGAAGTAGTATCTATGAGAAGGGTTATAGATTAATGGATGATAAAAGACAAGAGATTATAGATGAAATTAAAAATGTTGCGAAGATGGATGCCAATGAATATACACTCTATAGAAAGTGGGAAGAAATATATTCTAAAAATTGGACAGAAACTGATAAGATAAAGATTAGAGAAGTCCGTAATCAGTTATGGATGCCTAAAGAAGTTAATGATTATCTTAAACTTGAACCAGAACTTGTTTTTGTTGATAATGATAAAGACAACAAGATTTGGAATATCTTGAGAGTGTTTTGTTCTTCTGCTCATTGGAATGTGAGCCCAGGCAGACTTTTAAGATTTTATGTTAGAGATAAAGTAACTGGGCAGTATATGGGTATTATATCTTTAGGTTCTGACTTTATTGCTTTAGGTGGCCGTGATAAGTATATTGGATGGACTCAAGAAGATAAGTTAAAGAAAGGTCGCTTGAACTATACAGCAATGGGCTCAACGATTGTTCCAACACAACCTTTAGGGTATAACTATGTTGGTGGAAAACTTATGTCATTGTTAGTTCTTTCTGATGCTGTAGAAAATGTTTGGAACAGAAAGTATAAAGAACCTCTTGCCGGTGTTTCTACTACATCTTTATATGGTGGGTTTAGCCAATATAATAGATTGAAGTATTGGAGAAAGTGTAGTTCAACATTAGGTAAAGTAATACTTGAACCTACTAATGAAACATTTGATAAGATGAAAGATTGGCTTAAAGCAAACTATCAGAGTGAGTATGATAAGTTGGTAGCTGATACACAAGTTAGAGGTCAGTTACCTAAGTCGCATCCTAAACCAAAGGTTGTGGCATTAGGATATAAGAAACTAAAGATTAAGCCACCTGAAACGAATTTTTCAAGGGGTGTATATTTTGGTTGCCTTTATAAAAATACTAAAGAGTTTCTATCATTTAAGGATACTGAACTAGGTGAAAAGGCATTTGATAACTCTGTAGAAGCATTGACTAACTTATGGAAAGAACAGTATGCAAGTAAGAGAGTGATTAATCTAACAGAAAGAGATGGCTTTAATTTTGATTCATTGTTTTATGATGGATTATTGGAATTGGATTGGGAAACAGCAAAATCAATTTATTTGAAAGATGTGGGAAGATAATGAGTTTTCGTAATATATATTTTGATACTAAAAAATCTAAAATTTATCTCTGGCAAACAGTTAATGGTAAGAGATTAAACTATGATGAAATAGATTGGTGCCCTTATCTATATGTAAAAGATGAAGAAGGCACCATTGATACTATTGATGGGAATAAAGTTGTAAGAAAAGCATTTGGGAACTATTTTGACTATTATAACTATTCCAAGAATAACACTTCTATCTATGAAAACAATGTAAGACAGGAGATTCAGTTTTTGGCTGAACGATACTACAGAATATCAGATGAAGATTTAGAAACACCTAAACTTAGAGTATATAGTTTGGATATTGAAATAAATGAAACTGATCCAGACGTTAAAAATTCTGGTAAAAAAATAAAAATCAGAAAAAAGATATAAATAGATATAGATATAATAAAGGAGTTCTATATCAATGGATAAATTAGCACAGGTTTATAAAATAACATATTTACCAGATAATAGGTATTATATTGGTATTACTTGGGGTAAAAGACATTCATATTTAAGACGAATTAAAAAACATATGAATGGAAAAGGAAGTTGCTATATTAGAGATTTATTACTAAATGGTGCAACAGAAAATGATTTTACTTTTGAAGTTATATATGAATGTGAATTATTAGATGCTAGAGAACTGGAAAAAGAGTTATCTATTTTATATCCAAAGGGATTGAATGGTAATAAAGGAAATGCTATAATTCAAACAGAAGAAGGTAAAAGGATAGCACAAGAAAAAAGAAATTTAAAGAGAGAACAAACTAATAAAAAGACTTCTAAAACATTAAAAGATAATAATAAAATAAATAGAAGTAAAAATATTATAAAACATAACAAAGTTATAGATTTTGATAAAAGGTCTGTAAGTTTAAAAAACTATTTACATGCTTTAACTAAGGAAGAATTAAATGAAAGGATGAAAAAATCAGCACATTCTTTAACTAAGGAACAACAAATAGAAAGAGGAAAAAAGATTTCTAAATCAAAAAAAGGTAAAGTAACAAATCAACGAAAGATAACTAAAGCACGATATAAAAGTATGTCTAATAAAGAATTTGAAGAATGGTGTGTAGGTAGAAAACAATTTATAATATGTAGAGCAACTAATATAAGGAATGAATAATGGAATATGAATATGTTGATGTAACAATTGGTGAAGCTGTAAATACTTATAAGGATGATGAAGTTGAATGGTTTGATGAAGATGACAATACTTGGAAACCATTTAAAAAATCACATTTTTATAAAGATGCTGGCTTTCCTCATGTCCATTTAGCAGAGCAACCAATAGTTCTTATATCTGTTTATGATGATTTAGAGAATAGAACTCATACTTTTGGACTAAAGCCTTATGAAGGTAAGTATAAAGGTCAGGAGTTTTTTCAGTATGTTCATTGTAAGGATGAAAGAGCTTTACTTTTATCATTCCTACATTTTATGAATAATAATGCACCAGATGTTATAAGCGGCTGGCACGTCTATCAGTTTGATATTCAGTATATTATAACTCGTATTAAAAATGTATTTGGTGAGAATACAGATTTATTTAATAAGTTATCACCTATAAATGTAGTAAGGACTTGGCGCTCAAAGGACATGGATGAGTTCAATGTTGATATAGCTGGTGTAACTATATTAGATTACATGGATTTGTTTAAGTGGTATTCGCCTAATAAACTTGAAAAGTATTCATTGGATTTTGTAAGTAAGGCCATTCTTGAAAAGGGTAAGGTTGATTATTCTGAATATAAAAATCTAAGGCAGTTGTATTTTGAGAACTGGGATTTATATGTTGAGTATAATGTTATTGATGCTTACCGAGTTGCTCAGTTAGAAGAACAGTTAGGTTATATTAAACTTGTCCAATCACTTTCATTACTTTGTAAGGCACCAATGAAATATTATAATGTAATGACTCAGTTGATTGAGGGTCTTTTGATTACATATTTTAGACGAAGTAATATGTGTGCACCTTATTTTTATGGTGGAACACAGGAAACATTTGAAGCTGCATATGTTAAAGAGCCGCAGAAAGGAAAGCATGAGTGGGTAATTGATATGGATATAACATCATCATATCCTACTGCTATTATTACAATGAATATGTCGCCAGAAACATTTTATGGACGGATACACAACTTTACAGAAGATGAAATTATGTATAATGTAAAGCATAATAGTTTTCCTAGTTTTGAAATGATGAAGGATAATGGTTTAGTAAAGTTTGAAGGTAAGAGACTAGAAACATTTAATAAAGCAATAGAGAAGAAACTATTGTGCGTTGCTCCTTGTGGGTCTGTATTTTCAACAAAGAATAGAGGTAAGATTGCTGAAGTTACGGAGAATGTATTTAATAAGAGAATTGAAGTTAAAGATAAGATGAATAAACTTAAAAGAACTTTAGTAGATTTGAGGGATGATAATTTAGAGAAAGCAAAGATTAAAATTGCTAAGTATCATTCACTTCAGTTATCATTGAAAATTATCATCAACGCCATATTTGGTATCACTAGTGTCCCATATAGTCGGTATTTTAATATAAATATAGCAGAAGGTATAGTGTCTTGTGGCAGACAGACTATTAAAGCTGGTGAAAAATATACAAATAGATTATTGAATGAGCCTAATAAAGAGTTGAAAGAAATACTTGATAAAATGAAAAATGAGATAGGTAAAATGTAGTGAATAGAAAGTATACTGTTGAAAGTGTATATGATTATGGCCTGAAATTTAGTTATATTTTACTATCAAAGGAATATATAAATCCAAGAACTAAGTTAAATTGGCAATGTTCTAAAGGGCATATATTTGTTATGGATTTTAATCATATTAAAAATCATGGTAATAGATGCCCAATATGTTTTGGTAAATATAAAAAAACTGATAATGAAGTGAATACCATAATAAAAGATAGAGGATATAAATGGGTTTCTGGTAAATATAAAAATGCGAAGTCAATATTAGAACTACAATGTCCAAAAGGTCATATTTATAATGTTAAATATAATGATTTTCAGCAAGGATATGGCTGCAATATTTGTTCCGGTAATAAAAAGCATACAATAGAAATAATTAATAACTATATTGAAAGTTTTAACTATAAAATTTTATCTGTTGAATATGTAAATGTGCAAACAAAATTAAAGTTACAATGTCCTGAAGGACATACATTTAAAATGAGATTTGGTGGTTTTCAGCAGGGCCAAAGATGCCCAGAATGCTATAATATAATAAGAGGTAATAGTCAAAGACTAGAGTATAATGATGTTAAAGAATATATAGAAAATTTTGAGTATATATTATGTTCTACCAAATATAAAAATTCTCAAAGTAAATTGAAGTTACAATGCCCTGAAGGCCATATATTTAAAATGAGATATAATGCTTTCCAAAGAGGGCAAAGATGCCCTGAATGCTCTAATAGTAAGGGATGGTCTAAGCCAGAAAAAGAAATTGTGGAGTATGTTAAAACAATATATTCAGGTACTATTTTAGAAAATGATAGGACGCAAGTTAAAAACTATTGGTCTGGCCGTAATTTAGAACTGGATATATATTTACCAGAAATAAGAAAAGCAATAGAATTTAACGGTTCTTATTGGCATTCATTTGAAGAGAAGCAATGGTATGATGAAATGAAAAAGAAACAATGTATAAGAAAGGGTATAGATTTACTTGTTATACAAGAGCGAGATTGGTATAATGATAAGTTATGTTGTTTAAGTAGTATTAATGATCTTTTAAGTATATAAAGTATTATAAAGGATGAAAATATGAGCATAATTGAAAATAAAAATATGGAGGTAAAAAATGTAGAGAGCAAGTCTAGTTATGACAGTGTTCTCTACATTTGAAGATAGATACTGATTCACTTTTTATAAATATTGGTGGGTTTTTGAATACTAACTTAGGTGATAGTTGGAGAAAGTTGCCAGAAGAAAGGCTCTTATCCTATATTAAATCTATTGCGAATGTTTTGTCTGAATATGTGAATGATCATTGTTATAGAGAAATGCAGAGGGAGTTTTACAATTCTGCTAATACAGAATTTAGGATTGTTTTCAAACAGGAAGTTATCGCTAAGACAGCCTTATTTGTAAAGAAGAAAAAGTATTCTATGTGGATCGTTGATGAAGAAGGTGCGTCAACCAATAAGATTAAAACAACTGGACTTGAAATTGTTAGATCGGATACACCAGAAGTAGTAAGGCCAATGTTAAAAACTATTATGGAAATGATTTTGAAAAATAGAACTGATGATGAAATATTACAAATTATAGATGAGTGTAAAAAGAAACTACATGGTGTTTATCCTGAAGAAATAGCATCTAACATTGGTGTATCTAACCTTGAAAAGTATATTACTGCCGATGGTAATGCTAAGAAGGGAACACCAAGTCATGTAAAAGCTGCGATAAACTATAAAAAGTTACTTGACATTTTACACATAGAAGATAAATATGAAGAGATACAAAGTGGAACAAAGATGAAAAAGGTTTATCTAATGAAGAATCAATATGGTTTTGATGCAATGGCATTTTTAAGATGGCCAAGTGAGTTTGATAGTATTATACAAATAAACTATGATAAGATGATAGAGAAAACCTTTGTATCAAAGATAAATATATTACTTGATCCAATGAATAAAACCGAACTATTAAATATGTGTAAAGAAAATTTAGGACTCTTTTTTGTATGAAACGAATAGAATATAATGAGGTTAAAAAATATATAGAACAAGTAGGATATAAACTTTTATCTACTGAATATAAAAATCACGGTTCTATGTTAATTATACAATGCCCTGAAGGTCATATTTATAATACAAAGTATAATAATTTTTATACTGGTAAAAGATGCTCTGTATGCGCAGGTAATAAAAAGAAAACATTAGAACAAGTTAAAGAATATATTGAAAGTTTTGGTTATAAACTTTTATCAACTGAATATGTTAATAGTAAAATTAAGTTAGAAACGCAATGTTTGGAAAATCACTATTACAATATATCTTATGGTCATTTTAAAAGAGGCGATAGATGCCCAAAATGCTATGATAAAATGAGGGGCAGCAATCAAAAATTAAAATATAGTGATATTAATGATTATGCTGAAAATGTTGGCTATAAATGTCTATCAACAAAATGTAAAAATGTAAAAGAAAATTTAAGATTTGAGTGTACTAAAGGGCATAAATTTTTAATGACATTTGATAATTTTAAAAATCAAAAACAAAGATGCCCATTATGTAAGAATATAGATGGTGGTTCTAAATCAGAAAAGGAAATTTTTAAGTATATTAAACAAAAATATTCAGGCAAAATTGTAGAAAATGATAGAACACAGATTAAAAATTATTGGACTGGTAAAAACCTTGAATTGGATATATTGATACCTGAGTTATTTAAGGCTATCGAATATAATGGAACGTATTGGCATTTAAGTAATAAAGCAAAATGGTATGATGAGATGAAAAGAAAGCAGTGTATACAAAAAGGTATTGATTTGTTAGTTATACAAGAACAAGATTGGATGGATGATAAGGTATGTTGTTTAAATAAAATAAATATGTTTATGGAAATTTAATGAGAATACTTGTTACTGGTGGTGCCGGATTTTTAGGTTCATCTTTATGTAAAAGATTATTAAATGAAGGTAATAATGTTATTTGTGCTGATAATTTTTATACTGGTAGATTTGAAAATATTTCTAATTTGATGAATAATTCACAATTTGAATTATTTCCTTGTGATATTATTGAGAAATTAAAATTTAGTGGTAAAATAGATGAAATATATAATTTAGCTTGTCCTGCAAGTCCTATTCATTATCAATTAGAACCGATTAAAACTATTAAAACTTGCGTATTAGGTGTAATAAATGTTTTGGAACTGGCTTTAGAACATGGTTCTAAAGTATTTCAAGCATCCACATCTGAAGTCTATGGTAATCCTTTAGAACATCCACAGAAGGAAACTTATTGGGGTAATATAAACCCAATAAGTCGTAGAGCTTGTTATGATGAAGGTAAGCGTGCTGCAGAATGTATAATGATGGACTATCACAGGCAGAAAGGTGTTGAGATAAGAATAGCCAGAATCTTTAATACTTATGGTTATAATATGGCACCTAATGATGGTCGTGTTGTGAGTAACTTTATATTACAGGCATTGAAGAATGAAGATATAACTATATATGGTGATGGTCAATATACACGATCATTTTGTTATGTTGATGATACAATCAATGGTATTATGAAACTTATGGCATCAGATTATACACAACCAATGAATATAGGTAATCCTAATGAAATAACTATGGAAGATTTGGCAAAAATTATAATACATTTAATAGAAAGTAAATCTAAAATTGTTTATAAAGAGTTTGTTGATTCTGATCCTGAAAAAAGAAAACCAGACATAACACTTGCAAAAAATGTTATAAACTGGTTTCCTAAAGTTCAACTTGTAGATGGATTATGTAAGACTATTAATTATTTTAAGAAGGTATAAATAGTCCTCTTATTTTACTTTCTTTAACTTCTTTCTTAGCTTCTTCGCCACCCTTTATCGTTAGAGCATATTTTTTAGCAGGATTGATTGTTAAATTAGCCATTCTTATGAATTTTCTATTCATTAAGGCTGATGTACTCATTCCCATTCTATTTGACACTGTAAACTCAACATCTTTATATTTTTTTCCATTAAACTCAACATTCAAATAGATAGTAGGTCTTTCCATAAACTCACCATTAGAATCTCTTATTCTAATATGTTTGGTTCCTTTTTGATCATGCTCAAATTTTTTACCATCATGCCACCATATAATCTTTTTATCTTTTACTTCCCATTTATCTGCATTTATTACGCAGGCAGCGCCATTACCTGTATCCATTTTGGCAGTAACATCACCTATATCTTCTATTGTTATTCTTTCAATATAGCCAGATTCTAATGGTTCTCTTACCCAGTTATCTTTATTACTTGCAAAATTAATAACACGATTTATAACATTTATTTTTGATGCTATTTCTATACCTTCAGTTCCTGGTGATGAATTAACTTCAAGTACATATAAGTTACCTTCTCTATCTTGCATCATATCAACACCAACCCACACACCATCAACTGCTTTTGTTGTTAATATTGCAATTTTTTCTTGTTCTTCTGTAAGTTCAATAGGTTTAATATTTCCGCCTAAAGAATAGTTTGATCTAAAATCTTCTTTAATTTTTATTCTTTTCATGGCTGCAATAACTTTACCGCCAAGAACATGAATACGAATGTCATAATCAGCTTCTATATATTCTTGCATTAAAATCTCAGTAGTTTTATCTAGTTTCCAGATTGCTTGTAAGGTAGATTTCATACCCATCCAAGTGTCAGCTATAAAGACGCCAACGCCTTGCGAACCAACAACTGTTTTAAGAACACAAGGAAACTTACCACCTACTCTTTCAAAAGCATTTTCTAAACTTGCAAGGTCTGAAATTAATGCTGTTTTAGGCGTTTGAATACCGCCATCATTTAGTCTTAAAATAGTTCTATATTTATCGGCGCAAATTTCTATATTATCTCTTGAGTTAATACAAAATATATCATTTCTTTCTATCCTTGATAAAAGGTCAAGACTTGCAAGTAGGTTCATAACACTATTTCTAGCTATAACTATTGTATCTTCTTTACTAATTTCAAAGCCTTTTGCATCTTCTATATTATATATTTTTAACTTATCATCTATTTTAGTTAAATAACAATTTTCTGTAAAGGCAATATAATGATTTATACCCCTTCTTTCAAAAACTTCTTTAAATCTCTTAGCAGTTTTAAATAAGTCATTAGGGTCTGATGAGTTTTTTCTACCAGTTAATAAAACAATTTTAATATCTTTTACATCATTTCCTTCTGTAAGATATTGTTTGATACCCATTGTTATTTCTCCTTTACAAATATTAATATATCATCTATACATTTAACTCTATTTTCATACCAATCAATATCAGTTATAACCATTAAATCTATATTTTTCTCTTCACATAACCTACTTTTTAATTTATCTATTGCAATTTTTTCATCTAATGAATGCCAATAAGAACCATTATATTCTATAGCTTTATTTAGTTTAGGAAATAAGAAATCTAATTCTAAATAATGATTTGTAAATGGGTTTAATATAGTATTTCTATCATTCATTTTATATTTAATATTGTGAGTGTTTAACAAATTTCTTATTTCTTGCTCTTCTTTTGATACCCTACATTTACCACATCTACCATAATTACGCCATTTTCTTACTGATATATTATGTTTATGACCGTTTGGGCAGATAAAATCTATTTTAGTTGTATTTTGCGTTTTATAATCTTTTTCTTTAGTTAAAACTTTATATCCCTCTTTAGTCATTTCATTTTTAATATCATCAAATTTTATCTGTATCTGATTTGAACAATATGGGCATCGGTTTCCTCTTTTAAAAAATGTATATGTAGTTTCATGTTTATGACCTTTAGGGCATATATATTTTATTTTAGAAGTATATGCACCTTTATACTCATTTTCTGTGGAAATAACTTTATAATTAAAACGATTAAAATATTCTGTAACATCTAAAAATGATATAGGTGCGTTTTTTGCACATTTTCCGCATCTTTGTTTATGATTTACATTTGACCAATTACTCCATGTTATATTATGTTTATGACCATTAGGACAAATAAAATCTAATTTTTGTAAATTACTTTTATATTCTGTTGTTAGTAGTGTATATCCCTCAATTTCAAAGGATTTTTTAATATCATCTATATTTAATTTTTGACTTTCTATGATAGTTGGATTAAAACATTTATTAGAACAATATTCTAAATGCTCTCCTTTATATCTAATAAATTCTTTATTACAAGTCTTACATATAAACCAATCATACTTTCTTTTAGGTTTTAGATAATATATACCATCTGTTGTATAAATATTATATAATTTTATATTTTCATTATTTAATTCTATAGTTTTTGGATATTTAGGTATAATGACTACTTCTCCTTTTCTGCTAATGTATTTACCAGATCATTTTGAAATTCTTTCATTAAATCAACATAGCCCTTGCCATAAAAATTCCACCCACTTACATTCGTTATATCATGATGACCACCCGATTGTGCTTTTATTATATCCCATACAGTAATCTTTAAGCTATACATAAAATCTTTTTCTTTTTCGTCTAGTTCTAAAAACTTTTTATCCATTACTTTCATAAGCCATTGTTCTTGCTTAGTAGATAGTTTAACCTTGTCTGTAAATAAAGCCATCAAATCTTTGTAAGTAAAGCCCATTTGGTCGCCAAGTTCTTTAATACCAGATTCAAATATTCTCTTAGCTTGTAGTAAAGAAATTTTTTTCATCAGTTTAGATTTATATTTTTCTAATACATCCATTGCTATTTCACCTAAGTTGTAAGGATTGTCATAACCTGCAAATGGATTTTTGGCCAACTGAACAAGACCAACAGGCCAAGCCATACTTAAATACCTAGCTTCAGGGTTGTTCTTAAATGGTGTATATCTATCGTAACTGCCGGGCTTTATCATTGAACCACCACCATATTGAACAATAGTACTTCCAACCATTTTTACATTCTTACTTACTTTCTGTGCTGCTACATAGTTTGCCTGATTTGCCATAATTGCTTCAGGTGGGGCGTAACCATTTTCTTTAGCTAACTTTTTAATGTTTATATACATATTTACTAATGATGGTTTAGACATTAGGACTAGTTTAACTAAGAAATCTGGTTTATTTTTGTAGGATAACAATAGTTTATTTACCACAAGTCCCATCATCATTCTATTTCTAGCTACATCTATTTCATCATTCAAACCGAAAGCGGCTCTCATAACATCATCAGGCTCTATGCCATTTTTAGAAAAGTCAGCAGAGTCAACCATAGATATAAGTTTCAAATCTTCTTGTGGGAATATGTCAGTATTAGGTATAACTGATGACAGGTATTCTACATTAGAAGGTATTTTAATAAATGATGTTGATGTTCCCTTTTCAACACCTACTTGCGCATCATGGTGGTCTGTATGTATTTTCATAATAGGCTTACCGTGTGCATAATCAACTAAAATTGCTAAAGTATGAGGCCCAGGCTTAGAAACAGCGTATTCTGTATCACCATATTGTATTTTATGTGCGGCCACAGTTTTAATACCATACCTGGCGATATATTCTTTCATTGCTATAGCTGAAGTGACGCCATCAAGCATCGTCAAAGGTCAATGTGGAAGTAAATTTCAGCTTCATTGTATGTTTTTGCTAACATACGAATGTCACGAATGCCACTTTCCACAATGACCTTTGACAACACCTCCATAAAGTAATCAATTTTTTCCGTAATATACATTTAATAACGCCTCCATAGTGATAGAACATTTATTATTTTTAGAAATGTTATCATAAACAGGTATAAGTTCCAAGTTATATCTACTACTCATTATAACAGGGTCTATATTATCAATAAATCCTTGATATACAGAATACTTATGATCTAAATGATACAATCTACTTCTTTTATTTTCAGGGTCAATTTCTTTTTTATATTTATTATATGTCTTTCTTGTTTCATGGTCTATATTAAATTCATATTCCTTAAATCCATCTTTATATTGAACAGCTTCATCATATCTATTTTCTTCATAACATTTTCTACATCTTCTATTTTTATTTTTCCAGTTATTCCAACTAACTTGGTGTTTATGACCATTAGAACATATAACATTTAATTTTGTTGTTGATGGTCTTAATGATGATTCAAAGTCTTCCTTAGTAGTTATTATTTTATAGTTTTCATTTTTTAGTTCTTCTACTATTTGTTCATATGTTATCATTATATTTTTAACGTCTTTTTCAGATTTACGAGTTCTACACGATTTACACATTTGTCGCTCAAGATTGTTCCACTTATCTAAATGCTTCATGGAATGGTATGTAGATGTATAAACTATATTTTTATTTATACAAGTTGGTTCATCACATATATAATCTACTTTAACATAACCAGTTTCAGGGCCTTCTAGTTTTATTTCATTACCATTTTTAAGTATCTTTTTATAACCAACAATCATAAATCACCATTTTTAGTTTAACTATACATTGTTTTGTACTATTTGTCAAGGTTTATATGGTTTACCCTAATAGTTTCTTTAGATTTATTTTTTTCTTTTTTCTTCTTCTTACTGGTGTTCCTAGTTTAGAATAATATTTTGCAATATTAGATGTTGTTGTTGGTGCAGCAACACCAGCACCTACTTCTCCTGTCCCGCCAACACTACCGCCACTCATTCCACCGCCTTCGCCATCTTCATGTATCTCTAACTTATTTATTCTTGTTTCAAAATCAGTTAAGGAATTTACTAGTTCTTCTGGCGCGTTCATTCTAGTTAAGACAATCCTCATATTTTTAAGCTCTTTTTTAAGATACGAAATATCATCTATCCAGTTATAATAAGCTGTTATTTCAATACCAAATAAACTTAGAAATATTCCTCTAAACATAGATGTAAATCCAAAAGACATTTTATCAAGTTCCATAAAAAATGATGTTATTTCTTTGGGATTTGTTTTTGATATGATTTCTTTCATACTTGTATAGAGTTCATCTTTTGTTTTTTTATCATTAGTTAAAAGATATAATGTTGCATATGTAACTAAATCATATAGTTCATCTTCAGCTCTTGCTAGATAACTAAAAAGTGAATCAGCCCTTTTAATTTTTAGACCAATATGATCACCGAGTTTTTTAATACCAGAAAATAGGGTATCAGTAATTTTGTTTTCATCAATTCTATTATTACTTAAAACTAATAAAATAGTTTCAAAACATGGATAGTGAGGTTCTATTATATAATCTTTTATTTTCATTATTTTCCTTTAGTTTCTCTTATATGCTTATCTATTTCAGTTTGAATATTATCTATTTTTGTATTTAAGTCATATAATATGGGATTTCTTTCTTTTATATTTTTATCCATAACTAATTCAGTATTTTTATTTATATCAGCTGTAATTTGATAATCAGTTATACTTTTAACAACTATATATGATATTGTAAGTAATGAAAAGGCAATACTTATTGTTATTATAACTAGTTTCATTTTTCCTGCTAAAGATTCTAATTTTTTATCTATTAAATCAAATCTTTTTACAGTTTCAACATTATCTTCTTTATCTTTAAGTTTTATTTCAGCATCATGTTCTTTTATTTTTGTGTGTATTTCTGTATGCGTTGGCGGCGCAGTAAGCAATAGTGCTAGGCCATTTATAGCTGTAGTTAGTTCTTTTATCGCATTGGTATTGTGATCTGATGAATCTTTAACAGTATCAAAAAGTTTATCAACATACTTAGACGGTAATAATTCTTGATTGTTATCTTGTGGCATTTTTTTCTCCAATTATAGCGTTATTAATCATATCTAAAGTATCTTTCATTATAATTTTAACTTCATTATTATGTATATTATTTTCAATTTTCCAATCATCTATATTTTTATCTATATTTAAAATATTTAAAATATTTTCTGTAATATCTCTTGCTATACCAGCAATACCTATAAGTTTATCATCTTTGAATATAGGAAACTTACAAATATCAAGCCATTTTACACCAAATAAATGTGATTCTATTTTTTCAATAGTATGAACAGGTTTATGGTCTGAATAATTTAAAGTATTAAAATTAAATATTTTATTGTTGATTACTTCTTCGGATATGAATGCCTCTTTGAATTTTTTATTCATAAAGACATTTTCATTATTTATATCCTTTGCCCATATAACATCTTGCATACCATCAAAAATTAGTTGCATAATGTCATGTAAAGCTGCCAATTTATCACCTAGTTCCTTCTTCTCCGTGATGTCTATTAGCTGTCCTAACACTCTCACAGACCCATCAGGTAGGGTGAAAAGATTAATGTGTATGGATACGTCCCTTAAAATTCCGTCTTTCTTTTTCAATTTGAAGTCGTATTTGTTAGGTGCACGTTCTCCTGTTAGTCCATTTATTCTATTTTTGTAATATTCTCTCATTCTTTCTATATCGCATTCACTAACAAATATAGAAAAATTGCTACCTACTAGTTCGGTTATATCATTATAGCCTGATATATTTAAAAATTCTGTATTTACAAAATCTATTATACCATTTTCTTTTAGAAGGAATATGCCATCATGTGAGTTATCAACTATATACTTGTATATTTTTTCCTTTTCTCTAAGTTTAAGCTCAATATTTTTTCTTTCTGTCATATCACAAATTGTACATATTCTACCTTTTATTTTACCAGTTTCATCGTAAGATGGATATGAGAACATTGTTACATGGTATGATGTGTAGTCATTTTTTATATAGCATTCTGTTGATAATCTTTCGTTATTATATAAAATTGTATTTAAGGTGTCAAGAAGTGGAAAAATATAGTTATTAATCTGTATATCCTGCATGCCAAAACTTGAAATGTTTAAGAGATGTAATAAACTTTTGTTATAAAAGGTTATATTATAGTTTAAATCAAACTCAAAGATTGGTTGTGGTAGTAAATCTACTAGTTGCTTTAATTTATCAAGCATTATATTCCACCTTTTAATTTATTTCTTTTAGCGTTCCATCATCGGTAACTTGTAGTGCAAAAAACTTTATTGGCTCTTCTTCAGTATCATCTAAACCATGTATTCTTCTTACCTTTTCTTTTAGTTCATCAGTTATATCATTTTTTAGTTCTAAGAATGTTTTACAGTTTTTTATATCATCATCTATAAGTCTAACTCTTCTATATTCACCAGATTGTATGTATTTCATTATTATACTTTTCTTTATAGGGGCTATTTTATCTGTTGTTGTTTTAATATAGTTTCCCGCTCTTTCTACATATATATCATCAATAGGAATACCATATTTTCTAAAGGTGTCAAGAAATGTGTTTTTATCATCAAAATTTGTTCTTGCCGTTAGGAAGACAATTTTAGAACCTTTATCACCAATCTTTTTTATCATACTTAAAATTCGTTCAATAGTTTTTTTTATCGGTTTAGAAGTTTTATTAAATAATTCAGCATTTCTAAATTCACCAAAATCAAATTCTTCATCGTCTTGACGGTCATATGTATTAAATTCTTGGTTATCAAGTTCTCTAATTACACTACCATTTTTTATAACTTTAATTTTAGCAAATGTTTTGAAAATGGTTTCATCTATATCAATCATGGTTAAACCCTTTCCCTTTTTCTGTGACCATTCTAGTAAAAACGTATTTAGACGCACTAAACTATCCTCCAATTTTTATCTCTATTCATTATTTATATTTTTATCATATTTTTTTATAAATAAACATATAACAGTATTACGACAATGAGGTATATTAATATGAGATTAGAAAGCTATATTATAAATGAAAGTAAGATTGAACTGGTTTCAACCTTTAAGAAACTTTTATCTATGGGATGGGATAAAGCAGAAGATATATTAAAAGATAATGTAAAAAAGTTTATTGATATGTTTGAAGGTCAGGAAGATCAAGTGTTAAATATAATCAATAAATATTTTAAGACTGATTTTAGAAATTTAGATCAGATGTTGAAACTTGATATAAAAGAAGGTGTAGAACTTGATGAAGATGTAAAGCATTGGTGGGATTTTGTTAGGGATCAGGTTTTTCCAGTTGCATCTTTTGTTCCTGCATTAGATGCTTGGACTGAACTTGATAAGATGATGCGTGCAGGTTCTCTAAGTGGTGGTAATGTGAAAATAGCAATAATTTATACTTTAATATGGCTTACAATGCTATCTTTTAAATATGTAAGCGACTGGCATAAATGGCGAAAACAAAATCCTGAAGAATATAATAAAGAAAGAGCACAAGGCAAAGGATGGGTGGTTTAAATGAATATAGAAGATAAAATTTCATATTTTTTAAATGAAGCAGATAAAGGTGAAGATGATGGTGGCGATAAATGGTCTGGTGATGTTAAAACAAAATGGCATCCGAAAGAAGGTATTTTTACTAAAGGGGCAACAGAAATTGCTAGATACTTGGCAAAAAATAGTTCAAGTTTAAAGAAAGCTATGGCTAGATTAAACTTTTATATTAATAGAGCGGGTAGTAACTTACCAGCAGATAGAAGAAAAACTTTAAAGCAAGCAAAAGAAAAACTTAGAAAAGAAATGGGAGAAGAATAATATGAGAAGAACTATGGATGTAGTAACTGATGATGAGAAGGATTTTCTTTCTAAGTTTTTGAAAGAAGAAGTTAGTAAGGATGATTTGAAGTTGAAGGTTATAGATTTTCTTACAAATAATCCTGATCCAAAAGATGATAAGTTTCATTCATTTGCAGAGAAGAATGGTTTAGACCCTGATGATATGGAAGAAATAGCATATAGTGTTTCAACATCATTTTGGAGTAATGGTAAGTTCAATGAGTCTGGTAAAAAAGAAGAAGATATAGATGAAACAGAACTAGAAATGGGTATTAAAGTTGAAGCAGAGCATACAAACTATCCAACTATGGCTAGACGAATTGCATTAGACCATCTTTCAGAAATAAAGGATTATTATAGTAGGCTTAAGAAAATGGAAGCTGATGCGGGTATAAAGGATTAAACTATGAGATTTCTTGACTTTATATCGGATGGCTATAGAGGTAAAAGAACTAAAAGTGAAAAGGAAGATTATGATATAGTTTATATTAATGATTTTGCTGAATCTATCCATAATAAATATGGTTTGATAGATTTATTAAAGACTAAAAATGTTACTAATATAAAGCAATCGGTAGAAGAAATAATGAACTATATAGATAAAAATAAAATACCTTATGCATATATTGACAATGGTGTTTTAAGTGTATTTGATAAGGAGCAATAAATGAGATTTCTTGACTTTATAGCACCATCATCTGGAATACCACATGACCTTCAAGTAGAATATGATAAAAAAGTATTTAAACAGATGGTAGATTTTATAACTGCTTTAAGACCTGAACAACTAGATGACTTACAAAGAGGAAAACTTGTTGAAATCATACAGAACTTTGATATGAATGTTAAACAATGGACAAGTATAGAATAAAATAATGGCAAATTTTTTAAAGTATAATATAGATGGTCAGAAGCATAATATATTCACACCTAAGTTTCCACAAAAATATACAGGACAGTATCCTATAATCGCAAGATCAAGCTGGGAACGGATATATATGCAATGGTGCGATGTAAATGAAAGTGTTTTACAATGGTCAAGTGAAACTTTAATTATACCATATTTTGATACAGTAAAAAATAAGAATAGAAGATATTACCCTGATTTTATGATGGAAATACTTAAAAGTGATGGTAAGAAAGAAACATGGGTTGTAGAAATAAAGCCTTATAAGGAAACAATACAACCAATTAAAGGCAAGAAAAAATCTGAAAAAACTATATTATATGAAGCAATAACATGGCGAAATAATGTTGATAAATGGAACGCAGCACAAGCATTTTGTAAAAAAAGAAATTATGGATTTAAGATTTTAACAGAACATGATTTATTTAAAAGGTGACAATATATGCTAAAAAGAATTTTGAAAGTAAAGGTAGGAATGACATGGTTTAAGTCTGGTCATATTTATACCTTTAAATATAAGAATTTTCAATTTGACCCTGAGCCAACTGTAATAGTTTTATATACAGTTAGAGGTATTCATCCCAGCACGGGGCACTATCACAATTATATACAAGCAATAAATTTTACATATATACCAAGAGGGCAGAGAAGAGAATTTATATATCAATGGAAAAAATTATTAGAGTTTTATCATGGTGATGTTTATTTTACATGGGATACTGTAAAGCAATCATATCCTTATATGAAAATAGCTATTAGAAGATACTTATTAGATGGGAATCTTATAAATAATGGTAAGGAAATACCAGTAGAAGATATGGAAAAGGTGGTTGTTTCTACATGGGCAAGAGATTATTCAAAGCAGGCATTAATGGTTTTAGCCCTTAAATACAAAAAGACTACAAATATGTTTAAAGGTTTATTACAAAATAAGATGATTTTTGGCGGTCATAAAGAGTTTGGAGGAAAAGTATAGTGAAAAGTTATATTACATTATATCAAAATGAAGTTAGAGCTGTTTCAATAACGATTCGTGATGAAAAAGATTTAGTATGGATTCCAAGTACAGCACATTTTTCTATAATAAATAGTGAAGGTGTAACAGTTTTATCAGAGGCTACTGCAATGGTAGAAAATAATATAGTATATGCTATATTTCCATCATCAGTTTCAGCTACTTGCGGTAGTTATGATATAATTTGGAAGATTGAAAAAACAGTTGCGCCAAATACTTATATATATTATCATAAAACAAATGTGATTGTAGAAGAATTATAAAAATGAAAAGTATAAATGTAAGAGAAACAACAGAAGTATTAAATTTTGATATATCTTCTAGTGTTTTGAATTATTTTAATAGTAGTAATATAATAAATATAGATAATGATTGTGATGATTTAAAATATTTTGATAGTACAAAAACATTGAATTTTGAGATATTTGATTTTGATGGTTCATATCCTAAATTTAAAGTTGTTATGGATTTCTACATTTATACAATAGGGGATATATTTTAATGGCAAGATACCATTTTATAGGAAGGTCAAGAGATTCTTACGGAAATAATTTAAGTGGTATTCCTGTTTCAATTTATCTTGCTGGTACAACTACATCTGTTAAAATACATTTAGTTAAAGAAGTTGGCGATACTGGTATTATTGTAGAACCGCAAATTATATCAGATGATGAGGGTTTAGTTAGTTTCTATGTTGATGATACTGAATATGATAGATCGGGTGTTTTTGATATAAAAATTGGCGTTGAATTATATAAAGATGTTGATATATTTAGAAATGCTTTAGCTGGTTCTTCAGGAACATCTGGTACGTCTGGCAGTTCAGGTTCTTCAGGTATATCTGGTTCTAGTGGAACATCAGGTACATCTGGTTTTGGTACATCTGGCAGTTCAGGTTCTTCAGGAACATCTGGTACGTCTGGCAGTTCAGGTTTTTCAGGTACGTCTGGCAGTTCAGGTTTTTCAGGTTCTTCAGGTACATCAGGTTCATCTGGTTCATCAGGTTCATCTGGTTCATCAGGTACATCTGGTTCATCAGGTACGTCTGGCAGTTCAGGTTCTTCAGGTACATCTGGTTCATCAGGTTCTTCAGGTACATCAGCTATAGGAATGGCTTTCAGTCAAACATTTACAAATGATGATTTAGTGGATGGTATATTATTGGTAAATCATCATTTGGGTAATAAATATGTAGTGGTAAGCATATATAATAATGAAAGTAAGTTGATAGTTTCTGGCGATATAACATTAATTGATACGCATTCATTAGAAATAGATTTAAGTGGTTATGGTGCTATAGATGGTAGTTGGCTGACTATTATTACTTATGGTGTTGGATATAATACCGGCGAGTATGCATTGAGATATAATGAAGATAGTGATCCAATTTTATATGTTGGCGAAGCTGAGGCAGGAACAAGTGATGATGTTCCACTTTGGAGAATAAAAAGAATAGATGTTTCAGATGATAATGCTGTAGTTACTTGGGCAGATGGTAATATACTTTTTGATAATGTTTGGACAGATTTTACAAATTTAAATTACTTATAATAGAAGGTTAAAATATGGCAGAAGTTACATTTACGGTTTTTAATCTTGTTTCCGATGATTATGTATTAGTCGGGCCTAGTAATACTGGCAGTGATTTTCAGTTTGATCAATTAGTATTAGATATTACACTTGATAATATGAACATATCATCAATAATTTGTAGTACTAATATACCATTAGATACACCATCTTCTGGCACAATTAGAGTTCAACTTGATTCTGGTGTATATAAAAAGGTTGTTTATACTTCATGGTCTGATAATATATTTATAATCAATTCGACTGATTTTTCTGATTTAAATGTTGCAACGTCTGGTAATAATATATGGGTTTCTTATATTGATGGTCTTGCTACTGGTTTAACAAAATCATTTACTATAACTTATATAGAAGATCGTACTCTTTTTATACGAGTACAAACTGGTGTTGTTACATCAACTAAAACATTTGAATCGCCTGCAATTTTAAGTGATATTGGCGGTAATATATATGTAAATAGAATTTTAGATTATGGTGGTATTGTTTCAAATTTATTTATTGAATATGTTTCATATAATAATTATGTAACTATTGATTCTAATTCATCATATTCTGGTATATCATATCCAATTGGAACATCATTGTATCCCGTAAATAATTTAATTGATGCTAAATTAATTGCTGAACGTATGGGAATTAAAACATTATATTTTTTATCTGATTTTACTTTTTCTTCAGGTATGGATGTTAGTGGATATATATTAAAAGGTTTGGGAATGAGCAATAATACATTATTTTTTGAATCTGGCTGTATAACGGATTTAACAAAAATAGAAGATGTTATTGTTGATGGTATAGTAACAGCTATTACAACTGTTACAAATTGTAGAATTATTAATATAACTGGTTCTGAAACAATTCCGTCATCTGGCGCATATTTATCAGTTATTGATTCAGCAATGCAGGGTGTGATTAATTTTCCGCCACATTTTGAAGGGCAGTTGTCGTTAGTAAATTGTTATGCGGTAAGTCATACCGCAATTTCAATAATTAATTTGAATAATACTATTAATACAAGATGTACTTTACATAATTATTCAGGTAGTATCATTATTTCCGGTTGTACGAGTGATACAACAACAGTAGCTATAAATTTAAATTCTGGTTATATTGAGTTGGATTCGTCAAATACTGCTGGAACATTTAAGCCTAGAGGTGTTGGTACATTAGTAAATAATGTAACAGGTATTTGTATTGTTGATGATTCGGGTTTAATGAGTATGGATACCGTTGCAGATGCTGTTACAAAATCAGATGCGGTAGCATATGCATCTTATAATCAAGGTATAACAATAAATACAGTTAATGGTACTGATAGTAGTATTTATCCATATGGGACTACTGCTAATCCTTGTAAAACATTGACAAATATAAGTTTAATTGCAAGAGAAAAAGGATTTAAGAAGATTTATATTATTGATGATTTAATTATTGAATCTATACCTGATGGTGTTATGGTAGGATTTGAATTTATAGGTAATAGTAATAGACTTTGCGATATAAATGTTATTAATTGTCAGTTTATTGATTGTACATTTAGAAATGTTAATCTAACAGGTATATTTAATAATGGTTCATTTATTACTGTATATGATTCTAATATACATGATATATATAATGTAACTATTGATTTTCATACTTGTTTTGTAAGTAATATGTCAAATGTCGCAGGCGAAATGAATGTATGTACTTTATCAGGTTTAATAAGTGTCATATCTTCTGGTAGATTGTCTGGTATTGAATTAGTATTTGATACAGATGAAACAATAATAGACTTACAATATGCTAATGCAATAGCATCCTTAGATATAAATAGTGGTAGAGTAACATTTAAAAATGCTAATACTGGTTGTTTAATAGAGTTGAATATGAAAGGTGGAGAAACAGTTTTAGACTCAACTTGTAATGGCGGCGATTTTTATGCTGAAGGTTTTGGCACACTTTATGATAATTCAACTATGATTGTAACTGGTAATCATTTGTTATCTAAGGAAACAATAAGAGATACTATATTAGATGAATTAACTTCAAATCATACGGGGGATGGTACAGTAGGAAACGCTATAGGCATTCCAGATTATGATCCTTGGCTACAATTATTAGAAAATTATAATGATGATGCTACATTTGGTGCATTTATTAAAAAACTATTAACAACAAGTAAATTTGCAGGAATAAAATAATGAAATATACTAAAATACAAATTACTGATAAATATCTTAATTTTGATACTGAAACTGTTGGTGCATCTGGTTATGGATTTAGAGATAATGATGGTAATATAGAATTTAAGGATGAAAATGGCGAATGGCTTGATATAGGTACTGGTAGTGGAACATCTGGTTCTGGTAGTTCAGGTACAAGTGGGCATGATGGTAGTTCAGGTTCTAGCGGAACATCAGGTACATCTGGTGTAACAGGTGGGTCTGGTAGCTCAGGAACATCAGGTAGTTCAGGTAGTTCAGGTAGTTCAGGAACATCAGGCAGTTCAGGAACATCTGGTAGTCATGGTTCTTCTGGTACAAGTGGTTCTAGCGGAACATCAGGTAGTTCCGGTAGCTCAGGAACATCAGGTGTAACAGGTGGGTCTGGCAGTTCAGGAACATCAGGTAGTTCAGGTACATCTGGCAGTTCAGGTAGCTCAGGAACATCTGGTGTAACAGGTGGGTCTGGTAGCTCAGGAACATCAGGTAGATCAGGAACATCAGGCAGTTCAGGTAGCTCAGGTACATCAGGTGTAACAGGTGGGTCTGGCAGTTCAGGTAGTTCAGGAACATCAGGCAGTTCAGGTAGTTCTGGCAGTTCAGGTACATCTGGTGTAACAGGTGGGTCTGGTAGCTCAGGAACATCAGGTAGTTCAGGTACATCTGGCAGTTCAGGTAGCTCAGGAACATCTGGTGTAACAGGTGGGTCTGGTAGCTCAGGAACATCAGGTAGCTCAGGAACATCAGGCAGTTCAGGTAGCTCAGGTACATCAGGTGTAACAGGTGGGTCTGGCAGTTCAGGTAGT
>Ga0209083_1000046_pt1 | contig 192558 bp, 158 predicted proteins | sample AM7aDNAmetaG_FD_184132 | JGI IMG/M metagenome (GOLD analysis project Ga0209083, IMG submission 184132) | Freshwater microbial communities from Finland to study Microbial Dark Matter (Phase II) - AM7a DNA metaG (SPAdes) (version 3) | ecosystem: Environmental > Aquatic > Freshwater > Lake ... | reverse complement strand
AAAATTACAGATGAAGAAATGAGCAAAATAAATATTGAAAAAAACAATTTTCATGGTGAATGGAACTATTCAATTGCACCAAGAATGTAAAGTTTAATTTGTATCATATCCTAAATTTGAGCAATAAAAATCTTATTGATGCCATTGATGATTTAAATCACTCCAAGAATGAAGCAGAAGCCAATGAAAAGAAATTTTCCGCGATTATGGGACAATCTCAGGATGGTATTGCATTATTGGACTTGAATGGCAATTATGTCTATGTTAATAAGGCATGCAGTAAAATGACAGGATATTCAGAGGATGAATTGCTCGATATGAATGTTCTCAATTTCACTCCAAAGGATCAATTGGCTGCATTTGTACAGGACATGGCAATTGATGATGGGCAATTGATTCAAGTCCGTATTAGGCGTAAGGATGGGTCGGAATTTCCTGCCGAAATCATCAGGAGTGTGATTAAAATCAACGATAAGAACATGATACTTAGTATTGTAAGGGACGTCAGAGAACGAGTAAAATCCGAAGAGATATTGAATGCCCAAACCAGGCATTTATCTGTCCTGGCAGAAGCTACTCACGTCTTTGCATCAGCTGGTACTGATTATGAGTTGGTTCTGTCAAGGGTTTCTGAAATAGTTGCCCGACAAATGGAGTCTGGAATTATCATCCATCTTCTTTCTGAGGACAGGAAATGGCTCGAATTCGCAATAGCATTTGATCCAGATTCTGAAAATCGAAGGGTTCTTGCTGAGATTTTTGGGATTGGCAGGATCCATATTGAAAGTGCAGATCCATCGGCATTTGTCGTTCGTACTGGTAAGTCCCAACTTTCAGTGTATCTTGACATGGAAAAGATGCGTAGCCATCTTACTTTGGACGTATGGCCTGCCATAATGCAACTGAATCCAATCAGTTCTGTCAATGTACCTTTGTTAATCAATGATCAGGCAATTGGTATTATGTATTTAATCAGGCACATGCCTAATAATCGACTTTTTAATGAAGAAGATGTGGTAATGGCTGAAGACCTGGCCGATCGGGCAGCTATGGCGATTTTTAATGCAAAGTTATTTGATAAAGTCCAGAATGAGTTAAACGACAGGATTAAGGCGGAGAATGCCCTACTGGAGAGCAGGAAACACATTGGTAATATTATCAATTCGGCGATTGACGCGATTGTTTCTACTGACCAAAACCATAACATTGTCATTTTTAACGAGGCAGCCGAAAAAATGTTTAAATGCAAAATTTCAGATGCACTTGGACTACCACTAAACAATTTTATACCAGATCGTTATCATGCCAAACATTATGGGCATGTCGCCAATTTGATTAAGGAGCCAGATTCTCCACTATACCGAAAGAAAACACATTCGATGATTGGTCGAAGGATGGATGGGGAGGAGTTTCCAGCAGAGGCCTCAGTTTCAATTGTACATACAGAAAAGGGCGAAACTTACACTGCAATATTACGGGACGTGACCGATAGAAATAAAGTTGAAGAAGATTTACAACGGGTTACTTCAAATTTGCAGGCAATTATGGATGCTACCCTTGAAACAATTATCATGGTTAATCAGGATTTTGTTATCGTGGCAACCAATAAGACTTTTCTTGACCGGTTATTTTTACCTCTAAATAAAGTACTTGGATTTCCGTATTTTAGTTTTGTTCCTGACCATTTGATAAAAGGACGCAAAGATAAACTTATAAAGGTTTTTTCGACAGGGCAACAAGCAATTTCGGAGGATGTACGAAACAATCTGATCCTGGAACACAATTACTATCCTGTTTTTGAAAAAGGAGAGGTAAAGTTCGTCGTAATGTATATAAGGAATGTGACGGACCAAAAAATGGCAGCTGAGGAGATCAGGCTTCTGAATGAAACCCTGGAGAAAAAAGTAGCTGAACGTACCATTGAGCTTGCAGATGCCAACAAAAAGCTTCTTGATGAAGCAGAGATTCGTAAGGCCGTAGAAATCAACCTAAAACAAAGTGAATCTTCGTTTAAGGAGGCGCAAAAAATTGCCAAAATGGGAAGTTGGGAATACAATGCCAGTACCGATAAAAGCTGGTGGTCCGAAAATAACTACCCTGTTTTCGGATTTCCTGTGTTCGGTGTAGAACCATCTTATCAATCGATGAGGTCCAGGATTCATCCTGATGATCTTGAAAAGGCTGACGAGGCATTCAGCGAAACCAAACAATGGAAAAATCCACTTGAAATCGAATTGAAATTCCAAATGCCTGATGGAGAGATTAAATGGGTACTAAACAAAACGGTTCCTGTATTTGAAAACGGACAGTTTGTTAAATTAAAAGGTGTTCATATCGATATTACCGAACAAAAAAAACATAGAGAGGAGCTTTCAAATGCTAAAAAACTTGCCGAAGATGCAAACAAATCCAAAAGTGAGTTTCTGGCAAATATGAGCCACGAAATCCGTACTCCGCTCAACGCAATCGTAGGTTTTTCAAGTATTTTAAAAGAAAAACTTACTGGACAATCTGATTATTCCGAATACCTTGAAAATATCATTCAAAGCAGCAAGGTTTTACTGCATTTGATCAATGATATTCTCGATCTGTCGAAAGTAGAAGCTGGAAGAATGGTGATGGATTATCAACCCGTAAAAATCAGTAACCTGATCAAAGAAATTAAAGCAGTCTTTCAAATGAAGGCTGCGGAAAAAGGATTGCCGATTAATATCTTGATTGATAGTGCGATTCCAGATAATTTGATCACTGATGAGAAATATCTCAGGCAAATATTATTCAACTTGATTGGTAATGCTGTGAAATTTACACACAACGGAAGCATTGATATCATTGTTGGGTATCATAACTCACATGAAAATGAAAGCAAGGTAGATTTGGATTTTTTAATTAAGGACACTGGAATTGGCATTCCTCAGGATCAGCTTGACTCGATTTTTGAACCCTTTGTTCAGGCAACTCAGAAAGATAGGAATTTATATGGAGGAACCGGTCTTGGATTAAGTATTACACGAAGATTGGTTGAACTGTTAGGAGGTCGTATAACTGTTGTTAGTGAAAAAAATAAAGGTTCGGTATTTAATGTGAAACTATTTAATATTGAGATTGGCTCATTGCAGGAAAATCAATACGTTAACCAGGTGAGTGGAAATTTACTACAACGGGTCAGATTTAATAATTCTGTCATTTTAATGGCAGAGGATGTTCCTTCAAACAGACAGATTATCAGGGAATATCTTGAACCACTAAATATTACTGTAGTTGACACAATAAATGGTGAGGATTGCATAGAAGTTGCTCGCAAAATATGTCCTGACCTCATCCTGATGGACATGCAAATGCCTGTTATGGATGGTTACACTGCAATACAAATTATAAAATCAGACGATTCATTGAAAGATATTCCGGTAATAGCTCTGACAGCATCAGGTATGAACCAACATAAAAAACAGTTTGAAAATGTTGCAGATGATTTCCTGATAAAACCAATATTTAAAAATGATCTTCTGGAAAAGTTAATTAAATACTTACCATTCGAATCGATCAATGATAATGGTTTTTCAAATGATGTTGCCGGTTCAACAAACGAATGGGATCAACATTCTCTTCCTGAAGAAATCAAGAAACTCTTTGTAAATAAGTTTCTTCCAGAAATTATAAATTTGCAGGAGACATTAAATGTTGACGAAATCATTAGCTTTGTGCATCAAATTGAGGAATTTAATAAACTTCATAAAAATGAAGATCTTAAATGGTATTGCAGTCAATTGGATGATTACATCCAGTCCTTTAACTTTGATAAAATTTTATCGACATTAAAACAGTTTTTGGTTTATATGAACAGTTAGGCGATGGAAACAATGCAAAAACCTTTAATATTGATCGTTGATGATACACCACAGAATATTCAGGTGATTAGTAATGTATTGTATGGCAAGGGTTACAGCATCAATATTTCACCTTCAGGAGCCCATGCTTTGCGTTCGGTTGCCAAACAATTACCCGATTTGATTCTGCTTGACATCCAAATGCCGGAAATGGATGGATTTGAAGTTTGTAAGTCTTTAAAATCCAATATACTGACCAAGGATATTCCGGTTATATTCCTTTCGGCTGTCACAGACATCGAAAAAGTGGTGACTGGTTTTGAAATTGGAGCCGTTGATTACATAACGAAACCTTTTCGTATGAATGAACTTTTGTCCAGGGTAGCCACCCATGTTGAACTAAAACGTTCACGTGAAAAGTTAATCGAATTGAATGCGACCAAAGACAAGTTTTTTAACATTATTGCGCATGATTTGAGAAACCCTTTCAGCAGTATTATGGGATCTTCTGAGATGCTGGTCAATTACGATGACAAATTATCACCAGAGAAAAAATTGAATTATGCCAAAAGGATATTTTCATCAGCAACCAATGCGTATAAATTACTGGAGAATCTTTTGGTTTGGGCAAGATCCCAAACCGGGAAAATTGAGTTCATACCAGTGAAAAGCAATTCTGTTGACTTCATCAGTGAGATTATCAGTTTATCGGAAGTGAGCTGCCATTCTAAAAATATCAGTTTAAGTTATACAGGAATCAAATATCTTGAAATTTGGGCTGATGTAAATATGTTTAAAACAATTTTGCGGAATTTGGTAGGCAATGCGATTAAATACACGCCTAAAAATGGATGGATAGAAATCAGGTCTGAAATTGTCTCAAACGAAATTCAATTTGAAGTGGTTGATTCAGGTATTGGACTGGATCCCGTTCAAATTAAGAAATTGTTTCTGATTAATGAGGTTTCCTCAACACCGGGCACTGAAAATGAGACGGGAACCGGTTTGGGTCTAATGCTTTGTAAAGAGTTTGTCGAAAAACACAAAGGAAAAATCTGGGTGGAAAGCGAATTGGGAAACGGGAGCCGGTTTATTTTTACAATCCCTATATCCAATCAGGAAATATAGATACGATTCAACTTTTATGTTACCGTATTTAACAGCCAACACTCAATGTTGGACTGTTAAACACAATACAAAGGTAGTCGGGTTTAATTGTCTAATTCAATTGATATCAATTTGTCCGGTTTATTATTTGCCTTTTAGTTCTATCTTAAATGTAACGACCTGCCATTCAGGTAATTTTAAAGGTTTGGTAATAATCAAGGCATCTGCCTGCTGTTTCCAGGTTAGTTTTTCATTACTTCCTAATATTTTTACCGAAACAACTTTTTGAGAGGAGATCTTTGAATCCTTTCCCAATGCATTGATCCGGATATCTGAAGTTGGTTGTCCCATGCAAAATGCATAGAGGCTATTCCCTTTGGTCGTAAAACGGATATCGGTCGATTCATAGGGACGAACATCTTTTAAACCACCAAACCGGCCTTTTTCCTGTTTCTTCTGGGTTGAAGGTCCTTCACCATAAATTTTCCATGGTCTTGTCCCATAAATCCCTTCACCATTAACAGGAGTCCATTTTGCGATCACATCCAAAATACCCATTACATCGGGTTCGAGATCCCCTTCGGGGGTTTGGACCACATTCAGTAATAAATTTCCGTTTTTGCTCACGATATCAACCAACATTTGAATCACTTCGACACCCGTCATGTATTTCTGCCCTGTGCGGTAATACCAATCGCCAATGGATGTATCTGTTTGCCAGGGATATGGGCTGATCGAGTCATTAGCTCCACGCTCCAGGTCCTGTACCCATCTTCCTTCAGATTTTAACAATTTACATGTATAAACGGCTTCGAGCTTCCCTTTATTTTTTGCAATATCCTGATTGTAATAATAGGACAACATCGTTCTTCCGACTTCCCCAAATGGCAATTCACTATCTGAATAAATCAGATCAGGATGGTACATATCAATCAACTCAGTGATACTGGCCAACCAGTTTTTTTGGTTTTCCGGGTCTTTGGTCAACCAGGCTTTGTCATCAGGTGCAGTTTTTGGATGATAGAGGTCAACGTATTCAGGATTGTTTCCATCATAAGGGACTCCTGCCAAAGGCCCGGTTTTATCAGAGCCACGACTTGTCTGAAACCAAGTATAACTGGCGCCCAAATGTTCGGAAACGCCGAAACGCAAACCCTCTTTGGTTGCTGCTTTTTGCCATAATCCCAGGACATCCTTTTTAGGTCCCATATTGGCGGCATTCCATTTGTGTATTTTTGAATTCCAGAGGAAAAAATCGTCATGATGTGTTCCCATGCTTACGAAATATTTTGCCCCTACTTTTTTATAAAGTGCCATCAGTTGCTCGGGATTCCAACGTTCAGCTTGCCATAATGGAATAATGTCCTTGTAACCAAATTTGGATGGATGGCCATAGTGTTCAACATGGTATTTGTAATCGGCACCACCTTCCTCGTACATCTTCTTGGCGTACCAGTCACCCTGACGGGGAACCGCTTGTGGCCCCCAGTGTGCCCAGATCCCGAATTTGGCGTCGCGGAACCAGTTGGGGTATTTGTACTGTTTAAACGATTCAAGGGTTGGCTCAAATTTCTGGGCAAAGATTTGACTTGCCGGTAAGATGCCCAATAAAAGCATCAAAGTAATAAGCCTGTTTGTTTTTCTGAATAACTGTTTCATTTGTAAGTCATTAATTATTGGTTATTTTGAAAATTATTTAGTTGTTGTCATTTAGTTATTTGGTCAATTCGATATTCGCTTCCGGCTTTTTAGTTTGGACTATTTGTTCAAGTGGCCTGTCAAATTCAAGTTTGGCAACAAGCACAGTATTCGACATTTCATTTGCCGGAAGGTTCCGAATCCGTAAATAGGGTTGTTGGGAGGCATGGTCGCTTGGGCATAAATTCACTACACAATCGATTGGTTTTCCAGTATTTAATAGAGTAGCTTTTAAGGGAAGCACATTGATGGGTTTTAATTTGATCCCGTTTCCAGTTGTAGGCTTATTCAAATGGACATAAAGTGTTTGTTCCCGCTTTGTTGTCAAAACTCCGGGAATGATGATCAAATCGGAATCCGTTTGTACATTTTGATACGATTCGTCAACCTGTTTTTTCCACTTCCCGATCCTTCGCAGAATTGATGCTGCTTCTGTAGGGATAACGCCTTCACTTGTTGGCCCAACATTCAGTAAATAATTGGCATCGCGCGAAAGATAACGGTCGATACTGCTGATCAGGTGTTGGTCGGTATAATAATCCTCATCCTTTTTGTTTCCCCAGCTTTCCATTCCGACCGATTGACAAGCTTCAACCGGTTTGTCAAATCCCTTGGCTTCAGTTGCAGGATTGTCGTAATCCCGTTCAGGAGTCCCAAAATCACCATCATCAAACCCCCGGTTATTGATGACTGCTTTGGGCTGCAACTTTCGAATCATAGCCATCACTGAAGCATCCTTATAAACGGGTACATTCATATCCCACCAGATTCCATGTATTTCGCCATAATTGGTACAAAGTTCCCTAACCTGTTCCTTCAAAAAAACCATATACTTATCCCAGTCGGGTGAATCTTGAGGTTGAGGAGGCAGTTCATGATGGCGTCCCTGATTTGGATAATTGGGGTGGTTCCAGTCCGCAATGGAGTAATACAGGCACAGAGGCACTTTGCGCTTGTGGCAGGCATCCGATAACATTCCAATCACATCTTTTTTATATGGAGTGTTCATTGTATTAAATTTTGTCTGTTTTGTATCCCACAGGCAAAATCCGTCATGATGTTTGGTTGTAATCGTAATATATTTCATACCAGCTTCTTCCATAAGGTCGAGCCACTCTTCAGGATTGAATTTCTTTGGGTTCCACTGTTCGGCAAATTTTACATATTCTGCCCTTGGGACCCTGCCTCGCCATTGATGTTGTTCGTGCCATCCGGGGATTGAATAAATTCCCCAATGGACAAACATCCCAAATCGTTTTTCAAAGAACCAATCGCGGCCATCTCCGAAACGCGGAATTCCTGATGTTTTTGTTGTAAGATCATCAACAGTTTGTTTCTCATTATTCGAATAAGCATTTGCCCATTGTCCAAATAATGGTACAGCAGCCAATGCAGCTGTCGATTTGATAAGATCCCTGCGTTTCATTGTACTATTTTTTAGTGATCATTGATAAATTCTAAAATTGAACGAGAATTTTCATGAATTGTGCAGGATTTTCGGCCCATTCCACAAAAGTTTGAGCGGCCTCTTCCGGTTGTATAATTTTGGAAATCATCTCATTAATAGGGAATGATTTCTTTTTTAAATAGTTGATTACTGCTTCAAAATCAGTTGGAGTCGCATTTCTTGCACCTAGAATATCAATTTCTTTGAGTACCCAAAGACGTGTTGCAAAATTGACATCATTTTTGGCGTAACCAATACAGACAACACGTGCAGCAAAAGCTGCTTCCTCGATTGCAGATAAATAGGTAATTGGATTACCGGCTGCCTCAATGATAACATCAGGACCATGACCATTGGTAATTTTTTGCAAAGCCTCATGTAGGTCAGTTGTTTTTGAATTGATGCAATGGTGTGCTCCTATTTTTCCTGCTAGTTCAAGTTTCTTTTCATCAATATCAACAGCAATCACCTTTGCCCCCCGTAAAGCTGCCCGGATGATAGCCCCAGAACCAATCATTCCACAACCGAATACCAACACCGTATCGATGTCCGTCACACGTCCCCTGTCAACTGCATGGAAACCGACTGTCAATGGTTCGACCATTACCAATTCCTTTGACGTTAGCTGATCATCAATAATGAGCTTTTGCCAGGGAACTTTGATGTACTCCTGCATTGCACCTTCACGTTGGACTCCGAGCGTCTCATTGTATTTGCAGGCATTAAACCGACCTTTTTTGCATGCAGAACATTGTCCGCAATTGGTATAAGGGACAACTATGACCAACTGCCCAATGTTTAAATTCGATGGGATATCGTTGCTTAAACCTGCAATGGTGGCCGATATTTCATGTCCAGGAACACATGGGTATTTGGTCAAGGTATTTTTACCGAGGTATGTATTAAGGTCAGAGCCACAAAAACCGATGTAATTTATTTTGAGCAGTACTTCCCCAATTCCCAATTTTGGGATAGGGCAATCTACAATTTGGACCTTTCCAGGAGAAACTATTTGTATGGACTTCATCAATCTATATTTTTATCAAAATCTAAACAATACATTAGGTACAATCCAGGCAAGGCACTGGTCACCGGATGCCAATGGTCAGTTACAGTCTGTAGATCCGTATCGCATTGTCCCCCATTATCTTACCTTGTTCTTCTTTAGAACAAGATAAAATATTCTTCTTGACCAGATCGGCCCAATTTTTATAGTTGGTTGCGACAAGGCAAACTGGCCAGTCGGAACCAAAGAGCAGCCGGTCAGGACCAAAAGCTTCGAGGATAACTTCAAAATAGGGTTGCAGTTGCTCTGCTGTCCACTTATTAAAATCAGCTTCGGTGACCATTCCTGAAATCTTACAATTTACATTCTCGCGTCTGGCCAATTCTTTGATATGTTCCCGCCATGGTGAGATCTGATTTTGCCCTATCAAAGGTTTGGCAATGTGGTCAAGAACAAAGACCTGATTGGGATGATTATCAACAAACCTTATCGTATTTGGCAACTGTCGTTCCACAATCAATATATCGTAAACAAATGAGTATTTATTAAGCAATGAGATCCCGCGATTAAAGTCGGGCCTTATTATAAAGTCGGGATCGGGTTCCCCTTGTATAACATGGCGGACTCCTTTAAGCTTTTTGTCAGACGAGAATCTCTCAAGATAGGATTCGATATTCAAATCAATCAGGGGAATCCAACCCACAACGCCTTTCATAAACTGATTTTGATTTGCCATCCCGATCAGCCATTCTGTCTCCACAAGCGATTGACGTGCCTGAACAGAAACAACTCCTTCAATTCCAGCTTCATGGATAGTTCCTGATAAATCTTCAGGGAGAAAATCCTTGCGGATGACTTTCATTGAATCATCAATCCAGTCATATTCAACCGGATCGTAATGCCAGTAATGGTGATGGGAATCAATAACCATTTTAAACGTATTTGAAATGTTCTCCAATTATTTTTTCGGATTTGAGCTCTTTCCAGAATCCGTAAGGCAAATCAGTGGCAAGTACATCGACATTTCGCCGGATACGTGAAGGTTTACTTGGATTTAGTGCTACAGCATTTATCTGAGGCATCGCAAATGCAAATTTGAGGCAGGCATCGCCTGGTATAACACCAAATTTATCACATATCCTGAAAAATGTATTGCGCCAAGCCAAAAGCTTCTGGTCTTCAATGGAATCCGGATTGATTTTTCTGTAATCAAAGAACTCGCCACCAGTAAGGAACCCTGCGTTAAATATGGCAGAATTGATGATTCCGACTCCATCATTGTGAATCCGTTCTATAAAATCAACGATCTCTTTTGGATGGTGGTAGATTGTCAGTTTATTGGCAAACATCACCCAGTCGAATTTGACGTGATTGTATAATTCTTTGATTGTCAGCCAGTCTTTTGCACCGATCCCTACAGCCCTTACTTCCCCCTTCTCTTTTAACTCAAAGAGTGCCTTATAAGCATCCAAAATGTCGTTTAACCTTTTTCCACGGTCTTCCTGACTGGTCGCCGCGAACAGGTACTCGTCAGGATCATGAACCGAGACGACCTGAGGTTTGTAATAATCGCCTAACAATTCGCAACCCTGTTTCCAACATTCAAGTATTCCTGTATAACTAATTTTTTGTACTGCATCGTTTTTTAGGTTGACCCATGCTCCTGGCTCAAATGTTGGTTCTTCTGTGGTAAGGGGAATACGGAACCAACCCAATTTGTTGCTGATTGTTATATTGGATTTATCGATTCCCAACTTTTTCAATCCTTCCCCAATTACTTCAAGGGCAAGCCCAGCACCATATTTCCCGGCACAATCTATCATTGGTGTACCTTTTGAAACCTCGAACCATTGCTGCATGATCTGAAGTTTTACCTCTTCATTCAATTCATGATAAAGGTTTCCCATAAAGCTTGTCCCATAGATAATTGCTGGAATAGACAATCCTGTATTACCGAATTTCTTTAAGTTGTTCATTTTAACAATATTCAAAATTTCGTATTTAGTGTGAAATAATGATTTTTTCATCAGTACCATTATACAAAGGGCCTGATGGTTTGGAACCAACAAAGGCATAATAACTTACATAAATGTAACTAATGAGTGGGACAAACATGGCTATAGCCATGCTATGGGTTTGATCTGAGATATAGCCCATAAGTGGTGTCCAGATTGCACCTCCAATAATCGCCATAATGATTCCGGAAGCTCCGATCTTTGTATTGGGACCCAAACCTTTTACACCTAAGGCAAAGATCGTAGGGAACATAAGTGACATAAAGAAACTTGAAACAATCAAAGACCAGGCGCCGATCACCCCGGGAGTAAAAACAGCCATTGACATCAGGAGGATGTTAATACAACTATAGAATCCCATTAATATTTTTGGTTCAATCTTTTTCATCATTGCGGTTGAGGCGAATCGACCTACTCCAAATGCAAGTAGAGAGATAGTCAGGTAGATTCCTGCTTCTTTTTCCGATTTGTGCATATAATCCTTCGTATATTGAATGAGGAAACTCCATGTACCTACCTGTGCACCAATATAAAAGAATTGAGCTATAACCCCTTTTAAAAAATGAGGGTATTTGATCAATTCAGCGAATTTCCCTGAATTATTTGTTGAACCTTTTTGTTTCTTGTCACCTTCCGGGAATTTTGCTTTCCAAATTAGTAATGCACAGATAAGAATAACAGAACCAATAAAAAGATAGGGTGGGCCCACACGCATAATCTCGTCATGAAGGTATTGTTTATAGGTACCCAATGATTTCATTTTCTCTATATCAACGGTTGAGAGTTCCGTACCGGAAAAAATAAAAACGGTTCCGATAAGCACTCCTGTCATGGAACCTAGTGGGTTGAAGGATTGTGAAAGGTTTAATCGCTGTTCTGAGGTAGAAGGGTCACCTAAAATGGCAATAAAGGAATTTGACCCTGTTTCCATGAATGCTAGGCCAGCTGCGATTACAAAAAGTGCGCCAAGAAAAAACCCATATTTTCCGGCCAATGCTGCAGGCCAGAATAGGAAACATCCTGTTGCAAAGAGCAATAAACCCATCACCAAGCCTACTTTGTATCCAAATTTGTCCATAATTAAAGCGGCTGGAATTGCTAGCAGAAAATATCCTAGGTAGAAAGCTGATTGTACCAGTCCAGCTTCAAGCCGATTGAGTTCGAAAGATTTCATGAACTGTGGAATCAGTATATCGTTCAGATTATTTGGTAAAGCCCATAAAAAAAACAAAGCAGTGACCAGTATGAAGGTCAATGTGAAACCAGGTGTGACTAATTTAGCCGATTTGGAAACATTCATTTAGAAAACAATTTTAGTTAAAAAAATATGATTAAAAATATTTTGGAAACAAAAGTCACGAATCCTTTTGTTTTCTGCAAGATGGTGATATTGCATTTCTCCTGCAAAGGTTTGTGCAAAGCATTGCGGATGGAAAAAATGTTTTATAACATGGAAAAAATGCTTAATTTCGGCTTTAATTAAGTCGGCATTTACATCTTATGGTCAAACGACGTATTTCTCTAAAAGACATTGCCAGGGAACTTGGGGTTTCCATCTCTACGGTATCAAGAGGACTCAGGGATCATCCCGATATTAGCGGTGAATTGATCGTAAGGATTAAGGAATTGGCCAGACTTCGGCGATACACTCCGAATCCGATGGCAATGGGATTGCTGAAGCAAAGGACAAGAATGATAGGTGTAATTATACCCGATTTATTGACCCATTTTTTCTCGAGTGTAATTTCTGGTATCGAAGAAGTGGCCAAAGAACATGGTTATTTTGTAATTATTTCATCATCAAATGAATCCTACCAAAAGGAATGTGAGAATATTGAGAATCTGATGAAGGCTAGGGTAGAGGGTTTTATTGTATGTGTATCTCAGGAGACAAGGGATTATTCTCATTTTGAGCAAATTATAGATGCTGAAATGCCACTTGTTTTCTTTGATCGGGTTTGTTTAAAAGATAAAGTACCGACTGTTACTGTTGACAATTTTACAGCATCTCGTTTGATAACTCATCATTTCCATGAAAATGGCGCACGTCGGATTGCTTACATTTCAGGACCTGAACAACTTAGCATCTCTGAAGAAAGAAAAGCTGGTTATTTAAGCGGTCTGCGAGAATGCGGGCTGAAGTTCAGACCAGAATATTTTGAGGAATGTGATTTGAGTCCGTCTTCTGCCACAATGGCAACACAACGTCTTTTGGGGTTAGGGTCTCCACCTGACGCAATTTTTGGGATAAATGATACGGTTGTATTTGCTGTTATGAAAGAGATCCGTAAATCTGGAATTGCAATCCCAGATGATATTTTGCTTGTTGGTTTTACTGATGAATTTCATGCAACAGTTGTTGAACCCACCCTAACTTCTGTCATACACCCCACGCATGAAATGGGCCAGGTTGCCGCGGGGCTTTTTTTTGAACTAGTAGAAAATGTTGGAATACGACCGCGATCAGTTCAATTGGAAACGTCACTTGTTGTCAGGAATTCATCTGTAAAAAAATCTAAGACATAAAAAAAGCCGCTTTTGAATGCGGCTTTTAAACTTTTTTGATCAAACTTATTTAGTTAATATTGATTTCAAGGGTTGTTTCTGCAGTATTGTTCGCACCATCTGTGCATGTTACCTTAAAATTATATTTGCCAGTTGCAACAGGGCTTGAATTTATTAAAGTAGGAATTGTGATGTCGTTAAGAGTAATTGATTGTTGTTTGGCTCCTGTATTGAAGTTCGTTGCAGTTTTTGTATAGCTCCATGCTACTGGGGTAGGCACATTTTTCAAAATAAAACCACCTGTAATCACTTTGCTAATCGTAATATCATAGTTCTTTAGCAATTCGTTGTCACTGAACGATGCCTGAAAAGCGATTGTATTCCCAACGAGAAAAGATTGGCCTGCTGTTGGTGATGTTATCGTAATACCCGGTTTAGTTGTATCTGGAATAACCATCGGAGTGGCGTCTTTCTTTTTGCATCCAAAACACAAAAAAATCATTAAAAGCGTAAAAATCAATAGGTTATTTAAATTTTTCATCCTTTTATCTGGTTAAATATTAATTCTGCCATTAAATCGTACTTATTCTTTAAAATCAAATCATCCTTGTATTCACAACATAAACTTGGAATATTTGTTATTTTCATGTAAAGGTAAAAATACAAATCCAAAAATCAACTATTTTTATATTTAAAACAATTGACTTGAGATAATAAAGGCTGTTTTTTATCTTTTTCCGAAAGTTTTATTTGTTCTGGTCCAAGTAACCAATCAATATTTATTGAAGGATCATCCCAAGCAAGACCCCCATCAGCATTCGGAAAATAATAATTATCACATTTATAGGAGATTACTGCATTTTCGCTTAAAACAATGAATCCATGAGCAAATCCTTTTGGGATATATAATTGGCGATGGTTGTTTTCAGATAGTCGAACGGGTACATGTTCTCCATACGTCGGAGATCCAATTCTAATGTCAACAGCAACGTCTAAAACCTCCCCCTGGAGACACTGAACCAACTTGGCTTGTGTAAAAGGTGGCATCTGAAAATGTAACCCTCTTAAAACTCCGAAACTTGATTTTGACTGGTTATCCTGAATAAATTGAACTTTATTGGCATATTTCGCGAAAATGTCCTGTCTGAAAGATTCGAAAAAATATCCGCGATGATCAATATAAATCTCTGGTTCAAAAATTAATACTTCTGCAATTTTGGTGAATACTACTTTCACTTCTACTTACTCAATTTGTTAAATTTATATCAACGGGTAAATTACTTAAGTTTTCAATAAGATTAAACAAAAATATTCTTTTCAATATTTCCAATTACCCCTGTTTAAGCCAGACTATTCTTCAGCTAACCTTTGTAGGTATTGTCCATATTGGTTTTTTATCATTGGTTGTGCCAGTGCTGAAAGCTGTTCTTTAGAAATCCATCGGTTACGAAAAGCGATCTCTTCCGGACAAGCAACCTTTAATCCCTGACGAGTTTCAATGGTCTCAATGAAGTTAGATGCTTGTATTAAAGAAGTATGCGTTCCAGTATCAAGCCATGCAAAACCTCTTCCCAATGTTAATAATTTCAACTGACCCCGAATCATATATTCTTGATTTACTGCCGTAATTTCTAGTTCACCACGAGGTGATGGTTTTATATCTTTAGCAATTTGAATGACTGAATTTGGGTAGAAATAAAGCCCTACTACCGCATAATTCGACTTGGGAATTTTAGGTTTCTCTTCAAGCGAAAGCACCTTACCGTCTTTATCCATTTCCGCAACCCCATATCGCTCAGGATCTGAAACAACATATCCAAAGATGATAGCTTTTTTTTCCTTTTTGACAATCTCTACCGATTCGCTTAACATTCCAGAGAAACCGTACCCATAGAAAATATTGTCCCCTAATACTAGGCATACATCATCGTACCCTATAAAACTCTCACCAAGAATAAAGGCTTGGGCAAGACCATCGGGCGAAGGTTGTATTTTGTATGTGATACTGATTCCCCAATCCTGTCCGTTTCCCAATAATCTTTCGTATATTCCTATGTCATCTGGTGTTGAGATAAGCAGAATATCCTTTATACCTGCCAGCATTAGTGTTGACAAAGGGTAATACACCATCGGTTTGTCATAAACTGGCAACAATTGTTTGGAAACTCCCTTTGTGATTGGGTATAAACGTGTGCCTGAACCTCCGGCAAGTATAATACCTTTCAAAATGTTGAAATTTAGCTTTGTTAATTGTGGGTAAGTTTTCTGTATTTGACTATGGTTGTTATATAAATAAATAAACCTAACAACGTACCGATAGTGTTCCCAAGAATATCAAAATATTCAAATGACCTTCCAAAGTGCATTCGCAATTGGCACCATTCCATAAATATTCCCCATGTAATAGATAATAAAACAGTTAAGTAATACCACGAATGGTTTTTTTCCGCATATATCATCCAACATACTAACCAGGTAAGTCCAGTGTACATCAAAGTATGGATGATTTTGTCAGCACCTGTGAATAATGGAATTTGAGGAAGGTCGTACGAGGGTAATAACGAAAGCAATGCAATGATACAGAGATAAATCACGCTTAGTAGTACCCTAAGCCATTGTGGAATTGAGAAAAGAATGGAAATCATATAAATAAAATCACAAAGTAAAGGATGTCTAAATTAGGCAATCATTTTTAATCAGCCAAAAACAATTTCAGTGAAATTCTCTATATTTTTTTCCCTGTTAAATTTTTTTTCCAATAATGTGTTCATATTTTTGATTTTTTCGCGAAGGTTATTATCAGTACATTCTGAGATTTCTCTGAACGAATTTGCAATTTCCAAAATGTCTTCTGGTTTCGCGACCCACCCCAAATTATATGTATTTATTAAATTTGCAACCTCCCCGCTTATTATTCCAAATATTGGTTTTTCGGCGTTAAGGTAAGATTGGAATTTGGCTGGGATTGTCAAATTAAATATTGGCTTATTAATGAGGGCAATGATTAGAACATCGGCTTTGTCCAGAAAATAGGGGATTTCACTTGATTTTATTCTGCCCCAAAATTTAACATTGACTATTTTATGTTTCGACACTTTTTCTTTAAGGTTATCAAGATCAGAACCATCACCGATAAAATTAAGCCAAACGTCCTTGTTTTTACTTCTTTTAATATAATCGTCAAAACCAGATATTACATTTTCTAAATTTTGAACTTTCCCAATATTTCCAGCAAATACAAAATTGAACTTTCCTGGAAAGCTAATTATTTCAGAATTCATTAAAAGTTCGGTCTTTTTTTTAGTTAGTGACCATTGAGGTATAAATTTGATATTTTGATCTTTACAATATTTCGAAATTATCGAGACGTAACCTGGACATGAAACTGTAACACTATCACAATTCGAATAAATCCATTTCACGAAATATTCCAGAAACGAACGGGAAAACCAATCTTTTGCTAATCCATAAGCATATACGGTATCAGGCCAAACATCCTGTGTCCAGATAATTGTTTGCTTTTTATACAATTTCTTAATTAATATACCAATTGCTGGAAATGTTAATGGCCCCGTATGGTAAATATAGATCGCATCAAATTTTCGTCCATTCCTTACGGCCCAAATAAAGCCTAGGAACATATTCCACAAATAGTTCAATATCTTTAATAGTTTGAACGTTCTGTACCCAGGGATAAACTGCACCCGAAATACAGGTATCCCATTAATTAATTCATGATGAAAAAGATGGTTCTTATAGCCAGGATATACCTGACCATTGGGATAAGATGGGTTCCTAGTCAATACAGAAACCAGGAAGCCCTGTTTTTTCCATGAAAAAGCTAAATCATTAATTAAAAAATCTTCAGGGTTGAAAACCTCTGTGATTATTAATATTTTTTTTCCATTAGGTATTATCATTTCGACCAAACTACTCTATTTACATAATCAGTATAACTCATTATAATACGTACAACTTTGTCTGATACATTGGGCATCGAATAATCAGCAACAGGTCGAAAAATACGCTGATTTTTTGTATTCTCATTTTCTAACAAGATTAATCCCTGTAGGATACGTTCTTCATTTAATCCAACCATCATTACAGATGCTTCTTCCATTGCTTCTGGTCGTTCGTGGGCGTCACGAATATTTAAAGCAGGGTAATTCATTATTGATGATTCTTCAGAAATTGTTCCGCTATCTGATAAAACAGCCTTTGCATTTTTTTGTAAATGATTGTAATCATGGAATCCCAAAGGTTTCATTAATTGAACTAGAGGGTGAAATTGAACTTTCTTCTCCAAAATTTTATTCCGTGTTCGAGGATGAGTAGATACAATTATTGGTAATTGATATTGAGCAGCTATAATGTTCAACGTTGAAACTAACTTGTTGAAGTTGTTTGAATTAATATTTTCTTCCCTATGTGCCGATACGACAAAGTATTTTCCTTTTTCAATGGATAGATCTCTTAATACCATTGAGGCTTCAATTTGTGGCATATTTGCGCAAAGAACTTCATAAATAGGACTTCCAGTTTTGATGATTCTGTCTGCCGGTAATCCTTCCCTTAAAAGATACTCTCTTGCTATATCACTGTAGGTTAAATTAATATCTGCAATATGGTCAACAATTCTTCGATTGGTTTCTTCCGGAACACGTTGGTCAAAGCATCGGTTACCTGCCTCCATGTGGAAAATCGGAATATGTCTTTTCTTTGCAGGTATAGCACAAAGACAACTATTTGTGTCTCCCAGAACTAAAAAAGCATCAGGTTGTTCTTTTTCTAGAACAGGGTCAATATTAATTATGATCTGTCCAATAGTGGCAGTTGCAGTAGATCCTGCGGCATTCAAAAAATAATTTGGTTTTCTTAAGCCAAGGTCATTAAAGAATACTTCATTAAGCTCATAATCATAGTTTTGACCTGTGTGAACAAGAATATGATCAATACATTTGGCTTCATCCAGTTTCTTGATAACTTCGGAGAGTCTAATAATTTCTGGTCTTGTGCCTACAACTGTTAATACTTTGAGTTTTTTCATTATTGATATTTATATAAATTGGTTTCAGATGATTTAGATCTGCACCTGTTTTCATTTGTCTATTAAAATTGATTCGTATAAATTTATGTAATCAATATGCCGATAATTTTTATTGTATAATTTCTTTGCTAATTCCCTGCAAGCCTGGCTAAAACTTTCTTTTCCTTTTCTTTTAATTATATTGATAGCCTCAATGAGCCCTTGAATATCTCCCTTTTCCACAATAAAACCAGTTTCTGGCAGTATTAATTTTGGACTGGCAGAGGCATTTAAAACAATTACAGGAACTCCGCAAGCAAAAGCTTCTACCGTTGTTAATCCAAATGATTCTTCGAGCGAAGGATTGAAAAACACATCTGCTTCTGAATAAAAAGTGACCAATTGCTGAGTATTTTCTGTCCTTCCCAGGCCTATTATGTTTGATGGAAGAAATAATTTTTGGAAAGGGTTGAGACCAATAAGAATAATGCAGTAAGTTGAATCGAGTTCTTTACTTAGTTTTATGAAATCGTTCAATCCTTTTCGAGGACTCCAATCACTTGCCACCCCTAATATGATAAACCTATCCTGAATATTATATTTTTCCCTTATCGTCTTTTGTTTGACTGGATGAAACAGGTCTATGTCTATTCCATTGTTTATTACATGGGTAGGATATTTGGCTAAATAAGATTCTTTGATAATTTTTTCGAGCCATTCGGATACTGGGACTAGGGTTAGTTTATTCAATGAATTAAATATCTTTTTTTTCAAAACATAATTCTTCGAGCAATTATCGATCCCATAACTTGCAGGATATTCATGCTTTTGAGGACAACTAAAACAAGTTGTTTTCCACTTTTGACAGTGGATAACATCAAAATACACACAATGACCAGTTATAGGCCAGCAATCATGTAATGTCCAGACTACTGGGATATTCCTGCGTACTATATAGTTGAATAGGATATCGATATTTATATAATAGCCATGAAGATTGTGAAGATGAATGATATCTGGCTTTATTTCTTCGATTTGTTTGAGTAATTTATATGTGGCATTGCGGGATCCAAAACCATGCCTATCAAAAATCCGGGTAAACAATCCATGAAATATCACGTCCCAATTTGATCCTATTCTTATCGTTTTTGTGTTTTCTGGTTTACCTTTTCTTCCGTATGCAATATAGCTATTCCAACCGTTTTGAAAAGCTGTTTCGCCTAATTCTTCAATAATCCGACCTGTTGATCCAAAATTAACGACTATATTAATTTGTAGCAAGGTCTTCATAGAACTATTTCTTATGAATTATAATTATTAAATCAGGGAATCCTATTTTATCTAGGTTTCCTAGACTAATAGATATTATGAGTTTAATATAAAGCATAAAATTGAAATGTGGATTTATTGAATTTGAATTTTAGTATTTACCAATAAAGTGTTTTTGAATAAGTGCATTCTTCTCAATTGTAGTAGGATAATTGATCAAAACAGCTCTGTATTTTCCTTTAAATACAAATAAGCTTCCGGCAGCTATTCCAATAATACCAAACTGTTCAATTATATTTCCAATGTCATTTAAAGTTCCGGCACCTCCCAATACTGTAATTGGAATACTTGTAACTTCCCTTATTTTATTAATAAGATCTAAATCATATCCTTTCATGACACCATCCTGATCAATCGAATTTATTACTATCTCACCTGCACCCAATTTCTCCATTTCTACTGCAAATTTAATAGGATCGATTCCTGTTGGTTTTGTGGCGTTGTGGATAAATGCTTCGTATTTAGATCCCAATATTTTTTTCTTAATATCAATTACAACCACAACACTTTGATTTCCAAAGCATTTAGCCATTTCAGAAATGATTGGGGGATTTTCAATTGCTATGGAACTAACTGCTATTTTTTCTACGCCCAGACTGAAAATTCTTTGTGCCTGAGAAATAGTTTTTATACCTCCTCCATAGCAAAATGGCATTCGACATTCTACCGCAAGATTTTCAATCATTTTATAATCGGGTTCTTTTCCAATTCTTGAAGCGTCAATATCAATTACAATAAGTTCATCCACTTCTTTTTCATTAAAGATCTTTACGGCATTGATCGGATCTCCTACGTATTTTGGATCTTTAAATTTAGTTGTTTTTACAAGACCTTTATTGTGGACCAATAGACAGGGTATAATACGAGGATAAAGCATTTTTATAGTTTGGCAAAATTATGTAATAGTTGTATGCCATTTGTATGGCTTTTTTCCGGGTGAAACTGAATGCCATAAATATTATCTTTTTTTACCGCACTGGCATAGGAAATCCCATATTCAGTGGTTGCAATAATGTTTTCTTTATCATGGCATTCAAAGTAATAGGAATGAAGAAAGTAAAATCTCGATTGACTATTAAATCCTGAAAGCAATTGGCTGTGGTTGTTGGGAAGTATGTTGTTCCATCCCATGTGAGGTAAGCGAGTTTTATAAGGGATTTTGGTTGTGTCAAACAGCTTTACTACACCATCGATCCATCCAAGTCCTTCCAGATTTCCCTCGTCACTTGATTTTGCCAACATTTGCATACCTACGCAGATACCCATAATTGGTATTTTATTTGTTAAAACTTGTTTTTCAAGTTCTTCGCGCATGCCCGACGCATTCAATTGTGACATTGCAAAGTCAAACGCACCAACTCCTGGTAAAATAATCTTTGATGCATCTTTTATGTCTTCTGCACAATTGGCAATCTTTGTTTTTATGTTTAATCGTTCATAAACGTTTACAAAAGCGCGGATGTTACCTAAGCCGTAATTTATTATCGTGATCATTTTTTACGTTTCTTAACTTTTTCAACACCTAAAAGATGCAATACTTTTGCGCCAAAGCGGAATATATTTTGTTGGTTTTTATAATCCCAGTAATATTTCTTGGGCATTGTAAAATAGAGGCGCAATTCGTCCGGACTAATCCCGAGTTTCGTTGCAATATAATTAAACTCATCATCAATAGTAGCTGGATCATAAGCTGGATGCATTAACTTTTGCAGTGCGTTTTCTCGGGTCATTTGTCCAGTTAGGATGAGGCTTGAGTATTGTACTTTTCGTGTGTCATATCCAAATCGCTCTGGCAACCAATATCCTTCATAAAACTTGGTAAACCGTGATTCAAAGTGTTTTTGTGGATACGGTTTCCAGTTGTACTCTTTTTCCAAAAGTCTTAATGCTTCTTCTTTTATGAATGGCATATAGTTAAGTGGCTTCACAACGTGGACACCTTTAATATATTTCAGGTATATTTTATGCCTGAATATGGAGCTAAATGGGTAAGTCTCCATTTTGGCCGCTCCATATTGGTGGATAATGTCCCTATTGTGAACCATATCTGTTCCATAATAGAACCATTCCATCGGATACTGGACACATTCTGTTGAGAAATTTCCTCCATTAAGAATATACTTGATTTTATATTTTTCAGCAAATTGGTATAAAGTGGCTACAAAGGCATGATCTTGAGGTATATCCAAATGTGGCACACCAGATTTAAAGAAAGCGAGTTGAAAGTCTTTCATTTCCTCCCAATTAATCACCTCTGTGTACAAGTCAAGTCCAAGCTTATCGATCATTACATTAATGTTATGTACAGCAAGTTCTGAATTCCATCCACCATCAACATGAAAAACCAATGGGCGCAAACCGAATTCCTTAACAGCCAAATGCAGCATATATGAACTATCTACTCCACCACTAATTCCAAGTAGGCAGTCAAAATCCTTTCCTTGACCTGATTTTTTAATTTTCCTTACAATTTCTTCTAAATGTATTTTTCCATTTAAATCTGTATTCCAATTTGGTTTTACATTATTTTGAAAATCATGGCAATGGTCACAAATCCCATTTTCATCAAATGTAATGTTTGGATCGGTTGTGTCCATAACACATTTAGTACATATTTGATATTGCATATTAAAGTTTATTATCAATGACAATTTGTAATTTCATGAATTTTGATTAGGTAGTTAAAGGTTTCTCTTGCACATCTGGACCAGCTGTATTGATAGGATAATTCTTTTGCTTTTTTAGCAATATTTAATCTAATAGACTCATTATCAATAATCGATTCAATCGCATCAGCTATTGAATCAGGTTTTTCAGGATTGAAATAAATTCCACCATCCTTTAATATTTCAGGCATTGGTCCTCTGTCAGAACAAGCTATTGGCAAACCTGCAGCCATACCTTCCAATAGAGTATTGGGCATGTTCTCGCAACTTGAAGCAAAAATAAAAATATCGGATTTTTTCAACAAAACTGGTATATCACCATGTTTGATATATTCCATTTGAGTCGCAATTTTCTTATTAGAATCCTTAGACTGAATTTCTTTCTCAAATAGCTTTTGTGCCAATCCAATTCCACCACCAACAAATAATATAGTTAGATTATAACCCTTCAGTTTTAGGCAATTTATTGCTCTTAAAACGTTCCACTGATGCTTATATAAATCTACATTTGATATATAAATGCAACGAACTGGTTCGTTATCGGCTTTATCCCATTTACCAGAATTGGTTTCTATTCTAAATACCTTACTTATGCCATGTGGAATAATTGCGAAATTAACAAGTGACCCACAATAGCCTTGGATAACTTTTGCTGCATATTTGGTAAGAAATATGGCCCCCTCTGATTTTGTAAGGGAATAATTCTGGACATATCTAAGTAAAAATAATCTTAATCGCACAAAACCGAAACCAAACCGGTTAATCTCCCCTTTTTCGTATGAAAGCATGTCTCTGCTCATAGTAACTGAAGGATGGAAGCGGCTGATCGTCCCTGCATCAGTGTTCAAAAGGATATCAATATGAAGTTTTTTGGCTTCCGTTGCAAGGTGTTTGAATTGCCAAAAAAGTTGATGAAAAAGCGATTTTTCTAAATCTGTTACGGAGTGTTTGATCAGCCAAATATGATCGGGTAATTTATCCAATAATACTTTATAGGACCAAATATGAACTTCATTTATTTCGGGAGGAAGGATTTCTATTTCGGTTAAAATACCGATAATATGAGCCATTGCCCCTCCTGATCTGTTTCTTGAAGCGTCAATTCCAATTTTCATGTAGGTTTTATTGTTTGAATACTCTATTTGTTAATTTAAACAAGGTTCTGAAAATAGTTTAAAATCAGATCAGAATAAATTCTAATGTCGAAATTACAAATTGAACTTTCTTTTGCTTTGGTTTTCATATGTTTGATCTCATCCTTTGTTAAGGTAAGTAATTCAGTGAAACATCTATTTAGAGATGTTATAGAATTATCGGGTAATAAATAACCGTTTTCTCTATTAACTATGAATTTTGGTATATCCGAAGTAGAATTAGAAATAACAGGTATACCACATGTAAGACTTTCTACTAATTTTGTTGGAAATCCAGCGTTTGCATAGCGTTTGTTATCCCTAAGAATAATCGAAAAATCACTTTGTCTATATAATTCTGGAACATTTTCGTGGTTAACACACCCATGACAGTTTATATAGGAAGGGATTTCCGTATTACCACTATAAAAGTTTTTTTTGACAAAATTGATGTCAATCCCTACTAGACTAAAAATAATTTTTTCTGAGCCCTTATTTATAGAGTCAATCGTTGTGAAAATGTTACTCAACAAGTCTTTTTTTCCCGGAATACCAACATATATTAATTTTACCTTTCCAGAGGCTACAATAGTATGATCCAATGAGTTAGTAGCCCACATAGTATCGTGTACATTTATTAAAGGAGGTACTATTATAGTGTTACACCCTTTTAGCCTCAATGTATTTTGTAAAAATGAACTAATTACGATTACATTTTTTATTAATGGGTATATTATTCTTATTCGTAAATTGTTATCAAAATTCGGGATTCCAAACTTCCCTCCTGGCAAATGACTTCCCTCATACCACTCGGTACAATCACATGCAAATTTTATTTTATTTTTCTTACAGTATCTATATAATCTGTAAATAAAATAGCTATTAGAATTATAAATAACAATAGCTGTAATGTTATTAACTTTGCAATAGTTCTTTATCCAACGAATTGTTTTAGTTCCACGGCGCAAAAAATTGTATATTTTTTGAAAAAGCGAACTTGAATACAAATCTAGCTCAGATTGGGAATAATAATCAAAACCATCAAATTTGTAAATTCCGTCGTCTTTTAAATCTTCTTTTCTGGATGAATTTTCCCATCCACAGAATACAGTGTTTATGTTATTATATCTTAATGCTCTTGCAATACCAAGCACACGTTGGGCAGCTGCGTCTTTATTGGGAAAACGAAAAGCACCTGTTATTATGATATTTGAATCACTCATACAATTTTAGTTAAAGGCTAACTCGAGCTTTTTTTTAATACTAGAATATGAATGATTAAGTTTGAATAGAGTTAAAGCATTCATTCTGATTCTTGAAATATTATTATTGACAAATACTTCCTTTAATAAGGTTTTGATAAGTAGATTTGGTTCTTCAACAGATATAGCTACACCTGCATCATTTCGCTTAATGTAGTTAATGGATTCAATTTCCTCAGGCCCAAATGCTAGGATTATTTTCCCTTCTTTTAAGTAAAGTGGAATTTTAGTTGATATTGAAAGTTTTGTATATTTTCTTGTATAATTATCAAATGATTCACAATGAATTAGCACATCAGCCTCACTTAATATCTCGTTTATTTTAACCGAAGGGACATGGCCCCTAAAGGCAATAAAATTAAATTTAAAGAAATAATTTTCAAAAATGTCTTTATCATTTTCCGGGCAATAAATATCAATACTTAATCGATGTTCCTGTCCAATAACGTGAAATGCTTCACAAAGCATAAGAAGTGATTTCCATCGATTTAGATGAAGTCCACCCGTGTATAGGAACTTTTTCGTTGTATGCTTGTCATTTAAGATCAATTCTTTAATTTGTTCATCTGGAATACTGTTCATCACGAAAAAGAAGGGAATTTTAAACTCTTTTTTGTATTGCAATGTCATACTCTCCGAGATCGCCAAACCATTGACTACATTTTTAAATAAGATATAAAGCTGGTTTTTAAGTCTTAGCTTATGAAAAATAAATCTTTTATCTGAAAAAATAACAGATTTCCAATCATCCATAAAATGCGGAACGACCTTACAATTTAGAATTTTTTGTGCTTGTAAAACCAGTGAAATAACCTTTAGGCTTCCCAAACATGAATATATTATCTGAGCTTCCGATTCAATTATGTATTGCTTGATTTTTGTCGAAAATCTGGCTTTTCGCAAGTCATCCCAATTCCTTAATTCTTTTTTTGCGAATTCGATTATTCTATTTTGGGTGACTCGCCTTGCTTTAGATTCTAAAGGTATACTTTTGGATGTTTTTGATTCAACAGTATCCTTATAATATGAAAAAACATTGTCAAGGTATTCTAGGTCAGGGTACAGTTTTGAGATGTGTATAAATCTAAGATCTGTTTTTGGTATAATATTAAAAATATTTTTAAGTGTTATGCCTGTAGCTGTACGATCTTGAAAAGGTTCTCCATTTATGATCAAAATTTTCTTCATTTTTTAATTCTAAATTTGAAATTTATCTGCCAAAATATTAATGCCACAAAAAATGTTACAAATGTTGGCCCCGTTTGAAAGATTTGATTATTTGCACTAAAGTAAAACAGCAGAATACATAATAGAGAAAAAATTGTAATTGCCCATGGATCGGAAAATTTTATCATAGAAATCCATGATTTTGCCAATAATCGTCCAATTAGGAAGATTATAATGTATGTTCCTAAAAATGTTACATCTGAAGCAAACCAAGGATAAATTGAAGACCACACTATATCTGCATCCCAAAAGGTTTTATTACTTACTCGTCTGGGGTACGTATTTTTCTGAAAATCTTTTTCCAATACTAAATCTCCAATTAACCATGATAGAAATCTTGAAAAGCCTAATCCATAAGTGGGTACAAAATCTTCTTTTAATGCCAGAGAACAACCATAGTAACCTTGTGAAATATAACTTGTTAATGCAATTATGGCACCTTGTATGTTTGGATCTAAACCGCTTTCCATAAATTTATCGGAAACTTTAGCGTTATCTGCACGGCTGTTGACTGCAATTTTTTCTAAATAATTCTCGCTACCAAGTCTTTGTTCTATATTGTTTGCAAAATAAATAGATAGAATTACAAATATTGTAAGGAGAACAGTTACAAATTTCAATGATTTTAAATTTATCAAATCCTTTAAATTGTGTAAATTTGCCAAGTACGGTAATAGTACTAAGCCTATTAAAATAAAGAGAATGTCGAAAAGTCCCTTATTTGTACCACTCGCAACGTATGGAAGTACTGTTCCCATAAAAATACCGATTATTCCCGCTATTTTTATCTTTTTTGATAAGGATTTCCAATAATATGTCATCCATGGTATTAGAGGCCAGGTAATAGGTGATATAATGATGTTGATATAATCAGTTATATTGTAAGGGAGATTCGCATCACGAGATAGATCGTAAACAAGTCCAGGGTTTGTAAACCCTAAAAAAACGAACGAATAATTACCTCCGCTTCTAATATATATTAGAGGTATCGAAATAGCGACATTCATCAGAATACTAATCTCAATAAATCTTTTGGGAATTTCGCTCTCCTTTTTTAATTTATAGTTGATTAATCCGCTTTTATATCCTGTAAAAAGGAATAATTGAGCTCCTATTAAATAGAGATACAGGATCATCGGATTTTCGATTCCCCAATCCCATGGTCCAAATATAAATAGCAAAACTGTAAAGGTAAGATATATTTCAAAAAATATTATCGGAGTATATTTCCCTTTCAGATTTTTTTGATCTAAATATTCCATATACCGCTTGCATTTTGACTCATTATTCTTTTAAATTGTAATGGTTCCCATATAATATTTGTGAGGTTCCATAGGATCATTGCTCCAAGTATGCCGTAAATTCCATAAAATTTGCCAAGAATGATCGCGAGTGGTACGTGTAAAATGGCTTGTATTGCAGTTATATAGAATTGAAGTTTAATTTTTCCGACTCCATTAATGAAAAATCTGAACATAGAAGTCCTGGTGATACTTGCAAAATATAAGAACAACATGAACAATAACATAAAATCAGGTTTAATCAATTTTCCAAGCCATAAGTCAAATACAATAGGTGAAACTACTATCATAAAAATGCCTGATATTACCATGATCCACCAACATATTTTTAATCTTTCAATCCACTTGAATATCCAATCAAAGTCTTTCTTGGCGAATGCATCTGTGGATGCCGACCATAATGGATTTAATATTGTAATAAAAAATATATATAGAATACTTAAATATTTATAGGAGATATTGAACTCTGTTACTTCTGCAAGACCACAAATATGAGCTATTATAAAATTATTCGTTTGAAACAGTATAAGTCCGGTAATTTGAATTAGAAAATATCTAATGCCAAGAGTGGCAATTGATTGTATTGAACTTCTATTAAATTTACTAATCCTAGGGGCTATATGCCTATAACGAGTTCTAAAAAGTAGAAAATAGGCTACTATAAATGGAAATAATTGTGTTAAAGACAAACATATACCAAAGGAAAGCAGAGTATTAAAGTTATATTTCCCTAGTATGTAAACTCCCAAAAGAGAAAGTAAGTTGCTAGATGAATTTATTATTGCAGCAAGTGAGGGATCCTGATCGGCGGTTAATAAAATGGGTATAATATTAAAAACAAATCGTAAACAAAATGTGAAAAAAACAACACTTATTAATATATTTAAATCTTTCCTGATATAACTTGGTGCAGCCAGAATTACTGTCCAATCGACAAATATGTTAGTAATGAGATATAATAAGAAGATAATAGTACTTATTATTACTAAAACATAAAAAGTGGTGCTAACATAATTATTAAGATCAGTATAATTCCCTAGGGCCTTCGCTTCAGCATATTTATTTCTTAACCCATTTCCCAAACCAATATCAAAAAATGAAAACCATGCAATGAGTGTTGTTAATGTAATCCATATTCCATATTCATTAACGCCTATGTATTTTAAAACTACAGGAACTAAAAGCATACTGGACGCTAAACTAATAATTTGGCAAAAAATTAATACTATGCTATTTTTTTTATATTTTATACTCCGTTCATCATCACTTTTTATGAACTTAATTTTTTTTAAAAACTTCATTATGTTTTTTTAAAAGTTTTGGCGTTATTTCATCTATGGCAAAAGATAGTTTTTTAATGAAATATTTATTTTTATTTCCGATTAGATCGTTGTTTTTTTATTCTTTTATACTGGGAAAATGTCAATTAAGAAGGATTTTAGAAAAAAATCTTTCACCTAAATTTTATATGACTGAATTTATGCTTCTTTCCACGTATTCTTGATTGAATTTAGATGCTTTTTACCCATAACCACTCCTGAACCGATTATTCCCCCCAAAAGAAGCCAAATAATTGTAATTTTAATACGTTTGGGTTTTGTCTTCTTTGTTGGAACTGAAATTGGTTCAATAATTGTAAATACTGGTGTATCCTGTTTTACCTGTATCTTTGCCTGTTCAAGTTGTTTTCCTAACTCTGAATAGATGTTATAGATCAAATTGTATTGACTATTCAAACGCTCTTCTTCCGTTTTAGCCGTTGCTAATGACACGTTTTTATTTTTATCTCGAAATGATGCAAGTTTTTGCTGGGCATCGTCAAATTTCTGTTTTGTCTCATCGTACCTTTGTTGAATAAATTCAAGGTTGGACTTAGCTTTTTTAATTTTTATTTCGGTGATATATTTTTGAAGAAGTTCCTGGGCATGTTGGCCCAATTGGGCTGCAGGCCGGGCTTCAGGCATTCTGGCTGAAAGAGTTAAATAACCTTGTTTTAAATTAACTTCTAAGGTGATTAATTCTTCAAGTGCAAGTAGTACTTTTTTTTGTTTTTCATTCAATTCAATTATTTTTTGGGGTTTGTTGCTAACTGGTAGATCAATCTCTTTCCCTTTAATAGCGGTTAGGATTAAACCAGGAAGACCAAAAGTATATTTAATGATCAGGTTGGGTTTGTGGACTTCAGCATAGTAATCATAGAATGTCGTTGTAGTTTTAATATCTTCGAATTCTAAGAGGGTATTCATAAGTTCCAATTTAAAAGGAAGACTTGAAACGATCTGTGGATAGACAATAGGCGACAAATCGTTTCCTGTTGCTGAAGTGAGATTAATCCCAGCCATTGCGGCCAATCCACCTAATCCACTTAAGCCTCCAAGTTTGGATGTGGCATCATTACCTGAGGGAACCAATATAGTGGTGGCTACAAATTCTTTTGATGAAAAGATTGCTATGATTATCCCGAATATTCCAAAGATTAGGGTCGTCAAAAATATGGTTTTCCTGCCTTTCCATAAGGTTTTTGTTAGCACTATAATATCAATTTCATCATCTGGCGTTTGAAGTGTAGTGTTTATTATACCTGTTGTCATATAAAGTAATAAATTAATTGGAATAACAAATCATAACTTGGATCATCATATATTTATGGATTTTTGGTTTCTCAACCTACTTGCAATTTGAATGCTTTTCCGAGCATCTTCAATCCCAAATCCACCTCCTGTCATGATATCCTGATAACTAGATGTATGTAGGTCTGTAAATCCTTCAGAAAACTCCATTTCCTGTCCTTCGATTATTATTTTCCTGAAAGTACGTTTTTTGGCTTCAATTGCCTCTTGAGGAAGATCATTTTCATCTACACTTAAAGTCCAGTTGACATTTGCTTTTTCAAAATGGAGTTTTCCACTTGCTTTATCTGGTTGGTTGACATAGATTTCCACACCTTTAAAATCCCCAAATATCCATCCTAACATATCAAAAAAGTGAATTCCGATGTTTGTTGAAATGCCTCCTGATTTATGAATATCACCTTTCCATGAAATGAAATACCATTTGCCCCTACAAGCAATATAAACAAGATCCACATCGTAAACTTTATCTTTTGGCCCTTCTTCAATGTTCTTTTTTAGTTGCTGAATAGTTGGATGAAGCCTTAACTGAAGAATCGTATATATTTTTTTGCCAGTTTCAATTTCAATTTCTTGAAGTGCATCAAGATTCCATGGGTTCAATACCAGTGGTTTCTCGCAAATTGCATTTGCACCATTTCTAAGTGCCATGCGAATATGGGCGTCATGGAGGTAGTTCGGTGAACAGATGCTAACATAGTCAACTTTTAACTCAAAATTTCTGCGTAATTTATCGAGATGTCTGTCGAAACGTTCTGGTTCTGTAAAAAAATCTGCTTGAGGGAAAAAACTGTCAAGAATACCTATTCCATCATATGGATCAAGAGCGCAAACAAGTTCATTTCCCGTTTCTTTAATTGCTTTTAAATGTCTTGGAGCAATATAACCTGCAGCACCGATTAGAGCAAATCTTTTCATGTATTCTTAAATTTATTATAAGGGTTCGGAATTCTATTTTATTGATTCCTTTTGTCCTTAAACAATTTACTATTTACTAATTAATTGTTATATTATGCTAATGGGTTTTTTCTTATTTGACATCAAAAAGAAGAAAATCGATTGAATTGTAGGTGGATCTTCATTTAATCATAAGGAAATCTGAATTTAAGTTATTTATGAATTAACTAATTTTTTGTTTTATTGATTTTCAAAGTTTCAATAAAGTCGCAATTGCGATTGCAACAGTACTCATAGTTGAAGCCATTGAAATCCATTTCAAAACGCTATCAGTCTCTTTCTTTTCGGGTCTTCTTGGGACAATAATCTCGGCACCTGGCGTTAATTTGGGACTGCTTCGAAAAATAAAGCCCCTATTTGTTGCTGTATTTCCGTTAGGGTAAACTACATAAGTTTTGGATTTTATTGCCAAATAACTGTACCCACCTGCACTGTTGATATAATTTCTAAGTGTAAGGTTTTTCTGGAAAGTCAATGCAAGAGGGTTCATTACACTGCCCGAAACCTTTACAGTTTGTAGCTCCTGAGGGATGTTGATCTCATCGCCAGGTTGGAGCAACAAGTCAATATTCGAGCCTGGAGTTTCGAGGATTTTATTTAATTCGATTCCGACTGGGTAGGATTTGGCCATGGTTAGCAAAGAATCTTTTAAAGTCGTGTCCATTTTCATGAGTTGTTTTTTCTTTTCGATTTCGGCTGTTGAAAGTTTATATGTCCTTGTAAGCGTTGCCCCGTTTACATAAGCACCAGGAATCACCCCTCCAGCTCTTTTGATGGCATCTGAAATCCTTTCATTCTTGTCCGAAATTGCATAAATTCCGGCATACGCAACCTCACCGGAAATCTTAAAAGTTCCCGTTTCACGGTAACCTGGTGCCCTTCTCACATAGACAGCATCGAAAGGTTGAAGTTTAAAGGCAGCATCGGCTCCCGAAAGTTGAAGATCACGGGAAATTGAAAACTGAAATATATCGTTCATCTTTTCAGTTACTTTAGCAGCTTGATCGTAGCTTAGCCTCCTGGTCACTTCAATTACAGATAAATCAGCTCCTTCTTTGAACCCACCTGCTTTAAATATCAGATCTCCAAGGGTCATATTCTCAAGAAATGGAAAACTTGCTGGTCTGAGTATTTCCCCGGAGATTTCGATCGACCTTGTTTCCCTCATTTCAAAAATTGTATTGATCTGCACTCTATCTTCTTTTCGCAAGGGAATATCGTTTTTACCCTGCAGTACCTCTTTAATGTCAAAAGAAACATTTTCAGGCGTTTTATCATTTTTTAACCTACTGATTAATCCACGATTCATAAAAGCATCTTCTTTCAAACCGTCAGCTTTTTTTATCAAGTCGGAAAGCATCATTCCAGGAGTTAGTTCGAAATTGCCAGGATGGAATACTGCACCAGAAATAACCACCCTGTTGCTGAAACGGTTCAGGATAGAATCGGCTTTGATATAGTCACCATTTTGTAAATTAAACTTGGAAAAGTCTTCATTAGGTACTGTTCTCACTTCCTTTTCCTTTCGGTTGTTTCGCAGGACAGTCATGCTATTGGTATAGGCCTTATCTCCAAAACCACCTGCGAAGCGGATCAGGTCACTTATTGTTTCGGTGTTTTTAATTTCAAACAATCCTTTCCGTTTGACTTCACCATCCATCTCAACCCTCGCTGAATATGCAGGCACAAACAGTATATCCTGTTCCCTTAATTGGACATTGGCATCCGGATCTGCGTTGATCAGAAAAGCATAAACATCAATAATTTTGAAGGTTTGCCCATCCCGGATTAATTTTATATCACGAAAGGATCCATTTTCGTTGGGTCCACCAGACAGATAAAGTGCATTAAAAGCAGAAGATGTTGAAGGCAGTGTATAGGTACCTGGAGTATTGATCTCACCAATTACATTGATTTTTATAGAACGGATTTCACCTAAGCTTACCTCAGCCCATGTATTTGGGAATTGACCAGCCATGCCGCTGTAAATTGACATCAACCTGTTTTTGATAAGTGCCTGACCTTTTTCAAACGAATTGCCAGATAAAAAGACAGGGCCAATATCTGGAATGATGATTGACCCGTTTTTATTGATTGAAAGCTGATACCGGGTTTGAGATGCCCCCCATACACTGATGGAAATCTGATCTCCTATTCCCAAAATATAATTTTGAGGTATCGGAATATTGACTGATGGCTCAAAAGAAAGGTTTTCAGAGTTAAATAGCTGAAAACCAAATATTTTTTTTGCTTTTTCTGAAATTGTTACTTTAGGTTTGGACGGGGTGGTTGCTTTTTGTGTTTGGTTGCTTGAACGGTTTGATATTTTTGTCGATGTTAGAGAATCAGTTGGGCTCAAAGGTTGTTGCTGTAGTCTAGCTAAAAGTTGGTCGATCTGTAATTGTGTAGCCCCCTGCGCCTTTGCCAAAGTAATAGCCTGTTCCTGTGATAATCCACGAGAAGTAATTTCTTGCATGATCTTTTGAATCTGAGCATCGCTAAGCGAGTTCACATCAACATTAGCAGGATTTGTTGTAACTTGTCCTTTAACATTCTCCTGCAAAATCAATGAAATAAAGACGAGGAATAATAAAAATAATTTGAAATTCATATTTAAGGTATTTTAAAACTTTTTATTGTAAATATTCAAATATTGGTTGTATTGTAATTCTGGAGAGTAGGAAGTGTGGAATTTTTGATTCATTTTATTAGCCATTGTAAGATTTGATGTAGCATCGATGATGGCCTGAATTATGCTATTTGGATTTTCTAAAGCGAAAAATGAAACTTCATTTGGTGAAAAAAGTTCCATAAAAACCGGCAGATTGGATGCAACTGTTGGAACATTATAAATGGCAGCCTCAAGAAGCACTAATCCAAAACCCTCGCTAAGGCTTGGCATAGCATAAAGGTCGTAATGAGCCATATATCTATAGGCATTTGGTTTATAGCCGACAAAAAGGCATCGGTTTTCAACTTTCAAGTTTTTGGACAACTTTTGCAGTGATTTCCTTGATTTCCCCTCACCAACAATCACTAATTTATAATCCATTAGAGATGGCAATGCCCTGATCAATATGTCAATTCCTTTCCTTGCAGTCAACATCGAATTAACTCCAATCAAAAAAGACGTTCCTTTAAAGGCAACAATGACTTTAAGATCTTCTTCGGAAAGTTTCTGTGTAATGTCAAGATTTCTTGTATTATAGGCATAAACTAATTTATTCTGGGAAAACCATTTGGAATAATAATTCGTGGCATCTTTACTTAAAGCGATCAGAATATCATGTCTGCTAATCCATTTCAACCATAATCTGCCGAAAACCGCTGCTATTGAACGAGAGTATTCATATTTCAGGTCAATAAAGATGTTGTTGTGTAATGTACTTACAAATAATATTTTAGGATTTTCTTTTGGTCTGTATTTGAAAATATATCTGTCAGGTCTAATTCCATGACTATGCACAACATCAAATTTTGAAAAATCAATTTTTTCATATTTGGAAATTCTTTTTATTGGACAGTTAAAGGATAATTCGATTTTGTCATCAAAATAAAAGACCGTACAGTTGTGACCATGACCGATAAAACTTGCAACCAATTCCATTACCACAATTATGGGTCCTTTATTGGCTAATGAAGGAACAATATGGGCAATATGCATTTGGAACTATAAGGTTTTTATTCTGAATCTGTTGTAAAGGTAGTGCCCTTGCACCCAAGAAGAAGTAAGCAAGGATAGAAATATGTATATTGCCATTCGTATTTTGGACTGTTTATTAACTAAAGCTAAGTTCAGAAATGAAGCAGACTTTCGATAACAATAGGCATTAAAATTCGTGCATTTAACAGCTTTGCGATAGTTTTCAGAGGAGAAAGTATCGATTTGGGATCCATTTTTAATTCTTTCGTAATACAGTTTCCATGCATAAGATGCAGATAATCTTTGCTTTATTCCTTGTGACGATACTGTATTCCCATTTCTAATCCTAACTTTATATAAACATTCATTCACGTTTGTAAAGCGTAAACCTGATGATAACATTCGGAGCAGAAAATCATAATCTTCAACTGTTGGCATTCTATATCCATCAAGAGTGGTATAAACTTCTTTTCGTGCCAGCCAACAATGAAGAACTGTTGACATTTTATATTTTAGTCCTTTGTAAACTTTGTCTTCAGTTGTTGGCCACTTGGGATAATTGATGCAAATACCAGCCTCATCGATTGTTTCCGTTTGACTGCCCACTAATCCTATTTGTGGATTTGAAGCTAAAAAGACGTATAATATTTCGATGCGATTAGTGTACGAAATATCGTCTCCATCCATTCTTGCAATGAACTGTCCCTTGGCTTGTGTTAAGGCAAAATTCAGTGTACCGACAATTCCCAAATTTTCCTCATTCCTGTAAAGCTTAATCCTTTTATCATGTAGGGCAAATTCCACCAATATTTTGTAGGTTGAATCGGTAGAAAAATCATCCACAACAATAATATCTAGATTTCTGTAGGATTGGTTGCAAATACTTTCAATGGCAACTTTAATGAATTTTTCAACATTATACGTTGGGATTAATACTGAGATCAGTGGAAGTTCAACCATTTTCTAATAATAGAAAAAAATATAATCAGGAATGAATCTTAAAAGTATTATATGGTAAGCATTCGGTAAAGTCCGTCTTGTTTTTTCGAAAAATCGGGATTTCTTTCAAAGTTTCTCCTAAATGTTCGGAGAACTTTGAAAGACTTATTGGATGTTTTTGTGGCAATCTTAGTTTTGTAGTTTAAAATTGTGCGGGAGCAGTTCAGCCAGGTCCTTGCTGTAGTCGTTGTCGTAATTATGGACATTGTTCAGGAAGAAGACGAGCCAGTCGCGGAAGTTCACACCGCTTACCTTGCAACATCCCAGCATGGAATACATAATGGCTGCATTTTCGGCCGCTTCGTGATTGCCACAGAACAACCAGTTCTTCCGACCCAGTGCGATGGGCCTAACCGCATTTTCCGCAAGATTGTTGTCCATCTTCAACCGGCCATCCAGATGGTACCGGGTCAACTTGTGGTAAATCCCATAAGTGTACCTGATGGCTTGACCGATACGCCCCTTGGGCAGAACTTTGGGATATTCGTTTGCCATCCATTTTTCAAATGCGACCATAATGGGATACGACAGTCGGGAACGTAAGCCGGCACGCTCTTCAAAGGAGAGGTTTTCCAGGTCGGCGCGCCTTTCCACGTCATAGAGCAGGCCTATTTGCTCCAGGGCATACGTTGCCCTGGATTTGTCCTCCTTCAAAGCCTCCTCAAACCGTCGTCGGCTATGGGCCCAGCAGCCAATGGGGAGAACGCCCTTCTTATTTTCGTACATATCATATACGGCATAACCGTCCGTCTGGATCACCCCCTGATAATCCTTAAATAATTGAAGTGCCACTTTTTGAGCCCGGGAACCATGGTCGTAATGGAAGAAGACCAGGTCCCTCATCACCGCCCGGACCATCCAGATGTACCCTTTTACGGCCCTGTTCTTTTCATCGTTTATAATCGGGATCGTGGTCTCATCGCTCTGGATATAATCGGAACTTAGCACCATCTCCATAAGCCTGTAATAAGTCGGCCTCATCAGGTCGGCCACGCCCTGGAACCATCCGTTGACAGTGGCCGGGGAGATCGTTATGCCCTGCTGCTGGAACATCTGGATCTGGCGGTAAAAGGGAAGATGGTTCACGTACTTGTCGATGACGATATCGGCCAAAAGGGTCGCCCCGGCATAGCTTTTGGCGATCGGCAGTAAAGGCATCGGGGCTGTTATGATCTGCTTCTCTACGTCAAGGCCCTTGTCCTTTAACACATATTTGTGGCGGATGATCTTGCGCACAAACCATCTGGCAGGGTCGCGTTCCAATACTTCGGTCACCTCCGGTTCCAGCTCGGTCCACTTGTCCAGTCCGGGAAAATCAGGGTAAATGTGGCATTCTTCCCTTGGGAGGCTTTCCGGCAGGGGTTTGCGTACTGGGTGGGTTTTTTCCTTTACGGGGACACGGATTGTCTTGTATTGCACTATCTCCTCTTTGGCACTGGTGGCAAGTTCTTTTTCTTCAGGGAGAAGGTCAAGCCCTTCAAAATCGATGCGCCTTTGCTGCGGGTCTTCATTGATGTGCCCTTCACTGGATTTGCCCCAGATCTTCCGCTGGAGCATCTCGACCTGCTGTTTCAGCCTCGCGATGGTCACGTCTTTTTGGTCGATCTGTTGCTTGTAGGAGACCCTTTCCGACTCGAAGTTTTCATAGTTGGCAAGCTGGCTTTTCAGCTTGGATGTTTCCCTGAAAAGCCCGTCCCGATCCTGTAAAATTTGTTGCAAAAAAGCCTCTTCCGCAGCTGTCATTTCCCCTTGTTTTTAATGGCTTAAAGATAGTAAATATCAATTAATCAGCCAAATAAAAACAGGTTATTTCCAATTATTTTTAAGTTTTTTTCTTCTTTTTTTGTCCACTTTATCATCTTTTGAAACACCTTGCACCATCATCATCAGATCCTGCCAACTGGACCGGAAGGTCTTGGTGGCAGGGTCAAAAACAGGCAGTTTGAAACAGCCAGACTCCAGCTTCATGTGGTAGATCACAAGGCCGCCGCATTCCATGTGAAGGATTTTCATACTGGTACAAGGTCGGTTGACAAATATGTACACGTCCCCATCCTGGATGTTGCCGCCCATCAGGTCGGTTACCATTCCGCTGAGGGTATAAAAACTACGGCGCATGTCCGTAGGATAAGAATACAGATAATACTGCATCGACGATGTGAGGCTGAACATACTACTGGTGCGCCAGGGTCAATAGTGGCCGCAACATCTCCGGGTCGGTCAAACCATCCAGTTTTAAACAGACACCGTTGGGGTAGGTAATCTCACAGGAAATCGCGTTGTTTGCTGTTGCCGCAGAATGGGACTTCGTCCTGTTCTGCACAGTTGCTGGGATCCGTGATGACTGGCCTTTTTGTCCATTGTCAAAAATCAACGGTACAAATCCCCTTTTGGGTGGCAATTGCCCTTTCAGCTTGTTCTGCCAATAGTAGAACATGGACTCTTTCAATTGCTGGTTGGCACAATAATCACGTATGCTTAAGCCGGATTCCAGAAAACCGTCATAGATGGATCGAAATTGTTGAACATTTAACATCGTTTGGTGCATTTTTTAAAGTGAAGGCCAAACTTAAAACCAAAAAACTCAATCTAAAATACGGGGTTTACCGAATGCTTACATTATATGGACATTTCGAGGTTGGACTTTTCTTCTACTTTTAAGTGCTCATCGGAAGGATTCCTACTCAAAAAATAGAGGATTACCATACATGCGTAATAAAAAGTAAGAACATGGCCTGAAAGTGACATTCCACTAATAAACAGTGGGATAGTAAGATATAAACTCTTTCTGTTTGAGCCTTTTATGAACATTAGGTTAGTTATTAGGAAGAGTACAAAGCCAACTATTCCCGATTCAATCAAATAGGTAAGAAAAATATTATGGGCAGCGATACCAAGGTAATGAACTGTGTTTCCAAAACCGATTCCGTTCATCAAATCTATAAAAGAAAGGTGGTTCAGATGATTAAAGGATAGCGTAACAATCCTGATTTTGCTCATAAAACTTTCGTCATTTGCAACACCATGAAATATAAAAACAGTACCGATAAGAAGAAGAAACAAAAAAAGCGTCATATAGATAATGGAGCTGTTTTTCTTAGTCAATGCAATTAAAAGGTATGTTAATGGAATTGTTAAAATGGCACTCCGTGATAAGGTCAAAATAATTAGGAAACCTAATATGTAAAGTGGAATTGGAGTTTTTACAAATCGTTCCCTTAATAAAAAGAGGTAGAAAAAAAATGTTGTTAAACCATAAGTTCCTACAAAATTTGAATCTTGAAACATTATGCTTGAGATCTTGAATGTGTAAAACAAATTTTTTTCTATTTCGTTATTGCCGTTAAGGATTAGGCCATTTGATCCAGTGTCAGATGGAAGGAAAAGTTTTTCTGTATCCTTAATACTTCCAGTATTGTGTATTATTTTGGCCAAATCGACTGGGTGGCTCAATCTCCACGATGCTTCAATGGTTAGAAGTAGAATTGTAAAGACTATGAAAATCTTTGAATAGTGGATCAATTCTGCTTTAGAAAGGTAAGGTGCACTATTTAGAATTGCAATCAGATAGGCTAACGAGAAAAGTACATTAAGTAGAGTAAGTAATTCCGGATGGTTAAATGGTTGAGTAACTATTAGATAGATGAAATTGACCACTACTGGTATAGAAAGTAAATTAAACTTACGTTTACCACTGTACAGATATCCAACTAAGAATATTATAAGGGACAAGACAAAGGAGAAATAGATTGGGCTGATTGGAACAAGACGAGTCAAATAGAATCCGGAGAAGACTACCAATAAAAATGTGGGTAGTTTTACATAGTTTAAAGTTAAAGGATTTATTCTTCCATTCATTTGCTATGGTTTGTATTGGAACTTCAAATAAATAAAATGGAAATTTATTTCAAATAAGGATAAAGGAAATTTAAAACCTTATAAATTGCACGTAATATCCAATATCTGCATGTCGAGATTAGCCCATGTTTTTTTTGAATCGAGATAACATCAAGCGATAATGGGCGACTAGATGAAACACCATGAAGGCTGAAATTGGCAAGGACTTTTTCTATTAAAAAGAATTTTACACCCATTTTTTTTATCCTAAGCAACATATCATAATCAGAGGCAATTGGATATTTTAAATCGTAAAGACCAATCATATCATAAACGGACTTCTTAATAAAACAGGTTAAATGGGGTGGGAAGCTACCGCTTTCGATAAAATTCTCTGATGCTCCATGTAATGTATGGATAATATTATTCTTCCAAAATTTAACAATTCCATGAAAAACACCTATATCAGAATGTTTCTGATAAGCACCAATGATATTTTCAATGGTATCAGGATTGTACCAATCATCGCTATTTAACAAAGCGATCAAGGTGCCACATGAAAGGCTTATGCCCTTGTTCATCGCTTCATAAATGCCTTCATCCTTTTCGCTTTTCCAAATGAAAGGAATAGCGTTATTTAAAAAGAGGATTTCATATGATCTGATCAATTCTATTGTTCCATCCGTGGATCCACCATCTATAATTATATATTCGAAATTGTGAGAGGTTTGACTTATTAACGAATCTAATGTTTTCGATATTGTATCCCTGCTATTATAGCATACAGTAATGATGCTAACTATGGGTTTCTCGATACATTTGTTTACTATATTTATATCCAATTTATTGTTGTTTATAAAACTAATTGTTCAATTTGTAGGCAAGGAGGGGGCATTTAGCATTGACTGTTTTTTGATATTTGCCAAATACACTTTCCAGAAAATTAAAGTTGTACCAGTAATTAGTCCCAATAAGAGCGAGACCATCAGGAATAACATGGTTCTTGGTTGCGATTTCTCAGAAGGAACTTTTATTGGTTTTATTATTGTAAAAACTGGGGTTTCTTCTTTGAGTTGAATTCTTGACTGTTCGAGTTGTTTTGATAATTCTGAGAATATGTTCATTGAAAGTGTTGACTCGGCGTTTAGCCACTCTTCTTCCATTTTTGCCTTAGCGGATGATATATTTTGGTTTTGATCCTGAAAATCAGCTCGTCTTTTTTGTGTTTTCTGTAAATTGATTTTAGCCTCATCCCAACGTAGCTGAATAAAGTCTAAAGTGGCTTTTGTTTTCTCAATCTTGAATTGAATGATCTGACGCTGTAAGAGGTTCTGTGCAGCTTTTACGAGATGCGCAGCTGCGAGAGGTTCCGGCATATTCCCAGAAATAGTGATTGAGCCATCATCATCATTGAGTGTGATGGATACCTTCTTGGATAAAATATTTTCAACCATGACCTGGTCATCAGTCATTTCAATGATTTCTTTGTCGGAATTGATCTTTTCTAATGGGTTTTTTCGAAATGCTTTTAGTATTTTCCAAGGTAACCCTATTGTATAATTAATAATAGGATTTGGCTTCCTAATTTTTACGTAATAGTCATAAAATGTTATAGGTTGCTCTATATCATTGAACTTAAGTGGCGAATTCATCAACTCCAAAATGAAGGCTGGACTTGATAGTATTTGAGGAAATAATTTTGGATTTATGTCTGAATTGGTGAATGTGTTAAGATTAATCCCAGCCAATCCAATCAAACTGGAGAAATTCCCGAGTTTTGATTGTTGGTTTGACGTTTGGGGTACCATTACCACCGTAGCCTTGTACTCAATAGGGCTAATAATCGCGAGAAAGATACCAAATAGTCCGCAAATCGCAGTAGTAATAAGTATTTTTCTCCTGTTGCTCCAAATTATTTTAAAAAAATCGATCAGATCAATTTCATCACTTATGAGGATTTTGGGGAGATACAATCGGTTGCTGGAATCCATTATTGAAATTACGAAAATGGTTTATTTAAAATCTATATGTCATTGAGATCTGAGCCTGAAAATTAAAAGTATTGGTCCCAGGAGCCCAGTAATCAGGTTTGTTATTTTTAATAGTAGGCTGATAATAATATTGATAGTTATATGCGTTCTGAAAGGTGAATTTTGAGGAGATAAGTATGTTTCTCCAATTAAATTGGCCAATTGCAGAAATGTTTAGATCTACCCAGTTGGCTCTTGGATCTTGAATAATTTTATTGAAAAAATCAGCGTTATGAACGAACCGCTCAAACTCTAATCCGATTTTTTTTAAACCTTTAAGTAAGCTGACTTCGACTGACAGTAAATCACTACCTGGGCCGATGCCGGGACCAAGTAATTGTCCTTGATTGGTATAGCCAAGAAGTTGTTGAGAATAATGGACATAATTGTATGAATATCCACCGGTTCGCCATTCATTGTCTGAATTATCTTCAATTTTTGTATATTCAAGTTGAAATTTAATATATTGACCAGGATGATGAATTCTTGGTTGCAACTTTGTTAGTCCAAAAAGATAGGCATGTGCATATTCCAACTGTAAAAATAAATCGCGAAAATTGTAAGCATGGTCTTCCTTGTAAAACTCTGCATAAATTTCGGCATTTGCAATAGGTAAAAGCCAACGAGCAAATATGGAGGTGCGTTGATCATTAACAGTTTTGCTTTCACCATTGCCGTAAATATTTTTTTTAAAAAAAGGTGAAATAACTGGCATGTAATCGGTAAATTTATTAAGGTCTTTATATAGGACCATTTCGCTTCTTGTTAAACCTAAGAATAAGCCAGATATCCATAGGGGATTATATGTTAGCACCATTCCATTAAGGTATTGAGATTGACTTTGCATTACAGTTTCATAGGAGGAAGCTTCTAAAAGTCCGCCTATAATTTGTCCTTCAAACGAGCCAATCAAAGTATGGATCGGTTTAACTGAATTCAAGGTTAAATGCATAAAGCCAGGTGCGGTATTGCTCATCAATAAAGAGTTTTTAATGCCTGGACCCCACCAAAGATTCTCATTTGAAAGGCCAAATGAAATTGGACCTGCCGTTATTCTTATACTACTTTGACCCCAAAATAGTTTCTTATAAGGTTTATCTCCAAATTTATCTGGAAAGTCAATAAGTGAATGAAAGGTATTATATTCTTGCCATATTATTGGAGATAACTGTTTGTAAAGTCCTTGAAAATCCCTGTTTTCGGCGAATACATATTCAGGATATAACTGAATACTTAATATTCCGAGTTTAGCATAAAATCCTAAACTGATCATGGTTTGGTATCCTCTGGCGGGAATCATAGCCCCATCGTTCAGGCTATAAGGGTGATGTGTATTGAATTGTTGATTCCATTTGAATGGTAGTAACTGCAAATTTCCTAATTTGTTTAGAAAATGGAATGTGGGATTATCATTATTCCACTTTCCCTTGCCGAGGGTTTTATAAAAATCGTTTTGATCGCCAGATTTAAATGCTTTTACTGGAAAGATGGGCATTACAGAAAATGAGATTGACGAATCGACTTGCCCTAATAGCTGGGCATTTCGCATTGCCTCACTCAATATCGGTGTACCAACTGGTATTGTTTGTCCTTTACTATTAAAGGTGATTAATCCAATAAGAAGAACTATGCTTAGAAGTTTTAACTGCACTTTAAATGAATTTAATGTAAAATTCAGAACCTGTAACTCAACGAAACATTACCATGGAAATTGTACACGTTTTTTCCTTTGGCCCACCAGCTAGTATCCGTAGGGTCAACAGGTGTAAAATAATGCTGATAGTTGTAGGTATCGACCCAGGTTAACTCTGAGGAAAACATTAAATTTCTCCATGACCAATGTAGCATGCCAGAAATTGTAAGATCAACCCAATTGTGACGGTAATCTTTGATCACAAAGTTATGAAAATCGTTGTCATGAACGTACCGTTCAAATTGTAAACCGATAAGATTCAACCCTTTTACCCAGCTGACAGATAAAGATTGAAGGTTACTTCCAATGCCTATACCAGGGCCCAGAAGCTGTCCGTTATTTGTATAGCCTTGGGTTGTTTCGCGACTGATATACAAATATCGATAGGGTATTGTTGGGTCATTATTCGTTTGTTGCAGTTGGGTAAGTTCAAGATTGACCTGAATGCTTTGCCCTTTGGTTTTATTAAGTGGAATCAATTTTCTGAAGCCAAAAATATAAGCCCTGCTATAATCCATTTGAAGAAAAAAATCACGCCAATTTTGTGGATGGTCTTCTCTCATAAATTCAAAATAGACTTCTGCATGAGCAGGTGTCCAGAGCCACCGTGCAAAAGCCGAAACACGTTGGTCTGAATAGTCAGGGACAAGATTTCCACTGGTTAGATCGAATTTCCGATCCATAGAGTAGAAAATTGGAGTCAGGCTTTGGTATGAGCTATCTTTCTTACTATGGTATTTGGTAAAGCTTCTTATTAGGCCAAAAAACAGTCCCGGCACCCATTTTGGCTGATAAGTGACGACCATTGCGTTTATATATCGATCCTCATTCCTCTTAGGAATATAAAGCAGATTGTTAGAAAATCTACGAAGGGGGTCGAAGGGGATGAATCCCGAGTTGACAAGAGTTCCCATTATTATTTGTCCTTCAAATGAACCTATTGAAGTTCTAACTGGCTTCAATGTATTTAGGGTAAAATGTTTAAATCCATCTGCATTGTTGGACATCGTCAATGAATTTCTCATTCCCGGACCCCACCATAGATTCTCATTCGATAACCCTATAGATGCCGGTCCTAAGTTAAGTCGGATACTGCTTTGTCCCCAGGATAATTTTTCATATTTTCCATTGCCAAATTTCTCTGGCAAATCGATAAAATTATAAATTTCAGAATATTCGTACCAGATCTGATCCCTAAATTCCTTCGGAAACCCGTTGAAATCCTTGTTTTCTGCGCTTACATATTCGGGACGGAGCTGAATATTGAACCATCCGTATTTTGCAAAAAAACCTCCGCTTAACATGGTTTGAAAACCTTTGGCTGGAATCATTAAACCATCGTTCCATCCATATGGGTAATTTGAGTTGTACTGATTGGTCCAAGTAAAAGGCAATAGCTCGATATGGCCTTTATTATGATCAAAATCTAAAGAGACATCTTTTCTTTTAGTCCAACTTTTTATTGACAAATCGCTTTCAGGATCGAAAACATTCTTAACATTAAATGCTTCAGTAGGGAAAATAGGTCGTGAACAAAAAGATACAGAAGAGTCGATCTTACCAAGCAATTGGTCTCGACGGTAAGCATCTTCGAGCATCGGAGTTCCAACAGGTATAGATTGTGCCTTTAAGAATGTTGGGCAAATCAGCGAGAGTAAAATATATAAATAGAATAATTTAATCCTCATAATGTTCATGTGACTGGATTTAATCCTAATTGAAGGGAACGCTAAATAGTTTTTGTTATTCATATTTTTAACGTTTTATGCAAAATTGGTATTATTTAAAGGTAAAAAAATATCTCTTATTCGCTCTCCCTATTAAAATGTTCGGGGAATTCGTTTTTCAAAGTCAAGTGTAATCCTTCGGCTAATGTAAAGGGGGCAACGAAACCGATCGAATGCGCTTTTACTGCGTTAAACTGTGTAGTTGCGCAGAATTTTTTTATTCTAATCATTTTAATTGGATAACTCTTTCCTGTCAAGAATGAAAGGAGGTCAAACACGAGGCCACCCATGAGTCCTATCCAATAAGGGAGGCGTATCGGCAACAAATTTTTTTCTATACTTTTTTCAACCTCCCAGACCAATTCTCTCATGTTCAGATCAGGATTGTCAACATAGTTAAAAATCCGTTCTCCTATTGTATTTGTATTAATACAAAATTGTATAAATGCTGAGGCATTTCCAACATAGGCCATGGATTTTTTATTCATGCCATTTCCAATCATAATAAATTTCCCTGATGAAATTTGCCTTAAAAGATTATGGACATTCCCTTTATTATCTTCACCAAATATTACGGCTGGTCTAACAATTGTCAAACATCTATTTTGGGGTGACTTTTCCCTCCAATCTTTAAGAAGTTTTTCAGCGATGGCTTTGCTTTTACCGTAATGGCTTGATGGTTGAAGCGGGTAATTTTCATCGGGTTTAGGTTTTCCTAGACCGTAAACAGCAGCAGAACTAATAAATACCACTTTGTTGATCCCTTTTCTCTCGAACGCATCCAGCACGTTTTTGGTTCCTTCGACATTGACATCATAATACAACGATATAGGCATTACATCATCACGATGCTCTGCTGCTAATAGTATGACTGAGTCAATATTGTCTGGAAGGGCTGTTTCAAGGTTTTTATTACGAATATCAAAAATCCTTGTGATCTCGTTGTGTTTTAAACTGAATGTTTTGTCGATATTAATGCAGTTCTCTTTTCCCAGTAAATCAATTAGCCGGGTACCGACAAAACCAGAGCCGCCTATGATTACTGTTTTTTTTATTAAAGACATAGTCAAAATATCTTTTAAATAATTATTGTGTGATATGTAAAATCAACTTTTCCTTTCAGTTCCGAAGGAATTTATAGACTATTTTCAATCCTTCGATGGGGAGTAATCTTGGAAAAGCTCGGAATATAATATTATGGACAAAATTAAACTTGTTTGTAAATCCCAGACGGAGAAACTCTTCCTGCAATTTGAATTCAATCATAAAAAGCTTAATCCCTCGTCTTTTACTGTAAATATTATTTATCCTTGCATATACCAAGGCCTCGGGTAAGTTCACAATCGTTACGTTTTGTAATAATAATCTGACCCACAAATAGTAATCTTCATATCCATAAAAAGTGACATAATTTCCATACTTTAGAACTGTTTCCTTTCTGAACATTACAGTCATATGGTTCAGCGGATTTCTTTTTTTTGCAAAATGCTTAATATCCGAAAACTCAATTGGCAAATTTCGATACGAAACGATTTTATTTATTGTTGTTACAAATTCAGCAATATTGGTTCCCAATACATCAATTCCCGGATGCATAACCATATACTTAATCTGTTTTTCGAATCGATCTGGCATTGAAATGTCATCACTGTCCATCCGGGCCACAAGATTGCATGAGCAAAGTTCTAGCCCTTTTGCCAATGAAATACCTAAACCAGAATTGGTTTCCAATTCAAGGATTTTCAAAGGAGCATTTTGGCTGAAATCGAAAATTACTTTTTCAAGATCTTCTGTTAACGGCCCATCTTTGACCAATACAACTTCCATCGGCCTAAATGACTGTTCTTCCCAGATACTACTCAATGCTTCCCTTAAATAATCCGGGTTTTCTTTTGAGTAAACAGAAATTAATACAGAGAAGTCAGCATCCGTCATTTTCAACTTTAAATTTCCTTGTAATTGCGTGTAAATTAATTAAAAAAAATTAAAACAATCGTGAATTCATCGCGATTAATTGGTCATCTTTTTTTTTAATGAATTGACAGTTGTCCAATTGAATTGATATCGATAAACCATTTAATCAATGGAATCTGAATCCAAGTTTTCATAATATTACATCAGTTATTGTATTCTTTAAAATGCACATTCAAGTTGAATAATACAATTCAGCCTTCGATATTTTTTCAAACGATGATTTTAAAATTCCTTATAAATGATTTAACCCTAAAATAAATTCTAATGAAATAAAAGGTCGTATAAAAGTAACATAAGATTTATATAAAATACAAATGTTCCAAGTACTCTTATTAATTCTCTATTTCAAGGGATTGATCTTCTATCTGTTTTTTCCAGGAAGGTGGTAAATTTTTTTCGATTTCAATGTTTTCAAACACTGATGGCCGCATGGATCCCACACTTAATGCCCATTTTGCCATACGTGTTATTCCTACCTCGATTGGAATATTGTAAATGTACTTCTCAAAAATCTTTTTGGCTTTCGAATGGTCGGCAAAAGCATGTAAGACCTCATTTCTTGCTTCTAAATATTCGATTTCCACTGTAGAGCCGAGTTTTTCTTTGATTAGTTCAGCAAGAAATTTGATATTATAGGGTATATCACCACCTATATTAAAGATTTGATTGTATGCTTCTTTTATTTCAATAGACCTGGCAATGGGTACAGCAACATCTGCAATATATGAAAATGCCCTGGTCTGTTCTCCATCTCCAAAGATCGGTATAGATTGGTGGTTCATTATTCTATTCATGAATATACCTATGACATTTCTGTATTTGTCTCCAATATTTTGATTCTCACCATAAACATTGTGAGGTCTAAAAATAATATAATTCAAACCAAATATCCGATGAGCATTTGCCAGATCCATTTCTACAGCTATTTTAGCGATACCATATGGATCTTCTGGTTTAGGAATAGTATCTTCTTTAAAAGGAGCTTGTCCTTCCCCATAAACAGCGATTGAAGATGTAAATACAAAGCACTTAATATTGGCTTTTATGCTTTCATTAATTAAATTTATACTTCCAATCAAGTTGTTTTCATAGTTATATTTTCTTATAAAGTGGCTAAGTCCTTCTGCTGCATAAGCAGCTATATGAAATACATAATCAATATTGAATTTTTTAAATATATGTTTGACCAACTCTTCATTAAGTATGCTTCCGTTAATAAAAACTGCTTTATCTGGTAGGTTTGAGATAAAACCACCACTTAAATCGTCCAGAATAATTACGTTATAATTAAGGTTTATTAATTCCTTTGCAATATAAGATCCGATAAAACCTGCTCCACCCGTAACAAGAGCCGTTTTTGTATTGGTCACAAAATCCATTATTTATAAAAATTTGGGGTTTCCATCCCAGTATTTAGTTTTACATAGGGTATTTGCGGGAATCTCGTTCGCAGATACCCTTCTTCAAAGTCGTTCCTTATTGACCATTTCTTTTTAAAAAAATCCCAATTTGAACTACTGTATTTCAAGTTTATAATTTTTTCTGATGAAGAATAAGAAAAGTCCTTTGTTTTAACAACAAGATTTACTATCGACCTTGTTTTGACCATATCAATATTTGTTTTTGCAAGAATGGCACGAATTTCGTAATCCCAATCTTCATTTCCAACACCAGGAAACCTTTCATCGAACCATCCTACATTTGAGAATACCTCTTTTGAAATTAGAAAATGACTCCAACTTGAGTTCAAAATGTGTATCGTATTTTTTTTGAGTTCTATTTGGTCAATAGATTTTTTAAAGGATTTGGCTAGTAAAACATCATCATTGAGTATTATCATCCATTGGTTGGTAGACCTTTGCGAACATTGATTCCACATTTTACTGATTGATTGACCGGTGTCAAAGCTAAACCATATAATATTGTGGTAAAATCCAATAAACTCTTTAAATTTCTGTAGGTATTTTTTTTGAACTTCCTGATCATGAAAGCCATTAACACCGACAATGATTTCAGTATCATTGTAAAGGCTAGCAAGTTGCTTTATTAATGGTTTAAAATTTGCGTCAAATCTCTTACAATATGTAACAATACAAATAGAATAATTGCTCTTTCCTTTGTTCTTGTGTCGTGGTTCCCAAAACCATGAAAGTTTAACTAAAATTTCATGTAACTTGAACAGGAGTCTAGTCATTTTTTAATAGTTGAATCTTGTACCTTGGATGATAAATTATTAATTCGGGTTAATTAAAATTTTATTTTAATCTGATGTGTTTTAAATATTACCAGTAACATAATCGTTATCAATATTTCAGTCAATGTTGCTATAATTGCAACTCCCCTTGCTTGAAAAAAAAGTACTGTTGGGACAATAGTCAGCAAACTGAATAGCCCACCTATGGCGACAACAATGAAAAGATATTTTTTCAAACCAAAAGTTATTAAAAAATTGGTTGCCATTATTCCATTACAAGTAGCAAGACAGGGAATAAAACTACTGATTCGTAAGATGATGATGACTTCTGAAAATTGTGTAATGCCAAATAAAACCTTAACGATTAATGGTGCACCAATAAACAGAAAAATACCAATGCTAAATGTCGATATAAAAGTGTATTTTAGCACTTTATTTCCGAAATTTACAGCTTTTTCTACAGACTCCTGATAGTAGGTATTAATTCGGGGAAATGTAACTTGCGATACTGAAGAGAACAAAGAAATTAAAGAGCGAACAATCTTTTCAGATGCTGAAAAAATACCAACGGCTATATTACTTGATAGAAATCCGAGAACTACCGTATTTGTAGTGGTGTAAATATTTGTCGCAAGGCTTGAAGCAAATATATGCCAACCCTCTGTTATTGTTGATTTAATATTTGAAATGTTGGGATAATAAAGTTTTACAATTCTTTGATTAATTATTATAAATGCACAAGCAATGGCGGAAAGCAAAGTCCCTAATGATTGTATGCCTAATGCTAAAGTATAATCAGATTTCAATTTTACAAAAACAAAGGTGAAAATAAGTACCAGTATTTTTGGTATAACATTGAACAGTGTAATATAGGACATCTTTTCGAGGCCCTGAAATAACCAAACTGGGAATATTATTGTTGAGAGTATCCCAGAAGAAGCTATCAATAAAAGAACATACATCTGCTGTAATTTGGGAATAACGATAAGTAGGATTACTAATACAATTAAACTTGCAATCCCCAAAAGTGATTTTGTTACAGTTATGGACCAAAAAAATTTGCTTAAAGCTGCCTTATCTGTTCTTGAACGGACAATGTCTTGAGTGGCAGAAGTATTAAATCCAAAATCAGTTATTAGTATAAAATATGTAATAAAAGCTTGAGCAAAAGCTATTTTCCCAAAATTTTCAGCTCCGAGTGTACGAGTAAGGTAGGGGAGTAAAAGAAGTGGTATTATGTAGTTAAAGTTCTGAAGTATAAATAAATAGGAGAGATTTTTTTTTAAAATAGTATCCATCGCTATTAATTTATGTCTTTAAAGGGGACATGTAAACTATTAACCGAAATTGAATTCATGCGAACTTAAAATCTTTATGTTAATTTTTTGGATTGTATGTCGATATTAATGGCAAACCGGTATAAGTATTTGCCTTACACCGGTTTGCCATTAAATCAATGATTTATTATATTATATGTAAAAGTAATGTTCTTGATTCGTTATGACTACCAAATATTAAGTTTCTGAAGGAGCATCTGGATTTTTAAAATTTTTGAGGTGAATTTCTCCCGTTCAAAAATATTTTCCGAGTCGTTGTATTTCATTGTTTTTCTTTTTAGACTTATTGTAAGAAGCTGTTGATGTGGATCGTTATAAACGATCAGGTTCTTCTTTTTAATAAAGTATGCTGGAAGTGTGAATAAAATACCGCTTACTAGTATAATAAATGCCATTAACCAAATTATTCCAATGTCATGAAGCGCAAATACCGGAATAATGAATAACATATTTGTCAGAATTATTGTAAACGACGCTTTTCTGTGTGAAAAACCTAAAACAAGAAGTCTGTGATGTAAGTGATTTTTGTCAGGTGTAAACGGTGATTTTTTGTGTAGAACACGAATGATAAAAACTCTTAAAGTATCAATTAAAGGATAAATAAGAATCCCAAAGGCCACTGCAGGTGCAGATTTGACCGGGAAATGACTTATCGGGTTGATATTGAATTCATTGAATTGTATCACAATGACCGATAAAATTGTACCTAAAACTAATGATCCTGTATCCCCCATAAAAATTTTATTTTCCCCTCCAAAAACATTAAAGTAGAAGAAACCGGCAATAGAACCCACAAGCGTAAATGATAAAATAGCGTAATCTAAATGATCATTTACTAAAAACCAAAAACCGAATATGGAAGCATATAAAATACTTAATCCAGCAGCTAACCCATCTATGCCATCCATTAAATTGAAAGCATTAATGATAACAATAATAAAAAATGTTGTTATTATTATGCTTGGTAATAAACTAATTTCTTCAATTCCGAAAAAACCATGTAAACTTGTAAATCTTATTTTCGCAAATATTATTATACAGCCTGCTGCTATCATTTCTGCCACAAGTTTTTTCCATGGGGGCAAATCAACGATATCGTCTTTTAATCCGACTACGAACATTAGTAATAGTGCTGCGAATATGTAAATTAGACCAGGTAATTCATTCCCATACGTGCTAATTGTGACAGCAAAAACGAAACTCAGAAAAATAGCGATTCCACCTAAAGTTGGAATGGGTCTCAGTGCGGATGATCGTTCATTGGGATGGTCAAATAATCTTAATGCTTTTACTAATCGGATAACGACAGGAACTAAGTAGATTGAAATTCCAAGGGCCAAAAGGAGACCTAATGTAATGATTAAGCAATTTGTCATAGGTGTTTTATATTTAGGTAAATTCGTAAACTTTCAGACCAACAAGGTTATTGTATCATAAGACATTATGTGAGAATTTAATGTTGTTTTTATTGACATAATTGTTTTTAGATTATTACTGTTTTTTACAGCTTCGCCCTCTCAGTCACATAAAGTAACCTACGGAAATACTTTTATTAAATTTCCATTGAGCTAAACATATATGCTTTTATTAAAGCACTGAATGGCAAAATTACTTATTTTATCGAATTCGACAAATAAAATCCGAACAATCAATTATGCAGGTTTAACAATTTTCAGAGTTTATTTTATTTTTGACTGTCAAAAAATGAGAAAACTGCCTATACCTTTTGTGTTTCACAGGTGCATTTTTTAAGAAATTTTGACTCATTATTGTTCTTTCATTCTTACATTGTTAAGTAACTATTTGTTATTGGTTTTTTCAAATACTCAAAATTTACTATTTCTGTTTCTTCATTGGGGAAATATCTTAAAATATTGATTATATTGTTGATTAAATTATAAAGTTTTATGTGAATAGGGATTGAGGTAATTAAAAAGTCAACTTTAAAAATTAATGATTGTGGTATCAAAGTAGAAATATAAAACCTATAGTTTACTTGAATTTCAATTTTCGGCTAAATCCTTATTTCCCAAAGCAGACATAGAATTAAAAATAGATCTGATCGGAAAATTCTTAACAATCAGGAATTCGTGCTCAAGTGATAAGCTCCCCCCATCGCTTAACCACGAAGGAGGAGCTGAAAGTATTTCACTTAAAAGGGTTATTTAGCCCCCGCATATCCAGGATTCTGCGTGATAGAACCGTTGCTGTTATCTATTTCTGTTTGAAGAATAGGCATCAAACGATGGGTGGCTTGAACATAAGTACGTTTCGGCTTATAGCTTCCTTCTGCTGGAGCAGTGTTGTAAATTAATTCAGCCAAAGCCCAACGGACAAGATCCACGTGCCGGTCACCGCCTTCAAAGGCCAATTCCATCCGGCGTTCATACATCAGATCGTTAAAGGTGGGTGCTGCAATGGATGGTAATCCTGCACGGTTGCGAACCTTGTTGAAAGGTATAGATGCAGCTGAAATTGCAGTTGTCCGATTGGTTGGCCCACCGCCATTATACATCATAATAGCCTCAGTATCAATTAATAAGATATCTGCATATCTCAAAGCTGGAACATTCAATCCAGCGGCCCAACCCACATAAGAGTCTTTATAAGGGGAATTGTATTTGATACATACCACTGGGGACTGATTGTTTGGAGCTTGCAGAAAATCGGTAAAACCATTATAGGTGATCTTATCAACCCCTCGTTTTGCAACTGTTGCTGCTTTCCTGAGATCACCCACCTGATAGGCATCGTAAAAGCTTAATGTAGGGCTCACTAGCCTCCATCCTTCACCCATTGGTTCAGGGTGTAAACCATTCCATACGTTGTTTGGAAGCAAAAGGACAGGGGTTATGGGATATTCGCCTAAACGTGCCCCCAACCCAAAAAGGATCTCACTGTCATTTTCGTGAGCAATGGTAAATACGTCAGCATAATTTGCAATTAAACTATGTTTTCCTGAATTAATTACCGTTTCTGCGGCAGTTTTTGCTTCTGTCCATTTTGTTTCATGGGCATATACTTTTGCCAACATGCCCCAGGCTGCCCCAAGCCCTGGCCGACCACTTTCATGCTCCCATGCGAGTTGGGTCGTGGCAGATTTCAGGCTATTCTCGATTACTGCCCATGTTTCAGCTTCTGTTTTCCTGACAAGGGCTGCTGCAGGATCTTTGGAATCATAGATAGGAAGACCACCATAACGGATTGCAAGTTGATAGTATGCAAATGCCAGTAGAAAATTGGCTTCGCCTAGTATCCTGTTTTTCTGGGACGCATCCATCTGTATATTAGGTACATTTGTTAATACATCTGATGCCCTTTTAATGGTTTGATAGTATTCAATATAGGCAAGACCACAGAGATCGCCTGTCATGTTATTTGATGTTGCCCTGAATTCTGTCATTGCGATATAATCACTGTAACCATTATCGTTCAAATAGGCATTGTCGCTGAAGCACTCAAAACCGCACCAATCTTCACCTCCAAGAGCTTCTTCACCCTGAAGTGGGGTATAGACACCGGCTAAAGCCGTTTCGGCCTGTGCTGCAGTTTGCCAGAAAACTGCATCTGTAAAGACATGCGGTTGCTTGTTCAAAAAATCCTTCCCACATGAGGCCATAAGCAATATCATTAATATCGGAAAATACTTTTTCATGGTATGCATATTTTAATCAGTTAAAAGTTAAAGTTAATGCCCAGTAAATAGGCTTTTGTTTGCGGATAGCTACCGGTGTCAACACCGAAGATATTATGGTTAAAATCGCCACTTGCACCAACCTCAGGATCAAAACCAGAGTATTTGGTTAGGGTAATCAAGTTCTGAAAGGTAAGATAAACACGAAGTTTCTGAATCTTCTCACCAATTAGCTTTTTATCAAAAGTATATCCGAATGTCAGGTATTTCATCCTGGCAAAACTTCCATCTTCAAGATAAAGGGTACTATAATTTTTGTTGCTGTTTAAGTCAAGAACAGTAACCCTTGGTACAGAGGTATTTGTATTTTGGGGAGTCCAACGGTCTAAAATTGTCGGACTGTTGTTGTAGCCGGTCCCCTGCATGAATTCGCCACCTAATTTTAGACCGTTAAAAATCTTGTTTCCCTGGCTCCCTATCCACATCATACTGATATCAAAGCCTTTATATTCGCCATTAAAAGACAGGGATCCAGTAAAGGCAGGAAAGCTGCTTCCTCCGTTAAATCTGTCGTTAGCACTGATAATTCCATCCCCATTCCGGTCCTCAAATTTTACATCTCCGGGAACAGCAAAGGGTTGAATTTTATTCCCTGATTTGTTTAGGTAACTGTTGATTTCATTTTGTGTTTGAAAGATTCCAAGGGCATTGAGGACATAGAAGTGACCAAGCGGTTCCCCTTCAGCAATCCTGCCAACGTTGACATTTTTGTAGTTGGCTGCAAAAATTTCCTTGTCGCCTGCAATACCAAATGAAACCAGTTTATTGGTCACATGTGCGATGTTTGCAGTCACAGAATATTTGAAAGCTTTATCATGGTTTCTGTAAGTAATCCCCATGTCAAAACCTTTGTTTGATACCTGACCCGCATTGCGATAAGGTGCATTGCCAACTCCAAGAGATGAAACAAGGGGCACCTGTACCAGAATATTGGTCGTTTCCTTGTCGTAGTAGTCAGCTGACAAAGATAGGCGATCATTGAGGAAACTTGCGTCAATACCAAAATCAGTTTGTGTCGTAACTTCCCATTGAATGTTCGGATTGGAATAACTATTCTGGGCTACTGCAGAAACTGCCTGCCCACCAAGGGTTGGGGAACCCGTAGTTCCAATCGTACTATAATATTGGTATCCTGGAATTTTATCATTCCCCAATTGCCCCCAACTGGCACGTAATTTCAGGTCAGAGACCTTATCTTTTAAACCACTAAAAAAATTCTCTTTTGAAATTCTCCAGCCACCTGATATAGAAGGAAATACGCCCCAACGTCTGCTTTCGGCAAATTTCGATGAACCATCTGCACGAATGTTGCCTGCCAACAGGTATTTTTCAGCGTATTCGTAACTGATCCGGCCAAAATAACTTTTTAATGCGTTGTCACCCGCACTTCCACCAACATGGTTGGGAAAACTGGTGGCATTGTCGAGGTAGCGTAAAGAGGAACTTTCATCACTAAAATCCTGAACAGTTCCTGAATTGATCCAATCGCTATGATCTGCCTCCATAGACATACCTGCCAGGGCTGCAACATGATGTTGATCGAAGCGTTGATCAAATGTCAGGGTATTGTTCCATTCCCATTGATAGAAGTTGCTATACCCTTCGTTCAGGCTATTGTGGTTCATCAATCCGCGACCACCGCCGATGGCAATTGACTGGTAATTTTTACTGTGTCCATAACCTGCAGTATATCCGATATCCGATTTCAAAGTTAAAACCTTAAATATTTTGTATTCCAAATAAGCATCCCCGCCAATTGTGGTTCCTTTGTTCCTGTTGTCTTTTACGTTGAGGGAAGCCACAGGATTGGGAAAATCTCCGGTCGGAGTGCCATAAATCTGATTGGCTTCATCTGCCCATACTGGGGTATTCCGCATACTGAATAGAGCAGAACTTAATACTCCGTCATAGCCGCCACGTGTATCCGCGCCTTTCTGATCGGTCATCACAACAGAGAAATTTTCACCGAATGTCAGATTCGTAATCAATTCGTGCTGACTGTTAAACCTTATGTTATACCTTTTGTAATTGGTTTTTAATACAATCCCATTGTTATCCATGTATCCCAGACTTAAAAGATAGTTTGATTTCTCACCCCCACCCTGAATGCTAAAATCCTGATTTGAAATATAGGCAGGTTTTAATACTTCCTTAAACCAATCTGTTCTGGTAACTGCATTATTCGGATCATTGTAATAAGCCCATATTGACTCGGTTGCAGGAGTCCCATCGTTCGTAAGAGCCTCTTTATGAATCATATTTCTTTGTGTAGCATCCAGGGATGTTGGCATTTTCCAAACTTGCTGAACACCCTGGCTTGTATTGAAAGAAACAGATGTTTTTTGGTTCTTTTTCCCTTTTTTCGTAGTAACAATTACTACTCCATTTGCACCCCTGGATCCATAAATCGCAGCTGATGCGGCATCTTTCAGGACAGTCATGCTTTCAACATCAGAAGGGTTCAGATTACCGATCCCACCGACAATCCCGTCCACAACATACAACGGACTGTTGTCGTTGATTGAACCTGCACCCCTGATCCTGATTTCGACGCTACCTCCCGGTTCACCTGAATTCTGAATTACCGTCACACCGGCAGCCTGTCCCTGAAGGGTATGGCTTAAAGATTGATTGACTCCCTGAGTCAATTTTTCAGGTGCAACGCTGGCAACCGAACCGGTAAGGTCGGCTTTCTTTTGGGTACCATAGCCAATTACAACTACGTCATCGATCTTCTGTACATCCTCAGATAGAGCAACATTAATTACATTTTGAGATGCTGTCCGCTGGACAGTTGAGTATCCTACAAATGAGAAGATCAGAATAGCCTTGTTATCAGGCACATCTACTGAATACTTCCCGTCTGCACCAGTGATATTCCCCATTGAGGTCCCTTTAACAACTACCTGCACGCCAGGGATTCCTACACCACTTACATCGGTTACTTTCCCTGATATTTTAATCGGGTTATTGGCCATACCTTCAGATAAATTCAGGTAGAGAACTCCTTTTGCAAATACCCCAGGGGAAAAGATAACAGCCCCAATGATGAGCAAAAGGGCCAATTGTTTTTTAAAAATTGATTTCCATTTCATAATAAATAAAATTGTGATTAAAAATTGATTAAGGATAAATTGTTTGATAAAAAGATCGTTGGTAAAAGTCAATAAACGTTAACAAATGCTATTTTGTTTAAATTTTACTTTAATACAATGAAAAAAATGGTCATAGTCCATTCAATTTGAGGACTATTACCATTTTTATATCAGAATACTATTAATAACCTGGATTCTGGACCAGATTTGTATTCAATTTAATCTGATCGGCAGGTATCGGAAACAGTTCCCGGGTTTTTGCACTTACTGCATCCTTGAACAACCATAGGGCACTGTATTTCCCAAAACGGATCAAGTCATTTCTATGCCATGCTTCCCATGCAAATTCACGTGAACGTTCATCCAACATTTCGTCAAGTGTAATACTGGCCACAGTAGGAGCTTTAGCACGACTACGTATCTGATTAACCAACGAAACAGGAGTGTCGCCATTTGTGGCAGATGCCCCGCACAGGATCGCTTCAGCTTTCATCATCAGGATATCACCATAACGGTAAACGGGAAAGTCGTTGTTATCGCTACGGGTATTCGGATCCCAGTTTGGATCGGGATAGAACTTGATTGAACGGGAACCCATGTATTGTGATAAAAAGTCATTACCGGTATCCATCTTGGTTGGATCGCCTCTAAGCCAGACCTCTTTTGTAAGTTCTAACTGCCAGATTGTATCACGAGTGGAATAGTTGCCTACATAGGTTTCATTCAATCCTTTATAGGTTGTTTTAACAGTAATGGGCGTACCATTGGTGTTAAATTGTTTGCCAATCAACCATGTTGTATTACGAACATCCCCGGTAAGGTTGAATTTGTCGTAAAATTCAGGGAGAGTTTTCATGCAATTACTTGGTGATTTTGTCCCCAAACCATATTTGTCCCTCAACTCGGGAGTAAGGTCATAACGTGTAAAAGAGTTGCCTGTAATTTTAAACGCATCATAAACCACTGCGAAAATAAACTCTTTAACAGCGGGACCATTGGTAGGCAGGAACATGCTTTTGTAATCGGTATCAAGTGCAAACAAGCCCGATTTGATAACAGAGTCGCATTGTGTGACGCACTAAGCATTGTCTTGCCAGCATAGACCTGAGCGTTCAGGTACATTTTAGCAAGCAGCGCGTGAGCCATCCACGCAGTGGGACGACCATAAGTGGTTGTGCTCTTGTCACGTGGAAGATACGGAGCGATTTCTTTAACTTCGCTTTCGATAAACGCAAAAACATCGGCACGTGAAGATGTTGGGGTATCGTCCCCAAATTTTTTCAGGATCGGCACGTTCCCATAATTGTCGAGCAGAATGAATTAGAAGAAAGCCCTCATCATCCTGATTTCGGCAAATTGTTTCTTTTTGAGATCATCTTCCGGAACAGCATCGAACATTGCCAGGACCCGGTTGCATGCAATGACGCCGCTAAAAGCGTACGACCAAACTGTTTTTACAATGGCATTGTCGGGTGTCCAGGTGTGTTTGTGCAGTTCACGGTACTGCCCTCCATCATCCCAGTTACCTGCCCTTGCAGGAATCAGGGCTTCATCCGTAGATAGGGATTCCAAGCGCCAGTAATCGATGGCATAATTTGCAGGTAAAATGGTGTAGATAATCCCTTTCGCGGCCTCAAAATGTTCCGGTTTGGTAGGGAAGTTGTCGGGTGTCAATTCCGATTCAGCTTTAATATCGAGCTTTGTACAACCCGTAAACAGCAAAACTGAAGTTATCACTGCACAAGCCGTTTTTTTTATGATAGAAATATTTGTTATCATTTTGATAATTTTATTTGAAATATAACGATTAGACCTTATCAATAATTACAAATTAATATTTACGCCTACCATAAACGAACGTGTTTTTGGATAGAAATTGTTATTGTCGATACCAGGTTCAATTCCGCCAAGATTTATCTCAGGATCAATCCCCTTGTATTTTGTAATTACAAACAAATTGTTCGTCGTAATATAAAGCCTTGCGCTTTTAATCTTTGCATTTTCAATCTTTAGGGTATAACCAAGGGTTGCATTGTCGAGACGGATATACGAAACACTTTCAAGGTACCTTGTTGAATAGTAGAAAGAGTTGACATCGGTAGCAGGTTCCCCAAGCGAGAATTTTGGGATGTTGTTGTTGGATGCATTGTTCACATCATTCAAACTTGCCAATGTTCCATTGAGGATTTTATTACCACTCACGCCCCGCATGAAGAAACTGAAATCGAACTTCTTGTATGTGAATGTGTTGTTCCATCCGAACATCAATTTTGGCTGTGCACTACCGCTTTCTTTAAAATCTGCAACAGTGGCTACTTTTGAGGTATCCCCATTTGCTTTGTAAAACATAGTGACTCCGTTAGCATTTCGGCCGGCATACTGGCGGACAAAAAATGTACCGATCGGAAGCCCTTCCTTAATGACCTGGGTAGGGTTGCCCGATTGTCCTTTACCACCAATTCCTGCAGTTTCTATACGGGTGAAAGTTGGAAACTGGTCATTTGATAATGAGACAACCTTGTTTACATTCTTAGAGACGTTGAAAGAGGTCGTCTATTGGAAATTATTGGTTCTCACTGGAGTCACATTGATTTGAAATTCAACACATTTGTTGCTGACTTTACCAACATTGGCCCAAAGATTTGGATAAAGATATTTTGTTGTAGAGACCGGATAATACCAAATCAGGTCGCTGGTTTGTTTGTTGTAAACCTCTATTGTACCAGTAATCCGATCTTTCAGTAATCCAAAGTCAAGGCCAATATTTGACATCGCTGTCGATTCCCATTTCAGGTCAGGATTTTCATTTTGGTTCACCCCGATCGCCTGAAGCTGGACACCGTTGATATAGGTAACACCTGTTATTCCATATTTCAATTTAGAAATCATTGGATCAAAACCAAGTGAGTTACCACTTATGCCATAACCAAGACGAAGTTTCAGGTCACTGACTACTTTCAGATTGGCCATAAAAGGTTCGTTGATAATTTTCCAACCGATTGAAGCCGATGGGAAAGTACCCCACTGGTGATTTGTTCCGAATGCAGATGAACCATCGCGGCGTACAGTTGCCTGCAGCAAGTATTTATTGTCGAACTGATAATTCAATCGGCTATAGAAGGAGATGATCCTCAATGTCTGGATCGTGGCAGTCCCAAAACGGTCGGCGTTGGTCACTTTTTCGGGTGCACTTCCAAGCGAAAGGTTATTGTACAAAAGGTCATCGGTTACAAAGTTGCTATTTGCAGCCTGGAAACCATCGTTCAATTTGTCTTCCTGCCATGAATAACCCACAAGTACTTTAAGATTATGCTTGTTGATCACTTTTTCAAAGGTAAAGTAATTCTCAGCAAGGGTCGTTTTGTTTGTGTATTCAGAACGGATGGCATATCCGTTTGCACCGAGGTGCATGGTAGAAGCTTGTTTAGAATACTGATTATCCTGTATTTCAGATGTTTGCAGCGATACGTTGGCATTATAGGTCAAGGTTGGAAGTATGTTGACCTTCAACGTAAGGTTTGCCAATTGGGTGATGATTTTTCGATCGTACAAGTCATTGTTCAACAAGCCTACGGGATTGTAATAATTGCTGTTCTGCGTATTTTCGAAGTAAGTCCCATCCGGTTTTAAGATACTCACGGTTGGCAAATATTTCAGCATGTTGGCGAAAACTTCAGGGCGGACAATGTGCTTATTGGTTGTTGAATTTGTTAGGTTCAATCCGACAGTCACTTTATCATTGAAAGCCTTTTGCTCCACATTCATACGTGCTGTCCACCTATCAAGTGAACTGGTTTTGATAATACCCTGATCATCAAGGTAATTGATGCTGACCCCATAGGTTGTTTTGTCGGAACCCCCACCAAACGACAGGTTGTGGTTTTGTGAAATACCTGTTCTGGTAACTTCGTTTTGCCATTTGGTATCCCCACCATTGTCGTCAAAGGGGACTTTGTTTACAGCTTTCAGGTAAGCTCTTAATTCTGTGGCTGATAACATATCGATACTGTTCGATATTTTTTCAACAGCCACATAACTGCTGTAATTGACATAGGATTGGCCTGTTTTTGCGCGGCGTGTCGTGATCATAATGACACCATTGGCAGCACGGGATCCATAAATGGCTGTAGAGGAAGCGTCCCGCAGAACATCCATGTTAACGATGTTGTCGGGAGCAACTGCATCGATTGAGGCTCCTGGAACACCATCGATGACATAGAACGGTTCCATTGCGGCTCCGGTGCAGAGTGTTGAAGGTCCCCTTAAATTTGATCGAAGGGCTGGCTGTAGGGTCACCGCTTCTGGTAATGTTCAAACCAGGGACTTTGCCTTGCAACATCTGGGCAGGAGAGGAATAAACGCCTTTGTTCATCTCACTTGCTGTAATTGATGAAACTGCACCGGTAATGTCTTTTTTGTTGATCTTACCATAACCGACCACGACCACCTGCTCAATGTTCACAACATTTTCCAAAAGCTTTACATTGATCGTTGTCTGAGTACTGACCACGATTTCCTGTGCCACGTAACCCATAAATGAGAATACAAGTGAATTTTTTGAATCTGTAACGGTTAATGTATAATTGCCTTCAAAATCGGTAAGTATCCCGGTAGTAGTTCCTTTAACAACCACCGATACGCCAGGCATGGGAGCACCCTTTTCGTCTGTGACTTTTCCAGAAATTTTAACAGGGCTTGAACTCCCTAAACCATTGGTCAAAGGTGAGGCAATTGTAGAACCTATTGTGGAAAAGAGCCCAGCCATAAGAATAAGCAGAAATGTCAACTACTTGTTAATTAATGATTTCCATTTCATAGTTAAAATGAGTTTGTTGACTTAATAATAAAATTGAAGTTTGGTGATATATAATAACCTTGTAAGTAGCCTTCAAAAGAGAAATCCAATAACCGGGAAAATTGCATAGCAATCCATACAAAATCAGAAAATAGTCAAAAAATATCCTGATGTTGCAATTTTTTCGGCTGTCCCCTTGATAGTGCTTTTTACAAAATCTCGGATAGTTTTACCGGACGGTGTTCCAGGACAGACTTCTTGGCAGCCAATGCTATGGCTACAGACTTTAATCCATCATCGCCTGAAACAGGAAGCGGAAGGTCATTGACAACTGCATTACAGAAAATCTTCATTTCGTTGGCATAAGCATCCAGATATCTCTCCATAAAGAAATTGAGCGGCAATGAGCCATGTACGCCATCCGCAGCAAAATAGCGGTGGTTCTCAGGGAAATTGTTATCAGCACAAGCCATCCCTTTTGATCCGAAAATTTCAACCCGCTGGTCATAACCATAAACGGCTTTACGGCTATTGTCGATCACACCCATGGCGCCGTTTGCAAACGAGAGGTTAATGATTGCAGTATCCACATCCCCTGCTTCACCGATTGCCGGATCAACAAGACATGAGGCATTCACATAGACTTCAGTAACCTCGCTGCCAACCATATACCTGGCTATGTCGAAGTCGTGTATCGTCATATCCATGAACATCCCGCCTGAAACTGCGCTGTATTCAGCAGGTGGGGGTGCCGGGTCGCGGGAGGTAATTTTAAGGATATGCGGATCGCCAATCTTCCCTTCAACTACCAGTTGTTTGAGTTTAAAGAAATTGGGATCGAAACGGCGATTGAAGCCTACCATCAGTTTTACGCCGGCTTTGTTTACAGCATCCAATGCCCCCTGGATCACTTCGAGCGATAAATCAACAGGTTTTTCGCAGAAAATATGTTTCCCAGCCTGGGCAGCTTCAATAATGTATTGGGCATGTGTATCGGTCGGTGAACAAATTACAACTGCCTCAACTTCAGGATGATTGATTACATCTTTGTAATTACTGTAAACAGTTGTGATCCCAAATCCGGAGGCTACTTCAGTGGCTCCTGCAACATTCAGATCAGCCACAGCAACAACAATAGCCTGCGGTACATTTTGAACAAGTGTGGCAATGTGGACTTTGCCGATCCGACCTGTTCCGATAACTCCTAATTTTAGTTTTTCCATTTTGAATTAATTAATTGGTGATAATCATTTAAATAAGCGATTGGCGGCTGGCAACTGGCGGCTTGGAACTGGCGGCTGGCTGCTTGTGACTGGCAACTGGTGGCTGGCAACTGGCAATTGGCAAGAGGTTACAGAACTTGAATCTAATTCCAAAAGTGATTTCCGTTTTCCTGTTTCCGGTCTCCATTCTCCCTATATCCCAAGCTCCAAGCTATTTACGCCCTGCCCCACGCCCCCTGCCTTTACAGTCCCAAAGATTTGATATATTCCCTATTCCTTTGTGCACAAACTTTGGGATTGCCCATGCCTGGTAGGACATCCTGTTCCACGGTGATCCATCCTTCGTAGTTTTGGTTGTGAAGTTCCTTGACGATGGCAGGAAAATCGACAGCGCCTTTCCCCAGTTCGCAGAAAACACCGTTGCCAACCGACTTGAAGTAGTCCCAACCTTCAGTACGGGAATTAGCGGCAATTCCGGGATGACAATCCTTAAAGTGGATATGCCAGATCCGCGCTTGGTGCTTGACCAATGCCAATAACGGATCACCTCCGCCAAACTGATAATGGCCCATATCGAGCACGAGGCCAACAAGAGTAGGGTCAGTCAGAGCCATTAACTGATCGATTTCAGAAGGTGTTTCAACGTAACCAGCACAATGATGATGAAATACGGTGCGCAATCCGGTTTTTGCTTTTACTTCACCCGCTACAAAATTCGCACCCTCGGCAAAGATTTGCCACTCTTCAGGTGTAAGCCCCATTTCAGAAGTAACCCTGCCTGCATTCAAAGTTCTTTCCGGAATGCTTCCGTTGTCGTCGGCCAGTACAATAAAAGCATCCGTATAACCAGCATCGGCCATCAGTTTTGCAGTTTTCACGGCAACTTCGGCGCCGGCTGTATGTTTGGTCCGGTCTTTCAGAAATACGGGTACAAAAGCACCCACCATCGCAAGGTTACGCTTGTCAAGCTCTGCCTTTAATCCGTCAGGAACAGAGGGCATAAATCCCCAGTCGCCCAATTCGCTGCCCTCATAACCTGTTTCACTGATTTCGTCAAGGACCTGCTCGAAACCCGCAGCTTTACCATCAAGGTCAAATTCAAGGACTCCCCAAGAACAGGGAGCATTCGCAATTTTTATCATGTTTAATCGAATTAATAGATTAGAAATATAATATTACATAATAACTTGTAAATCAAATTAATACTTATCAGAATTTGCGCGACCATTCATCGTTCCAACGTTCGATCACGACTTTGGTTTGTGTGTAGAACTCAACAGCATGTGACGACTGGCCATGCAGATCGCCAAAGAAACTCTCTTTCCAGCCACTGAATGGGAAGAATGCCATTGGAGCCGCAACCCCGATGTTTACCCCGATATTTCCGGCAAGAGTGTCGTGTCTGAATTTCCGCGCTGCTGCACCGCTCCGGGTAAAAATGCAGGCTGAATTTCCGTAATGGTTTTTGTTGATCAAACCAATCGCTTCTTCTAATGTACCGACATTGATAATACAGAGGACGGGGCCAAAAATCTCCGTCTTGTAAACCTGGCTCTCAGGACTTATATTTCCCAGGATGGTTGGACCGACAAAATACCCTCCATCAAATCCGGCGACTTTTACATTCCTACCATCCAACAAGAGTTCTGCCCCTTCATCAATACCGGTCTGGACCAGGCTTTCGATCCGTTCCTTGCTCTCTTTTGTGATCACCGGCCCCATGTCAATAGCAGGATCCATGCCGTTTCCGGTCTTTTTGGATTTGGCCAGGGTGACCAGTTTTTCGGTGAAGTTTATGGCGGTATCGCCAACTGTAATGACCAGTGAGGCAGCAAGGCATCTTTGGCCAGCACAGCCAAAAGCACTGTCGGTGATGATCTTTACAGTTGTATCCTCGTCGGAATCTGGCATGACCACAACTGCATTTTTTGCACCACCCTGTGCCTGAACCCGTTTGCCATTTAAGGTGCCGGTTCGATACACATGTTTGGCGACAATCGTTGAACCAACGAAACTAATTGCAGGGATAAACGGGTGGGCCAGAATGGCATCGACAGTTTCACGTCCACCATGGACCATGTTCAAAACCCCTTTGGGCAAATTGATCGCTTCCAGCAATTCGAAAATCAGGGTCATCGTCATGGGAACCTTTTCCGATGGCTTAATGATGTAGGTATTTCCACAAGCAATCGCGTAGGGCATAAACCAGAACGGGATCATAATCGGGAAGTTGAACGGGGAGATACAGGCTCCAACACCAAGTGGCTGACGAATTACAAACTCGTCAACGCCAGTGGCAATGTCCTCTGAGAATACACTTTGCATCAAAGTTGGAATCCCACATGCGACTTCAATGTTCTCGACAGCCCTGATCATTTCAGCTTTTGATTCGGCGAAAGTTTTCCCACATTCTTTTGTGCAGACTTTTGCAATGATATCTGTATTGGATTCCATAACCTGTTTCATTTTGAACAGATATTGGACACGTTGGGTTGCAGGGGTGTTTCTCCAGTTGAGCCATGCCTCGGATGCTGCTGCAGTAGCATCCACAATATCTTCGGCACAACCTGCAGGAACCTGCGAAATGGCCAATCCTGTAGCTGGGTCGATCACGTCCAATAAAGCATTCCCTTTGCTTTCAACCCATTGTCCATTGATGTAATTTCTTAAAGCTGTTGACATTTTTTTACTAATTTATTTTTCCATTCTATTGAGATCTGCAACTGGCAATTGGCAGCTGGCAGGGATCGCAAAATGAATTTCAATTGCAGTTCAATTTTATTTCTATCTATTTCAATTGCATTTCAACTATTTCCATTAGAGATAGTAACGTTGTTTCTTTTTGTGCTCAACATATTCAGAATAGGCTTTCTGGACCGTATCAATTTCAGAAACCTCGGCAATCGCAACTTCCCACCAGGCATATCCGGGGACACCCTTGGTCAGGTTGGTCTCAATTGTGATTACGGTCGTCTCAGTACGGGTTTTTGCCTCTGCAAGGGAGGACTTAAACGATTCCATATCATGGGACTCAATAACATAGGCTCCCAGGCTGCGTGCATTCTGGGCAAAATCGACAGGAAGAATATCGCCGGTCAGCAAACCTGTCTCTTCGTCACGGTAACGGTATTTAGTTCCAAATCGTTGTGATCCAATTGATTGTGACAATCCACCAATACTGGCAAACCCATTGTTGTTCAACAGGATGATCGTACACTTGATCCCCTCCTGGATTGCAGTGACGATTTCGTTGTTCATCATCAGATAATTGCCGTCACCCACCATCACATAGATTTCACGATCGGGACACGCCAATTTTGCGCCAATGCCTGCCGCAATTTCGTAACCCATTGTCGAATAGCCATATTCGAGGTGAAAACCTTTTGGATCCCTGGTTCTCCATAGTTTGTGAAGGTCGCCGGGCAAACTGCCTGCTGCACAAAGGACTACATCGTGTGGACCAGAAAAATCGTTGACTGCGCCAACTACCTCGGCTTGTTCAACCGGAGTATTCCCAACAACTTTATAAAACTCACTGACTTGTTTGTCCCATGTTGCGCTAAATGTCGCTACCCTTTTAATATAGTCATCAGCCACTTTGAAATCGCCCAATTCGTCCAATAATTCTTCAAGTGCAACTTTGGCATCCCCGGTAACAGGCAATGCACAATGTTTATAGGAATCGAATTCCGCAATGTTGATATTGATAAACTTAACTTCAGGGTTCTGAAATGCTGTTTTTGAGGCAGTTGTGAAATCACTGTATCGGGTTCCAATTCCGATGATCAGATCGGCTTCACCCGAAATTTCATTGGCACCCGGCGTTCCTGTTGCCCCGGCAGCGCCCAGATTTGACGGGTGATTGTAGGGAAGTGCCCCTTTGCCGGCAAAGGTTTCTGCAACAGGGATACCTGTCTTTTCGACCAGTTTCTGCAATATTGCGGTTGCTTCACTGTAAATGACTCCGCCACCTGAAATGATTAGAGGCATTTTGGATGCCATTATCCATTTGGCAGCTTCTTTTATGCTTGAAACATCAGGACGCGGCCTTGCGATTTTCCATACCCTTTTTCTGAACAACTCTTCAGGGAAATCATAAGCCTCTGCCTGGACATCCTGTGGAAGGGACAATGTAACTGCGCCAGTATCGGTAGGAGAGGTGAGGACACGCATCACTTCAGGTAAGGAAGTGATCAATTGCTCCGGCCTGTTGATCCGGTCCCAATATCTGGAAACAGGTTTAAAACAGTCGTTCACAGAGATGTCTTGTGATCCGGGAGATTCAAGTTGCTGCAATACAGGGGCTACATTTCGTCTGGCAAAGATATCTCCCGGAATAATCAGTACCGGTATGCGGTTGATGGTTGCACATGCGGCACCTGTGATCATATTGGTAGCACCAGGACCGATTGAGGAAATGCAGGCAAACGTCCCCATGCGGTTTTTCATTTTCGCATAAGCCGTTGCGATATGGACTGAAGATTGCTCATTGCGCGTCATATAATAGCGGAAGTCGGGATTCTGCGTCAATCCCTGACCTACACCGGCAATGATCCCATGTCCGAAAATTCCCAGACAACCAGCAAAGAATGGGTTTTCGATCCCATCGCGCTCAACATACTGGTTCTTCAAAAATTTTACAACAGCTTGTCCTACTGTTAGTTGAATTGTTTTCATTGAAAATATGGATTGTTTCATAAATTGGATTGTAAAAATAAATTTGAATGAACTCCCTAAGGAAATGCGGCTGGCAACTGGCTGCTCGCGGCTAGCTGCAAGTCGCCAGTAGCTTCTCTCAGAATCCTCCTTTTTCTTCGATGAATGTCATCACCTCGTCGTAGGTTGGATTGAAGTTGGAGCAGCCCGGTTTTGTGACCAGGATTGCGCCACAGGCATTGCCCATCCTGCAACATTTGGTCCAGTCCCAACCGTTCAGATAACCATAGATGAAGCCACTTGCAAAAGCATCACCTGCTCCAAGCACATTCATCACTTCGACGGGGAAGCCCGGTACATCGATAAATGCACCACCTTTAAGAAATACAGTTGATCCTTTTTCTCCACGTTTGACAATCAATGCTTCAAGTCCAAGGGCCATAATCTGCTGTATTGCAGCATCCACGTTCCCACGGATTTCGGGTGCTGAAATTTGCTGGTTCGTAATTTTTATCTGGTTGGGGTCGCTCAGCATGGTAGCGAGAATCTCTTCTTCTGTTCCCAGGGCAATCGTGCAACTTCTCAGGTAAGCCCTTGTTGTTACACCAAACGAGCGGGGATCGTGCCACTGATCGGCACGGAAATCAAGGTCGATCAGAATGGGCACCTTATTTTTGACAGCCTCTTCAGCGGCAAAGAACGCAGCCGAACGTGAAGGTTCAACATTCAACGCAGTGGCGGAAATCTCAAACAAACGACAGGCTCCGATATTGGCAAAAAGAACGTCGTCAATCGTAACCTTCGAGTCGGCACAATTTTCGCGATAATAAACCAACGGAAAATTATCGGGTGGCTGAATCCCCAGAATAACAGCACTTGTCCTGAAACCTGGTTTGCGAGGGATAAACTTTGTTTCAACCCCTTCCTTGTTCAAAAAATTGAGCAGGAAATCCCCAATCTGATCCTGTCCAATTCCAGTCAGCAAGGCCGATTTTAATCCCAGCCGTTTGGATCCTACCGCAATATTTAATGGTGAACCGCCAACATAAGCATTAAATGCCTGTATGTCAACAAAATCAGCTCCTATATTTGCTGAGTACAAGTCAATTGACGAACGGCCATAAGTAATAACATCGTAGGTCTTCTCTATCGGAGACTGGAGACCGGAGACCGGAGACTGTGAACCTGAGTCGGAGTCATACAAATTCTTATTTTCATTCATTTTGATTCGGTTTTGTGTTTTATATTTTGAACTTAAGTTGTTTAATTATCATTGATCGAACTCGTTATAATGTTAGCTTTTTAAATCCCTAGTTTCCCTTCTCCGTTTTTTCGTTCTTCCTTCTCCATTTTCATCCATTCATCTCCCTTGTCACCATTGGAATCCTTGGATCCAATCCTTTCCATGTCCCATAGATCCATTTGTGGTCGGGGTCATCATAACTGGCAAGGCTCTGGTCGCTTCCCGCAAGGAAATTAAGGTAATAACAGTTGTAACCATGTCCTGCAATTACCGGATGATAACCTTCAGGGATCAGGACAACATCATTGTGATGGGCTTCTGCAATTTCATTGAGGCTACGGTCGTCAGTGTAAACCTTCTGAATGGCAAAACCTTGCGGCTTGTCGATCTTGTAGAAATAGATTTCTTCGAGGTCCGCCTCCAGAATTTTTCCAGTTTCGGCATCGACTTTGCGCGTATCGTGCTTGTGGGCAGGGAAGGAGCTCCAGTTTCCTGATGGAGTGTAAACCTCAACACAAACCAATCGTTGACAGGCAGAACCAGGTGGAAGGATCCTATTGATCTGACGGCTTGCATTGTCGCCACCCCTGAATTCGATTTCCATTTTTACAACATCATCGGGAGTTACAAATTTTGGTGGAAAGAATTGATCAGCGGCACACCAGCTACAGGCGATGTCCAACAATTCGCTTTCAGCTGTCAATGTGAAGGAGGTATTTGGCGGAAGGTACAATCCATGGGGCAAGCCGCTGAAAACATCCTTGCGGCCATTAACGGTTTCCCAACGGTTTGTTCCTGAAATGACTGAAAAATTTCCACCCATTAAAACAATCAGAAGCTCATGATCGGTTGTATCAAACGACCATTTCTCGCAACGCTTCATTGTACGCGCTTCAAAATTCAGGTATTCCCATCCTGCCTCCTGACTCGTAAAGCTTTGATAGATTGACTCATTGTTGTTTGCCCTAGCGATCAGGGGGCATTTTTTATCTTTTATCATGATTGCTTCTGATTTTTGGATTTAAGAAAATTGCATTTTTCAGCCACGAACAATTCAAGGGCGTCCATATATTCCCTCCCGGGAACCACCATGTCGAAAAGCTCTGGTGTATTTTGGAAAAATTCACGGTGAATGCGGGTCCAGATCAACCTCATATCCGTGGCAATGTTGACTTTGCACACCCCAAGTCCGATCGCTGCAAGTAACTCAATGTCATTGGCACCTTTGGCATCCTCCCTGATTTTTCCACCAGCAGCGTTGATTCTCAGTACCTCTTCAATCGGAACAGCTGAAGCACCATGCAAAACCAAAGGAAATCCGGGTATCCTTCTTTGAATTTCAGCCAGAATGTCGAGTTGCAGCCCTTGTCCACCTGAAAATTTATAGGCACCATGACTTGTCCCAACTGCAACTGCAAGACTATCGCAACCTGTGCGCAACACAAACTCCTCAGCTTGTCGTGGATCGGTATAAAAGGCGTGTTTTTCGTCAATGGAGAGATGGTCTTCCACACCGCTCAAAACACCAAGTTCGGCTTCCACTGCAATTCTATTGGCATGGGCCCTTTCAACAATCTGACTGGTAATCAGAATATTTTTTTCAAATGACTCATGCGAGGCATCGATCATAATGGAATTATAATATCCTGATTCAATGGAATCTATGCAATGGTCATAATTGCCATGGTCAAGATGGACCGTAAAGGTGACCTCCGGGTAAATTTTTGCTGCAGCGGAAATGATCCCTTCCAGCATCTCCGGATGGATATAATTTCGGGCAACCGGTGTAAGTTGAATGATGACCGGGGCAGCAGCTTTTGAAGCACCACGAAAAACTCCATGAACCTGCTCGGCATTGAAAACATTAAATGCCCCTATGCCAAAATTCCCGTAAGCCTGTTGGTACATTTCCTTAATGGAAACTCTCATTGAATGACGATATTAGTCTTAATTTAATTTAGCAACTGGCAACTTGCAACTGGCAACTGGCAGCAAGGGTTTCATAACCTGACATCCTCCGTTTTCCGGTCTCCATTTTACTTTTTCCCACGCTCCTTGCCCCATGCTCCAATCTATTACCAGAACAGATAATACAACGTGGCAAGGATTCCACAAATCCCAACCGCTGCAATGTTGAACGGCATGGATGTCTTATAAAGATTGCTGTTTGTAATGATCCCTTTGGCATTCATTGTTTTACTTGAAACGTTGAAGACCATGATCATACCGACAAGCAGGAATCCTGCAACCAAAACGTAAACTGCCTCGGGGGCAAAAGTGTGGTAAGGGATGACAAAGAATGCTGCAATGATTCCAACGATTGCAGCAATTGTCATGATGGTCCAACCGGTTTTCAATGTTTTTTTCTTGGTGATCTCATCCGCTTCAACATTGTCAACCAGATTTGATTTGTCGATCAGGCTAAGCCCGACCATTACAATCGACAGAATCATAAATACATACCCAATCCTTAGGATGAAAGGCATTTCAGGACTGAAGATCTTAAACACGATCCCGGTAGGAATTGTTAAAATCACGGTCCAGAAGGCTGCGTTGGCTGATGCCTTTCGCCAGAACAGTCCGCAAAAGAACACAAGGAACGATCCGGGATAGATAAAACCTGTATATTCCTGGATGTATTGATAAGCCTGATCCAAGGTCCTCAATTGAGGAGCCACTGAGGTCGAAATGATCAATGCAACCAAAGCAACAATCCGGCCGACTTTCACCATTTGTTTATCGGTAGCTTGTTTATTCATGTAGCCCTTGTAAATGTCGATCGTGAAAATCGTTGAGACACTGTTGACGATCGAGCTGAGGGCAGAAACAGCTGCAGCGGCAATGGCGGAGAAAGAGAGCCCAGTCAATCCGATGGGGACGATATTGTTTAGCAACCATGGATAAGCTTCGTCTGAACGTCCCAATTTTGCACCCAAAGCAAAAGCTGCAATACCCGGGATGACCACTAGCAAAGGCATCAACAATTTCAGGTAGCCGGCAAATACCACCCCAAGTTGAGCCTCCTTCAATGTTTTTCCTGCAAGTCCACGTTGAATGATAAACTGGTTAAAACCCCAGAACCCTATGTTTGTAAGCCACATGGAACCCATAATTACGCCAAGGCCAGGCAAATCGAGAAATGCATCTTTCTTTCCTCCAGCTCCATCGGGAACGAACAATGTCCCTTTTTCGATGATCATATGGAATTTCTCAGGTACCTTATCGATCAGTTGCAACATCCCGGCAATGATCCCATGGCCGTCGCTAATGGCGTTCAACGATAGAAAAGTCGTCACCAATCCTCCAAAGATTAATATTGTTACTGTGATCACGTCTGTCCATGCCACAGCTTTCATTCCGCCCCAAATGGAATACAAGGCTGAGAAGGAGGCAAACCCGATAATCCCATAGATCAAGGGTACACCCAGGATACGTTCCATTGCCAATGCCCCGAGGTAGGAAACGGCAGTCATGTTTACAAATACATAAACGAGCAACCAGAAAACTGCCAGACTTGAACTTACCCTCTTGTCGTAGCGTTGGGTCAGGAACTGGGGCATTGTAAAAATCCCCTTTTCAATAAAAATGGGCAGAAAATATTTTGCCACAAGGATCAATACTACAGCGGCAATCCATTCGTAAGCAGCTATTGCTAAACCAATTGCATAACCTGACCCCGACATTGCAATAAAATGTTCAGCTGAAATATTGGAAGCAAGCAATGCAGCACCAATGGCCCACCAGGGCAAAGAGCGGCTTGCAAGAAAATAGTCGTTGGCAGTTTTTTGCTCGCCCCGTTTTGTCCTGGATACCCAAAGTCCGACCGACAGAATCAAAACCGCATACCCCACAAATACTATCCAGTCAATGATAGTGAATTCTTTCATGTAGTTAGTTTTTTACATATGTTGATAAAGCAAACATAGTAAGATTTTTTTCATCCTACTTTTGCTTTATTATCCACATATAATGCTATTTTAGCGTTTCATTTTTGGAAATAATGTTTTCTGCTAATACTCTAATATTATGAAGCCTTTCTTTCAGAAGCTTGCCTCATTGCCAACGCAATCTGTGATTGTTTATGACGAAGAGATCCCCCATTTTACGGTTCCCTGGCATTTTCACCCCGAAATTGAAATCCTTTATGTCGTGAAAAGTTCCGGGACCAGCTATGTCGGAGATGGGATACATCGTTTTATGGAAGGGGAAATCAGTATTATTGGCGAGAATGTACCCCACTGGTGGAAAAGCGATCAAAAGTATTCCGACGGCCAGGATACTACGGGTATTAAGGCACTGATCATCCAATTTAAAAAGGATATCTTTAATGATAATTTTATCAACCTTCCGGAAATGAGCATGATAAAGGACCTTCTTGATAAATCTCAAAGGGGTATTCAATATGTTGGTAAAAACCGGAAAAAACTTGGTGAGCAGATCGAAAAAATATTCAAAGTCACTGGAATTGTCCGTATTACTGAGTTGATCCTTTTGTTGGAGATGATGGCCAATACCAAGGAGTACAAGCACCACGCCAGTATCGGATATTCAAAAACGATCAATACTTATGATTTTTACAGGTTCAACAAAATTCACGAACACATCCTGTTGAATTTTACCAAACCCATCAAACTTGAAGATGTTGCCAACAAAGTAAATGTTTGTCCAACTGCTTTTTGCAGGTATTTTAAAAAGCATACTGGTAAAACGTTCCTCTCCTTCCTCAATGAAATCCGGATCGGAAATGCCTGTAAATTAATGGTTGAGGACCATATAACCATTTCGATGGCAAGTATGGCGAGTGGCTTCAACAATTTAAGCCATTTCAACGATCAGTTCAAACAGGTGATGAAATTGACGCCCACAGAATACCTTTCAGCCTATAAAAATGACAATAGAATTTTGATCAAGGAAACCTAAAAGTGTGAAAGATGCAATTTATTGACTAAATTATGTAATAAACAATCCATCAAATCGAATGACATTTATACTTTCATAAAAACAACACATGAAAGCACTAAAGAATGTTTCGAATCCTGAGATACAACGGTCTTGTATTGAAAAGATCAAGTATTTGCCCAATTATCCGCATTATCCCGAAAGCGATGATATTTACAATAATTCTGACAGGGAGGATGTTATCGACACGGATGGTATTGCTGAAAACCTTGACTTGAACCAAAATGATTTTGTAAAAGAAGAAATAGATCTGGACTTCGCACCAAACGATCTGGGGTTAGGCGATATTCCGGAGAATGAAGGAAGCGAAGACGAGGAAAACAATTATTATAGTCTGGGTGGCGATGACCACAATGATTTGGATGAGGATCGTGGTGATTAAACAATCGATCAATTTGGCATTGTTTACTGAATTTTTAGGGTAGTAACCTCCAAATACTGATAAAGGACAATTTTTCGAATGATGATTATATCCAAAAGATAAACTAATTTTGGGGATTGGTTCCCATGTAAATTAAAGTTAGTCGTAATCATTAAATTCTAATCCTATGTTTATCATTATTGTCGGTATTGTAGTAATTGTTTTAGCTTCTGCTATTTCAAAAGTCGAATCGCCATTTAGATCATACACTGGTACCGTCAGGGTTATTGGCGTTTTGATTATTGTTATTGGCCTCCTTTTTTCTTCTATTAAGCAAATTGAACCTGGCGATGTTGGGGTACAGAAGCTTTTTGGAAAAGTAAACGCGAATATCCTTGAAAGCGGGCTTAACCTGATCAATCCTCTGGTTGAGGTAGTTACATTTGACGTGCGTACCCAGAATTATACAATGTCGGCGGTACATGACGAAGGAGACAAGGTTGGGGACGATGCGATCCGTGTATTGTCGGCCGATGGACTTGAGGTCATTATTGACCTGACTGTCTTGTATAAAGTACTCCCAAAACAAGCCCCAAGGATTTTAAGTGAGATCGGGACTGACTACAGAAATACGATTGTCCGCCCGATTTGCAGGACCAAGATCAGGGACAATGCAGTCTATTATGATGCCGTTGCGCTTTATTCTTCAAAACGCGATGAATTCCAGGCAAGGATTTTTAAAACCATTGAGGGCGATTTTAATAGCAGGGGATTGCTTCTTGAACAACTATTGGTGCGTAACATTACTTTGCCAGCTTCTGTGAAAGCCTCGATCGAGTCGAAAATTAATGCTGAGCAGGACGCCCAGAAAATGACATTTGTTCTCCAGAAAGAGAAACAGGAAGCTGAACGCAAAAGGGTTGAAGCACAAGGAATTGCAGATTATCAGCAAATTCTTAGCACTGGACTGAGCGACAAGCAGTTGCAATATGAAATGATCAAGGCCATTGCTACATCTCCCAATGCCAAGCTGATTATATTGGATACAAAAAAAAGCCTGCCGATCATGGTGGACGGGAAATAATCCCAATTTTATAGCAGCTGTTTTACTTTAATGTTACCACCTTGATTTATTGTAAATTATGAATCAGGATTGGTGAATTTTTATTTTAGTATAATAGATAATCTATTGTTCTTAAGGAAAGGTTCCACTGTGAACCGATCTCAATGGACTGCCTTATTATAAACATACTAATACTCCTTTAGGAAGTTATCTACTTTTTATTACCCGACCGAAACCAATATCTATTTACTCTCGTTAAAAATAAAGAACAACTATTCGAACTTAATAGGTATTCACGCTGTTACTAAGATGAGAATATTGGAGTGATAACACCGTTTCCTTTTTGGATGATTATCGGTTTGTCAGAGTGTAAATAATAGATTATGAGAGATATAACCTCCAGGTCGGGTTCCCTTCGTATTGCGGTTGCAAATGCAAGTCTGAAGGTTTCACGGCTTGAAACCATTGAAGCAATAAAGGCAAGACAAGTACCAAAAGGGGATGTCTTCGAATTTTCGAGGGCTGCAGGATTGCTGGCGATCAAAAAAACCAGCGATGTCATACCCGATTGTCACCCACTCCTGATTGAAGCAGCAAGTATCACTCATACAATTGATGGCCTGACAATTGTTGTTGAGGTGGAGGTAAAGACTATTTACAAGTCGGGTGTCGAGATGGAAGCGATGCACGGGGCAGCCATCACAGTGCTGACCATGTACGACATGTTAAGACCACTTGATCCTTTGATGGAAATCACCACCATAAGGCTTGTCTCCAAAAAAGAGGGTAAATCCGATGTTCCTTTTAAGGAAGATTATTCACAGTTGAGCGCAGCAGTTCTGGTCTGTTCAGACTCCATTATTGCCGGTAAAGGGGAGGATACTACGGGTAAGTTACTGGTAAATAAACTAAAAGGTATTGGTGTACAAACAACTGTATATGAAGTAATCCCTGATGATCTGGAGTTAATCCGGCAAAAGGCACTTGAATTGTCAGCTGCGAACACCGATTTGTTGTTGTTTTGCGGGGGAACAGGCCTGTCACCGAGAGATCTAACCCCAGAGGCAATACGGCCACTGTTAACCCACGAAATTCCGGGAATCATGGAAGCTGCTAGGAGTTATGGTCAGCAACGGACCCCTTTGGCTATGTTTTCCCGTGGCGTAGCCGGGTTCATCAATGAAATGCTGGTACTCACATTTCCAGGATCATCGAAAGGAGCCTCGGAATCGTTTGACGCTGTTTTCCCCCATGTACTTCACCTGCATTTTGTAAAAAAGGGCTGGAAACACCATTAAACAGTGCGTTTAATGATTGTTTTTCCGAAAATTAAACAACTTGCTTTCAGATAAATATCACCATACAATTTAATAGATCCGATTATGGCAATTTATAATCTTAATATCAATGGAAAAAAACACCAGCTCAATGTCGATCCCGAAACCCCGATGCTGTGGGTCCTGCGCGATCACCTACACTTTCTGGGCACCAAATTCGGGTGTGGGATAGGTCAGTGCGGTGCCTGCACCATTCATCTGGAAGGGGAAGCAGTAAGATCTTGTGTCACAACAATATCTGAAGTAGGTACAAAAGCGGTAACCACAATTGAGGGACTTTCTGTGGACGGAACCCATCCGGTGCAAAAAGCATGGCTGGAACACGATGTCGCGCAGTGTGGGTACTGCCAACCAGGGCAAATCATGAATGCAACGGCTCTATTGAAGCGTAATCCTCACCCTACCGATCAGGAGATCGAAGAGGCAATGGCAGGCAATATCTGTCGCTGCGGAACCTATACCCGAATTAAAGCAGCCATAAAAACTGCTGCCAAAGTGTAAATATTATGAATAGATTAAACTTATCAATATGGCTGTGGAACAAATAAAATTCGGACGTAGATCATTCATTAAAAGTTCTGTTGCTGCAGGTGGTGGATTGTTGCTTGCTTTCAATTGGTTTGCTCCTGAAAGTGCGAAAGCCGCTGTCAGTGGAGCTGAATCTGCATGGTTCAAGATCAATGCTTATCTTAAAATTAGCAGCCAGGGGGGAATTACCATTATGTCTCCCAACCCGGAGGTAGGTCAAAATATTAAAACTTCGATGCCGATGATCCTGGCGGAAGAATTGGATGCCAACTGGAAATCGGTAGTCGTTGAACAGGCACCACTTGATACGAACCTATATACCAGGCAATTGGCCGGAGGGAGTGATTCAATCCGGCAAAGTTGGCCCGGACTGCGCAGGGCAGGCGCCACTGCGCGTTACATGCTTGTAGAAGCAGCAGCCCGTAAATGGAATGTGCCGTCAAAAGAGATTACCGTAGAATCGGGGGTGCTGCTCCATCAATTAAGTGGTAGAAAAGGCCATTTTGGGGAATTTGCCCTGGAAGCAGCAAAAATCCCTGTTCCCAGTGAAGTTCAGTTGAAGGATTTGACGAACTTCAGCATTGTAGGAAAATCACAAAAGAACGTAGATGGATTGGGAATCGTCACCGGGATGCCATTGTTTGGCCTCGATTACATTCAGCCCGGAACCCTGTATGCCACTATTGCACATCCGCCGGCATTTGGTTTGCGCCTTAAATCATTTAACGCCACCAAAGCCAAAGCGATGCCCGGTATAAAGGATATATTTTCGTTTAAGACCTTTAATGACGACTATAAACGTCAATGGACAGATACCAGCTCATTTACTGAATTGATTGCTGTAGTGGGCAATTCAACATGGGAAGTGATGAACGCAAGAGCTGAACTGGTTGTGGAATGGGAACAGACACCCGAATCCAGGATCATCATGGCAGGGTTCCGCAGCGACATGGAGGTTAATGTTCCGGCCGGACTCGAATCAACAGCCGATCATCACCGAAAAATGAAGGAGGCTGCCACGGGACCCGCAAAAACTGAGCGGAGGGATGGTAATCCGGAAGAGACCTTCCGAACTGCTGCAAAGGTGATTGAGCGGATCTATACTGCACCGTTTATTGCCCATAGTCCTCTAGAACCACTTAACTTCTTTGCTGATGTAACTTCTGAGAGGGCTTTGCTCGCCGGCTCTATTCAGTCGCCCGAGTATATGGAGAAGACCCTTTCGGCAAGGCTAGGACTGCCGCTTGAGAAAATTGAAATTCAAATGACCCGTATTGGCGGTGGTTTTGGCCGGAAATTGTATGGCCATTACCTTGTGGAAGCGGCTGTCATTTCACAAATGGTTAAAGCACCAATCAAACTGATTTATTCCCGTGAGGAAGATATGACATCAGGCGTGTATCGTCCGATGTATCACGCCACTTACAGGGCAGCACTGGACAGCTCCAATAACCTGATTGCCTTTCATGTAAAGATGGGCGGTATTCCTGAAAATGCATTGCATGCGAACCGTTTTCCAGCTGGGGCGGTGGACAATTATCTTGCTGAAAGTTGGTCTGTCCCTTCCAACATCAGCGTTGGCGCCATGAGAGCTCCCGGATCCAACTTCAATGCAGCCGCTGAACAGTCGTTCCTGGACGAGGTGGCGGAAGCGGCGGACAAAGATCCGATTCAGTTCCGGCTCGATTTGTTAAGAAGGGCAAAGGAAAATCCGGTTGGAAAGAACAATGACTATAACGCGTCCAGGTATGCTGTAGTACTGGAGCTTCTTCGTGAAAAGTCAGGCTGGGGTAAAGAGACATCTCCTAAAAACAGGGGAGTAGCTGCCTATTTCTGCCATAACAGCTATTCCGCCCAGGTGGTGGATGTTGTTGTCGAGAATGGCATTCCTCGTGTGGAGGCCGTGTGCTGTACCAATGACTGTGGTGTAGTGGTGAACCCTGATGCCGCTGCCAATATGGTGGAAGGAAGTATTGTGGATGGTATCGGCAATGCCATGTATGGTGAGCTTACCTTTACAAACGGGAAACCGGACAAGAGCAATTTCGACCGTTACCGGATTATAAGGCATAACGAGGCACCACGTAAAATTGATGTTCATTTTGTAGAGAATAATCTGCCACCTTCCGGACTTGGTGAGCCACCTTATCCACCGGTTTTTGCGGCTCTGGCGAATGCCCTTTATAAAGCAACCGGCAAACGGTATTACCATCAGCCATTTATTAAAAACCAGTTCTAGCAATTTTTGAAATAAATTGAAATTTATAGAAATGTGAGATAAGCTTATTCATCATCGTATTCTATACCAAATCATGACACACGAGCTAAAATACCTATTTGACACGCTCAAATTATGGCAGCAAACCGGCAGGAAAGCGGTTTTTGTAACAGTCGTAGCCCTTGATGGCTCCTCCTATCGTCGTCCGGGCGTTCAGATGGTGATCAGTGAAGAGGGTGAAATCGTCGGACTTGTCAGTGGCGGTTGTGTGGAAGGAGAAATTGTAAGGCAGTCCAAATCGGTCTTCCGGACAGGAAATCCCAAAATGATGACGTATGACGGAAGACTCCGGATCGGTTGTGAAGGGATACTTTACATCATGATAGAGCCGGTTTTCATTTCAAATGAACTTTTTCTCTCTTTTGAAAGGGCCCTAGCCAACCGTGACAAGATCAGGACGGAAGCCTTTTATTACAGGAAAGTTGACGAATACCTAAACATCGGAACTTTGATTACCCTCAACGGGAAAGCCTATCCTTTAAACCCGTCATTTCCCATGGGAATTATCGGCGACCAGCTCTGTTTCTCCCAAACTTTCGAGCCAATATTCCGTCTTTATATCATTGGAGCTGAGCATGATGCCGTGATGCTATGTCAGGCAGCCAAATTACTTGGATGGGAAGTGACCATTGTAGCCTCTACAGATGAGGAAAAATCGTGCGAATATTTTCCAGGCGCAAATGCCATGATCACCCCAATGTTTGAGCAGATCGACACCTCAGTTTTTGATCATCAGACAGCTGTAATGCTGATGACCCACAGCTATAACAAAGATGTTCAATATCTGATGGCTTTGAGAAACTGTAACCCGGCATACCTGGGACTTATCGGATCGATGAAAAGAAGGGAGCGTGTCATCGAAATGTTGATTGAATATTGTCCCGACACCCCTTTAGAATTTCTTGACCAGATTCATGGACCGGCAGGTCTCAATATTGGCGCTGAAAGTCCCTCCGAAATTGCGGTTTCCATCCTCGCTGAGATACTGAGTGTGATCAGGAATCAACAACCTGGCCCATTGCGTGATAAAAAAGGGTCAATCCATGGCTAAACTCCCCATATTGTTACTTGCCGCAGGGGAAGCTTTAAGAATGCGACAGCCCAAACAAATGCTTTTATGGGATGGTATGCCTCTGATTAACAGTAGAATAGAGACGATTCAGGCAACAGGTCAGCCCATTATTGTTGTCCTTGGTGCCAATGCCCCACTGATACTTCCTATTATTAACCAACTAAATGTAAAGGTTATCGTTAACAAACAATGGAATAACGGTATGAGTAGCTCCATTGAAGCAGGTACAAAATATATTCAGGATGAATTTCCGGATTCAGAAGGAATTATAATTGCACTGGTTGATCAGCCAATGATATCCACCAAACACTTTTGCAGGCTTATTGATCATTTCCAGTCCGGTGAAAAACAAATTATCCAATCTGTTTCAGCCAACGGATGGGAAGGGGTCCCAGTCATTTTTGACCGGTACTATTTTGATGATTTGCAACAACTCACATCAGGTGAAGGTGCCAAATCGGTCATCCGCCGATATCCCGACAAAGTCGTCAAAATAGTTGCAGAAGATTGCCTTGAAGATATCGATACCCCCGAACGGTACTTCGAATTAAAGAAATTATTTTGCAATGATTGAAGGTTTGGAATAATTGTATTTGAATTGGGTTCCGGATTTGGTCCTGATCCAGGTATCGAAACTGAACTGGCCTTCATGGAGTTCGATGATCCGTGAACCACGTTCCAGTTGTCCGTAACCATCAGCACCGGTCACCTCACCAAAAGCAAGGGCAATGTTGTGTTCGATTCCGATGAAGTTGTCGTTGTGGCTATGTCCGACAAAAACGCCCATAATGTCCATTTTTTCAACCATAGATGCAAACAATCCGGAATTTAAGTCGGAAGTTGAAACTGCTTCCTTGTTTTCGCCGACCAGGTTGCCTTTTGCAGCCATTTCCTTGTATTCGATCAATGGGATATGAAAGAAGGCAAGGGACGGAACCGGTAATCCATTGTTTGATGCCTTGAACTGGTCACTCGTATTCCGGTACCACGCCACCTGATCGAATCTGATCCAGTCGTAATTGCTTATCTTCCTATCTTTTGGGTAGTCGTTGGAATCGATACAATAGATTACCGAAGCGGTTGATTTACCCTCAGAAGCTTTTATTGGCAAGGCATAGTTTCCGCTACCTGATAGTTCAGGACCTTTACTTCCAACAAAATAAGGTAATGTAACAAGCAATTCGAAAACCTGGTCGCGTGTAATTCCGGGTTCGCCATCATGGTTTCCCAATGTAACTGCCCAAGGTGTTTTGGCATTTTCAAAAACATTTGCCAAAGCCAGCCAACCCTCTTTTGCCGGAGGTGCCGTGACGACATCACCGGTCAGGATTGCCAGGTCAGGTTTTTCGGTTTCCAATACATTTTTGATCGTTTCAATGGTCAAGGCAGATTTGACCGAACCGATATTGAAATGAAGATCAGTGAACTGGGCGATTTTAAAAGTTTTATCCTTTCGGAATTCCAGTTGAATTTTGGGTTGTGCCATTAAGGATTGAAAGGATCCGGAAAGAATGACAAGGATAAATGCAGCAGCGAGGATTTTACACATATTGAATTGTTTGTTCATATTGAGATTTTTTTGAAAATTTTAAAAGTGAATTGCATCAGAATAATTGTAAAAATAGGGATTATTGTTCATCCTGAACAAAATGTACCTGTAAAATTGCATGTTTAGATGATATGGCGGTACGCTGTACCTTTTCGTTTTCCAGGTTTAGTCTCTACTACAAATATTTCGGTACTCCGTACCTTTTCGTTTTCCGATTATATTTTTGCTGCAAATATTTATAGTACGCTGTACCTTTTCTTATTTCCGGTTATTTCATGTCACAAATATTTCAATAGTCAGTACTTTTTTATCGTCAATAATTGTCTTGGATGTAAGCTAAATGCTTAAATATCAAGTCTGAAGAGTTAAATGAGCCAGCAATTAGTATTTTAACCGTCCGATATTCACTCTTCATTGTTCATGATAGCTTCTATCTCATAGTAACAACAAAGCAAAATTTTAAGGTTTTAAAGGTACAGAGTACCGTGATATTTGTAGCAACATCAATTTTGTAAACGGGAAAGGTACAGCGTACCGAAAGATGCAACGATAAGAAGGTCTCAAATTTGAATCATTAAATGGGCAATATGCAGAAATACAATTATATATAACGTAATAATTTCAAGATGGGAAAATATTGATTCCTACATTTTTGTTCTTGCCTTATTTGTTGTATTTTTTTGTTTTTGAAATCCTTTTAACTAAGTTTACACTGGAAAATTCCTTTTTAGCAGATCAATTCATTTCAAAAGTTTAGTCAGTTTTCAATCGTTGGTTTGTAAATACTTTATCTTATGAAGAAATTTAACGTTGGGATCATTGGTTACAGTTGGGCCGCTGAAGCCCATATCACAGCAATAAACAACACTTCCTATGCGCAGGTCACAGCACTTTGTTCTTCCCGGAATCACAATTCATCAGAATTAAGCGCAAAACATGGCGGGACCATTTATTGTTACACCGATCTGGCTCAAATGCTGGCCGATCCTGAACTTCACGCCGTGTCCATTTGCAGCTATCCGGCAGAACATGCAGCCCAGGCGATTATGGCAGCGAAGGCGGGCAAACACCTGATCATCGAAAAGCCGATCGCTTTGTCGTGGGAAGAATGTCTTGCAGTTGAGGATGCCGTTCGGGAAGCAGGGGTAAAAGCTTGCGTCTGTTTCGAATGCCGGTTTTCAAGTCAATTGATGACGATCAAATCGGTGATTGATCAGGGACTGTTGGGCAAGATACACTATGCCGAAGTCGATTATTACCATGGCATAGGTCCCTGGTATGGACAGTTCCGCTGGAATACAAAAAAAGCATCAGCGGGAAGCAGCCTCCTTTCAGCGGGTTGTCATGCGATGGATGCCCTGCTGTTGTGCATGGACAGTGAATTCGAGTCGGTCACCAGTTATGCCGCTTATTCCCAAAACGAGGATTTTGCAAAATACGAATATCCAACAAGCTCGGTATCAATTATTAAATTTAAAAATGGATCGGTAGGTAAAGTCGCCTCGGTCATTGATTGTCTTCAACCCTATTATTTCCATTTTCACCTTGTCGGAAGCGAAGGGAGCCTTTTGGACAATAAGTATTATTCTTCAAAAGTGGAAGGACAGAACAAGAACAAATGGACTGAGCTTTCGATGAAGTTGCTCGATTCGGGCGATGTTTCCGATCACCCGTACCAGATCCAATTCGAAGCCTTCTTTAAGGCTCTTGACGAAGATAGGGAAATGCCTTTGACTAATCTGGCTGAGGCACTTAAGACCCATCAATTGATTTTTGCTGCCGATAAATCTGCTGAAGAAAATTAATATGAAAACAGTATTAGGAATTTTTGCACATCCCGATGATGCGGAATTGATGTGCGCGGGTACATTGTCTTTATTGAAAAAAACCGGATGGGCGGTCCACATTGCCACTTTTACCCCTGGCGACAAAGGTTCTGCCGAACTTACACGTGAAGAGATAAGCAGTATTCGGAAATCCGAAGCTGCAAATTCTGCGGAACTGCTCGATGGAACTTACCACTGTCTCGAATGTGACGACGTGTATATCCTGTATGAACGTGAAACGATTAACAAAGCTACGGCATTGATCCGGAAAATACGGCCCGATATCGTTTTCACTGCAAGTCCCAACGATTATATGGTTGACCATGAGATGAGCAGCAAAATTGTCCAGACTGCCTGTTTCGGTGCGGGAATAAAAAATATGGAGGTAGAGGAAGAATCTTATGAGGTTGTACCACATTTATACTATGTTGATGCGCTTGAAGGAAAAGATAAGTTTGGCAATCCGGTGCAGCCATCGATCTATGTGGATATTTCAACTGAGATTGGAATCAAGGAGGAGATGCTTGGATGTCATAAAAGCCAGCGCGAATGGTTAAGGAAGCACCACAAAATGGATGAATACATCCTTTCGATGAAGCGGTTTGCCGAATTGAGGGGCGATGAGATCAAAACCCAATATGCAGAAGGTTTCAGGCAGCATTTGGGACATGGCTATCCTCATTCCAATATCCTTAAGGAGCTGCTTGGCGAATTGGTTGTGCTGAAGTAAGTACTGAAAACAATTAAATATCCATTTGCTAAACCCCCGACCCCTAAAGGGGAGTATTGAATTTCAAGCAGATACAGAACCATATAACAGAATTTAGGGGTGTAAACACGACAATATCTAATTTTAATTATTTAAGAATTTCAAACAATATCAAAAATAAATTCCTATGCCACGAAAATTGAGTATGTTAGCTCCCGAATGGTGGGATTTTACCACACTGGAAGACGATTTATTGATGGATGCTGCAAGGCTTGCGCCAAATGATCTGCTCCAATTATCAAGGGAAGGATTCAAAGTTGTTTTCTACGACACCCTCGAAGATTTTTATCTTGCGGAAGCTTTGGAGTACATCACCTCCTGGAAACAGTCAACCGAAAGCAATCCGGTAGGTATTTGCGGACCGATTGGCCCCACGGAGCAGTTGCCGCTTGTAGCCCGGCTTGTTAATGAACTGAATATTAACCTTGCGAATTCCCATTTCTGGGGAATGGACGAATGGTATGTGAATGGGAAGGAATTGGCCGCCGATCATCCGATCTCATTTGAAAAAGCCGACAGGGACCTCTGTTTCAACCGGATTGATCCAAAACTCAGGATGCCGGACGCCAACCTCCATTTCCCGAAAGCCGAACTGGCGCCTTACATCAATAGTTGGGAAAGTGGTATTCGTTGTGCCGTAATGCAGGGCGGACAAGGTGACACGAAGCACTGGGCATTTAACGATCCATTCAAAAGAGAGGGCAAATACAAGGATGTGCCACCTACGCCAAAGGAATTCAGGGAGTTGACCACCCGCGTTGTCGATCTTCACCCGATCACCTGTATGCAGAATGCGCGTACCAGTGCAGGGGGAGTTGTTACGGGTATTCCCACGCAGGCATTGTCGGTTGGTCCCGTTCAGACATGGAAAGCTGAAAAGGTTTCGATCTGGCAGGCAGGGACGCACGACAATCCTTTTGGACAGCGGTTGACGGCTTTAATGATTGGGAAGAAAATAATGGACAGTGCCGTTCCGATGTCGTTATTGGCTGATCATCCAAATGTACAGTTCAACTATTTCAGGGGCGGATTGGGATTGTGTGAAACTGAGATGCATTAATAAGAAGTAGAAGGAGTTGTTTTAGTTTTCTTGAGGGGTTATGGGTGAAAAGAAAATCAGGATATTATTTCCTATTTAAATAATCTGCAAGTTCCTGGATATGATCTGTATTGATGTAATCGACCTTCAGTTTTTTAAATATGTCCCATGCACTTTCGGAATCAGGGGCATTCCAGAACCTTACTTTATTGTGGATCCCATGCACTGAATCAATAACTTGTATTAATCTGGCTTCATCTTTTTCTTTCATTGCCTCTTTGCCGTTCCATAATGTGAAGACTTTAAGGTTCTCGCTGTACATGGCCACCCTCTTCAATTGCTGTGCATCGTATTTCACATTGAAATAGCCGTCGAAAAAGATAAAGGTTGGATATTTGTCAAAATCTACTGGGACCGGGCGGTTGCCGGTGATCACCACATGAATGGCATTCTTATTGACAGCCGGATCGAAAACTGACGGGTATTTCTTTAGCTGTTCTACCAGGAGTGGGAGAGTGGGAATGACCTCCGTTTTCAGGTCAATCAACAACTGGAATGCCCCATTGAAATCGCCCCATGTTTTCCCATTATTTGCCTTAAAATATTTCACAATCGGCTGAATATAAAGCGAATCCAAAGTCCTTTCCGGAGTGATCGCTGTTCGGCTGTGCGACACAAACAATCCACCGTTGACTGCCCAGATATCCGCTTCAATCGAACCGAAATGTGCGTTATAAGCCAGGAAGAAAGGTGTTTTCTGTGAATAATCGTTATGTGAATGGGCATTCAAGGTTGTGTACTGGGCCTGGGCTGCAATACAAAATCCTATAATCAATAGTGTTGAAGTCAGTAGTTTTCTCATGGTTTGTTTCTATTTTATGCATTAAAATAATTCGGGATAATATCTGGCTATCAGATCCTTGTCCTCTTTTTTCAAGTCATTCAATGCAACCGGCTTGTCTTGCATACGTATCCCTTTCTGGTTCATGCGGTTCATCAGGCTCCAGTCTTTGTTCGGCTTTTCGGGACTCGGATCTGCAGGTTCCTTTGCAGGAAGGTCATACCGGGTGAAGTCATAGACAAGTTCGGGCGTTTTTTGCTGCCAGTTTTTCACCATCGCCAATCGGAAACTCTTGTTCATAAACCAGCGGATGTCCTCGTCTCCCCATGAATTGCCAATCCCAAGGCCACGCTCTTCAAATTTATAATTCCATTTTTCATTGTCGCTGTAATGGTTGCGCCAGATTTCGCCGAACTCCCCGAATGTGACAAATTTGACATCGGGCCATTTCTCCTTTGTCTCACCTATCCATTTGACCATAGCCGACAGGCAAAAGGTTTCTCCCCAATCTTTTCTTTCGGGTTTCTTCACAAGTGTCGCCTCCCAAATGTTGGGGATCCAACCGAAGCCATTCAATGCAAATCCCTTGTCAAAATGGAGCGACTGCGTGTGCATCACACCCAACTGACCAATATCCAATCCCCATTCACAATAGGTCTCGATCGGCCCTACTCCACGACGGCTTGAGGCACCGTTAAATGGATTGGTGCCACGGATTCCACCGCTCACACGGGCACACGAAAAATCGACGCTCCAACCATCAAGGTTCACACAATCAATAAAATCGGTTTTTGATTGTGCCGGTTTGCAAAAATGTTCTTTGGAGGGATAATAAGGATAGGAAGGGGATCCATCGGCCCCGCCACCATCGACTGCATGTTGGCTCCAGATCACACCATGGGCAACATGGATGTTCTCTTTTTCGGAAAGATGCCGTAGGTTTTCGGCCGAAAGAAACCCACCCATGACCGATTTGGGCGGGTATCCGCCACCCACCAATGCCGAAATGATTTGGATAGCTTCGCTGATTTCGCGGTTTACCCTTTCCCTAGGGAGGTACAAGGCTGGAAAATAACCAGGGAAATAGGTGACTTCATCGCCATATTTCTGTTGACATTCAACGATATACTTCCGGATATCCACGTAATTGGGCCTTTTGTCTTCGAGTGCATTCAGAGTGAATCCCCAGGTTAAACGTCCATCAGGATTGTTTACTGCAAATGCTTCGCGAAGGTCGCGCACCACCTTTAAGGTATGAAATTTGGATTCGTCTTGTTTGATCAATTTAACATCCCGTGAAACTTCCCAGGGAGTAGTCCTGATCATGATGCACAGGGTCAGGAACCGGTTTCCTATCAATGGGGTTACCTTTTCATTGTTTGATGCTTGTGCTGAAAAAGGGGAAAATGAAGATGCTCCGACAAGTCCGGCACTTCCGATCGCTGTATTTCTGATAAAAGTTCGTCGTTCCATTTTGAGTTTTATAATGTGAATTATTTAAATTATCAACCGTCTTCATAATTAATTAGCAATAAGCGAATTGTGAATATTTCTGCGAAAATCAGCGTAATCTGCGGGAAATATTCTCTTTCTCTCCCGCAGATCCCGCAGATTCTCGCAGAGGATCTAAACTGAATGTTTTAATGCTCAATACATTGAAGGTCGAATCCTTCTATATATTTATTAAAAAGCTGTTTCCCAATCTTTTAAATAAGTTATTGTCACTTGGTTGTTCATATTGGGAAATTACAGACCCTAAACGTTTGTAAAAAGGAAAGGAGTCCGGATGGGTCGAATTCAGATAGATCTGTCGGAACCCTTTTCCCTCGTAATAAGGAAGGATGACAGATTTTAGCCAATAACTTCCCAATCCTTTTCCTTTATCGACAATGTGAAAATACTTTAGCAAAAGCGAATGTTCCTGATCCTCAACGCTGTATTTATTTTCCAGTTTTTTTATTTCTCCTCCTACGATCAGCAGAACGCCAGTTATGGCCTCATTTTTTAACAACAAATGCGTTTCCATCCAGATATTTTCCTGGGTTTTAAGCCGCTCAATCATTTTGGACGCTTGGTACAGTTCATTGTAATCATCCCATTTGTTGTTCTCCAATTTCCACTGAACATACTTTTGAACCGGTGACAGGTATTTGATGTCAAAATTTGTGTCCACAAGGAATCTAAGATCTTCTTTTTCAGCGAGTAAGAGCATGGTTTTCAAGTTCGTATATTTTGTACCAATAGTAAAAAGCTTCAGGATTGGATTTTTTTAATTTATTTAGTTTCGTATTTATGGGTTCACTGATAATCCAGTCTTTCATTTTTAATGGGTTGCCATATTTTTCAATTGTTTTGGCATTGTGTTTTATTAGTGTCGCAATATAAGCAGCTTTTGAAGCATGTGTAGTGGCTTTTTCAATATGATAACTTTCAGAAAAAATGAATCTGGAAACCTGCTGTATTCCTTGCTGCAATTGATTAAAATCGCCTTTTCCCATTGAACCTCTAGTCACTATACATAAAGACGTTTGATAAATATCGTTCAAAACGTCTTTTTCTGAAATCGTATTCATTTCCCTATATTCAAGTTCAGTCGTTACATATTTTCTAAATGTAGTTTTAATTGTTTCCAAATCAGTGACATAATCGATCAAATTGCCAATATCGTACAATTGTTTAATGATTTCCATACTCATACTATCCTTACCTTTATAATATGGAATTCCGGTTGTATTTGGTGCAAAAGCAGTTAGTTTATCGCCTGCCAAATCTTCTATTGATGCTGATATTACAGTTAAAGGAGTCTCATTGTCGGGTAAAAATGAAGACTTTATACTTAATTCAACTAAGTTCTTGTATTGTACTTCCTCAAAAAGGATGTCAAGCAACACATATTCCTCCTCTTTGCTTGTTTTATAGTAGGGATTATAGAAAAACTTGTAGTGTGCTTTTTCAATTTTCGAATTTGCATTACGCAGTTGTGATTCTTTTCTTACGAAACCTTGTTGGGAAGAAACATTACCAAGTAGCTCATCCAGATTTTCAGGGATTTCAGATATAATAATATCAATATCAATTGATAACCTTTTAGATGAATTGAAATGGAGCATTAATGCTGTACCACCTTTAAAAACGAAAGGTATTTTTTGCTTCACTAACCCTTCCAACAATAGCAGAGCATGAATAACCTTTTCTACCAATATTTTATCGGCATTTCGGTTTTCTTTCGAAATCTTGGTTATCCAGTCTAAAGTAAACTTACCTCTATCTATCATATTCCATAAATTGGCAGTAAATTAATTTTGCTGCCGATAATTTGATAGTGAACTTAAATACACACGAAAATCATCTTTCTTCCTTCTTCTATTGGCATAACGTAACATACGGTCTTTATTTACTGCATATTTGTTCATTGCTTCCTCAAAAATGGTTCTCATTTCAGAACCTTGCTGCGCGGCAAATATCACATCATCACAATAAATATCGACCAACATTTTTTCAATTGTGGCTGAATTGATACCATTCAAATCTTGCATGGGAGCTTCTGAAACCAGTGACTTTACGATTATAGTTTCTTGCTCAAAAGAAATATATTTATCGATAATATCCTTTGTCGGGTCAATAAATACCGGGAACTTATTTTCTTTTAAATAATAGAAAACAGATTGCATTGCTTCCTTTTCCACCTCGATCAATATATAAAACCGACCTGGTTGGTGGATCATAAATTCGTTAAGGAAAGAGGTATTCCAAATGCATATTCTCAAATATGGAAATTCTTTTTTTAGCTTAATGGAAATTGATTTTATTTTAACGGAAATTTCAGGTAGGCATTTTCTTTTGCTGCCAGCTCTGAATTTACCTCTTCCTATCCGATTAAGCACACCTGTTTGAACTAAATTGTAAATTCTCCAGTTTAAGGTTGCTGTTTTAACCTCCGGTTCCTTATCCGAATAAAAACCCCTGATATCTGATGTTTCAAAGATTTCTTTGTCTTTGAAATAATCCTTCAGTTGGTCTACATGCAATTTCTTTGTACCGATCATTGTAAGTTAAAATACAAATATAACAAAAAACTATAAATTGGCAACATAAGAATATTTGCTGCCGAAATATAGGCTTTATATGAATTTTAAATTAAAACTTCATTAATTAAAGATCTGATCAAGAAAGCGGACTCGTTCATCATGGTTAATCCTAATTCCGTATCTTCATTTTTTTATTTTGTAATTTACACAAATTCCCGAACATTAGAGACTTAATCGAAAATGATTATTGGGACTAGTCCTCTTTAAGGTTTTTTCCTGGTTTCTACCCGCCCAACGTATTTGCCAACAAAATAAGCTGCCAATGCGACAATGACCGAAAATTGACCAAGAAGTTTTGTATAATCATAATAAGTTATCAAAGAGAAGATTATGCAGTAAATTAGGATAAACAGAATGTCAAAGAATCGGGAATTTTTCATAATTTAGTTATTCAGTTTCTTTATTTCAATTTACCGGGAAGATATTGATATTTCTCCCCCCAGATCAACTGTACCCATGGGAAAGTTTTTCCATCGCCAAGCCGGACAGGATTGAGCCAGTACGGTTCACGATGGTCGATCGTATGCCCCATCTCATTTTCATGGCCAGGTATGATCAGTTTGGGGCGGAATCCACGATACAGCCTCATGTCGGGATAAACGGCCCAGCTGTTGGCCATTACCACATCCACCTTGAAAGTATCCCCAACCTTGTCGATCCATTCAAAGTCTTTTTCGTTCGACTGGTCACCCGTTTGGACAAAGGTCAGCCCTTCGGGAGTTGTGATCAGGTAAACGTTGTTCAGGATGGTTTCCTCCTGATGGCCGGGATTAACGACAACATCAAGCTTAATTCCCTTGACGGGAAGGTTGATCTTTTGAACTTCGGTTGCTTTCCTTTCGGGATGGAGGATCTTTCCATAAAACGGTTTGTCCGCCCATAGATCGGGTGGCGAAACAACCGGTTTGTTCTGTGCAAGGAAAGTTTCTGCGACCCATTCATCGGTATGGTCACCATGGTAATGCGATATGAAAAGAACATCTATCTGATCAATCACCTGTTGCATCAATTCTTTATCAAGTACCTGACCTTCTGATGTCCTGAAACCCCGTTGAATATCAAAACCAAACGTAAATGATTTTGTTTTAACGACATACGAATGGTTGTATAGCTTCCAGATAACAGCCCCTTGGGTAACATTTGTGGTTCTGATCCCCTCAATGGCACTCTTGATCCGGTTCTCAAGAAATTCCTGAACTGCAGGGCGTGTTGAGGCTTTCTCTTCATGCAAGACATTGTCAATCATCAATAATGCCATTCTTCTTGTCAGTCCCATCTCTAAGGAAGGAGGGTTGTCCTTTATGGCTTCCTCTACAAGGTTCAGCGTTTCCTTATCCTGCCGATTGATATATCCATCGACGTCTCCCCAATAATCTGTTTTAACTTCAGGTACTGGTTTGACCTGATCCTGGCCAAAGAGTCCGATATGCAATAACATAAAGATCAGAAACGAATAAATTTTTCTCATAATCAAAGCACTTTGGACAGCAATATTACAATATTTTAGATCTATGACCCCAAACAATATTTCAATTTTTATTCACACTTTTAAAAAACGTATCTTTGCGCAAAATTTTAAGTGAACCATACAATGAATTTTGTCGAAGAATTGACATGGAGGGGCATGATCCATGACATGATGCCCGGGCTCCAAGAGCAGTTGAAAAAAGAGGTAACCGCTGCCTATGTTGGGATCGACCCAACAGCCGACTCATTGCATATCGGACATCTTGTGGGTGTGATGATGTTGAAGCATTTTCAACTTTGCGGACACAAGCCTATCGTTTTGGTGGGTGGGGCTACAGGTATGATCGGTGACCCATCGGGAAAATCACAGGAGCGTAACCTTTTGGATGAACCAACTTTACGCCACAACCAGGAATGTCTGAAAGTTCAGTTGGCCAAATTTCTTGATTTCGATTCAGAAGGTGAAACCTCCGCGGAGATGGTCAATAATTACGACTGGATGAAAGAATTCAGTTTCCTGGGTTTTATTCGCGACATTGGGAAGCACATCACGGTCAATTACATGATGGCCAAAGATTCAGTCAAAAAGAGGCTCGATCCTGAAAGTGGTATGGCTGGCATGTCATTTACTGAGTTCACTTATCAGCTGGTACAGGGAACTGACTTCCTCCACTTGTACGAAACGAAAAACTGCAAATTGCAGATGGGAGGTTCCGACCAGTGGGGAAATATCACAACCGGAACTGAACTGATCCGGAGGAAAGCAGGTGGTGAGGCTTTTGCGCTCACTTGTCCGTTGATAAAAAAGGCAGATGGTACAAAATTCGGGAAAACAGAATCAGGAAACGTGTGGCTCGATCCTGTCAGGACCTCGCCCTATCAGTTTTATCAGTTCTGGTTGAACACATCAGATGTTGATGCAGAGAAATACATTAAGATATTTACGGTCCTGGCAAAAGAAACGATTGATCAATTGATTGAAGAACATCATGTTGCGCCGCATCTTCGTCAACTCCAGAAAGTACTGGCCAAAGAGGTAACCTGCATGGTCCATTCCGAAGCCGATTACAACCTTGCTGTTGAAGCTTCGGAGATCCTTTTTGGAAAAGGGACAGAGGAGACCTTGCGAAAATTGGACGAAGCAACTTTTTTGTCTGTATTTGAAGGAGTCCCTCAGTTCAATGTGGCTAAGGCTGATTTGGAATCAGGAATCAACATCATTGAACTTTTGGCAGAGAAGACAACGGTGTTCCCATCAAAAGGAGAAGCCCGACGTACCATTGCTGGTGGCGGTGTTGCTGTGAACAAAGTGAAAGTTGAAGGACCTGACGAAATCGCAACCCCTGCCAAATTGATTGGGGACAAATATTTATTGGTACAGAAAGGGAAGAAGAACTATTTTTTGCTGGTGATTCAGTAAGTTTAATATTTCGTATAGTTATTAAAGTACTTTAGCATGGTGAATTTTTTATTCACCATGTTTTTTTTGCAATCTAATAACCATCAAATGAATCCGATATTAAAATATTTAAAAGCTGGGTTACTCTTATTGGCAGTGTTATTGTTGGGTTATCAATGTGTTAATGCACAAAAGTTTGGTATTCAGGGAGGATTGAACATTTCTAAAGCCACCAATTCGGATGGCGATTATGCAAGGCCATTATCAGCCCTCCATTTTGGTGTAGTTGCTGAATTCCCATTAGTCAGGAAATTATTCTTTACTACTGGGTTATCCTACTCTGTTAAGGGATATAAAGTCAATCCAGCGATTGCGGTTACTCCAGATTTGCCTGGTTATGGATCAAATTTTGGGTCGTTTACTGAGCCGGAATCAGTACGGCAAAGCACAGGTTATCTGGAGATTCCTGCAAACCTGGCATATAAATTAAGTTTATCCGACAAATTAAATTTGTGCTTTTATGCAGGGCCGACTTTTGGTTTGGGATTATACCGGAAATTAATCTGGTCAAAATCGACTTATAACAATTTCAAAACCTTTGATTTAAATCCAAAGGAACGATTTGATTTTGGAATAAATGTTGGGACAGCTATTGAGATTAATAATCTTGGCTTTGGGATCAATTACATTGAGGGATTAAAAGACATCAGCAATACGACCTACTATAAGATGAAGAATCATGTTCTTCAAATTTCTGCCACCTTTTTCTTAAGGAACAAAGATAAAGCACATCAGATGTTATAAAATACGCAAATACCTAAACTACAGATCCTAAATTAAATTTCTATTCCGACATCTGGTTCATCTTTTCAAGGTATCCGATCAAAGTTTTCCTTCCCTCCACAAATAAGGAATAATCCACCTCATAAGAGATAAAATCGCGGCTGATCTCCTTGATATTCTTGACATTGGCTGTGATGCCACTCACGATCCGGTTCATATTGCTTTCGGCTTCGAGGGCAATTGCTTTTTGTTTTTCAGATCCGTTTTTAAAGTCGGCAATCTTACGTTTCAGCATCATTAATAGGTGATAATCTTCAATCCCGTCACGGCTGGCCTCCCAACGTCGCGAGGGGATGATATTGATCCCGTCATTATAGACAGCATCGTAATCATCGGGAGCCGTAACCCGCCAGAGGTTATTGACATTGTTGGAGTTGTAGCACCAGAAGCCACAACCCGTCAGTCCATAATCGAATGACAACCAGGCTTGTGTGCGGTAATGTCCCAAAGGATGGAAAGTCCTTGCCGGACTTGGCGCCTCATACGACCAGAGACGCTTGTTCAGTTGATGGAAATAACTGAGCAATTTGCCATCCGGATCTTTTAACAAATCAATCTGGGGACTATAGATATCGATCAGTCCTTCAAATGGCTTCATAGTTTCGGGCCTTACCATCCCAGCCGGGTCGATGTAGAGTTCCACATCCGGTGAAGCAGCCCTGATCTCCATTGCAATTTTTACCGCGATCTCAATACTTGGATAACCAGTCAGGGCAGGTTCGTCCATCACATAAATGGCCCATTGCTTTTTCTCAATGCCACGGGCAGCCATCCCTTTCTGTGCCAATGTATAAGCATCTTTCAGATAGGAGGCGTACTCTTCCTTTGATAGCTGTCGGCCATTTGTTTCAACAGACAATGCACCCGTGACAAAACAGATGATCTTGTCCTTCAAAGGGGTGTAATATTTGTCCCAATGCGACCAATCTTCCATGAGTTTACCCTGATTGTCAAGATAAAAACGCGGGCCAGGCAACATCGAGAGGACACCTATTTTGTGATCAATCAGGTCTTTAATGACCTTTTCCCGCATGATTTCATCTGCAATCTCGATTGAACTCCATGTATTAAAGGCAAAATCATTTTTCTCAGGAACGCGGACAGTACTGACTTCCAGACTAATTTCCACCGTTTGGACAGATTCGACGGGGCTTACAGATTCAAATCCCAACCTGATTTCATATCTGCCTGGAGCCAGCGTTTTTGTGTTCAGATTTACCCACAGTTTACGGCTGTCGGTGCTACCAAGGTAAAGTGTGTTGCCCTCATTGAGTTTGGGAAGGACTTCATCGACCATAATCCCCTTGTTGGTGGGCGTGTTGACCGCTTCCCTCAATTCGACAATATCATGAAAAGGAATTGCCTTCCCTTGACTGTCAACAAGATTGTATGGATACACTTTAATGACTTGTGACGACTCAGCAAGATTGGTAATTTCAAAGGCAACAGCCTCTGTTTCATTGCCCATTGCGAGGACCGATACCTTGGATGTATCTGATAATTTGTTTGTTGGAAAAATATCTTCCGGCTTTGCCTCATCCCAGGGATTTGGGTTCTGCCAGACAAAAAAAGTACCGCGAATCCCATTCTGCCTGATCCTGTTCAAAAAACGTCCATATTTAAGACCAAAACCTATTTTCTCCCGGTTACTTTCTATATTTTTAACAGCCATCTCCAACTTCAAAGGATCTTTCATTGTAACGATCCTGGTTAATAATTCATCAGCCTGACTGATTGCAGTATTAAGACCGTTGGCAAGCGAAAAATCTGAAGCAGGAAGTTGCTTTGCCATTTCATCTATTTCGGTCCCGGAAGCCATCAAATATTCCTGATCCTTTAGATACCCTTTAGCACTCACTTTTACTGATTTATGGATAACAATCTCTTTGGAATTCCGGTCCCGCAGGATGTATTCGAGATTTTGATCTTCAGCGGAAGAAATCAGATAAGGAATTTCTATCCGATTGTTTTTGTTTTCAGACCAAAAAAAGTTGGAATTGATAATCTGGCCATCGGTAATCCGCGCTTCACAAACCAGTTCAGATCCTTTATAGGTAGAAGGCAAATTCACACTGATACTATTTTTTCCGATAAACGATGGAAGCTCTTCTGATTCAGCTAATTTATTTAACCGTTTAATATCCATTGGAAAATGCTTTCCTGATAAGGATCTGATAAAACCAGTGTTGGATGGAGAATTCTTCCAACAGGCCCATGGAATTTCACCACCCGCTTTTGAACCTTCAAGGGTAGAACAAACAATGTTTTTCTGAGCAGCATCGGTACTGTAAATCTCTGGAATTTTATCTCCATTCAAGTCAACAATCAATGGCGAGGTTTGCCTGTCGCCACCCTCTTTGAATTCTTGGAGGACCTTCCCTTTGCTGTCCAATAAAAACAGTGTCTGTCCTTCTGGCCCTGTTTGCCTGCAACCACAAAGCACTTCAAAATGCCCGTCATTGAAAAAATCGGCAACTCCAGAAGCATAAAACATTCCGTGGCCACTCAAGGTCGTGCACCATTTCAAACTTCCATTCCAATTGAACACATTGACTGCATTGCCTTTATCGACAACAATCACGTCCAGTTTTCCGTCACGGTCCAGATCGGCAACACTGGTCCCGCCATAATTTTGCATCACAGTATTCCCTTTCCAGAGCAATTTGCTGGAATGGGCATCCAGGACAACGATTGCAGGATAGGGCGTCGTATTGCTATGTGGCATGACCAATTCATACCGGCCATCCCCGTTCAGGTCGGCCAAAGTTGGGGATGAGCGTCCGTAAACCCCGTTCAAGATTTCGGTATGCCACAAATAGCGACCCTGATAGTCGAGACAAAAGATCTTGCTCAAATCAGTCCCATAAAAAATTTCAGCTTTGCCATCCCCGTCAATATCCCCAACTGCTGGATTGCACGCCCGTGGCTCCGCATTGACCTTCCATCTGAGGACCCCATCAGAATTTAGACAGTAAATGGTACCGGCTTTGGCATTGAAGAGCGATTCCAGCTTTCCATCCCCATCGATGTCGGTGACAACAGCACTGCCATAATCGTACAGATAGTCTTTCAGGTCGTATTCCCAAAGTTGTTTTCCATTTTCATCAATGCAATGGACCATCCCCGAATTCACGGGTATGACGATTTCAGACTTTCCGTCACAGTTAAGGTCACCGATTGCGGGAACCATCACATTCCCAGCAGCTTTAAAGTTAAAAATCTCCTTCCCGAAAGGATCCAATCGTACAACACCATAACCTACACCTACAACTAAACTGTTCGGGTGTTTTCCATCGGGAAAAGGCATTGGAATACCTGCACCGGATGATCGTCCTGAAGGCGCTGTAATATTATATTTCCAGTTCGTGATTAAATTCAAATTCTGCGACATCGCTACGGTAGTGAGGAGGGTAGCCATGATGACAGGAATTAGTTTCTTTAACTCAAGCTTCATTTGTTGGTATTTTTAAAGCTAAAATTATTGAAAATGTCCAATATTCCAACGACAAAAAAATGGTTTGACTGGGACAAAAAAAAAGGATGGAACTTGCGCTTCCATCCTTCTATTAAAACTTACTAACTAATCAAACCAAATCCAATTGTATGAAAAAAAACCTGTACAAAACTAACCTTAAATGACTTATCAGCCAACACATTGCAAGTTAAAGAATTATAAAATTGCTGAATGATTCACAAAATAAATTCTTACTTTCGTCATAAATTAATCTGGTATGTTAAAATATCCAAATAGCTATGAAAACTAAATCAATCAGGATACTGCTCCTTATCATTCTTTTTAAACTTCTATTTTTAAATCATTCGGGCATTGCTTTTGGCCAGGAACCGGTTGACTATGTCAATCCAAATATCGGATCCATTGGTCACCTGCTGACTGCCACGACTCCTGATGTACAGGTTCCAAGGGGCATGATCAGGTTGATACCCATGACAACTCCGGGGATCAGGGACAATTACCTTGCCGACAAAATCTATTCTTTTTCAACGATTTCATTGCCTAGTGATTTCTCCAGAGGGATAAGCGCATTCTCCATTATGGCTACCACAGGAAAATTAAAAGTTGATCCAAATGGGTACGCCTCCTGGTTTGACCACGATTCGGAAAAGGCAACGCCCTATTGCTACTCTGTTCTTTTGGAGGATTATGGCATAGAAGTGGAATGTTCCGCTACGCAACATTCTTCCGTTTACCGCTTTACTTTTCCTGAAGCGGCAAATTCAAATGTTTATTTGAAACTTCTCCAGAATGCAGAAATCAAACTATTGAATGACAATACGATAGAAGGGTCACAATCTTATCCAAAAGGAGATCCGAAACGAAGGATCTATTTCCATTCTGAATTCAGCAAACCGATCGGTCTGTGCGGGAGTTTGATTGGCGAGGAAATCAAGGCTGGAGAAAAGACCCAAACAGGGAACAACATTGGCATTTATGCAACCTGGTCAACAAAAAAAGGTGAACAAATCCAGATAAAAACAGGGTTTTCCTACATCAGCGTTCAACAGGCCAAAGAGAACCTTGAAAAAGAGATTGTAGGCTGGGACTTCGACAAAATGAAAAACAATGGGCGGAAAATCTGGAACGAGGCCTTAAACAAGGTACAAATCCAGGGAGGGACAGAAAGCCAGAAAACAACTTTTTTTACTGCACTTTACAGGGTTTATGGCAGGAAGACAACCAATATTTCCGAGTATGGGAAGTATTATAGTGGTTTCGATCATCAGGTCCATCCCACAGAGGGGCATGATTTTTACCAGTTGGGTGAAAGTTGGGGATCCTTCCGGTCACTTTTCCCACTTGGATTGATCCTGGAACCAGAGAGACAAAACGACTTTGTGAGGTCTTACATCCGTATGTATGAGCAAACCAATTGGCTGGGCGATGCTGCGCTCAATGAGCGGGTGATGACTGGATGGCATGAAACTGCTTCTATCACTGATGCTTACAGAAAGGGTTTCAGAGATTTTGATGTCGAGAAAGCCTACAATGGAATGAGGAAAAACCTGATGGAAGCCACAAAGATTCCATGGCGCAATGGTCTTGCAACTGAACTGGACACTGTTTACAATCAGAAAGGCTTTTTCCCTGCGTTGGCGCTTGGTCAAAAAGAGTGGGTCAAAAAGGTGGACAGTTTTGAGAAAAGGCAGTCTGTCGCGGTTACACTTGAAAGTTGCCTTGATGATTGGTGCTTGGCACAAATGGCCAAAGCCTTGAACAAAAAGGGGGATTATGACTATTTTATGAAACGGTCACAAAATTATCAAAACCTCTACGATGCTAGGATTGGTTTTATGGCACCCAAAACGGCTGACGGGAATTGGGTCTTCAATGAGAAACAGTTGGATCCGATCTGGAGCGGGGGTCAGGGTGGTCGGGATTACTATACCGAAACCAATGCCTGGACCTATACTTTCCAGGTTCAGCACAACGTTCCGGGTTTGATCAGCCTGATGGGGGGAAATGACAAGTTTGCTGACAAACTGGATGGACTTTTTCAGGAGCAATTCGGTGGCAAAGGGGCAAAGTTCGATTTTTTGAAGCAATTCCCCGATGGTACAGGCTTGATCGGACAATACAACCATGGCAACCAACCTGGTTTTCATATCGCTTACCTTTACAATTATGCAGGCAAGCCCTGGAAAACGCAGCGACGGGTCAGGGAGATCATGAAAATCTGGTACAACGATGGCCCGTTGGGAATTTGTGGCGATGAAGATGAAGGTGAGCTATCCTCATGGTATGTCTTTAGCGCAATGGGCTTTTATCCGGTCTGCCCGGGAAGCCCGGTTTATGATATTGGGAGTCCCTTGTTTGAGAAGGCTACTATTAATCTAGGCAACGGCAAAACCTTTGTGATCGAATCAAAAGATGTTTCGGCAAAAAACAAGTATATTCAGTCGGCATCGTTAAATGGAAAACCGCTGAACAGTCCGTGGTTCACCCATGCGGACCTGGCAAACGGAGGTCACCTTGTTTTTCAGATGGGGCCAAGGCCCAATGAACAATGGGGAAATCATCCGAAGGAGTTTCCTGTTCAATGAAAGCTAGCGAAGCAGAGCCATGTTTCTGGTATCGTGTTTCTTATTTTGAGATTGCTTTTCCGATGGATCCCCGAAAAACGGGGCAGGAAGGAACATGTTGTCGTGCAGATAATTATTTTTTAAATTTGGATTGTGCCGCACACCGCACAATGACAGGTCATGAGGGTAAAAGTGTTGTTTTGTTGGTATGATCATGCAACTTTTGAAACCTTGTGGCGCAAACCAAAATTTTGGAATATCTCCCTTTAGGAATTGTCATTGCGAATGAGCGTATTGATAATCAATGGTTCGCAGTATCGAAATGCGAGTGAAGCAATCCCATGTTTGAGGCACATTCCAGAATATTGTTTTTTTTGATGGTGCTTCTTTGTTTGGGATTGTTTTGTCGTGCATATGATTACGTTTCAAATTAAGATTTTGCCGCACTCCCCGCAATGACATGTCCTGATGGTGAGAGTGCTATTATGTTGTTTGGGATCTTCATGCAACATTTAAAACCTTGTGGACAATCCGAAATTTTGTTTGTTCCGGTCTCCGTTCTCACTTCTTCCTTTTCCGGTACGTCCAGTTCTTTGATCAGGGAGCGGCATCGGATTTTTTGCGCAGCAATCATTTGATCTTTTAGGCACTTTCTGATTGCACCGATGGCTAATTGATTAAACATCAGTTATTCAATATCTTAATACCTATGGTGTATTGTATCAACTAATATTTGGTGTATTGTAATTAAAAATCAATCAGTCGATCTATAAATTTATATCTTTATCCTCAGTAATCCAAAACAAAATCGACAGTAAAATTATGCAAGTAAAAAAAGCTCTGATTACTTTAGCAGGTGTTGATCACCGTAAACTTTCGGTGCAAACATTGGTCAACCGCGAAGGAAAACGCAATACAGTCCTCGAAATTCTGATCGGTGAAGCCCGGCAAGCAGGGATTGAAGAAATCGGTGTGGTCATACACCCCGGGGATTTACAGGCATATTCAGACATTGTACAGGCGGACCCACATATACATTTTATTCAGCAGGATAAACCACTTGGGTATGGATATGCCATTTTATGTGGTGCACCTTTTATCGGGAACGACTATTTTCTTCATCTTGTTGGCGACCATCTGTATGTGAACAAATCATCTGTTCCCTGTGCTAAACACCTGGTTGATATTGCAATGCAAAACAATTGCTCTGTCTCGGCTGTTACACCAACCCGCGAGAATTTGATCCCACATTATGGAACGATTGGCGGCAAGAGGATTGCCTCGACAAGTGATCTTTACCTGATCGACAAAGTAATCGAAAAACCTACCCCGACCCTAGCGGAACAAAAATTGATCGTTCCAGGATTGAGGGCCGGCAATTATTTATGTTTCTTTGGTTTGCATATACTTTCACCTGTTGTCCTGAAGATCCTTGCCCAAAATTTGAATAAAGCAAATGGTGGGAAAATAGGTTTAAGCGATGCCTTAAATGAACTTGCATCAAAAGAACAATACCTTGCGCTCGAAATAAACGACTGGCGTTTTGATACCGGCACACGTTACGGATTATTGAAAGCCCAACTTGCATTGGCTTTGAGCGGAGACGATCGCGATCAGGTGATGTCCGAATTGTTGGAGTTTTTTGTGATGAAGAATATGAATTCGATCGGAAAATAAAGTCAATGAGTCCATTAATCAATATAATCAGTACAAACATCCCCGAAATCAAGAATAAATCACTTGATGAGTATTGTAAAAATGCATCGCTTTCTGATTTGTTGTCGGAAGCAGAAAAATTAGAACAATACCGGAAAGAGGAACCAAACCTTTACAACAGGGTGCGTACCTTGTTTTTTTTGTACGCAATCCACCGTTTTTATATCCCTTTTCGGTTTAACATCGGCACCGAAGGAATTATCCCCTACGTAGCTTACGAGCATATGCTTAACCGTCGGTTCGAAGAGGCTATTGACCTGTTCCTAAAAATCCAGGAGAAAAAAGGTGCGAACGAAGGTATTTCAAGTGGACTGGCGGATGCCTACCACAAGCTTGCTTTTCAGACACTTGCCGATCAGGTAAAAATCAGCGTGCGTTCCACTGCCGGGAACAAATGGATGTTCAGGGTGGGCCATCCCTCCGATCAACCTCTAAAGGTACTTCCTGAATTGTTGAATAAAGATCCGGAAACTGGATTGTATCCACTTTTACATGAATCCACTCCCGTCAGGATGGACCTTAGCCATAGTGGATGGAGTGATATTTTCTTTTTGGGAATGGATTATCCTGAAGGAGCAAAAGTAATGAATATTTCCATTGATCTATGTATCAGAAATAAGGCTATTGAATCAATTCCAAAACCGCCCATCGAAACATGGTTCCGCATCATTGAGGAACCTGTACTTAAACTGACGAGCATCGATCTTGCGACAACAAACAGCATAAGCCACCTATCCGAAATATTTGATTTTGCAAAAGATTACCTTGGCCTTTTAAAAGCAGCAATTATTGCTTCCGGTATAGTCCCTCCCGGCATGGAAGGTGCGGGTTTGCCGTTGAGCCATCTGCTCGAAAATATGGTCGGAAAAGGCAAAGGAATTGAGATTGTGAGCAAGGTAAACAACATTCCAAAGGGATCAAGGCTTGCTGTATCAACCAATCTGTTGGCTTCATTGATCTCATTGTGCATGAGGGCAACCGGTCAGACTGAAAAGCTTACCGGTTCATTGAATGAGGAAGAAAGAAGGTTGGTCGCAGCAAAGGCGATCCTGGGCGAATGGTTAGGCGGATCAGGAGGTGGCTGGCAGGATTCAGGAGGGGTTTGGCCGGGAATAAAGCTGATCAAAGGGGTTGAAGCTTCGGCGGAAGATCCCGAATTTGGAATCAGTAAAGGCCGGTTGTTGCCAAACCACACAATTTTACGGAATGATTTGGTCAGCATCGAATCGAGGCAAAAACTACAGGACAGCCTTGTGATTGTCCATGGAGGTATGGCACAGGATGTTGGCCCTATCCTGGAGATGGTAACGGAAAAATACCTTCTCCGGTCCAAAAAGGAATGGGAGGCACGCCAAAATGCCATTGACTATTTCGATGAAGTTGTACACAAATTAAAGGATGGGGATATCAAAGGAATAGGTGCCTTTACAAATAAGAATTTTGATGGGCCGATACAGGAAATAATCCCATGGGCAACAAATTTATATACCGAAACCTTGATCAGCCTGATCAAGGAGGAATTTAAGGAGAATTTCTGGGGATTCTGGATGATGGGCGGAATGTCGGGTGGTGGAATGGGCTTTATATTTGATCCATCTGTCAAGTCAATTGCTCAGGATCGGTTACAGGTACTGATGTCGGAGACAAAAAGGAAATTTGAACATTCAATTCCCTTTGCCATGGAACCTGTAGTCTATGATTTCAGGATCAACGAAAACGGGACCTTTGCAAACCTGAATACGGGGAAATTGTCGTTGATGCCTGAATCGTATTATTCGCTGTTGTTGCCCGGTTTGTTGAAAAAGGATATTCAATTGTTGGGTGATTGTCAACGCAATGAATTGGGATTGATAGGGCAGACCTATAAATCGAACCAGCATTATACCCAATTTATCAGCAACCTCTTTGATCAGATGATCCCGATATCTGAAGAAGACAACAAACAACAGAAGCCGCTGAACAAATTGTTGTCGGAACTTGGGTTCAATTCTGAACAACATGAATCGATCAGGCGGGACCTGAAATCAGGAAGGATTGGATTGTCCAAAAACAGGTTGCCCATCAGCAGTTCGATTCAAGATGTATCCAAATCTGAAATTTCAGATGAGGCGGCCCTCAACGACCAAATCCTGACTGAAATTGGTTTGGAAGCACTTAAAAACAAAGAGTTGGCCATCGTTTCGCTGGCAGGTGGGACAGGTAGCCGTTGGACAAAAGGGGCTGGCATCGTCAAATCGCTCTATCCTTATGCAAAGATGGGTGGTAAACATCGCAACTTTATCGAAACGCATATTGCCAAGACAAAGAAGACCGATTCTGACTGTAAAACCGACCTTCAGCACATATTTACAACCAGTTACCTGACCCATCCGGCAATCGCTTCATTTCTGGGACCCAAAGGTTATGATGGGAAGGTCTATATTTCTCCCGGTAAGGTCATCGGACTACGTTTGATCCCAACAGAACGCGACCTCAGGTTCCTTTGGGAAGATATGCCTCAGCAGTTGCTAAACGAACAATCCCAGAAAGTCAAGGAAAGTCTCCACTCGGCATTGATCGGTTGGGCAAAAACGACTGGGGAAGGCGACAATTACACCGACAATCTCCCTTCACAATGTGTCCACCCAGTAGGTCATTGGTACGAAATTCCAAACCTGTTTTTAAATGGGACGCTTAAGAATTTGATCCATGACAATCCGAACCTGAAACATTTGCTTGTCCACAATATCGACACCCTTGGTGCGAATGCTGTACCTAAAATATTGGGATACCACATACAGCAGCAGAAAACCATGACGGTGGAAGTAATTACCCGCAAATTGGACGACCGGGGAGGCGGTTTGGCAAAAATCAATGGGCAGATACGATTGATCGAAGGCTTAGCCCTTCCGGACGAAAAGGTTGAATTCAACTTAAGTTACTACAATACAAACACTTTCTGGATAAATATAGACAAGTTGCTCTCAGTATTTGGCTTATCGCGGCAAGATTTGGACAATGAACAGAAGGTCATCTCATGTGTCTATAAAATGGCCTCTAGGATGCCAACCTATGTGATCATTAAGGATGTTAAAAAACGGTGGGGAAAGGGACAGGAGGATGTATTTCCGGTGACACAGTTCGAGAAACTTTGGGGTGATATGACGGCCATTCCAGAACTTTCATGTACCTACATCAATGTAAACCGCAGGAGAGGACAGCAGCTTAAAGAAGTTTCCCAATTGGATGGCTGGTCAAGGGATGGCTCAAAAGATTACATTGAGGATATTTGTTTGTGGGAATAATAGGATCTTAAAATAATTTTTAACTCGCTTCATAATATGAAAAACATTCCGGTTATCTCGATTACAAAAAAAACATTGGCTGAAGCCTATGAGGCTGCACTTGTGGCCGTTTACGAAAAAGGGACGAGGTTCAAAACGCAGTACGACAAGCCGGAAGATCCTGAAAGCATGGATTGTACGATCAACATCACGATCGAGGAACCCGAAACCGACCCGATGATCCACATGGCATTTCCGGGCGGAATAGAGGAGTTAAAGGAGTACGTCATGGAGTTGAAAGGGTACAAAGACCACTGGACCAAGAACATGAACGTTGAAAGCGATACGCGGTGGGAATATACCTACCACAGCAGGTTGCAGAAATATGGTGTCTGGAAAGCCCTGGTCGATGGGGAATCACAGGAGGTTGGCCCATTTAAAGTTGATCAGGTTCAGTCTGTGATCGACAAGCTATCGAAGCAGCCTTTTACGCGTCAGGCACAGATGATTACCTGGATGCCGAACATCGACAACGACTGTTACGACCCACCATGCCTGCAATCGTTATGGTACCGTATCCTGGAGGATGAGGAAGGTGTTTACTGGCTCAATTGCAACATCCGTTTCAGGAGCAACGATGCTTGGGGCGCCAACTTTATGAACATGTTCGGGTTTACCCAATTCAACAAAGAAGTGATTGCTGCCGGAGTTGCCTCACAAACGGGCAAAACTGTAAAATTGGGCCGGTTGAACTGGCAGGCCGATTCGTTCCACATTTACGGCAAGGATCTTCAGGTTGCCAAAGAGCGGCTTTTCGACCGGATTGAGGATATGAAATTCGAGGAACGCACCATGAGTTTCAACGATGAATTTATGCGCGAAATGTACGATCAGTCTGAAGAACAGATTCTTAAAAAAATCAAAAATTACGATGAGAGCCATTAAGTAATATGGCAATAATATTGACGATTCTCATTAATGGCTAATTTTTACATCGCCTCAAGGTGATTCGATAGATGCCAGCTGATGTTGCTTTTTGAAAACAATTGATTGCAATAAAGGCACCTGCCCTCGGAAATGATTGCTTCGTCCATATCCACAAATTGTCTATATACGTAACATCAACTATAACAATGATTTAACTACCCTATTGTGTTTGACCACCTTATAAATCTCGAACCAGACAATACTCGAAAATCCAGCTAAAATGCAAAAAAATGCTTCAGTCAGGCTGATTTTTTCAAACAGGAAGAGGTTGAGGAGGAAGGGGATGTTCAGAATTAAGATCAGGAAGAACGCGGCACCGCCTGCGACATATTTTACTGTGCTGTTTGCCGTAGCCAGTATCTGAAAAATATTCCTCGACCATGACCTGTTGGATAGGATTACTGCAATATTGGCCGCTATTAACGTCGTGAATGCCAATGCCCTCACTTCCTTCTCGGAATATCCTGTTTTAAAACAATACAGGTAAACAGCGAAAACGATGATCAGTATCCCGATTCCCTGGGTACAGCTCAACAGAATTTTCTTAATGCCAAAAAACGGTTCATCATATTTCTGCGGAGGACGGCTCATCACATTTGGTTCGGCCTTTTCGGCTTCAAAGACAATCGAACAGGCCGGATCGATAATCAATTCGAGAAAAACAATGTGAACTGGCCATAAAATCAAAGGAAGGTTCGCAAAGAAAACCGGGATCAGCGACAATCCTGCTATGGGAACATGGATTGCAAAGATATAACCCAAAGCCTTTTGCAGGTTATCAAATATACGGCGTCCCATCCTGATGGCACCGACAACGGATGCAAAATTATCATCCATAAGAACAAGGGAAGCGGCTTCACGTGCCACATCGGTCCCTTTTTCACCCATCGCAATCCCGATATTTGCAGCTTTAAGGGCAGGTGCATCGTTCACACCGTCACCAGTCATGGCTACAATCTCATTGTTGCGTTTAAGGGCATTCACAATTTTGAGTTTTTGTTCCGGAACGACCCTTGCAAAGATGTTCACTGTTTTGATCTTTTCGGCCAAATCCTCCTCAGAGATCTCTGCCAATTGTTGTCCGGTTATAACAGCCTTGTGATTTTTTAGCCCGATCTCTTTCCCAATGTTTATGGCCGTTGCCGGATAATCTCCGGTGATCATGATCACACGGATTCCCGCCTCATAACATTCGGTAACTGCCTGTGGGACATTTTCGCGTATCGGGTCGGAAAGTCCGATCAAACCCAAGAACTCAAAATCAAAATCATGCTGAATTTCTGGAAGTTCTGTAAGATCCTCAATATCCCTTGCAACACCCAGTACCCTTAAGCCCATTGATGCCAGTTCTTCGATCGCATTGGCCAATTCCAATTTCCGGTCCTCAGTAAGGTGGCAAAGATCAAAAATAGCCTCCGGGGCACCTTTGGCGGCAATTGTCCGCTGTTTGGTAGCCGTATTTGTAAACACCCTTGACATTGCCAGCAACTCCTTCGAAAGCGGATACTCCCTGATCATTTCCCAATCTTTGTGCAAATGCTCGGTATTTTCCAAAAACATATCACCAACAAGGGTTATCGCCTTCTCCATCGGATCGAAAGGATTTGTCTGGCTCGAAAGGATGCCAAATTCAATGATCTCATGAAACTCTTCGGGGAAAGTACTGTTTTCATCAACAGTCATAAAATCCTTGCCATTGAAAAGGCGGGTAACAGTCATCTTATTTTTGGTAAGGGTGCCCGTTTTATCGGTACACAATACAGTGGCAGAACCCAATGTTTCGACGGCAGCGGGTTTACGGGTCAGTACATTCTTTTTGGAAATGCGCCAGGCCCCAATTGCAAGAAAAACGGTCAGCACGACAGGGAACTCTTCGGGCAACATAGCCATTGCCAAAGTGATACCCGCCAGAAATCCTTTTAGCATATCGCCACGGGTCATTGTATAGACAACAATAACCATCAGGCATAGGAGGATTCCGATAATGGCCAGTTTTTTGACCAGCACACCCATTTCACGTTTGAGTTTGGTTGGTTCCTCTTTTACCTCGGTTAGCGCTTTCCCAATCTTCCCGATCTCAGTATTGAGTCCGGTGGCAACCACTCTTGCAATACCATTTCCCTGAACGATCATTGAACCCGAAAAAACATAGGGCAAATCGTCACCTCCCGGGTTGGACATCACAGTTCCTTCAACCCATTCAGATTTGCGTACCGGAATAGGCTCCCCGGTCAAAAGCGATTCATCTGCACTGAGATTGACGGAATAGAGGACTTTGGCATCAGCTGGCACCCTGTCCCCTTCCTGAAGGATCATGACATCATCGGTCACTACATCACGACCTGAGATACGGCTTTCAATCCCTTCCCTAATCACCAAGGCCCGGGGACTCGCAAGGTCTTTCAAGGCATCAAGGGCTTTTTCGGTTTTCTTTTCCTGATAAAATTCGATACCCATAATTACAAACACAAAGCCCATCAGCATCAACCCTTCCTGAATATCGCCAAGGAACAGGTACAACGACCCGCAGGCGACCAACAACAGGAACATCGGTTCCTGGATTACACCTATGGCGATACCAATTAAACTTTTCGGTTTTGAGGATGGCAATTCGTTGAACCCTTCCGCAACGAGCTTTTGCTTTACTTGCTCATGGGTCAATCCAACGATTTTTTCGGTCCTGAAGTTCTCTTTATTCATATAGTTGAATTTAAGTTAGATGCTTCTAATTATTAAGTTAGATTCAAACAAGGAGTTTCTCGAGCAAGTTGATTAAACTCGACATTTCATCCGGTGTAATCTTTTTTTGAATATCCTCGACCATCCTGCGATGAGCGTAACTGTGCATCTCATTGATCAGCTTACCCTTTTCGGAAAGGTGAAGGTGTGTGCTTCTCCGATCAGCGTCAGACTGTATCCTAAAAACAAACTCTTTTTCTATTAACTTATCTATCAATACCTTAACAGTTGGCTTTGTTAGATTCATCGAACCAGCCAGTTCTGTAAGATTTGGGTTTTTCAGCTCACTGATCGTCTCCAAATAATGCATCTGTGTAATCGTAAGATCCTTAAAATTATACTGTTCTTTGGCTTCTTCCTCCATTCTGCCAATATAGCCTGATAAACGGGCGATCATTTCTTCCAGCTTTTTCATGTGTTTATTAATAGAGATTGGCTTTTCATGGATCTGAAAAACAAAGTTCATTTAATTTGTAAATGTAGTTAGATTATTCTTACTAAAAAATAAACGAAAAAAAAACCTTGTTGAAAATCATCAAAAACTTTCAACAAGGTTTTATAATTATAACGAAAAACTATGATCTTAAGCCCAATTGCCGGAGGTTGTTCCTTAAGCGGCGGATACGTTGCAAGGCTGGGGAAAAGACCAAACGCCTGACTTTCGGGAATTCGATTTTATCAAACTCAAAACCTTCTGCTTTAAGTGCTTCAATCGCACGTGGCAACACCCATTTAAGGTGGCTTTCAGCCTTCAACGAGTCATGGAAGGTAATAATACTGCCTTCTCGTGCAAACTCAAGGACATTGTTCAAAACTTCTTCCTTTGTAATATTCTGGTTATAATCGCACGAGATCACATCCCACATAATGATCTTGTACTTGCCTGAAAGATACCGGTACTGTGCCCTTTTGAGCCAGCCATGCGGCGGACGGAAAAGGTTGGAACCAATCATCTTATTGGCATGAACTATGTCTTTGTAATAAGTCTTGTTGTCAGATTTTAGTCCTTGAAGATGGTGATAGGTATGATTTCCAACAGCATGGCCATCATCAATGATCTGTTCGAATATTTCAGGATACCTAAAAACATTTTCACCAACAGCAAAAAAAGTAGCCTTGATATTGTGTTCCATCAACAAATCCAAAACCCAAGGTGTCACTTCCGGTATTGGACCATCGTCAAATGTCAGATACACCGTTTTTTTTTCGATGGGCATCCGCCATATGGCCAATGGGAACCAATTGGTAATACAATGGGGCAGGTGAACCTGCGGTTTTAATCTCATGCTATGGTTTTCTGTCTGAAAATTTTAATAAAATTGGGACAAAAATAAATAAATCTATTTACAATTAACGGAATAATTATTTTTTCACTTCCGGTTCTGCCAATTCAGGTTGGTAAACCTTTACCAAATCGTTCAAACGCTTTGCAATATTCTCGCTTAAGGCCTTTTCGCCGTAGTGGCTAGTAATATTGCTCAATTCGCGCATAATATAAAACGACCTTTGTAAATCCTCTTGTATGGTTGCCCTGAATCTCGGCTCAAGCGAAAAGTAGTATTTAAGCTCTTCCTCACAATTGTTTGCCATGATGTTGACGACTTCATTCCCTTTCTTTACCGCAGCAGGGAAAATGTTCACTTCAACGGATGTACTGTCCAATCCCCTGTTCATCATATTGTTACGGGCAGCTTTATAATACGACTCGGCCATCAGTAAATTAAAATAGTTGTAAGTCACTTTTTCGTTGGGAACCAATTCGTTGCAACGATCAAGAACCGCAATGGCCGAATCACGCTTCCCTTCTGCAATGAGGCCATCAGCCAACCTTACAAAACTGTTCCTTACGTTCATCGACATACGGATGTTGTTTTCGTCAAGATAAACCCTTGGATCGTTCATATTGCCCCACCGGAATTTATTGATGATGTTATTGTACATCACGTCTGTACGCACACTTCCAACCTGTCCGCCTTCTGAAGGGGTTTTAATGGGGACCAGGCGATAAGCAAAACCTTCGGTCTGAAAATAATCCTGTAAATTCAGGTATTTGTCGCGCCCAACAGTAATCGCAAAATAGATTGGCCGCTTCCAGTTGTTGTTGGAGATGATATCAAGGATCATCAACTCATCTTTGGTGAGATAATTACCGGTCAGTTTGATCTCCATTTGGGAAACGATACTGTCGGCATTCTTCGGGTCGATGACTTTATTTGCCAGGACAGCTGCCTTATCGACTGGATAGATCAACATCCTTGTGGGAATAAACGAGGCATTCTCGGCTTGTTTCAATTTTGTCCCAGGGTCTTCGGAACGGACAAAATCCATGGCTTCCTTCAGGCTTGCAGGACGCTTGATCTGATCCATGACATAAACCACGTCGCGGGTACCCTGAACATATTGGTTGTGTTCAAAATTTATAGGCAAAGGATCTGATTCATAGGCTTTTCTCCTCATCTGATCTACATACCAGTCGGTCTGAAAGTAACTTAAATTACAAACCCGGACATCACGCCTTACCCCCTCAACCATTTGTGCATACCACAAAGGGAAGGTATCATTGTCGCCATTTGTGAAAATAATCGCATTCGGGGCGCACGACTCAAGGTAATCGCTCCCGAAATCGCGGCAGGTAAAGCGGTTTGAGCGGTCGTGATCATCCCAATTTTGGTTGGCCATTAAACAAGGGACAGCGATCAGGGACAATACTGTGGCTGCGATTGCACTGGTTTTTGCAGGTGTAAACCTTTTCAAAATATCATACAATCCAAGTACGCCCAACCCGATCCAAATGGCAAAAGCATAAAATGACCCTGCATAAGCGTAATCACGTTCGCGTGGCTGGAGTGGTTCCTGGTTCAGATAAACCAAAATAGCCAGGCCTGTCATAATAAATAGTGCCATGACAACCCAGAAATCCTTTTTACCTTTATCGCCTCCATTGTATTGGAAGAATAGTCCAAGAAGCCCTAAAATTAAGGGCAGCATATAATATTTGTTTTTGCCCCTGTTGTTTGCAAGTGCGGAAGGCAGATGGCTTTGATCGCCTAACCGAATAGCATCCAGTGCATTAAATCCAGTAATCCAGTTTCCGTTCAGGATATCTCCATTCCCTTGAATGTCATTCTGACGCCCAACAAAGTTCCACATAAAATAACGCCAGTACATCCAGTTGATCTGATAAGTGAAGAAGAATGTCAAATTCTCGGAAAAGGTGGGTTTAATCAATTTCTCAGGTTCCCCATCCCTGTTTGTAATCTGGATTGGGGTCCCTTTGATATTGGCCCAGCTTTGATATTCCTTAATGTGATCGGCACTTGGACTGAACATCCTTGGGAAAATTGTACAAAACCGGTCATCAAAATTCTGGGATTGTTTATAGTCGGCAATTTCATATTTGCCATTTCTTTCAATGTAATTCGCAGAACCTTTTGAATATGGGTTTTCTGCATCAAGTGGGGCATTGTAATATTGCCCATATATAAGAGGTTTGCTGCCATATTGTTCACGGTTGAGATATGACAACAAAGAGAATGCATTATCAGGGTTATTCTGATCCATAGGGGGATTGGCCGAGGAACGGATAACGATCATTGTATAAGATGAATAACCGATCACCAAAACAGTAAAACAAAGGATGATTGTGTTGGCCAAAACCTGATTTTTCCGGGCTGTATGCTTCAATCCAAAATAGATACCACCTATAAGGCATAAAATATAAATAAATGTACCTGTATTATAAGGTGCTCCCATACCGTTCACGAAAATAAGTTCAAACCATTGTGCAAGGATTACAATTCCCGGAATGAATACAAACATGATTATGGCAACCAAAACCATCGAAATCGTCAATGAGAAAATAACCCCTTTGGGTGTAGTCTGGTACTTCCTGAAATAATAGACCAGCACAATTGCGGGTATTGCCAATAGATTGAGCAGGTGGACGCCAATTGAGAGCCCGATCAGATAGCTGATCAAGATCAGCCAGCGATTGGCAAATTTGTTATCGGCCTCGTTCTCCCATTTCAGGATACACCAGAAAACCAATGCAGTAAACAAAGAAGAAGTCCCATAGACCTCACCCTCAACTGCCGAAAACCAGAAGGTATCGGAAAAAGTATAGGCCAAAGCACCAACTGCTCCAGCTCCCAGCACAGCAATCAATTGGGGCAAATCCAACTCAGTTTTGTCGGATGCCACTAACTTGCGCGCCATATGGGTAATGGACCAGAAAAGGAACAAGATCGTAAAGGCACTTGCAAGAGCCGACATGATGTTTACCATCACCGGAACTTGTCCGGTGTTTGTCGCAAACATGGTGAACAAACGGCCCATGATCATAAAGAGCGGCGCACCCGGGGGATGCCCTACCTGAAGGGTAAAAGCAGTAGTAATAAACTCACCGCAATCCCAAAAGCTTGCAGTGGGCTCGATTGTCATCAGGTAAACAGTCGCAGCGACAAGAAAAATAATCCATCCAACGACCTTATTGTAAAACTTATACCCTTTTGTTATCATGCCTTAAAATATATTTTTAAAATATTTCTGATTCAGTATCCCAAGCTCAAATCAGGGGACCAAAATTTTTGCGAAGATATTAATAATCTTAATGTCTGCACCCATAAATAGGAAAAACGGAAGGATAAAAACAATTTTTAACGGTTAAGTTCAAACATTTAAACAATTTTAGGCTGATTTGATTTCAATTTTAGTTTTTGGGCGCGAAAATCATCTTTCCACCCTTCAAAATATTTCTCTTCTTTCTGTATTTCTATATATTTCAATAGTTTACATCATAAATAGTAATTTCTGGTCATCAAAAAGCAAACAAAAAACCAGCTCATGGCTTTTTTTTAACCGTTTACAGTTTGCAGGGAAAAAAAACTTTGTACTTTTGCAGCCGTCTTAAATGATAAGACATGTAGATTGACCTGTGGTGTAATTGGCAACACGTCTGATTTTGGTTCAGAAGAGTTCAAGTTCGAGCCTTGACAGGTCAACCACTATTTTGTCCTGTGGTGTAATTGGCAACACGTCTGATTCTGGATCAGAAGAGTTCAGGTTCGAAACCTGACAGGACAACTGATAATTAAGGAGTTGCAATGTGAAAGTTTGTAACTCCTTTTTATTTGCATACAATTTGCATACAAAACCGATCAAAACAATAAACCGCTTCAAATTTCTTTGAAACGGCTTCTTTTTATTTTCGTTATTCGTTGGGTTTTATGCATTGGCTTTCTTCCAAACAGGAACACTTCAAAGCATTAACATTTTTTTAGCCTTTCAATTTACAGACCAGTTCAATCTACCTCTAAACCGATTGTACTCCTTATCTTCTCAAGGTATTTGTATTTCTGGTTTCTGGCACTGGCGGCATTTTTATATCCCAGTTCACTGGCAATTTCATCCCAACTCAAGTTCCTGTAATAATAACCTTCAAGAAGCTGCCTGCAAGGTTTGCCCAACTTTTCAATTTCGTTGTTTACCGCTTCATAAATATCTGGACTTTCAGTGTCATGAACTATTATGGTATGGTCTGATTCATAATAGCCATCAGAATCATCCAAGGAAATGCTTTTTTTGCGCTTCCTGAGCTGTTCCAACCAAAGTAATCTACAAATTGAGTAAAGGTAGGTTTCAACCGGACACGTCAAATCAAGCTCCCTTCTATTTACCTTCTCAATCAAAATGATCAGGCCATCTTGAAAAATATCTTTTGCAAGATCAACGCTCCCTGAATTTTTCGTAATCAATCTGACAACCTTTGGAAATTCGTTTTCATATAATTCATTGAAAACCATTTGACTACCAGAAAGAATACCATTGATGATTTTTTTATTCTTTTCTTTTGTCTGTCTTTCATAATAACCAGGTTCAGGTTCACGCAAACAGAACATTATAGTTGAATGTCCATATTTCGAAGAATGCTCTAATTCCTCCTCCTCTTTCTTTTTGAAATATTCAAAGGATTGTTGACAAATTGTTTCAAGCCGTTCCCGTTGTTTTTGCCTGAAAACAAAATATGCAGACTTTAAAATTCTGGCAATGCTTATTTTTTCGCTGTGGCCCTCTCCTTTCAACCAGAGGCTAAATTGTTCATCTGCAATGTTCCATTGATCAAATTCATTATCCATATTAGGCATATTTTTAGTGTAGTTCAAAAATACTTAAAAATAAATACAAAATCGAGGGTGACAAAACGAACTTTTCGACATTAAGGATTAAACACTAAAATCGTGTGAGATGAAAAACACTATTCATTACGTCTTGATCCTTGACCAGAGCGGTTCCATGGAGCAGTTGAAAAACGAGGTTATTTCAAGTTTTAACGAACAAGTTGAAATTATAGTAAAGCTTGAGACAAAAGAGCCGGACACAGACATTAAAATTACACTCTGTACTTTTAATGATACTGTTGAATTCAAATTTATTGCCCAGAAAACGGATCGGATCAAAAAATTAGCAGCCATTGACTACCATCCAAATTCAAATACTGCCTTGTATGATGCCATAGGGTCCTCAATTTTAAAAGTCGGGGAGTTGGTAGAACCAGATGATCAGGTGTTTTTTGCCATTTTTACCGATGGTCTTGAAAATGCCTCAAAGTATTCTACTGCCGAAGATATAAGCTTCAAGATCAAAACGGCTGAAAAAATCGGATGGGTGGTAAAATTCTTCTGCCGGTACGAAGAACGTTTATTCTATAAAACACAATTGGATATACCAGAAAAACACCTTTTTAGTATGACCCTTGATAAGGAAGGATTTGCCGCGATGGAAAATCAAGTAAGCTACAGCTTGTATCAAATGATCCATAAACAAAATATCCAATAGCCATGAGCGAAACACTTATCCAACCAACTACTGCATACATGATGGTATGCAAAACAAGTGAACTACTCGATGCCATGAAGTTTCTCAGCAGGGCAGTTCCCAAAAACAAAAAGGGCAGGCTTCACAATTGTGAGATTACGATCAAAACAAACGAAGTTAATTTTGTCGCCATAGGTGCAACAAGGGTGCTTTATTGCAGGTCAGCCGGGCCAGTGAGGATAAGCATCCCATTCTTATATTTTTTGGATATTGTCAAGAATATCAAAACATTCAATGCCGAAATATCAATTGTTGAAGGGAAAATGACAATTGGAAACCTTACGCTTATTGTAAGTACTTGCTTCTTTAAAGATGATACGATACTCCGTAGCATCAACCTCCCGATTAACTATTCGACAGCAGACATACTTCGGTTGAGGGACAAATATACAGCGGAAGAAATTGCCTTTAACAAACTTGACGGACTGATAAACAGTACCCTTGCAGAAATAAATAAAGATGTCAAGATAGCTGCCGGAACATTATTAAAATATGGTATCACCAAAGAGGAAATAACAAAAATGGTCACTGAAAAAATATTTAACAAATAACTTAATACCAATTAATTATGAGTAATGAGATTGATTTTGCCCAGCCTACCAATAAACTGGATGAGGTTTTGTTCGATGTCAAATTACGGAACATCTATTCTGATTTTCCATCAACGGAAAATTCAACATCTAAAAAGATTTTAGCACTAAATCACAAGGCTGTGGTAAACCAGTCAAACGGTGGGATTCTTTCAGTAGTGGGGAACAATTATAAACTGATTACCAACAGGGAGGCATTGGAAATGGGGAAGAGTTTGTTTGCACACTTGTACCCTGATGAGAACCCGCAGGAGTTTATTCCTTACAAGGTTGTTGCACCGATGTCAAAGGCTTCGGTTCATATTGATTTGATACATAAGGATGTCAATTTCGATGTTTGGGATCAGGAAACATGGTTGCCGTTTTTACGAACCACCAACAGTTACAACCGTACTTATGCTTTGAGTTTTGAGATCGGGTTTGTCCGTAAACTATGCTCGAATGGAGTATTGTTCAATAAAAAAACCATGAAATTGAAATATGTCCACGACCGTAAAAACAAATTCGAATGGATGAATGATTTAGCCATGATAAAATCAACTACTGAAATTTTCAAAGGTCAAAGCCAAAAGCTGCGGGATTTCAAAATAGAGAAAATATTGATGGTCCCCCTTGTGTTCCAAGTGCTGAATATCAATCTGGACTTACCAGAAAATAACTCCCTTACAAAAAAGCTGAACAATCTTGAAAATTTAATTCAAATGATTGGAAAGTTTACCGAAGGTTATTTTAATCTTACTGGAGCCAATGCCTATTCGGCATTAAATGTAATGACCGATCTGGTTTCCCATCAGAACGACTATAAAAACTTGATGGGCTATTATTTTAACGTCAGGTCATTTTATACCAAACCTTCCGACTGGATGCTGGATTTTTCACAGAAGATTGATCAAAAGCCTGTTAATATGGCTGAATATCTAAAAAATACAATTATCAAACTTGAAGATATTAAGGAGAAAACTGATTTGGACTGGATGCTGAATTGAGCCAACTTTTGTTCTATGCTTTACCATTCAATTCGCTTTCAACCTTAAAAATAAATGCTGATGGTGTGGTATTTAAGGCTTTGGCCAATTTAAAGATTGTTGTGATTGTTGGTTGCCTTAGTCCGCGTTCGAGAAGTGAGATATAAGTCCTGTCAAGGTCGCAGTACTCGGCAAGCTTCTCCTGAGAGATATGATTCTCATCCCTCAATTCACGTAAAACTTTGCCAAATATCTCAACAACCATAACTCAGACTTTAGTCAGAGCGAAATTGAAATATTTATTATGGCGATGCCACGGACTATAGTCTGAATTTATTATTTTTGAATGTTTATAAATATAACCACTTAAAAAAAAAGAACATGAAAAGTATTTTGGTATTTGCGTTTGCATTTTGCTTAACTATGGTTATTGCGAAAGACCAGGTAAAACCACACCACCCAACTAACTAAAAGTGTCGTAATCTGTACAGGTAAAAGCTCTGTCTCCTATCACTCAATAAAGAATTGTAAAGGGTTGACAAAGTGTTCAAGCGAGTTGAAAACTATATCGCTCGAACAGGCGGTTGATTTAAAAACAAGGCCGTGAAAATTATGCGTAAAATAAGACCATTGAAACTAAGTTAAGATGAAGCAAATATGTATCGCTCTATTTTTTATATTGGTGGGTTGCCAATATTCAAAAGATAAAACAAAAGAAAGTTTAGAGGATAAAGTGGAAAGAGAAAGACAGGAACTTATTGCATCCATTAAGCAAAAGTATAATGTCAAATACGATTGGGACGATTTTATTAAGACGATGGATAAGGTGGAATATAAGTATTCAATATCTTATAAACCGGTTTTGGAGACAAAGTGCCAAATATTTAGGTATTATGGTTTTGAGCTAAAGGATATTTATGAGAAAGAAGGAGTTGAGTACGCATCAATAACTGCCGGATTTTTTTACCACTTTAAATTCCCAATTACGCGCGAAATTAAGGACAAATTATTAATAGCTGACAAAAAATATATTGTCGTAGTGAGTATTGAGGATATTAAAAAGATCGACTTTGTTGTTTCCAGTAATTATGATGAATCGGTTGAATTAAAAACCGGAGGGTTTGAATTTGCAGGTAAAGGGAAAATAATTGAAATGATTGAATTACCATAAAATTAAAATAGCTTAATAAAGAATCGAAAGAGACCTGAAAAATCATGAAAAAAATTAGAACTCATTACGATAATTTGAAAGTGGCCCGTAATGCCCCTCCAGAAGTAATAAAAGCGGCATACAAGTCGTTGTCAAATATATACCATCCCGACAAGCATCCTGGCGATCCTAAATATGTCGGGATCATGCAAATAATAAACCATTCGTATGAAACCCTTTCAGATGTGAATAAGAGGAAAATACATGATGAATGGATAAAATCTCAAGAAGGAGAAGAAAAGGTTTATGAGCCTAAAATAATGAATACAAAACCCACAGATTATCCCAAGACCGAGCGTACAAAAGTTAGTTATGTCAGAGATAGAAAAAGAAATATAAAAGAATCAATTTTAAACGCAATAAAAAATATTGCATTCCCCCTCATAGCCTTTATTGGAGTGGTTGTTGTAATGGCAGTTTTGAGTTTCATAGTGGATTATTTTGACAGCAATTCAGACTATAACAACCAGAAAATTGTATATCAAAAGACTCCTCCAGTTCAATATGTTGCCCCAGTACCTGAATATTATAGACCTGCACTTGATCCAAATGGAAAATCTTGGCCTTCAAAATCAGGATATTTGATAGGAACCAAAAATGGCAACAATAATGGATTGTCAAAAGTAACAATTGATAATTCAGGTAACAATTCTGACGTACACTGCAAATTGGTTTATATTAATCAAAATACCGCTCACCCTGTACGTGAATTTTATATCCTCGCATATTCAAAATTCACTTTAAATAAAGTCACCAAAGGGAATTACGACATAAGGTATCGTGATTTAAGAACAGGATCAACATTTAGATCGGAAGCTTTTGAGCTTTTTGAAACACGTGAAAATGACGGAATTAAATATCATGATATTATTATGACTCTTTATATGGTTCAAAATGGGAACATGAAAACATATAATATTCCAGAATCTGAATTTTAACTAAAAATGTACTGTCAAATAAAAATTGAAAATATGAAAAAACCAACATCGACTTTTTGGGTCTGTCTGACAGCAATAATTTGTACCGCCATGATCTGCCTGACCGTGTTACAGGTAAACAGGTACTATGTAGGTTCGGCCCTCAACAACCTCATCATTGATAAATATAGTCAAACATCAACTTATCCCAAATAGCACATTCAACACAAAATGTAACCAGAAAATGGGGAAAATATAAGGTTCATAAATATTCTTAATAAATTAAAGTACAGTAGATTATGCTTAATCGTTAAAAATATTGATTCCTTAATGACCCTTAGCATTATTCAGTATTAGTTTATTGTTTAAGAATCAACTTTTTAGCGAATTTGATAATCTGTAAAAAGGTAAGGTATCCTTTTCGCTTTACTTATTATAATAAACAGATAAAATGCTGTTTATGTCTTTCCAATGCTCAATAATTCCATCACAAAGTGAATTTCAATGAATCTTGTGGCGATTTGTTATTTTTTCATCACAGTCCAATGGTTTACTCTATCGCATACAATCTTCTTACATTGTTAGATACCAATAAAGGAGTGTCGCTAATAACGACACCCCTTCATTTAAAGGTTTTGCCCTTCCTACTAAAACTCTGGCTCAGGTTCACCTAATAACCCTTTAAGTTCTGCTATCAGGCATAAGGTGATATTGATCTGATCGCAAAGCTCTTGGACCCTCGGGTAATTCATAACTAATATACCATTTTCCATTGGCCTATTGATAATGGTTTTGATCTCAACCTCCTTGTCCTCACATTCGTACTGTAAATCTGTAATTCTGTCAAGAATGCGGTCATACTCCAATGCTGGATTTTCCACTTTACCACTTTCCATTTTGTCATTTTTCATTTTGTTTGATATTAAATTGATAATTGCATTATTGCCGATGATTATTTTTTGTTGAGGTGAATAGACCTCCAGTTGATTTCTTCATTCAATCGCACTTTATCCCGGTGGGTGTTGCCGGTACGGGAAAACCTGATTTGTAAGAGTGATATTTTAAGATGATCCATTTTGAATAATTAAAAAAAATGAGTGATTTGGCAAACGTTGATTTTTGAAAAAAAATCGACAAACATATTTAGAGTATCTTTTTAAAAGTTCTTTTTAAAATATCTTTATATAGGTCGTGTACATTTTGACAAGAATATGAGAGTAAAAAAACAAAAGTTCAAAAAATAACCTTTCCCCTTATTATAGGTCGTGTTATGGTCGTGCTTTGGTCGTGTTATGGTTTAACCGTGTTCAATCCGTGTTCAACCATCTGTTTACCGTACCGACAGATACTCCCATCTGTTTGGCTATCTCTCTTTGTGTCAATCCGGCAGACCTTAGATTTAAAGCCTTTTCTTGTTTGGTTTGGGTGTTTGCACCTGCCTTTTTTGTCCAATATGCCTCGCGATATTGCTTCACCTTTTCAGGGTTTTTTTTCCGCCAATTATTAACATAGTCTCTTTGTGCCTGCATCGCTTCCTTGTTCATGGTATTGAGCGTTTTAACGTTATTTAATGTGATCCTGATCTGTATCTCTTATTATAGGTCGCTTTATGGTCGTGTTCGTTTTATGGTGGTTTCAGGCTCTCTTTAACCTGCCTCCGAACATCTTTGTCATGTTCTTTAAGTTGATTTACCTTGTTTGATTTACGATCCTTTTCAGCTATTTGCCCTAATTTGGTATCATTAAAATTTTCATCAAACGACACATAAAAACCTCTGGTATGAAAACTATAATGTTTAAGTCCCCAACCTAAGCGAAGTGTGTTTTTGATCTTTACGGTTTGATATTCATTTACATAATACAGGACTTCCGGCGGTAACTCTTTTTTATCTTCGATTGCTTTGCTTTTCCCTGCCATACGTGCCAACAAATACGAATTATCCATCTTACAATATGGCTTTTCACCAATAATAGATTTCATCGCTAAAAACGCACACAAACAAGCAATGTCGAAATCTGTTTTTTCGTTTTTGTAGTAATCCCAAAAAATAGAAATATTCAATCCAACTTTAACGCTCTTTTCCGGTATGCTGTCAAAAAGTTGTTTGCCTCTGGAAAACTTATCCCTATCTACTCCGGTCACATTGTACCATGACCATGATTTAACAAATTTGTTGTATGCTGAATTTTTGCCCTGATCTTCGGTTTCAAGTTTTAACGAATGAGAATACAAGGCATAATACAAGCCATCTGTTAAAGCTTTGATCTTATATTTAAAAATCCCATCAATTAGCTGAATAGGAAAATTAAAATATTTTGCTTCACTCATGGTTTATTGAATTGAAGGTTATACCATGAAAGAAACGAAGTAAAATCTTTAGCGATAACATATAGACCACCTGCCGAAATGATTGATTTTTGATACTCTATTTGCGCTTTGCTCTGGAAGTCCCGGCCTGTCTTAACTTCGATCTTCACGCTTTTCCCTGCTATGGTGGCCGAAATATCCGCACTTCCATTTGTGCCATTACCTTTTATCCATTCGATACGGCCAATGGTTCTTTGGTGGCCTAAAACGTCAATGAAGGTTTTTGTCCTATCAACTGGTCGCCCGGTGGTACTTATGCGTTCTGCTTGGTGAGATTTCAATCTAAGAAAGTCTATAATGCAGCGGGTCAAATTATTTGCACTATCGTCCCTATATTTAGGAACGGCCAAATAAAGAATTGGGATTGATGGGTATTTCTTTTTTTTCGCTTCCAGTGCCAACTCTTCCAAATACTTAACGGCTACTGGTTTCCGGTACGTTGGTTTTTTCTTATCTTTGACCTGGAATATACGGGTGGTGCTGAAGTGGTGCTGCCCTTCTTTTTTCATGCTTGCACCCTCCTTTTCTTTGGTGTCCGAAGATGGCTCTCCGGGTTTGCCTCACATTCGGCAATGGTCTTTTTCCGGCCAGACTTCACCCAGTCCAATAGTTCCGATTTCAGGAAGTAAAGCCTTTTACCCTTTTTGTTGTGTGGAATGATCCTTTTATGGATTAATCCGTAAATGGTGGGGGTTGTAAGATTTAGCAGCTCAGCAGCCTGTGTAATGGTTAATGGTGAATCACTTCCGGGGTTTATGGAGTCCCCTGTTTGGAATTTCATGTTAATAAGCAAAATTTCAATTCTGCTTAAACGTTCTTCAATAGTTTCAAATGGATTGTTCATTTCCTTTTTTTAAGCAAAAGAACTGCCTAAAAAAGGGTTACACTGGTGTAAAACGGTGTAACTTGGTGTAAACTTTAGTATTTGCTCATTATCAGGTCTGAAAGTTTATTGAGTTCTTGTTTTGCCTGTCCCGCTTCCAAGTTGTTTGCTTCAAGATAGGTAACGACTTTTTCTAAAAGATTTTTTTTGTGATTATCTGTTTTCTTGGAATCCGATAAATTGGTGCGGTTTACAGTTGATTGATATAAATTGTATTTTTCAATTAGTTTACGTACACTCTTTAGTTCTGGATTGTATCGTTGAAGTATTTGTTTTCCAGAAGTGTTATCAATGGCTTGACCTGTATAGCAGCAAATAAGGGCTATTACTGGCAATGAAAGATGAGGTCCTTCTGGTTTTAATTCTGATACATTTTCCAATGGTTGAGTGTGTAGGCTTTTCTTATATTTGAGCCAAGCTTGTATGATTGGCGGAATATCTTTTTGTGTTAAAGGAATTGCTTTGTCCCTTCTGATTTGCCTTAAAATCTCCTTATTTGTCATTGGAGAGGTAACACCATCAACACAAAGGGTTTCTTCCCCTGTAATCTCTTCATCAATTATATCATATCTGTATCTATCCGACTGGACTGCACTAGAGATTAATTCAAGTACTGGAGAGGTAAGTTTATTAATCATAGGATCAAGTGGCTTTTTTTTGATTGCATGATCATAGAACAAGGCCAAGCCACGTATGAAGTTGGTAATCATTAATTCTTGGTTTGTTCCCCTTTCATTTTCAACTACAATTTTTAGCATTTCAACAGTTCCGTTAACAGGCTTTCTGTTTAAGAAGTCTTTAAACCTAGGCCTACCTTTTGAATGATACTTGATCTGATTGTCAATTATTTCCGGTATGGTTATATTATTCATCTTTCAACAATTCTAAGTTTTATATAACTTTCTTTTATTAAAAGTTCATCAAATTGGCCGTTAATTCTCTCTTTGCATCGCTCTCAAACCCTGCAAAATATCCCTTGGTGGTAGCACTGTTTTTGTGGTTCAATGCCTCTGATACCTGCTCCAAACTTGCTCCTGAACGGATTGCATTGGTGGCGAAGGAGTGCCGGCTCCAATAGGTTGATATTTCACCAGGCAAACCGTTTTCATTTGCCAACTTTTTAACAGCCAAATTTATCACCCTTGTAAAGTTTTGGCTTTTACGGAATTGTTCCGCTTCACTCATTCCGATATGATAAATATCAAAGATGTAATTCTTTGCTGCTTTTTCAGGGTTGCCATACTTGGATATAAAATTTAACGAATAATCATTGAGATAAACAATAACAGGGGTCTGGTTCGTTTTAGTGGTCCTCTTGGTCTTTTCCCTGACATATACAATTCGATCACCCTGCAAATTTTCAAATTTGAGCCCTGCCAAATCTTTGATGTTCATTCCGGCAGTATTGAAAAGAAAGAAGAAAAAATCCTTTGCTTTGGCCTGTTCCGGTGTCCGTGGTTGAGTTTCAAACAACTGCTTTAGCTGGTTACGGTTTAAAGCCTTTTTTACTGCATTGGGCTGGGGAATCTCATACTTTCGTTTGCCGAATGGGTATTGGTTCATTTTAATAATTCCGGCTGCAATAGCCGTGTTAAAAATAGCCCTAAGTGTCCGCAGGTATATCCCGACTGTTGTTTGGGTTTTTCCTTTGCCGGTCATGTAGGTTTCAAACCTTTGTAACCATTGCGAGGTAATTTCCCTGAAGCGTAATATTTCCGGCTCTTTTCCGGTGGTATCAGTTAAGAAGTTCTTTATTGCTTTTTGGCTCAAATCGTAACTTGAGGCAGTCCCTATTTGGTTGTTGGCCTTGTATTGCTTGATAATTGCATCGTACTGATAAAATACGTTTTCCGGTTCGCCAGACTTCTGGAAAAGTAATCTTTCAAACTCTTCGAAGGTGAATGATTCAAGTCCCTTTGCCGTTTCTTCTGCTTTGTTAATCAGTGATTGAATTTCGGTACGTTTGTCTTTTACTTCATTACGTGGCTTCAAGGTTTCCCAAACACTTTTAAACTCAGATTCTGTAAACTCAAAATCAGTTTGATAGAGTTTTTGTGTCCGTGGATAGGGCGTAAAAACCCGCAATTTGACTGGGTATTTATGCGATTTTAGCTCCCTTCGGGTGTCCAGAAAAACAGAAATTGAATAGTCGCGTTCCATAATTTGGGGTAATTTAGAAATTTGCATACAGGGCAAAATATTGTATCTTTGAATCAATCCTAATCAATTGTATTACTGATAATTTAAACCGTTCAAAATTTGCATACAATTTGCATACAAACATACCAAATAAAATACTAATAAACAAATATCAATACAAAGTAAATATACTATATTTGCACAATATCAATATATTACAGTACTAAACAAATACTAAAATTAGGGTATTATTCTGATTCTGGATCAGAAGAGTTCAGGTTCGAAACCTGACAGGACAACAAAAAGAAAATAGAAACCCTTGATAATCAAACGATTTCAATGGTTTCTATTTTGAAGGGGTCATTTAAGGGGTCACTTAAGTTTTTAATTCAATCACTTTTATTTTCAATATATAAAATCCAATAAGTCCATTTTAATGTGTGGCCGCTAAATGCAGCAAAGCTCGAATATCCCAAAAGCAACTCTAATCTAAGCTAAGTTGCGATTTAGTGTCATTTTAACGGCGGAACTTTATAATTTCCATTTAAAAGATTAATATTTTCTATTTTTGGATCGACTTAAGGTACACATTCACTGCCCAAGTATAATTTGGATCTTTTAAAACAGAGTCAAATATTATTTCCAGAAATTTATCTTCAGACTTATGATAATTCCATACAAAGTCATGATGGGCTTTTTAAGGAAGGTTTATTCGATGCTTTAAGGTTGAGAGAGCCAATGGGTGAAGGTTCCTACATTTTTCAAATAAGTATTTTGAAATGTGTTCTTTAAAAGCCCCTTCGAATTCCTTCCATGTGTTAAAATATCCTGGATGGGTCTCATATAGGTTACGCAATCACTTAAGAATAGCTTGCCTTATTTTTGATTCATCTATCTTCATGTTTTTAGGCATTATATAATTTTACCACTAATGTCTCGCAAGAAGTCGCAATGCAGTATATACCTATTATTACTTTTCATTATTTATTTCACATTCAGGATTGGTGAATGTTAGCCTCCGAAAACAGCCCACATTCCCTGCTGATGGCTCGATATACGACATTATAATATTGATCATTAATATATTATGCAAAAAAACCCATCAAGATTATTCTATTATTTTTTCAATATTATTGCATTTAATTGCTTGTTGACTATCAGAATAGAATCAAAAGTCACCTGGCTTTGAATTAAAGTATTTTTTAATTCAGTATTTGCTTTTAATAGATTTTCTTGAATTTTGGTTTGATTATTTTGCCAATTCGAATTTGGGAGAATGTCTAGGAGTTGAAAGAAAAATACAAACAAGCTGAAGAGTATTGCAAACAATCCTATTCCTAAAGCCCATCTTGTACTACATTTTAATTCAATGTTATTTATTTCATTATTTTTTATTTGAGCTAAAGCAGATTCTTTAGATAAAATAATCATACTTAAATAAAATGCATTCTCATCAAATGTTTTTTGTATGTCCACCACATTTTGAATATGCGCATTCACTTCTCTTGTCAAGGATTCTGTTTTTTTAAACATTATTAAAGATATTAACTTGTTTTTGTTTCTTATTTTAAAAGTTCTCTAAATGCCTTTTTAGATATTTCCGGACCTCTATTTCTCTATCAACCAGAATTGTAGGGGCTTGATTCCCCTATTTCTTTTGATTCAATTTTCCGTTGTTCGTCCACAAAGTTATTCTTCCCATCCGGTCAAACGGTGGATAGGTATGCATGTCGCCGGTTACCAGATCGATTTGTCCATCGTTGTTGAAATCCCCAGGTTCGCAACAAAGAATATGGGTCGGATTTTTGGTGATTTCATGCTTTGTATATTGCATATTCCCAGTATTTTCCAGCCAGATCATACTGTATGAATCTGGTTTGTCCCATAAATTGAATTCACTCACGACAAATAGATCGAGATCCCCGTCATTGTCAATATCAGCTGCCCGAACATTTGTTGCACCTGTAAAGCTGCAAAGCCTGTGGAATTCAAATTTCATGTTCCCTTTGTTCTCAAGCCACTGCACACCATGCCATGGCCTTCCCTGTGGCGGAATATAATCGAAAGCATCACCATTGCTATACAAAATATCAAGGTCACCATCCTTGTCCAGGTCGCACATGGAGATTCCGCTTGAACCGTAATCCTGATTACTCGAGCCCCAGATCAGCTTGGGCTGAAAATTGCCCTTTCCGTCATTGATAAAACAATAGATCTCTTCCCATTCCTGACTTACCAGCGAAACGATGTCCAGGTCACCGTCGTTATCGATGTCAACAATTTCCACATTGATCGGACCGGAGAGATTTTGCAGGATGTGACTTTTAAATTTCCAATCACCGAGATTTTCAATCCATCGTGTTTCACCATCATCATAACCAAATTGCGCAACTGCCAGGTCCATGTCACCATCCTTGTCCAGATCGCCTGCCCGAACATCAGAAACACGGGCAATCTTTTCCACAACCAAATGTTTGGTGAAATGGCAATGTCCAACGTTTTCAAGAATAACGACCGAGCCGATCTTGTCGTTGTTGGGGAATAACATTCCCAATACTGCAACAACCAGGTCCAGATCGCCATCTTTATCAAAATCAATGGCTTGAACATGAGCAGGAGCTATTAAATCGGTCACAAGAATTGATTCAGTATAGACTCCTGCAGGATATTGCCTGATCCAGTTGATCGTGTTATTTTTCGCATCACAGTCGATAACATCCAATAAACCATCACCATCCAAATCGACCGCCTGCAAATGGGAAATAAGGGGAGGTTCGGTAAACTTCAGACCAATCGGTAATGGGCTAAGGAAATCGATTTTTTTGCCCGAAATATTTTGTACCGAATTTTCAGGACCTACCTCTTTCGACCCTGTTTTGGTCATGATTCTGCTGATGGCATCCCCCATGTTCATTCCACTGCGCCGGGCCTGATAATTCACGAACAACAATGGAATCCCAACGATTACGATTAAAATTATAAGGATCGGAATGAAATTTTTCAGACCTTTTTTCTTCTTTTGTGCGATTTCTTCTTTTGCCATGATTTGAATCCAATGTTGAACACCATACACGCAATATTGCATTGGCCACAAAACTAATTAAAAAACCAAGTTTTGTCGGTTTTATTTCAGAACAACAGTTCGTTAAATACTCCAAATTTGTCGATTAAACTTTACCGGACTTTTAAATAAAATAGTTACTATTGGTCCCAGAATCTTTGAGCATAAAGAAAAATATGAAAGCACAAAATAGTTTTTATCATACCTATTACCTGATCTAAACTTCAAAATTGAAAAAATTCAGAAAACACTTTCTGTACATTCTTATTATCTTCGGATTTGGATTAATTCCAGCCCTGATTTGCCAGAATTTTACAGAGAAATCAGTTGACCGGAACATTCATGTACGAAGTTTCCGTTACGGGAAAGATCCATCGGTAATCCGTTGCTATCGGGGAGACCGGCTGCACCTGACCTTCTCCACCGATGACACAGGCCATTCGTTTTTTCTCGAGGAGTTTGACATTGACGCCAAGATTAGTCCTGCCCGTGATAAAGTGGAGGTTTTCAAGCCAAGTGATCCAACACTTGAATCAGTTACAACTGAAGAATTGACTTTTACTGCCAGTCATCCTGGAATTTTGAATTACCTGGTTGCCAGAAGCAATTATCGTTGTCATGTTTGGTGCGGTCCGATGCATGCATTTGAGATGGGAAAACTGGTGATCTGGCCCAATACTTTGCTGATTTTTAGCCTAGGGTGTGTGCTTGGAATATTGGTTTTGGGATTGATAGGTATTTTCCGAAAAGAAAATGGTGGGTTACGCATAGGTTCGCAAGAATCTGCTTATCGCGATGTTCTGAAAAACTCACCTGTTCTCCGAAAAATACTATCTTCCAGATGGCCACAAACGATTCTGGTCATTTTCTCCTTGATGATCATCTATATTGTCCTCCTCACGACTTTATTCGGGACCAAAGTATCGGGTCGCAACCTGGGAGTACTGATGATGTGGGCCATCTGGCTGTTTTTACTAGTGGCTATTCTTACACCCTTTTTTGGAAGAATCTGGTGCACCATTTGCCCCCTCCCAATTTTTGGGGATTGGTTGCAACGAAGATCGTTTTTCACTCCACAAAAAGGAACAACAAAGGAATACAACAATTGGTATTCAGGTCTGTTCCTGAAATGGCCTGCCCGTCTGAAAAACGACTGGATTAAACTGGTCTTTTTTTTGATGTTGACCACTTTTTCTACCACCCTCGTAGCCAATCCAATGGTTTCGGGAATCGCTGTAATCTTACTTGTTTTGGCACCGACAGTTATGTCCTTATTTTGGGAAAACCGTTCATTTTGCCGTTACATTTGTCCTGTAAGTGCTTTTGTTGGTCCATTTTCAAGGATGAGTCCGCTGGCCCTTCGAAGCAAATCCCAGCAGGTTTGCGACAATTGTAAACCCCATTATTGTCAAAAAGGAAGCCCCAAAGGTTGGGCGTGTCCCTATGGATTGAATGTGGGTGAGATCAAGGAAAATCAGGATTGCGGACTTTGTCTGGAATGTACCAGAAGTTGTTTGTACAACAATGTAACCATTTACAAAAGGCCTTTTTTCCCGGAACTTGGAATCCGGAGCCGTAGTGAAGCCTGGTTGACGATGGCAGTTTTTTCACTTTCAATTGTTTACAGCATTTTGTATGAGGGGACATGGTCGGAAGTTCGCGACTATGTGAATATCCTGGACAAACAAAACTGGGGACTTTTCGGTCTTTACACCTTGTTTATCTGGACACTTGCGCTTGTTTTGGTACCGGGATTCGTTTATCTCTTGTCCTGGGCTGCAACGAAATTCTCCGGAATCAAACGCAGCATCAACGATGTGTTTTTGGCTTCCACCGGGGCTTTGCTTCCATTGGGCCTTATGCTTTGGATTGCTTTTGTCATTCCGATGCTTTTTGTGAATGTCACTTTTATCATTCAATCGATGTCCGATCCGTTCGGCTGGGGTTGGGATTTTTTCGGGACGGCGAATATTCCCTGGCATCAGTTTGTGCCAGGTCTGGTTCCCTGGCTCCAGGCGGGGCTGATCCTGACGGGGCTTTTTTATAGTCTGAGGAATTTGAAAAAGACATGGTCGAATGAGATGCTTTCATCCAAACAGCTTTTTCTGATCATGTTACCTATGGCAGTTTTAATTACCTCGGTGGCTGTCGTTATGATATTTTTCCACACGAATTAGAGCGACTTCAGATATGTTACTGATTGATATGATGTTTCGATTTATATCCGAAAAGATAGATTTCAATATGTTTTAATGACCAAATTATTGAATCTTAAAATATAGATGTGTATTTAATATGTTTAGCGCACTAAAATTCAACAGAATGTTCAAGAAAAAGAAGAATGTTTTTTTAATTGCCGGATTTGTCATTGTATTCATTGCATTGGTTAAAATAATTCCTGAAATTCGGTACCGCAGCAATATTCCTTCACTACCGGATCTCACAAATGTTAACGATTCCGTACGAAATCAGATTAAAGAGGCCTCTTCCAAAGCCTATTTTAATCCTTCTTCCGATAATCTGGGAATGCTTGGGATGGTTTACCATTCTAGCACAAATTACAAGGAAGCCGAAAAATGCTATGAGCTTGCCGTCAGAAGGGACAACTCTAAATGGACTTGGAGTTATTACCTTGGGTCGCTGAATATGGAAATGGGTGAATCACAGAAAGCCATTGGGAATTTCATGACTGTGCTCAAACTGAATCCGGATGCTCATCTGGCCTGGTATTATTTAGGTATAGCATATGAAAACGTTGGATCAAACGACAAAGCAGAGTTGGCTTTTTTAAACATCGAGTCGTTAAAGGGAGATGACAATAGGGGAAATTCACCTATGCGAACTGACCATTTTTCTTTGAATATTTATGCCAGGTACCAGATGGCCCGCATTTACATGAAGGCCGAAAAACTTGGCTTCGCTGAAAATGTTCTGAGGCAAATCCTGTACGAAAACCGATCCTTTGGTGCAGCATACCGACTTCTCGGAGATATTTACAGCAAAAAAGGCAACAAAGTTTTAAGCGACCAGTTTATCATGCGTGCAAATGACTTGATTACCTATAATATTCCGGTTGATAACCTGATGGATAAGCTAACCCTCCTATCGAAATCGGATCTTTATTTGATGAAACAAATTGATGAAGCCAAGAGGACCATTTATCCTGAATGGGTTTATAAGCTGATTAGCAATGCACTACAGATTTTGCCGAAAAATAAATATGTGGTTTCAAAAGCAGTTAAGTTTTATGCGGAAATTGGCGCGGCAAAACTTGCGTTTCCGCTTCTTACCAGACATCTTGATTATTATAAGGATGATGCCATTGAAATTAATGAGGTGGCCGATTTGTTGGTTAAGAGCGGTGCTTATTCTCAATCGCTGCCCTATTTTAGTCAGGCTTTAGCGCTAAATCCTGAAGCAACCGATCAAAAATTAAGTCTGGTATTTGCCTCTTACAAAGCTGGGATGAAAGAAAAAGCACTAAAATTTCTGGATGAACTATTTATCAAGGAGAAGAACAATGTATCGGTGATTTCAAGGGGTATCTATGTTTTGATGACTTTGGGCGAAGTCGATAAGGCAAAAGCTTATTTTGCAGAAATTTCAGGGATTGGGCTCACAAACCCAAAAGTTCAACAGTGTGCCGGAATGATTGCAGAGCAAGAAGGCAAACAAGATGTTGCCTTGATTCAATACGAAAAGTCGTTTGTTGGTGACCCGAAGGATTTAAACACAATCGAACTGCTTGGAAATATCCTTGTAAAAAAAGAGATGTGGAATAGGGCAATTGAATTTTTCAGAAATGCACTTACCTACCATTCCAATGAGCCATTTTTATTGGAAAGGTTGGGAACCATATTGATTACCTGCCCAATAGAACCCCTTAGAAAAATTGATGAGGGTATCGAATATGCACAAAGGGCTGTTGACCATAAGTCGTGCCCTACTGAGACAGCAATTGCTGCAGGGAATAGCTTATCTGAGGCTTACACAACCAAAAAAGACAAAAAAACTGCCTTGAGTTATTTGAATATGGTCATTGATTTGGCACAAAACAGCAATGCGCCAAAAGAATATCTAATTAATCTCCAAAGAAAACAAAAGCAACTTAGCCAATAACGTAACTGCAATGTAACCGTTTTGTAACATGAATGAAGTTCCGATTCACTAATTTTATTCGGTTCTGGTATTCACAAAAAAATAAAAACCAATGAGCGTTACATTGTTGATTTCTATTGTTGTGCTGTCATTTATATTCGATTTCATCAATGGATTTCATGATGCCGCGAATTCAATTGCAACGGTTGTATCAACTAAAGTACTCACGCCATTGCAGGCTGTTATTTGGGCTGCCTTTTTTAACTTCGCAGCCTATGCAATCTTTGAACTTCATATCGTTGATACCATTGCCAAAGTTGTTGATACAGGTTCAATCAATCTTGAGGTGATTCTGGCCGGGGTGATTGCAGCTATCATCTGGAACCTGATTACCTGGTACCTCGGAATTCCTTCAAGCTCCTCCCATACACTGGTAGGTGGATTTGCCGGTGCAGCGATTGCCTATGCTGGTTGGGGAGTTGTCCATTCCGACAAAATCATCAAAATTGCTTCATTTATTTTCCTTGCACCACTGATTGGGATGGTTCTTTCCTATTTCCTTTCGATTGTATTGTTGTGGATTTTCAGGAAATTCAACCCTTATCGGTTGAAAAGGTGGTTCAAGATTGGGCAGTTGCTTTCTTCTGCACTCTTTAGCCTTGGGCATGGGGGAAACGATGCGCAAAAAGTCATGGGGATTATTTCTGCTGCTTTGTTGGTTTTTTTTAAAACTGCCGATCCTTCAACCATTCCACACTGGGCTCAAATCACTTTTGTGGATGGTAAAATCCACAGTATTCCATTGTGGATTGTTTATGGATGTTACACTGCAATTTCAGCAGGAACTTTGATCGGAGGATGGCGTATCGTTCGGACAATGGGATCAAAAATCACCAAACTTACTCCATTTGAAGGAGTTGCAGCCGAAGGTGCCGGAGCCATGTTATTATTTGGAACCGAAGCCTTGGGGATCCCGGTAAGCACAACCCACACCATAACAGGTGCAATAATGGGAGTTGGCCTCACAAAAAGGGTATCTGCAGTCCGGTGGGGGGTAACTGTCAACCTGTTGTATGCCTGGATTCTTACAATTCCCGTTTCAATGGCATTGGCAGCAATAATTTTTTGGATAATAAGAATGTTCTAAAGGACTTCTAAATATTTCAATAAATAAAGACTAAACTTACACGTTTTTTACTAAAATTAATTCGATATGGAAAACAACAAGGATTTTTCGACAAAACTGGATAGAAATGCACAAATAATTGGTGTTTTGTCCAAATATTCAATGGTTTGGAATAACAATACCAAATTTCAACATGTTTACAATCAGCTTGTTTCGAATCAGGTAAAGCTAGATGAATTGTTTGTTTTGTTTGGTAAGGATTTAACAACTTATGAGAAAGAAAAGAACATCAGAAGAACTGAATTGGAAGAGAGGGTCCTGACGATTGTTCGGATTATGCAGACTTTTGCCAACGACAAAAAGAAGATGAAGCTTCAACAAAGGTTGTATCATCTGAACCTTGAATACATCCAAAATTGTTTGGATGATGAATTAATAAAAATTGCAAAAAAAAACTGGCTTATTGCCAATAAGTTTGGAGGATACGCACTCAGCTTTGCCAACAAAATAAAGGCAGCCCTTAATCCCGAGAATTTAAAAATGATCAACAAGTTCGAAAAAAAGTTCGGTTTAAATCCTGAGAAGATAAAAAACCTTGAAGATGCATTACTTCGATTTATTGAAGCTAATGTCCTATATCAGGTTGAGTTGGAGGAAAAAGAAAAATTGGCCAGTAAAATAAAAGAAATTAACAAACAATCTAAAAAACTAATTTTCAAAAAGATTGATCAGTTTGCATTGTTGGTGGAAATCGATCAGCCCGATTTTTATAAGGAATATCGCAACTTAAGAATAGAACTATTTTCGAAAAATGAGGATGAAATTAGTGATAAAAATCAAGAAATCACGGATTTAGATTTAGATCAGGACCAGGATCAGGTAGGCCATAAAGAAACCAAAACAAAACACAAAAAAAGTGAAAAAGAAAAATCCACAAATGAGTAAATTTTAATTAGTTTTGAATATAAAAACCGGATAGGCAGTTATACCTTATCCGGTTTTTTGATTTTTAGTAAATTGCTGATTAAAAAATACGTACCATAGCAATCGGTGCAATCTTTCTGACCATTTCTATTTCGGAGTCACGCAATTCTGCCGAATCAAACAAATTACTGTGACCCAACACTTCACCTAGTGCAGATTTGAGCCTAAAATAGAATTTGCCGTCAAAGGTTTTTTTGTATTCGTATTTAAGGATATCGGTGGCAATAATGCGGATGGTCTCTATTTCATTTTTGCAGACCGATTTGGAAAGATACCTTAGGCTATTCAGGATCACTTTCCCATTTTTTGCTTTAAGTTTGATGAAATATTGCCCATCATCGTTTTTCGCTACAATATAAGTTCCCATAACAATAAAGTGGATCGTAATAATTTGATTTAATATTCTATAGATTAAAATTACTGCTTTGAACAATCGCAATTTGAGAATTCTGCCTAACCCAGTTAATACCGATTGATCTTTCTTCTTCGGTTTCGAAAATTTTGCTCCAGGCTAACCAAGTTCCATCTGATCCAAGAAGTTTAAAAAAGAACTTCCCATCGCTGGAGGTCATTGTTTCGTATTTTGACAGATCACTACAATTTGCTCGGACAAAGTCAATTGATTCTTTGATTTTAGTTAAATCCGAACATTCTTTTCCACGAAGCATCACGTAACCGTCATTGGACTATAGTGCAACATAATATCGCCCCTCTCCAAGTTTATGGATATTAAAGCTACTCATAATCAATTGATTGTAAAATGTAAGAATGAAACCACTGTAGTGCATTTAAACTGCAATGGTTTTCTAATTGAATTGATATTGGATTTCACCTAATTCAGGCTTATTTAAGAATCCAAATATCTGCATTGATATCATCGGTTTCAGCCCCAAACTGACTGATCAGCGCAGCCTTGTAATTGCCTGCATTTGTTGTTCTTTCGGAACTTGGGTACTGCCACCTTTTTGCAATTCGGCCACTATTTGCTGTTCCCGTTCCGGTAAGGAATGTAGGGACACCAGTACGACGAAAGTTATTATAAGCCTCCCATCCCGAATTCTGGAAAAATGCAAGATATTTTTGGGATAGTATTTGTTTCAGTGCCTCTGATGCCGTACTGTTAAGTTTCACAGTTGTCTGGGAATAATATGCATCCCATTTGGAATCAACTGATGCAACACCATGGAAAGTCCATGATGCTTTTATTCCTTTTATGTAGTAATCTTCGGCATTGCCAGAAGCCCAACCACGGGTGACCGCTTCTGCAATATTGAAACACATTTCTGAATAACCGATCTGAATACAGGGTTCTCCAACGTATGAACTATAGTATTTGCTTTTGCTGATTGAAGAGTATTCCCCGTTTAACATTTTGGTGGACATATCGTCGAGGCTCTCGCCAGAGCTTGCACCAACATACGCATTATAATCTGTTGCAGTTAGTCCGCCCTTAATCTTGACAGGAGCCGGATCGGCAACAATAAAAGTACGGGGATCTTTCAATGCAACAAGAGTATTTAAGTAAGTTGCTGACATATTGTTACGGGTTGCAGTCTGTCCGTAGTTATCCTGATTAAGCGGATATTTGTCTGTCGAATTGTTGTAAGTGAACTTCAGATTATCGTCAAGTGAAGTCATTACAGGGTATTTGGCAGGATTATTTAACACATTGGAAAACAACACTTTGATATTAAGATCGGTATCCGATTCTTTTTTACTCAAGGCAATCAGCACCCTTAATTTATAGGAATTGACCACCTTTTGCCATTTTTTTAAGTCATTGTTGAGCATGAAATCTCCTGTAAGCGTCTGGTCGCCGATGTTGATCAGTGTCTGAAGATCAGCATTTGATTCTTCGAGCCAGGTAAGCACTTGTTGGAATACCGCTTTTTGGGTGTCGTATTTTGGGATGGTATTATCCAAACTCTTCAAAGCCTCGGTCAAGGGTACATCGCCCAGTCTCATGCTCATATCAACAAAGAAATAGGCTTTGTAGAACTTTCCAATCGCTGAATATGGATTAACTTCAGCCAATCCAATGCGTTTTGCTTCAGAAATCATTTGGATGACATTCTTCAATTGGGAGTAATCAAAGTTGGTTGTTGTCCAGTCGTATTTCTGTTCCGCATAATAAGCATAATTACTGCAATAGAACTGGTTCCACCGTTGTACATCACTCCATGGAGCATAATATGTGCTGTAAAGAACACTAGTAAAGACCAAGGAAGGTGGCACATTACCGGGACGATTTGGATCTTTCTCGAGATCCGAGAATTTTTTACATGATGACAATGCCACGAATAGCACAACCACAAATAGAAATATATTTTTCATTTCTGCGTAATTTAAAATTTGTATAAACTATTAGGATTAGAAGCTAATATTCAGGTTAAACCCATAGCGGCGTGTGGTGGGCGTTTGAAGCCCTGAGGAACCACTCGTATTTGCGTATTGTTCGATATCGATATCGCTTCTTTCGGCAAAATACAAGAGGTTACGGCCTACGAAAGAGATACTGGCTTGTTTGATCAAGTTTTTGCCAAGGAAAGCTTGAGGGATATTGTAGGTCAGGACGACTTCACGCAATTTCACGAAAGTGCGGCTGATACGGTCAGCAACATCGGTCCCATAATAACGGCTGATATAATCTTGCAGATACGTTACAGTCGTATTTGGTGCAAACTGAAGTTTGCTGTAGTTTGTTACATTCCCATCAGAATCGTACTCGATGGCTTGCCCATTGCTAACCACTACCCCTTGACCAACATACGATTTTATACCTTTTGTATCGTTTAACCTGGCGACTCCCATGTCACCAAGTACCGTGTTGATGTGCCGTCCGCCCTGATAGGTTTTCTTTTCAACATAGTCAATAATTGTTCCACCGAAACGACCATCAAACTGAAATTTCAAGCTGAAATTTTTGTACGACAACGTGTTGTTAATGGCTCCGACCCAATTTGAATTTGCATTTCCAAGATATTGAGAAACAGAGTTTTTGATTGGTCTGCCGCTAGCATCATTAATAATTGTTCCATCAGAAGTCCTGACAAAGTCTGTACCGTACATTTTATCCATACGGTCACCAACTTTCAAATAGATATTGAGTTTTTCTACGCCGGGGTAAATTTCTTTCAGGTATTGTTGATTGGTCGAATAGTTTGCCGAAATGTCCCAGCTAAAGCCTTTTACATTGCGTATTGGTGAGCCTGCAACACTAATTTCGATCCCTTTTCGCTGAACTTTGATCCCATTCACGAGTGCCGATGAATATCCGGTTGCTCCTGAAATTGGCAATGAGAAGATTTGTGGGCCATCGATGCTCGAAAAATAAGTTACATCGAACATGAGCCTGTTTTCAAATAGACCGATATCTGTTCCTGCTTCCCATGCCGAACTTGAACTTGGTTTCAGGTTGGGATTTGAAATGGCATTGGTATAGGTAGCGCCTGGTTTTCCCTGGATCAGGTTAATGCCATATGATGATGAATTTTTATAGGTCGGCCCATCGTATGGCGATCTGTAGCTGCTTCCATACCCGGCAACCGAAGAACCTAGAACTTCGTCGGTTGATCCGATTGTTGAAGAAGTAAGGGCACTTCCAACATTGGCATATGAACCCCTAACTTTCCACGTTTTAACGTGAGGGATGGTCACCAATTTCGAAAGCTCGATACTTGTAGAAACCGAAGGATAAAAGTAAGTATTGTTGCCAACAGGCAATGTCGAGTTTTCATCGGCACGTCCAGTTAACGACAATGTCAGGAAATCATTGTAAGTAAGGTCGGCGGTTGCATAGGCACTTAATACCTGCATAGGTGCTTCATAATTGTACGATTTTACCGGATTTTTAGAGTTGCTCAGGTTATACCATCCAGGTACATTCAAATAGTCGGTTGATGCGTAACTACTCCTGAAATTGTACGAACGGATATTACCACCGACAGTGGTGTGCAAACTAAGCTTAGGCGTAACATAACGGTCGTATGATAAAAGAATATCCGTATTGTTCTCGAATAAGTTGCGCTTGTCTTCCCGGTAATCACCTTCACCTGCTTCACGGCCATAAGGGTGGGCTGAAAATGGAAGTTTTTCAGAAAGGAACAAGTCGTATGTTGAAATGGCGGTACGAGCTTGCAAGCTAAGGTAATCATTGACTTTATACGATATGGCGGCATTCCCTGTGAGGTCGCTTTTATAATGTCCGCGCAGCCATTCGTATGACATAAAATAGGGATTGTGGTAACGCTGATATTCGGCATATATTGACTGGACACCCTCTTTCCCCGGCTGCCAGTAGTTGCGCATATCGGCAATATTCCAATCAGCCCCTCCCCAAGCTATAATGTTGTATATTATACTGTTTGGACCATAAGTGACATCAGGGACATTGGGCGTGTATTGACGGCTGAAAGCCATGTTTGCACTAACACGAAGTTTCTTTGTAATGTTGTAACCACCAGTCAGGTTAAAATTGGTAATATTGAGCGAAGTATTTGGTACAATACCATTCTGGTAACTGTGTGAAGCAGAAAAACGGAGATCGTATTTTTCCCCACTTGCAGAAAGGGCAATACTGTTGTTTGATAAAAGTCCCGGTTCAAGAAAACGTTTCAGGTTGTCTTTTCCACGCGCAATATAGGGTGTTGGTTTGATATTCCCTTTGTAGGTCGAACCATTTGCGAAAGTTGTTGTATAAGAAGTACCTGGTGTGTACAAGCCATCATATTGCGGAATCAATTGTCCATCAAACTTTGGTCCCCAAACATCATAATCACCATCATTTAAACCGCCTCCTTTACCATCGGCAAATGCATATATCCCATGGTCGCCGGGGCCATATTCATCCTGAACTTTTGGAATGGCCAAAAAGCCACTTTCAACCATGGTACTTGAATTAAAATCAACCACAAATCCGCGTTTGTCGCCAGTACCACGCTTGGTAGTAATCTGGATAGCACCATATTGTCCTCTTGATCCGTATAAAGCTGCTGCGCTTGGCCCTTTCAGAATGGTGTAACTTTCGATATCATCGGGATTTATATTCCAGGTATCGGTTTGGACAGGTACACCGTCAACGACATAAAGTGGGGCATACCCGCGAAGCAGAACTGTAGGAGATCCAAGTATTTCGGAGGATGCACCCACCGTTAATCCAGCTACTTTCCCTGTCAGGGAATTGATTGCATTGGGTTCCCTCGCTTTAATCATCTCACTTCCTTTAACACCTTGCACAGCAAATCCAATGGTACTTTTTTGTTTTTCAATACCTAAAGCAGTGACAATAACTTCCTTTATCTGCTCTTTTGCCTCCTCAAGCGTAATAACAATAACTTTTTGATTCCCAACAGTAACCTCTTTGGGTTCAAATCCAATGTAAGATACCACAATGATGTCCTTGGGTTCGGCCATAAGGTTGAATTTCCCATCTCCACTGGTCATTGCTCCAACTGTGGTGCCTTTTAGGAGAACAGTTGCACCTGGCAACGTTTCCCCATTACCGATTTTAACTGTTCCTTCAATTTTTGCTTTCTGGGCATAGAGTGAAGTTCCAAACAGCAAAACCATGATTGCTAAAATAATAGTTCTTTGCATTTTATAAAGAATTAGAAATAATACATATTTGCATTTTTGACATAACTTGAGCATATTGCAGTATATTTATACTGTAAATATCAATATATCAATAATTTAATTTATTTTCGCAGACGGACTATAACACGAGAATTACCCTTTTTGTTAAAAGATTAATCAATGAAGCCATGTCATTTGTATTGTTGATCGTCTTTTCGAGGCTCCCGGTATCGGCAGTGAGTACATTGATTGCTACATCCAAAACTTTGTTAAATTCCCATGAGGCGGATTCAAGAGTGATCTCCCCTTTTTTGACCGACTTTTTGAGGTAACGTTCAATTTTTTTTACAGCATCGTAAATGACAGGTTTCCTGACCATCGTTCTAGTTTGAGGGTTTCCAGGCACGGTCTGCACTTCATAGGTATATTTTGAATCGAGCAGGTACATTTTTCGGGATATAAAACCTCCCAAAAAATGCTCACCTGCCATCTCTTGTGTAATTGCGTTCAGGTCATTGTCATTTGAATAAACTTTAAATTCGAAAACAGGCAAACCTGTTGCTGAAGATCCTGGGGTTTTTTCTCCACCCATATCTGACATTGCCCAAGCACCCTGCGAAAAAATCCTCCCCGAAAACAAAAGGAAGATCAAGATTAAAATATTTGTGTGTTTTATCATTGGACTTTCATTTTAATTGTTAACAATTTAAAGTTAATGTTCGCTATACTTGTCAAATACGACCATCAGTATTGATAAGGCCGTTTGCAATTCTTCATGGCTAATTGTCAGGGCTGGAGAAAGTTGAAGGACATTTCCCTGCGAAACCTTAAAACTTAACCCATTTCGCATACAATCGTACAGGATCTTTTCAGCTTCCTCAGTCGCCTTCTCCTTGGTCAACTGATCTTTAACCAATTCTATTCCCCAAAGAAAACCCAAACCACGTATATCGCCAATCAATGGGAACTGTTTTTTTAACCGGTTCAATCTGTCAAGCATATAGGATCCATTTTCAGCCACTTTTTCAAGTAGTTTTTTATCTTCGATGTAACGGATTGTTGATAAGGCGGCAACACTCCCAAGTGGGTTTTTCTCATGCGTGTAATGTCCAAGCGAGACATCATTTGCAATGTTGAAGCGATCACGGGTGACAATAGCAGCAAAAGGTATTATTCCTCCTCCCAAACCTTTCCCAAGACAAAGAATATCGGGTTCAATACCGAAGTTCTCGAATGCGAACATTTTGCCGGTTCGCCCAAGGGCGATCGGGATTTCATCAAGAATCAGTAATACACCATGTTTGGTACAAATTTCCCGCACCTTTTGCCAATACGCTTTTGAAGGTATTTGTACATCGGTATTGCGCACCGTTTCGGCAATAAACGCACCAATGTCACCTTCCTTCTCAATGACATATTCAAGATAATCAGCATATTTTAGCTGATCGGCTTCGTTATGACCAAAAATTCCCCTGTAGGTTGTAGGTGGCGGAATAGAAACAACACCTGGCATCATTGGCCCCATGTACTTACGGAACACCGCTTCACCACCTACTGAAATGGCATCAAGCGAGGCACCATGAAATGAGTCGTAAAGTGATATTACCTTGTATTTCCCAGTGACCAATCTGGCCAGCTTCAAAGCTATGCCAACAGCGGAGGTGCCACCTGGAGCAAACAAACATCGGTTCAGGTCGCCCGGCAACAGGCTTGCCAGTTTTTCTGCAAGTTCAACTGCAGGTTGATTGGTGTACCTCCGGGGCGAGAAGGAGAGTGTTTCCATTTGTTCCTGAATCCGGTTGATTACATACTCATTCCCATAACCAAGTTGATGCACATTGTTTCCATGGAAATCAAGCAAATATCTGCCAGATAACGTTGTCATCCCACTTCCTTTGGAATGTTCGAGGACATCGAGGCAGGGCGTTGACATCGATTGGTGAAGGAAATAACGGGCATCATCGTCCAAAATCTTCCGTGTCAATGGATCTGATATTTCCTGATCCCATCTCCTACGTTCTTCAGAAAAATTGATATCTCCTTCAATTGCCAAAATGTTTGTATCCTTTTCCATATCTATGATATAAAGCCACTTTAAACAATTATTCACTTTTGTTGTAAATTCCGTTGGCAAAGGTCAAGGAATGATATTACAATCCAGTGAATCTGGTGTTACAATTTGATTAATTGTAACTTTTACACCGGAACTCCCATCTCGACCAACACCTCTTGTATAGCAACAATCAAATTATCAATATCTTCCATATATAGCTGACCAATATTGCCTATCCGGAAACAATCTGTATCGGATAATTTCCCCTGATAAATGACCTGTCCACGCAGGTGCAACTTTTCGTAGAATTGGGTAAAATCAAAATTCGGATGCTTCGGATATAAAAATGAGGTGATTATATATCCCTGGTCTTTTTTTGCCAGATAAGTTGCCAAACCGAGGGACTCAGTTCCTTCAATCAGACTATTGTAATTTTGCTGGTAACGCTCTGATCGTTTCAGGACACCTCCTTCCAATTTTAACTCTTCAATGGCTTTATGGAAGGCAAGAATAGATTGGATCGGCGGTGTAAACCGGAATTGATTGCTGATTTTCATTTCAATCCATTGACTGTAAAGATCAAGCGATACCGTTCTGGCATTCCCTTTACAACCCTTCAATGAATTGGTTTTGAAGATGACAAAGGAAAATCCGGGTATACCTTCAATACATTTATTTGAAGATGATATTAAATAATCGATGCCAATTGCTTTTAAATCAATAGGGACTGCACCGAAACTGCTCATTGCATCAACGATAAAAATTTTCTTGTATTTGTTGGCTATATAACCCACATTTTCAATGTCGTTAAAAATGCCTGTGGTGGTTTCGCAATGGACAATGGCCACATGGGTAATTGAATCATCCTTTTGTAAGGCTTGTTCAACATCCTGATAGGGTGGTACAATATTTTCCTTATAACTTAAGGTAGTTGTTTTAATCTCATAAACATTTGTCATATTTCCGATACGGTTACCATATGACCCATTTGTAACTAACAGCAAATGACCATATTCAGGAATAGTTGTCGATATGACCGATTCCACGCCAAATGTTCCTGATCCCTGCATCAATACCGAGTCGTAACCTTCTTCAAGGGTTACCCCTGCAATTTCGAGCAGATCATTGCGTATTTCCGCAATTACCTGTAAAAATTCAATGTCACGCGACCCCATATCATGAAGCATGGCTTTCTTTACTGAGCGTTTTGTATTTAAAGGGCCTGGCGTAAATAGTTTATTGTCCATATACTTTTAAATTTGATAGTAATTATATATTGGGGTTAAGCCCCAATTCCGTATATTCCACGGAATCTGATGAAGATATTTCGGGTATTTCATCAGATTGATTTTCAATTCCATAATTCCATTTTAGAATTAGTAGAAATGCAGCGATAAGGGAAACGAATACAAATAGTTGGAATAGGCTGTTCCATCCATATTTCTGTGAAACATATGCCACAGCAAAAGGCGACAACAGCTGCCCCATGGATCCAATACCATTGATCAAGCCGGCAGACATTGCCGCGCCATGGTTTTTCCCCATGTCCATCGCAGCAGCGCCCGACATTAAGGAGTCTGGACCATAAGTGAAAAATCCAATTAGACCAATGGAAAGAATGGTTGGAACAATTCCCAAAGGACTTATATAGGGTTGCAAAAATAAAACGATGGCCAATCCGAACAACATGATTGAGCTGATAGGGAACCTCCGTGCCTTAAACAAATAATCAGAAGCAAAACCTGCAGCCAGGACTCCCAGGAATCCAAATGCTTCATAAGCCATTGACGTATATCCGGCCTGTTGGTCGGAATAGGAAAGTGCTTCCGATAAATAAAGTGGAAGCCAGAAAAGAAATGCATATCTGGTAAATTTCAAAAAAAAGTACATGGCTGAAGCAATCCATACAGCACCATTTTTTAGGACTGCAATCTGTGCTTCCCTCTCTTTTCTCTTTCCTTTCTTAGAAATGTTGTTCTTCTCAAATGTTTCAAGACCGACATCGGTTGGACTATTGCGGACAAATACAATGTAAATGATCGAAATGATCAATAAAAGAATGGATGGTGCAAGAAAAGCCCTTCTCCAGGAATATTCAATAAGGATAGTTTGATTGGTCAGCCAGTAAGTTGCAAATGCTGTTGCAGCAACTCCCCCCAGAACATAACAGGTAGTCCAAAATGACATCATCACGCCACGTTCCCTCTTTTTGAACCAGGGAGTCAGGTTTTTTACGAGTCCGGACCAACCAGATGATTGTCCAAATCCATTCAGTCCCATTAAAAAGACGAAAGAACCCATCGTACCGATCCATCCCATCAGTAGATTTGAAATGACTGCAAGTAGAAGGCCAATCCCAACAATCAGACGCGGACCATGCCGGTCGCTAAGATAGCCGCTCAGAAACTGACCCAGCATATACATTACGCTGTAAATGGTTATTATAAACGCAAATTCCTCCTTTGATGTACTTAACTCCCGGCTCATTATGGGCATTACCACACTGAAATTTTTGCGGCAAAAATACATGCCAAAATATGCAAGCCATGTGACTGCAAATATCTGGATCCGCCATTTTTTCATGGCTGGAGAAACTGCTTTTGTCATATGAATTGTTTGGATTATTTGATATTTCTGGTTTCAATCAGATTGTCGATTTCCTTAAGGATTGGATAGCAATTCCATACACCTTCGACCACAAAGTCGGCACCAGCATCAAGCAATTTTTTAGAGGCAATGGCAATTTTTTCCTTAAGCCAAATTGGGTCGGCAATTTCAGTTTCAGCCAGCGACAGGCCAAGTTCATTTCCCGATTTTGTTAACCCGATTGTCCACATCCCGGCATTTACACCTTCCTGGATATCTGCAACCGTATCTCCGATTTTAACCATCCGATTCAATTCAAAAACATTCAATTTCTGGCAGTTCCGGTAAATCATGTAAGGGAAAGGACGACCTGCTGAAACTTCTGAAGAATTAACAACCGAATCAGGAACCAGTCCCCGCGCTGTTGTAATGGGCAATATATTGTCCATCATTTCTGCAACATAGCCAGTCGTGGTACCAACTTTAATACCCTGCGATTGGAGCAGGTTGACAAGTTCAACTGCACCGTGAATCGGAGTCGTGTGGTTTTTAACTACATTTGCAAGAACCGGTTCAAGTTCGGTGTATATTGCTTCCATATCGGCTTCAGAGGGGGATCTTTCATATTTTTGAATCCATTGTTTTTGAATGGAGACAAGCTGCATCAATTCCCTAATATGGTCTCTCTTCGCCAATCCCATGGGTGCCCTTGCCTCTTCATTGCTAAGAGAAATTTCTTTCGACTTAAACACCTGCACAAAGACCTGGGTAGGAGCCATACATCCATAGTCGATTAATGTACCGGCCCAATCGAAGATGACTGCATCTATGTTGTTCAATTTCTGCATGATTTTCAAATTATTATTTCTTCCTCAGTGTGTATGTAAATTTGCCTTTTGGCCAATTCTTCAAAAACGGTTTCGGGGTTGAAAACAAATTCAGGATACAATGCACCTACCCCTTTATATTTCCCTTGTGCTATCAATTGGGCAGCTATACCCATTGGAATTCCAACATTTCTTGTATAAGCCCTCAATCCAGTCCATTTGGGATTTGAACCATAAGAGGATGGGTGTGTATGTGTCAATGTTTGCCTTACCAACTGGCCATTTTTAATTCCCTCTATTTCAACATGGAGCGAATAACCGAATAATTCGGTTGATTTCCCTTTATCCGATTTTTGAAGGTATTCGCTAATGGCATCCATAATTCCGAACTCATGGCCATCAAGTGATATTTGCAGATTGTTCAGAAAACCGTAATTATAGAGCGCTTTTATGAGCAACATATTCTCAACCGGCCATGTTCCACGAACCTCAATCAATTCAACCCCTTTGTTTTCGAGGTATTTTGCCAAAGTGAAGGTTTCAGAATGGGGAATAATATATTGCAGGGTTTTCCCATATGGCTCAGGAAGTTCGATTACCCTGGGACGCGCAAATGGTGGGACCTGAAAAAATTGCCCATTTTCGAATACTGTCCGTCCGGGCAAATTTGGGTCATATTCATAAATGGTTGTCTCGGCGATCGAACCGGAAAAGGCAATTGGCCGAAAGGCTCCGTGGCTGACCCGAACGGAGTTTACTTTTTCCATCTGGTCACAAGAATGAACAGCCATCATATTGGTAATACCCGGAGTCATCCCAAATCCTGGGACCATAATTTTTCCATTTGTTTTAAAAATATCGCTGAATTGGTATTCCTCACCAAATCCATTCAGATTGATACCATGGCAATTGGCAAGTGCAATACATTCGGTCGATAGTGAATTGAGTGATATGGTAGTACCGTCGATAACTATATCATATTCAGATAAAAGAGCAACTGAATTGCTCTTGTTTCTTATATCAATAAATACATAATCCACATTGGGATGAAATAGCCATTTCGCTGTTTCTTTTGCTGCATCTACATCAAAATCTCCAATCGTCAACTGGTCAAAGGTTCCAAATTGGACGATATCGAGTGCAGCTTCACGGCAAATCTTACCTGCCCCACCTAATGCAAAAATTCTCATAGTATGAAGTTTCAGAGTTTTTAACGTGACAAAAGTGACTATCCCGTGTTACACCGTGGTCAATTATCGGTTACCATTTTGTTACAATGATTTAATACCTAGTTCTGACGATATTTGCGACAGATTTGGCTAAATGAAAATAGGCCATTGGTATTCCTGGCAAAAATTATAGAATAGATGGAGATTTCTGGTACTAAGACAAAACAAAAGCGAAGAAAAAACTAAAATTCTCAACTAATAAATTATTAGTTAGTTCAAAATGAGGGGTTCCTGTTGATTAAAATAGGTACTGATTAACTCTTTTAAATGCCTTTGTTGAATCGGTTTTGAAATATAATTATTGCATCCGGCTGCAATTGCCCTCTCCTGGTCACCAGTTAATGCAAACGCGGATTGTGCTATAATTACAACCTTCGCGTTAAATTTTCTGATTAGGCGGGTTGCCTCATAACCATCCATAAGCGGCATTTGAATATCCATCAGAACAAGGTCAATGTCGGGATTACTGAAACAAACCTCAACAGCATCGATTCCATTATTCACATTGAGAACTTCTTTGCAGAAGTTGCTCATAACTTTACCAAGAAGTATTGAGGATATTTGATTGTCTTCCGCAATAAGTATTTTTAGTTTTTTAATGCGATTTTCAGCTATATCTGTACGAATAAAACTTTCACTGAGTTTTTTTTCTTCCATTTGAGCCATATAGGGAATCGTAAAATAAAATGTGGAACCTTTCCCCACTGTACTTTCAACCCAGATTTTACCGCCAAGCATTTCGACAAATGCTTTCGATATGGTTAACCCCAGCCCCGCACCTTCATAATTCCGACTCAGCGATTCACTGCCTTGCCTGAACCTTTCAAAAATGAAATGCTTATGCTCCTCGCGAATCCCCGGACCGGTATCCTTTATAAAAAATTCCAGATATTCGTCTTTTCTTTCATAACCAAATTCAATCGAGCCAGTAGGTGTAAATTTGATTGCATTCTTGACAAGATTCGTTAAAATTGAATAGATTTTTTCCTTGTCTGTTCTTAAGATGGCTTCCTGCGATGACAATGTTTTTTTGAAAAACAATTGTAACCCTTTTTTTTCAGCCTCGGGTTTGAAGAAGGTATAAAGGTAATCAATCTGCGTATTAATATTTGTCTCTGAGATATATACCTCCATTTGTCCCGATTCTACTTTTGAAATACTCATGATATCGTTAATAATATTGAGCATACGTGCGCCACTTATCTCAATAATATGAATAAACTCCATCTGCTCTTTTACCGAAAGGTTGGGTTCCTTTAATAATTCTGTAAATCCTAGTATGCCAGTCATCGGAGTTCTGATTTCATGGCTCATATTGGCCAAAAAAGATGACATCAAACGATCACTTTCTTCTGCCCGTTCTTTCGCCTTAATCAAGTCTGTAATCATTTTTTTCTTTTCTGTAATATCCCTGTTGCTAATTCGTCTTCCCATGTATTTCCCGTGCTCATTAAATATAGGACTGGAAATATGATTGATCCAAACCAATGTACCATCTTTACCAATCACCCTAATTTCTAAATCATAAACCTTATTCCTATTTTCCTCCAATAATATTTGACTTTTGTAATGGAGGATTGAGTCGGAATCACCCGAATAGACGATTTCTTTAAGTAGCTGAGGTTTTGATATGAATTCTTCCGGATCATAACCAGTAATTTTTTTGCAGGCCGGTGACATATAGAAAATTTGTTGATCTTCACCTATCCAGTATACCCAGTCAGACGTTTGATCCGCTACAGTCCGGAACTTTAATTCACTCTCCTTAAGTGCTTCTTCGGCACTTTTTCGTTTCGTTATTTCAAGGAAAGCAGATACAAAATGGTTCGGTTTGTACCGATAAGCAACGCAATCATACCATCGCTTGTTAAATTGAAGAAACTGTTCGAAGCGAATTGATTTCCCGGTACTTACAACAGTGCCATAAGTTCCGATCCAATCAAAAACATCGTTTTCGATACCTGGGAATGCTTGTTTAACAGTTTTGCCACGAGGGTCGATTCCTGTTAGCTCCCGATAGCTTTTATTGGCATCAAGAAACCGGTAATCGATTGATTTTCCAAATTCATCATAGATCATTTCATGGTATGCAACTCCAATTGGACCGTTCTCAAACAAAGCACTAAACCTCCAGTCTGCCTCAATCAGAGCTTCGTCCGCCTTCTTGCGCTCGGTAATGTTAATTGCCGTCAATAAGCATTGATCACCACTTGCAGAAGCTTTTCCGGTAAGTTGTATAAATGCAGGCAAGCCCCTGTTTTTAAATATCGTAACTTCGCAGACTTCATTGGTATTGTTGCAAAACACTCTAAGAAGAAATAGATTGAATATTGGTTTGTTATCTTCACAGACCAATGATTCAAAACTAACATTTCTTATGAGTGCGCATTCAATTCCAAGCAATTGAGATGCAAAGGTGTTTAATTCAATGATTTCGCCCTCTTTTGAAAGTGTAAAATATCCTACTGGTGCGAATTGAAACAATTCTGCATATTTTTCAGCAGCAATTTTTTCTGCCTCTTCCTTTGCGAGCATAAGTTCTTCATTCTTTAATTGCAACATACGGACTTCTGAACTCAGCTCTTTTTCCCAATTTTTCATATTGTCATTCATATCATGTTCAATTAACTCAGGCAACAAATAATTTTAAAACAAAACGATTACAGAACTAAGTCATATCGGTTTTCAACAGCAGTTGTATTGACATGAGGCACAGTAAAAGAAAAGCAGGTACCACTTTCAGTATTGTCTGCAATCCAGATCTTTCCTTTATTCATCTTTACAAACTCTTTGCATAATTTTAAACCAAATCCAGATCCCTTTTCATTCATCAAACCGACCGAAGTAGGATCTTTGTCTGATTGAAAGATCAATTTTTTTAATTTCTGATCGATCCCAATTCCCGAATCGGTTACCGAAACAACAAAGTTCTGTTTTTTAAGGCTGGAAGTGATTTTGATGATTCCATTTTCAGGTGTAAATTTGATAGCATTCGATAAAAGGTTACGCACGATACACATAAATAAATCAGCATCAGCCTTGATGAAAGAATCAATTGGCATATCAATGATGAGTTGAATGTTCTTCTGTTTCAGAATTGTCTCATACATACGGGATGATTCGTGTATCAATTTTCCCAATGAATGATCAGTAAAAACAGGCGTTATCCGGTTAAGTCGCGACCTCGACCAATGCAACAGGTTGTCCATTAGATGAAATGCATTTTTAGCAGATTCATCCAATGCCATCAAAGTTTTTTTCACCTTTTCAGGAGGCATTTGCAGGTAGCTAAGTGAAAGCATTTCTGTCAGGTTCTGAAACCAGTAAAGCGGATTTCTCAATTCATGTGTAATGATTGAAAAAACTTTGTCCTTTTCCCGATTGGCATTTTTGAGTTCTTTGTTCAGCTTCTCAAGTTCCTTGTTTTGGGTTACAATTTTTTTGTTCAGAATAGAGAGGTTTTCGTTTGCTTTTCGCTTATTTTCGAATCGGGTATAAAGCATGATGATCAGCAACACTGTCAGTACCAAGGCGATGATAAACAATAAAATTATAAAACGCTCCTGCTTGATTGTAATTTCCTTTATTTCATTTTCTTTCCGTAGTAGGACATTGTCATCTTCCTTCTTTTCAGATTCAAAGATTATTCTCAATTCCGATAACCGGGCGCTATTTTCAGCCTGCATCTTCTTTTTATCGGCCTGGGTAAAGTACCTGTAATATTCAAGAGCTTTTTCAGGATCCCCTTTTTTTAGAAAGCACTGATAAAGCCCCCAATAGGCATCGTGATTGATTTCTGTCAGATTTGTTGAGTTGGCCTTTAATAAGGAGTTTTCGAAGGCTATTCTTGCAGAATCGGTTTGGTTCAGGCCAAGAAACGCATTTCCCAGTTGAAGGGATGCTTCTGCGACCCCCGCAACATATCCGCTTTTTTCTGCGATGGCCATGGACTGTTGGAGATAGGTCTTTGCCTTGTTATGTTCCGATTTAAGGTTACATACTTTGCCAATGTTGGCCAAAGCCTTAACTTTCCCTTTCAAATAAGATATCTGTTCACAGTACTTGAGCGATTTGTCAAAATAAAAAAGGGCGCTGTCGGGATTATTTTTAACAAGATAAACTTTACCGACATTGTTGTAGGAACTGGCCAGTCCTTCAGGTGTATTAAGAAGAACCCGATAGTAAAGTGCTTTTTTGTGATATTCCAGTGAGATTTCCGGCTGGTCGAGTGTGAGATAGATTGAACCTAAATTACTGCATACTTCTGAAACATTTGAATAATCATCGCTCTTTTTACAGATCTTAAATGCTTCAAGATAACACTTAAGAGCCATATAAAAATCACTGTCAATGTTATAGGTTTTCCCAAGGTTCAATAATACAGAAACTGAATTGAGTGAATCCCCACTTATCTTAAACTTTTCGAGTGCCTGAATATAAAAATCGACCGATTCATCGAAACGCCCCGTAGTATGCAAATATTTTCCAATGTAATTCAAAGAAGAGGCTTCCAGTTCATAAAACCTCCCTTTTTGTGCCAGATCCAATGACTTTCTAAACAGATCACCCGATTTTTCATATTGGCCTTGTATATATACAATAGTTCCGCTTTCAAGCAGTGACTGGCAAATGCCATGTTTGTATTTAATCTTTTGCGACAATTGGAGGGAACTTTGAAACAATGAGAAAGCCTCTTCATTTCTACCTTCGAGACGAAAGATAGAGCCGATTACAAGCCGTGATTTAACAATCATAGTGTCGTTATGTGCATCATTTGCAAGCCCTTCTACCTGATTTGCGGTTCCTAATGCGAGTACTGGTGATGTTGAACTTTTTCTGAAAGCGGATTGAAGCAAGCTATCCATTTCTTTTGCTTTCGGATCTGGACGAAATGGGGCAAAAGGCTTATGACAGGAGAATACCAGTGTAAAAAAGGACAGAACAACTATTGCCTGAAGGAAGTGCTTAAGTAATTTCATTCTGTGGAATACATTATCAATTATTTGATGATCCCATTGTGAATGGCATACGATGTTAAATCGGAATTTGTCTTGAGTTTCATTTTCTGCATGATATTGCTTCTGTGGTTTCCAATTGTATGTTTACTTATGGCAAGTTTTCCGGCTATCTCCGATTTTTTCATTCCAGATGCGAGCATAGAAAATATTTGAAATTCGCGATCAGTCATAGTTTCATGCAGCAATGAATTGTATTTCTTTTCTGGTTCAATGACCAATTCAGCCAACATGTTACTTTGTTGTTGGGTAAAGTATTTTTTACCACTTAGCACAGTTCGCAAAATTGTAATGATTTGTTTTGGATCAGTCTCTTTGTTGATGTAGGCCGAAGCGCCATTTCGAATCATCCTGATTGCATACACTTCGTCAGGATTCATTGAGAAAATGACAACAGGAGTATGATCCCAGTTCGAACGGATCTCTTTTAGGACATCCATAGCATCCTTGCCTGGCATCGTGATATCCAGAAGGACCAAATCGTATTGATTTATCCTGAGTTTTTCCAATAATTCATTTCCATTTGATGCCTCGTCACAGATCGTCATATCACAAGTGGCATCAAGTATTAGCTGCAGCCCTGTTCGCACGACCGCATGGTCGTCGGCTATTATAATACGTTTTAATGGCATTCCCAAGACTTGGTAAATTAATGCTCAAAAGTATTTCAATTCATCCGATTTTGATGGAAGGCCTCTATTACATAAAGAACAAATAAATGTAACATTTCTGTTACACATTGAAAGATAGAACCGTAAATCAGTTGACAAACAACAACTTACATTACCACGTCCGGGAATAGTGAAAATACCTATTCCTACACCTGCAAAATAGCCATTGTGTGCTTTTTTAAAGGCCACTAAAATTGCACAACATTTAAAAACAATCGTTCATTAACTCAAATAGCAAAAAGAAGATGAAACATCTGTCTATATTCTTTATCGCAATTTTATTTAATTGTTCAGCATTCGCAGGCAATGCACCAAAGGGAAGGTACAAGATTGTCAACAAAATACACCTTCAGGGAGATGAAAAATGGGATTATCTTTTCTCAGACGATTCTGCGGGCCTACTTTATGTTTCCCATGGAAACATGGTTCAGGTTGTTGACGAGGCAAAGGGCGAATTGGTCGGAAAGATCGAAGGGCTGAACGGGGTCCATGGCATTGCAATCGCCCCGACTTTGAACAAAGGGTTTATCAGTACCAAGAACGATAATTCTGTGACTGTTTTCGATACAAAGACTTATAAAGTCATACAGAAACTGGAAGTTACGGGAAAAAGTCCCGACGCGATTCTTTTTGACCCATTTAGCCAAAAAGTATTTGTTTTCAACGGACATTCCGACAACGTTACTGTATTGAATGCCGAGACCAATGCCATCGTCGCAACCATTGCTCTGTCGGGAAACCCGGAGTTTTCGGCCACAGATGGCAAAGGCAGAATTTATGCCAATCTTGAAAACAAGAGCAGTATAGTGGTTATCAATGCCACCACATTCAAGGTTGAAAATGTGTGGCCCCTTGCTCCGGGAGAGGAACCAACAGGCCTCGCGCTGGATAACGAAAATCACCGATTGTTCAGTGTTTGTGCCAATAAATTGATGGTTGTCGTTGATGCTAAAACGGGTAAAATAATCACCACTTTGCCTACCGGAGAAAAAACAGATGGCGCGGCCTACGATCCCTCCCTTAAATGTGCTTACAGCTCAAATGGTTCTGGTACAGTAACTGTTATAAAAGAAGGAAACAAGGATTCGTTTGCAGTTTTGGAAAACATCGCGACACAAAAGGGGGCCAAGACAATTGCAGTTAACAAAAAGACCCATCATCTCTATCTTCCAACAGCGGAATTTGAAACAACCCCAGGGATAGAAAAACCAAAAGTGCTTAACGGAACTTTTGTAGTCCTCGATATATTGCCTGAACTATGACCATGATATTACTGAACATTTATTTATAATCAACTTCACTTCAACCATATGTATAGGTTTTTTATCTGTTTTTTGTTTATGACTTTTATTTCATATACGGTACAATCATCGGTAATCAAAGGTCGAATAACCGACCGCAACTCCGGGGAAGTTCTTGTTGGATCAGCAATAATGATCAAAGAACTTAAAATTGGGACTGTTTCAGGCCTGGATGGATCATTTACAATTAAAAATGTGCCTGAAGGAAGTTACAACCTTGTTTGCAGTTTCATAAGTTATCAAACGATTGAAAAAAAGGTTACCGCGAAAGGTAACAATGTTTTAATAATGGATTTCGCATTGGTAGAGAAGAGTTCCGAGTTGGAAGAAGTAAATGTTGTTTCAAAAGCAAATAAAAACACGGAGGCTGCCGCGCGGAATTCAGAACGGATTTCGGATCAGGTCATTAACGTTGTAAGTGCCAGAACTATAGAACTATCACCAGATTTGACAGTGGCCAATGTAATACAAAGGGTTTCAGGGGTTACCCTCGAACGGAACAGCAGCGGTGACGGCCAATATGCCATCCTGCGGGGGATGGACAAACGGTTCAATTATACGATGGTCAATGGAATGAAGATTCCCAGCCCGGACAACAAGAACCGCTTCGTTCCACTGGATATCTTTCCATCTGAATTGCTCGATCGTCTCGAAGTTTCCAAGTCACTGAATGCGAACATGGAGGGCGACGGGATCGGTGGTGCTGTCAATATGATCATGAAGGATGCACCAGGGAAAAGGCAGATTACAGCAAATCTGGGAACCGGGTACAACACCCTTTTCTTTAACAACGATTACCAGTATTTCGATGCAACAGCCATCAACTCCAAATCGCCCAATGAAAAATATGGCCTGGCTTATCCTGTTCAAATGAAAGATTTCACGACTAAGAACCTACAACTCAAAGGTGGGAAAGCAGTTCCAAATCTGACAGCTGGTTTCTCAGTTGGGGACCGCATTTTAAAGGAAAGACTGGGGATCATGCTTGCAGGAAGTTATCAAAATAATCTCAGGGGCAATTCGAGTGACAACTACAGTACCTCGGCAAATCCTGACGGACTGCAAAGCATTACCCATCGCTTTTTCTCCAACCGGCAGACTCGTTTGGGACTTCATGCAAAGTTCGACTTTCAATTGTCACCGAACCACAAACTGATGTGGTACAATGCCTACATGGATTTCACAAATGCCCAGGTAAGGGATGCAATCTCCTTCAGTTCAGAAACAACTCGTTTGAGGTGGAACCGTCAATCCATCATGAATTCAACTCTCAAAGGATTTCACAGTTTCAATGACCACAAATTAAACCTCGATTGGTCTTTGTCATATGGCAAAGCGCTGAATGAGACCCCAGACAATGTCCAGATAAATGCGCTGATCATCAACGGGAAAACCAGCATTGACCAAAACGATGGCGCCGACCGTAGTTGGGAACACAATTCTGACAAGGATTTAACGGGATATGTAAATCTAAATCAGAGTTTAAAAATGGGAGATGGCTCCCTTCTTGACCTTTCCGCAGGGGGAATGTACAGGGACAAGGTCCGCTCAAGCTATTTCAATGAATATCATTTCAAGCCTTATGATGAATCAAAACCCATTCCGCAGGAAATTACCAAAGGGGTAGACTACAATAATTTCGACGAAATTAAATTTTCTGTGAATAGTTTCGGGAACCTCAGCGACCCGCTCAATTATGATGCAACAGAGAGGATTGGAGCAGGATATATGATGGGCAAGCTAACCAAAAATAAACTCCAGGTCCTTGCGGGTTTAAGGACAGAATATACCAATCAGGGATATAACCTGAAATTTACCACAGAAGGAGCCAGAAATGAAGGTAACCAGGAATATGTCGATGTGCTTCCAAGTTTAAATTTTAAGTATATCATTCACAAAGACGCCAATTTACGACTCTCCTATGCAAAAGGGATCAACCGACCCAGTTTTTTTGAGATTGTTCCCTATAGCAGGATTTATGAGGATTACAAGGAACGGGGGAATCCTGATCTTAAACATACCACAGCTGGAAACTTCGATCTTCGCTACGAGTATTTTCCACGTCCTGCAGAACAATTTATGGTCGGTTTCTTCTATAAGAGCATCAAAAACCCAATCGAATTTGGAATGATGAACGGATTTGGCCAGGATGTTTTTTATATGCCAATGAATTTTGGTGACGCGAACAATTATGGCGTTGAGGTTGACTTTACAAAATATTTCAGTTGGCTCGGCATTAAGGCAAATTACACCTTTACCAACTCCAATATTACCACAACTAAAATGAGGGTGATTCCCAATCCTGACCCAAATGCAGAAACTAAAATTTTAACCGAATATATTAACCAGACCAGGCCTCTTTTTGGACAGGCAGCACATGTAGCCAATATTTCATTGCTTGTCAAAGATAAGCACCATGGTTGGGACGGTCAGTTATCGGCTTCCTATACCGGCGACAGGCTTAACATCGTTTCCCGATACTTAGATCAGGACAGCTGGCAAGCAGGATTTATACAGATGGATGCATCAGTTGAGAAGAGATTTAAATCCGGATTGACCCTGTTTGCCAAAGCATCCAATCTGCTCAATTCACCAATGATGCAATATGTTAAGCTAAATGATTCAAACAAATCCTTTGTTAATGTCGAAAGATATCATGGGGGTGTTGTGGAACGAAAAGAATTTTACGGACAAAATATAATGATAGGAATCAGATACAAATTTCAATAATCTTTTAACAAAAATCAAGATGAAACAGAATTTACATGTAATCTTCATTGTGCTTTTATTGGCAACTTTCGTGACAAGTTGTAAAAAAGACACAACAATTGATCTGGCCGGGATCACCTTGTCAAAGACTTCGACTACGCTGAAACCCGAAGTGACAGAAATTTTAACGGCAACATTTTTCCCTGCAGACGCCACGAATAAGGAGGTAATCTGGTCTTCATCAAATCCCTCTGTTGCAACTGTTGACAATACTGGCAAAATTACAGCTGTCGGTGTAGGTAGCACAACAATCAGTGTTACTTGCGCATTGATCAGTTCGCTTAAAGCAACATGCGATGTTACTGTATCATGGGCTACCCTTAACAACATTTCAGGAAATGTTTCGGGTGTTTGGGAGAAAAATGCAACTGTAAATGTGTCAGGTCACATCACTGTTCCGGTTGGACAAATGCTGACTATTGAACAGGGTGTTCAGGTGATTTTCGACGACAATGGTGTTGGTGCAAGCCATACAAGGATCGAATTTATGGTTGCCGGAAAATTGTACTGCAATGGTACGACGACCAATCCGATACTGTTCTCGGTTGCTCCGAGCAAGCGAATTGCTGCAAACACCTTCGGAGGACTATGGGGCGGTATTGTTGGAACCAAAGACTGTTCTGAAATGTTGTTCAACAATGTCAATATGGAATATACAGGTGGCGATGTTGTAGCGGATTCTCCGTCTGCTATCGCAGGGATTTACACAGCTGGAGGTGATATCGTCCCGCATATTACAACCACAAATCCAGCAGGGAAATATGTTGTCACCAATTGTACTTTCCGCAATGGCCGTTCGGATGGCCTCTATTTCATGGGCGGACAGGGAATTATCGCCAATAACATTTTCATTGCCATCGGACAAACGGGTGGTGAGGCCATCAATCTTAAAGCGGGCTGTAAGGTAGATGCCGCATACAATCTGATCTTCTCACCCAACACAAACGGATTAAAACTTTCATCTTCAGGCCAGGATGATGCAGCAGGAAGAGGACAAGCCCTTATCAGAGCATTTAACAACACAATTGTCAACTCAGGATGGAGACGAAACGGCGTAAAGGGTGGTTCTGCCTATGTTGAAAAGGGGGCATTGGTTAGCGTGTTCAATAACCTGATGGTCAATTGTAAATTCATGGCCATGACACCATCATTTGACAAACCAAGCCCTACAGGTGGTGCTGATAATAATTCGGTCATCAATTATAATTTCTACGCTTCAGGCTCACAGCAAAGTACACTTGCTCAGGATAATCCTTTGACACTCACCTCCTATATGGGTTATGTATCGACTCAAGCCAATTATTGGCACGATGGCCGCAATAGTACACCTAAGGTAGATTTAAACAGCCTTGTCAGCTCATCTGCAGGCGACAGTTCAAAGGACCCAAAATTTGTGAGTTTCGGATTCAGTACTGTCGATCTGAATAGTTACACGTACGACAGTAACTGGAATTTCCATGTTCTGGCAGCATCTCCAGTATTGACGGGTGCCTTTTCAAGTTTTACAGGTGTTTACGGTCCTTATTGGGGAACCACTGGCATAACTGTCAATGGCATTGAATACAAGACACCTGCTCCTTCAGCACGTTTTGGTGCCTACGGTACAAACTAATATTTATTAACAAATAATTAGGAGGATGTCTCATAAGTCAGAAAAAATTGAGATATTCTCCTTATTTTACTCCCATCTTTAAAAAAAAACTATGATACGGATAATCAGCATTTTTTTAACGTTGTTTTTACTGGTTTTTTATTCAAATGCACAAGTTCTTGTCAATCCCGAAAAGTTAGCAGCTAAAGCACTGAATTTTATAGTTGCAAGTGATATGGGGAGACGCGGAGTTTCGGAGCAAAGGAACATTGCTACATTAATGGGAAAGGAAGCTGAGTTTAACTTGATCAATTTTGTAGCAGTGGCAGGAGATCCAATACACGACGATGGGGTTAAAAGCACTGATGATAGCGAATGGAAGGATAAATTCGAAAACATTTATACAGCCCCATCTTTAATGGATATCCCCTGGTATGTCGTTTCAGGCAATCATGAATATCATGGAAGTGTTCAGGCCATCATGGATTATTCAAAATTATCCAAACGTTGGAAAGCCCCTGCACGTTATTATTCAATTGAGAAAACCATCGGAACAGGTGAAAATAAATGTTTGTTCGTTTTCATTGATACAGCTCCCCTTATCGATAAATACCGTACAGAGGGCAGTTACTCCGATGCAGGGAAACAGGATATCGAAAAACAACTCAAATGGATCGACTCAACACTGGTTACATCGAAAGACCGTTGGAAAATTGTGATAGGGCACCACCCGGTTTATGCTGACACCGAAAAGGCAGATGCAGAGCGCACCGATATGCAAAAAAGAGTGGGAGTCATTCTTGAAAAGCGGAAAGCAGATGTTTTTATCTGTGGTCATATCCACAATTTTCAACATATAAAACCTGAAGGCAGGTCTGTGAATTATATTGTCAACTCCTCAGCTTCACAGTCAAGAACTGTAAAAAATACAGATGGCACACTTTTTTGTAATCCAAACCCTGGCTTCACGCTTTGCTCTGTTACACAGCAGAACTTCACATTTTTCTTTATTGACCATAAAGGAGAATCGGTTTACAAATATGTGATTAAAAAATAGTTGTATTTTTTTTGATTTGCCTTTATTCAATAATAATTATCAGCAAAGTTAGGATCACTCAAGACAAATCATAATCAATTAAAAGCCTCGGACTAATCCGGGGCTTTCTTTCATAAAGTCCGAAAAGTATTGATTATATCTGTATATCTTTGCCGCTGATTAGGCCAAATGAAAATAGGCATAAGTATTCTTGGCAAAAATTATAGAATGGTTCGACTTGAGTTTTTAAAATATATGGCCACCCTGGCTGCAATGTGGCGTGTAAACCCAATTTCTGGTAGTAGTTTTATAGATCCTGAAATTACAAAAGCAGATTTTGGGAAAGATTTCACTTGGGGTGTTGCGACATCAGCCTATCAGATTGAAGGAGCCTGGAATGCGGATGGTAAGGGGGAGTCAGTTTGGGATAAGTTCACAAGCAAACCATGCAATGTAAAAGATAAAACAAATGGAAACGAGGCGATTGATTTCTACAACCGGTACACCAATGATTTAAAACTACTAAAAAGCCTGAACTTCAAAAACTTCAGGTTCTCTTTTTCCTGGCCAAGATTGTTGCCCGAGGGAACCGGAAAAGTAAATGAAAAAGGAGTCGATTTTTACAACCGGTTGATTGATGAATGTTTAAACCTCGGAATTGAACCCTGGGTTACCCTCTATCATTGGGACCTTCCACAGAAACTTGATGATCGCGGAGGATGGACAAACAGGGATATTGTAAACTGGTTTTCTGAATATACCGAATTGTGTACCAAGAGGTTTGGTGACAGGGTCAAGCACTGGATGGTCCTTAATGAACCTGCGGGTTTTACAACCTTAGGTTATCTTTCGGGAATGCATGCACCCAACCAAAGCAGTATCAATAAGTTTCTTGCATCCATCCACCACGCCTGTCTTTGCCAGGCTGAAGGTGGAAGGATAATTCGCAACAATGTTGAAAACAGCCATATAGGAACTACTTTTTCGTGTTCGTTTACAGAACCTTACAAAAACTTTGCAAGACATCAGCTTGCGTCGAGAAGGCTTGATGTAATGCTAAACCGTTTATTTATCGAACCTTCATTGGGTATGGGATATCCGCATGAAGAACTCCCCTTTCTTAGAAAGATTGAAAAATACATCCAACCAGGAGATCATGAAAAACTTAAGTTTGAGTTTGACTACATTGGTATCCAGAACTATTTCAGGGTGATCAGTAAATCTTCTTTAATCCCCTTTATTTGGGCAAACCGTGTAAAACCCGGAAATGAGGCTGAAATGACAGAAATGGGGTGGGAAGTGAACCCGGAAGGTATCTACCACATTATTAAACAGTTTGCAAAATATCCCATCAAAGAAATTGTAGTTACCGAAAATGGGGCTGCTTTCCCTGATCAATTGATTGAAGGGAAAGTTCACGATGTGCAACGGATCAATTTTTATAAACGGTATCTGCAACAGATTCTCAAGGCGAAAAACGAAGGGGCAAATGTTCAAGGGTACTTTGCCTGGACCTTTATCGACAATTTCGAGTGGGCCGAAGGATTCCGTCCAAGGTTTGGACTGGTTTACAACGATCATAAAACTCAAGAGCGTATCGTTAAAGATTCAGGATTATGGTGGCAAGAATTTCTGAAATAAAAAAAGTTCGGGACGATAAACTGTCCCAAACTTTCATAACCTTTAATTAGTAAACTTCAACACTACATACAAAACAAAGCGGACTAAAACTAAACGAGTTATTATTTCAACAGCAAAAATAGTCCATGGTTGTTACAGTTTGATTAACAAGTTGTTTCATTTTTGTATCATTTTATATCCTGGGAATATAACCGAAAAGTAACCGAATATTCATTGCTTTGTAACCATTCAGTAATTGGTTTGTCTTTTATTGTCTGAATAAAAAATTCGTAATGAATATGGACAATAAACGAAATGTTGAGGTAGTGGTCATTTCCGATGTACACCTGGGTACATCTGGTTGTCAGGCCGTTGAATTGCTGAAGTACCTCAAAAGTATCAAACCTAAGATCCTGATCCTGAATGGTGACATTATAGATATATGGCAGTTTAAGAAACGTTATTTCCCTAAATCGCATCTTAAAGTGGTTAAACACCTGATGGGCCTTGCATCGGAACGGTGTACGGTCTATTACATTACTGGAAATCATGACGAAATGTTGCGCCGGTTTACTGGGATGAAAGTCGGACGTTTACGGATCATCAACGATTTGAAACTTGAACTTGATGGACAAACAACCTGGTTCTTTCATGGCGATGTGTTCGATGTAGTGATGCAATATTCTAAATGGCTGTCAAAATTGGGAGCAATCGGATACGACTTTCTTGTTGGATTGAATACCTTGATTAACTGGATATTCCGTTTTTTAGACTTAAAATTGAAACCTGTTTCCTTCTCAAAGAAGATCAAGGAATCGGTTAAAAGTGCAGTTAAATTTATCAACGCTTTTGAAGAAACGGTAGCAAACGTTGCAGCAAGGAAAGGAATCGACACGGTTGTTTGCGGGCATATCCATAAACCGGAAATGAGAAAAATCGAAATTGAAAATTCCACGGTCAATTATCTCAATTCGGGCGACTGGATCGAAAATCTGACCGCTCTTGAATACAACAATGGCAAATGGGGAATTTTCAATTACAGGACCGATTTTATCGAAGAACCTGGGATCCTGGTTACCGATTATGAAAAATTGGTCGATGTGGGCGTGAAGGACTTATTTAAAAATATGCTGGTAGAGTTCAGCAACTAATTGGCTTTTTGCGAATGAAAGTACTATATGCAATTCAAGGCACTGGAAATGGGCACATTAGCCGTGCAAGGGAAATAATTCCTTATCTCAGCAATTATTGTGAGTATGATATTCTTGTAAGCGGGACTCAATGCGATGTTGAGCTAGGTGTCCCTATAAAATTCAGATTTAAGGGTTTGAGTTTTACTTTTGGCAAAAAAGGGGGAATCGACCTTTGGTCCACCACTGTCAATGCAAGCCTTCCAAATATGAAACGTGAAATAAATCAACTTAACGTGGAGGATTATGATCTGGTGATCAACGATTTTGAACCAATTTCTGCCTGGGCTTGCCGCAGCAAGGGCATTCCTTGTATCAGTTTAAGCCATCAGGGGTCTTTGTTAAGCAAGAAAGTCCCATTGCCACCTAAAAAAGATTATTTCGGTCGTTTCGTCCTTCGCAACTACGCACCGGCAAATGCACATTTTGGCTTCCATTTTCAGGCTTATGATGAGTTCATTTTTACTCCTGTGATCAGGAAACAGGTGAGGGAAATCGACATTGAAGAACTTGATTATTATACGGTTTACCTACCAGCTTACGATGACAAACGGCTTGTAGAAAAGTTGTCGCATTTTGGGAACATCAGGTGGCATATTTTTTCAAAACATGCTAAAAAGCCCTATTATCTGGCAAATATCTCGGTTTTCCCAATTACGAATGATGAGTTTGTTGCAGACATGGCCAGTTCGATTGGGGTCTTGTGCGGAGCGGGTTTTGAAACTCCAGCAGAAGCACTGTATTTGAAAAAGAAGTTGATGGTGGTTCCTATGAAGGGGCAATATGAACAAAAATGCAACGCAGCTGCCCTCGAAATGATGGGTGTTCCGGTCATTAAGAATCTGAAAGAAAAGCATTTCGGAGAAATTGGCAAATGGCTCGAATCGGATAAAAAAGTTGAAGTCGATTACCCCGATCAGACACAAAGGATCATTGGGATGCTATTTGCCGGTAATTCTAAAAAAGTAATTCAAATGACCCCTTTTGATTATCAGAAATACCATACCCTATAATTACAAAGTTGCCAACATGCAATTTACTAACGAGATATAAAATTTGTCCATATCATTCAGTGTTTTGAATCTTATCAAAAAGGGCCATTAATCAGCGAATACTCAAGGACTGAGCAATGGTTTCCACAACTGTAATGGAATAATTTGGTTATCCCAACATCCTTTCTTAAACATGGATAAACATAATCTGCAAATAAACAAGTGTCAACCTTTTCCGACTGAATATACCTTTCAAAGGTCAACGAAGCAGCACCCCTGAAAGAAAGAAAGTAATTAAAAGTAACTCTACGATCACCCAAGACTTTAAAACTCAAAGTTGTTATCTCATTCACAAGATGGAAAGTATCCGTTTGTAAGGGATCCAATCCCATGGATCCCCAATGATGGATACTGAGCCCATTGAATGATTGTCTAACCTTTTAGACTATCGGAGTATCGGTTGACGCACTGATAAAATCCCAGGTACATTCACACACTTTTTTTTATACTCGTCTAAAAAAGAATAATCTTCCTTTGATTTGCACGAAATGATCAGCATAAAAGCCAAAATCACAAAACTCAGAAAAACGAAGATCCGTTTCATTTTTTTAATAAAAATACTTCAAAATAAAGTGGGTCAAAAAGATTTAGTCAATTTCCTTGTTTCACCCTGTAATTAAATCAACCGATTGAACATCAATAGTAAGGCCCTTTTATCAGGGAATAACAAACTGAACCACTGTGGTTTCCATGGCTGCCAGCTCCAAAACTGGTAATCCCTACTTCCCTTTTTAGACAGACCTGATTTATAAGTTGAAGAGTCATACAAGTATCCACCTTATCCGATTGGATATACCGGTTAAAGGTCAGTGATTTATTGCCCCAATAAGGCACGTCGAAAGTAAAAGTAACCTCCCCATCGTCCATTGCTTCAAAGGTCAAAGTTGAAATTTGATTCTTAATCTCTGTTGTATCCGTTTTTGTAAAATTTGGGCCACCGGAAAAATCAGAATGTTCGTAAACATAGAATCCGTTAAAGGTCTGCTTGACCTGATAAACAACAGGATTGCCTCTCGATGCACTGATAAAATCCCAAGTACATTCGCCATAGGTGATTGAATTCTCATAAACGTAGGAATAAACTGCCGAATAATCATATTTGTACTTTTCGCGAACCTTCAAAGGCAAAAAGTCATTCATTCTTTCATCCATTTCATGGCAGGCGGTTGTCAGAATAAATGCCCAAACCACAAAACGGAGATATGGGAATATTCTTTTCATTTTTTTTAATAAAAATACTTCAAAAATAGGGCAGATCAAAACGATTCTGGCAATTTTCCAGGCTCAGTCCATCGAATAAATTGATCGATTGCCTATCAATAATAAGGTCCTTCAATCAGATCTTGTGAAAGATTAAAACGATGGTTAGCCATACCTGCAACGCGAATGCTGGTGATCCCTACGTTCTTTTTTAAACAAAGTTTATTTTCAGGCGCTACTTTTAAACTAAAGGATGAAATTTCATTCTCAACCTGAAGGGTGTCCATTTTGACAGGACCAAAGATAAATGCATACAAATTCCAGTGGCCACTCCATTGACAGCAGATACCACGGAGTTAAACACCCCGTAACCGCCTAAAATACTTTTACTGAATACAACGCCTGTAAATGCCCCAATGGACATCAATAATAAGGCCCTTTTATAAAGGAATAACAAACTGAACCACTGTGGTTACCATAGCTGCCAGCTCCAAAACTGGTAATCCCAACCTCTTTTTTTAAACATACATAATTTATAAAGCCTATTGTTGTACAAGTGTCAATTTTATCCGACTGATAATATCTCTTAAAGGTAAGGGAGCTATTTCCCCAATAAGGCACTTTGAAAGTAAAAGTAACATCCCGATTATTCAAAACTTTAAAACTCAATGTTGAAATTTCATTGCTAATTTTGGTTGTATCCTTTTTTGAGAAACTTAAAGTATCGGAATAATTATAATGCCGGTAAACATAGACTCCATTGAAAGTTTGTCTAACCTGATAAACAACCGGAGTATCGGTTGATGCACTTATAAAATCCCAGGTACATACTCCATAAGTTAGTGAATTCTCATCTACATAAGCATACGATGCCGAACAATTATATTGATACTTTGCCCCAACCTTTAAAGGCAAATAGTCGTTCACAGGCAAATCCACATTCCTAATTTCCTCGTTTGTAATAACTTCATTTTTACTGCAGGAGTAGTTTAAGGCTAGGACCACAAAACAAATCGCCAGAAAGGAGTTTTTCTTAATATTTTTCATTTTTTGTTGCATTTAAAAAACATACCTTAAATCGGAATATTCTGTCTTACCGTAATATATCTTGCAAAGTAGAGTTCATCATCACGGCATTTCATTGTAAATATAATACAATCAGGAGGCAAATCAAAATTCAATCTAAAGGCTTTGCTTTCCAAATTTATAGGCTACTCCAAACTCCAAATAGGGAAATAATAAGAATAAATAATTAAATACTCGGTTTATTAAGCTTAACATCAATATATTGGCCCTTCTATAAGTGAATAACTGACCGATCCACTGTGGTTTCCAGTTATGCAATTTTCTAACCTGGTGATCCCGACATCCTTTTTTAAACATACCACACTTCTGAGATTAGGGTTTAGACAAATATCTGACCCATCCGACCTAAATAATCTTACAAAAGTCAAAGACACTTTGCCCCAATAAGGTAAAAAGTGATTAAAAGTAACCGCATTGCCTGATACTTCAAAACTCAAATTTGAAATTTCATTACGAATTTGAGTTGTATCAGATTTAATATCATATGGATAAGTAGAACTATGCTTATAAATATAGATTCCATTAAAGGTCTGTTGGACCGATGACGAGCTTATAAATTCCCATGTACATTCTCCGTATTTCGTGGATCCCTCATTAACATAGCCATAATTATCCGAATAATTGTATTTATACTTTGCTCCTACCTTTAAAGGCAAATAGTCGTTCCAAATGCCTACAGTTGTGGAATCTTTCTGATCAACATCAATTGAAGTATCATTCTTTGCTTTGCACGAGGAAAACAAGACCATGACTAAAAAACCAATTGTTGGGAACAGATTGTTTTTCATTTTGGTAAAAATTGATTATCAATATATTATATTCAAAATCGTAAAAATTCAAATATTCATATTTCATTGTGAATATACGACAATTGGGCAACAAATCAAAATTATTCTGAAATATCAGATTATTTGAAAATCGTAATGATCGCTTTGAAATTTGTTATTTGATCTTTATTATTCCCACTTCCTTTGTGCTTGTAAACAATTAACATACAATCAGATGTGTCACATTAAAAATTGGGTCTACTCAGAAACAAGAAAAGTACAGGATCAAAAATCATTTGAAATAGCCTTTCCCTACTTAAAAGAGAAATTACTGGTTCCATTCATCCTGATTTTGTCCCTACTTAGCCTTTTTCAGCATTCCTTTGCACAAAGCCCTGACAATAAAAGTGTTGCAAACAATTTTGGTGGGGCAGTTACCGTGACGAACAATGGGATTTCATTTATCCCAACTTTTTCGTTGGGGAAACCGGCGGTAATTTTCGACATGGCGGTGGGCCACAAACTCACCTTTGAACCGCAGTTCCGGTTTTCGCTCAAAGGGAAACCCTGGTCTTTTCTTTTCTGGTGGCGATATAAAGTACTGGGAACAGACAAGTTTTTCTTCAATACAGGTGCGCATTTGGGCCTTGCCTATAAAACGATTGGTGTTTCAGCCAATGGGGAAACAAAAGATGTCCAAACCGTGAACCGCTACCTGGCCGCGGAGTTGTCGCCCAATTACGGATTAACCAAGAATATAAGCATTGGGGTGTATTACCTGTACTCCCGGGGCATTGACCCGGATGCCACCAGAAATACACACTTCCTGACCTTGAACGCGAATTTTTCAGATGTCAAACTTTCGGGTCAATACTACATGAAGTTAGTTCCTCAGGTTTACTATTTAAGGATGAACCAATACGATGGTTATTACCTCACTTCCTCTGTGACTTTGGCAAAACGGAACAGTCCATTCTCAATATCCGGAATGTTCAACAAGATCATCCAAACGGATATTTCCGCAAGCAAAAACTTTGTCTGGAATGCAAGCATCGTTTACCGATTTAATAAAAAATTGTAATTTAGCCTTATGGAAAAGATTGAAACGATAGAGGACTTTTACAGGAGCAAATTTGAATGGATGCCCGAGAATATCCGCAACGATATCGGGCATTTCAACGTTTTCAAATTGGATCCCTACGTAGGGAGCAATGCGATACCAATACCCTATAAAAGAAGGGATTACTTCAAGATTATGCTGGTGATCGGACCAGGCAGGGTGCATTATGCCGATAAGGTGATCGAAGTCCAAAAGCAGGCCATTGCATTTTCAAATCCCCAGATCCCCTATAAATGGGAGCACACCGACTGTATCCGCAGTGGCGTATTCTGCATTTTTAACCAACATTTCTTCCATCAGTTTGGCGACCTGAACAGATATGACGTGTTCCAACCCAATGGCACCCATGTATTTGAGTTGACCGATGAACAGGTCGTTAGGGTTATGGATTTCTACAACCGGATGTTTGAGGAGATCAACTCCGATTACATCCACAAATACGATGTGCTACGGAACCTTGTTTTTGAAGTTCTCCATTTCGCCATGAAAATCCAGCCAACTGCGATTTACGACAAACAGCAGGTCAATGCCTCCCAGCGAATTTCTATGCTGTTTCTGGAACTTTTGGAACGTCAATTCCCGATCGATGAAACCCACCAGAAAATAGCCATCCGTTCAGCCTCCGAATTTGCAGGTCAGTTGAATGTTCATGTGAACCACCTGAACCGGGCAGTAAAAGATACCACGGAGAAAACCACCTCGCAACTGATTGCTGAAAGGATTTTGCAGGAGGCCAAGATCCTATTAAAGCACAGCACCTGGAATGTTTCTGAAATTGCCTTTGCATTGGGTTTTACTGAAGTGACCCATTTCAACAACTTCTTCAAGAAGCATATTGAAACGAGTCCGTTAAAATTCAGGAAACTTTAGAATTCCAGTTCTGGAGTCTTTTCGATTTTTGTAAAATATTGGATTAATCCATTTTACAAATATTTAGTCAATAGGTTACTTTGATTATCCCAAAACTGATAGGCTTCAAATTTGAACAATCAACAACCCTTAATTAACAAAATAGAAAGAAACAACTAAGATGAAAAAAAACCATTCAATTTTTTTTGCATTTGTACTATTCGTTTGTATGTCAAATGTTTCTGCACAGGACTGGCCACAGTATCTTGGGCCACACAGAAACAGCTATTCAGATCAGAAGGGTCTTTTACGAACCTGGTCGGAAGCCGGACCCGAAGTCCTTTGGACTGCCAATGTCGGCATTGGGTATGGTGGGCCTGTTGTGAAGGACGGCAAGATCTATTTGCTCGACAGGGACGACAAAGTTGGCGACAACCTGAGGTGTTTCGACCTGGCAGATGGGAAAGAACTCTGGAATTTTGCTTATAATGCACCCGGATCGGTCATGTTTCCCGGTTCCCGAAGTGTGCCCACTGTTGACGGAAACCATGTTTATACCTGTGGACCTTATGGCGACCTTTATTGCATCGACACCAAAACGCAAAAACCGGTCTGGAACAAGAATGTATGGAAGGACTTTGGCGGTCAGGAGATCCCAACCTGGGCCATCGTACAATGCCCGTTGGTATATGGTGATTTACTGATCATTGCATCGCAGGCACCCGAAGCTGGTGTTGTGGCATATGAAAAGCTCACGGGTAACCTGAAATGGAAGACGCCCCCTGTCGGACCTGTAGGATATGTAAGCCCGGCGATCGTAAAAATTGATGGTCAGGACCACGTTGTGATGATCTCTGCATCAGGCCGGGGAGAAGGAAGCAAAGGCAAAGTTATTGGGATTAACCCACTCACAGGCAAAGTATTATGGGAATATGCAAACTGGAATTGCCATATTCCTGTTCCAAGCGCAGTGGATGCGGGAGATAATAAAATCCTTATTGTGGGTGGTTATGAACTCGGTGCAACAATGATCAAGGTTGAGAAAAAGGGCGATGGGACTTATGGAACAACGGAACTTTTCACAACCGTGGAATTTGGGGACCAGACGAAGACTCCCCTATTCTACAAGGGTCACTTCTATGCAGAATACGGCACCAACAACCGTCGCGATGGGATGGTTTGTATGGACATAGAGGGTAAGGTCATGTGGAAAACAAAACGTGAACCCGATTTTAACAAGGGAAGTATGATTTTGGCAGACGGATTGATCCTGGCAACAGATGGTGCAAAGTCTCTGTATCTGATTGAACCTGATCCAACAGCATTCAAAATGATTTCAAAAGCAGAGTTGCTCAAAGAAGGAAGCAGCAGCGGTGACCCGATGGCCTCAAGAGTTGGGGGCTCTACCCAAAATTGGGCACCTATCGCCCTTTCAAATGGCAAATTGTTGATCAGGGACCAAAGTAGGCTGTTGTGCGTCAAAGTGGCCAATTAGGATCTCCTGAAAAAACAAGGTTGTAATGATCAACCTCCTTTTAAAACGCTGTCAGGTACTGCGTACGCTGACAGGTTTTAAAAGGATAAAAAATACTCCCCAATTTGCATTTCCCCAATATTCCCCCTATTTTTGGGCAAAACAAATAAAACGCTAAACAGCTATGGAAAACACAAACGATTTTGCTTTAAAGATTGAAGAAGTACAACTATCTCCGGATGAAATTCAGAGGATAAAGTCGGAGGCTGAGGGGGAGTTTGCTATTAAAATTTCTGAGCATAATGAAAGAGAATACGCATGGCCTTATCATAAGAATGACCAAAACGAGTGGGTTGTGGAACCCACGGATTCCGAAGAAGAATTAACAATGATTACTCCTTTTAGTGCATTTAGCTATCTGAAGAATCCCCTTATTTCCAAGAATGGAACACTCGCAATTGTTCCTTTATATAACAATGGCCAAGGGGAGTGGAGTGGCGACGAACAGATTGAACTAAATATATTTGAAAATAATTTACGTACTTCTTGGCAGAAGAGTAGCGACGCGCATATTGAATTAAATGATTTTCCCATCGGTTTTTCAACCATCCTTGCACCCAATGGTGATTTTTTTCTTATGACCTTCGATGGTTATGCACTCACACATTGGTCTAAGGATCATACTGGCGCATGGACTTCTGTAGATATTGCTAACTCAAATGATAAAAATTATAAAAATCCAGCGCTGGCTCCCGATGAAAGTTATGTTTTAACGACCACGGATGACAAGAAAATTAACATATGGAAACGTGATGCCAATAAACAATGGCAATTGGATCATGACGTTGATTCACCAGAAGCTGTCGATGCTTTCTACATTGCTCCCAATAGCCAATACTTTGTCACAGTCAATAGAACAAGCACTACTGCTTATCTTTGGTACAAAAATAGCGCTGGAAAAATGTTGTATCAGCCGTTTAATGGCGTTGACGGAGTTGTTGGTAAATATAAAGATGAAGACAGAAATTTAATACGAACACCGCAAGTTGTGTTTGATAAGGACAGCAAGTACATTGTGATGGACGGTGCAACGCAAAAGGTTTTAGAGGTTTCGTAAATGTAGACGACAGCCATGTAATAGTTGTCGGTTTTACAAACCCATCGGTGTACGAAGTTCCTGACGGGTTTTGTTGAAATAATAGGTTTATTATTTGAAAATTTCAAAGCCATGATCGTTACTGCACATATTGATACATCAACAGCCAAAGGACGCAAAATAGTTCAGGAATTGGAGCGAAATAAAAATATCGTAGAGATTGAAAACCCAATGCCAATCGGGGAAGATGGGTTACCTGAAAAGACTTATTCCGTGGAAGAGTCTTTTGACAAATTGTGGGATAAAATGGAAGACCATTATGGTGTCGAATTGAGAAAGTTATGAATACATACACTGCCGAATGTTTCCCAGTCTCCAACCTAAAATCTATTGATTCATAGCGTCTTTCCCGATTTAATATTAAATTTTCCAATACCGGATCAAGCTGAATTGTTGGGGGAAAAGTTTTATAGTGCCTTTGCTTCTTTTTATCATATTGGTGGTTAATGATTTGGATACAATTTAACCTTTTACCGCGGTCAATTCCCTAAAGGGGAAAAACCGTAAATTACCCCGGGTAAGCGGTCCCGAATCAAAACCCTGTCAATGAGTAAATGCCTTCTAGACCGCGCCACCCGGGGTAAAACGGCCGCAGCAAACCGTCCGCGATCGAAGGTCTGGGAAAGAGCAAATTTTCATTCGGACGGGCATGACACCCCTCTCTTAAAAGTCTGTGGCGCAATCCCCAAGTTTGACCTTCCTTCTGTCTTTGCTTTGCGGCGCATTGATCATTCACTTTTCCAACAACTTTCTGATTGCGCCGCTGGTTGCTGGGTTAATTATTTGTTCTACAATACTATAACTCCTACGGAGTATTGATTAGTGCTAAGAGTGCATTGGAATTTCCGAAGCTTGATACCCTTTGGAACAGTTTCAAAATCCTTCAGCGGTCAATTCCCTGAAAGGGAAAAACCGTGAATAACCCCGGGTAAGCGGTCCCGAATCAAAACCCTGTCAATGAGTAAATGCCTTCTGGACCGCGCCACCCGGGGTAAAACAGTAGTAACAAAACCGTCCGCGATCAAAGGTACGGAAAAACTGTAAGCTACCTTCGGACGGGTTGAGTATAATCTGTAAAAATCGGCAATGTAATTCTGATAGTTATTTTTGGAAAAATCCCTTCCATTCTGAATATCCTTAGCCCGGTTGCGGCGAAACAATATTGGTCTCGCTTTGCCAGCAATACGCCTTCAAGGACGCAAGGTATTGTATTTTAGATCTTTGCGTCCATCGAAGCTTTGCGTGACATAAATGCGATTATGAGTGAGCTAATGTTCCTATCAATAAGTATCATTCACCCTATCACTTCACTTTATCCAAAGGCCTGCCGTTATTAGCCGACAATTTACCATTGACGATTTTATAACTATACGTTGCAGAGGCTTGTCCTTCAGGCTTTAAGGTGTAGGTGTCTTCAGAGGCAACAATCTCACCTTTGTGGCTAAAGGATACACTCTGACCACCAACCTTGCCCACGGCAGAATAGGTGTAGGTATTATTTTTGTTCACCACAAAAGTCGCCATGATCAGTTTATCGTCAGTTTGGTAACCTTTCCATGTCCCCACTAAACTAGCTGGTACCGTCTTTGAAACAGCTTTTGCACTGGCAGCAACGGGTTTGGCACCTGCGTTTTCCAGGGCTTTGACAATTTCGTTTTTATTCTCCGCTGCACCTTTGGCATAACTCAATGCTGAATCGCCCACTTTATTTATCACATTCACATCAGCGCCACTTTTAATCAACAGGTTGACAAGTTTTAAGTTTCCTGACTGAGAAGCCATCATGAGTGCCGTCTCTCCCGCGGTATTGGCCAAATTCACATTGGCTCCACTCTTGATTAAAAGTTCACAATGTTCTACCGCGGCTTTCCATCCTTCGCTTGTCCCAAGTTTTGCAGCATACATCATTGCAGTCATGTCCTGGGCATGAAGAACATTCGGATTGGCACCCAATTCCAGCAATTTACTGATGGTTTTCAATCGTGTTTTTTTATCGAGCGGGTTAAACATCGTTGCCAATTTGGCCAAAGGTCCCGCCCAGGGCCATTCTTTCGATACTTCATTTACATCCGCACCACTCTTCACCAACAGTTCCAGCATGTCCAGATGATTCGCCACTGCAGCATAACTCATCGCATTAAAAGAGACTGAATTGTATCCTGTTAATTTCGCTTTCTGTTCGATCAAATACTTTGCGGCATCTAAACTATTGTGCTGGGCGGCCATTTGGATTGCATTAATTCCCTGGGAAGTTGAAAGGTCAATCTTTGCACCATGGTTAAGCAAAAATTTTATTCCCTCAACATTGTTCCAAAACGCCGCTACATTGATTGCCGGTTCGTCGGCAGCGGTTCGTGGTTGACCAAGATGATTCACATCCACCTTGTACTTTGTAATAAAATATTCAGCCCATTTGACATCTTTCCCTTTCATCATGGCCGCATTTAAAGGCATCGAACTGGATGGAGTAGGACCATATTTATTGGCTTTATATTTCATAATGATATCCAATATATCATAGTTGTCATGTTCTATCGTTAAAGGAATCATCCCACCCCACGACTCAGATGAACTAATTCCTTCCACTTTTGCACCTCTTTTTAAAATTGCTTCAACAGCCTCGGCATGTTGTGATTGAACGGTATTCAGGTAACCAGTCGCATCATATTTACCCATGTAATTCACGTTTAACTTGGGACTGGCGTTGTTCAATATCGCCATGGTGATCGCTTTGGACTCATCACTGGGTTTTCCTCCAAAAGTGGCTACGATTAAAGCATCGAACTTGTTATTAAATTCGCTGTGATAATTGATGTCCACCCCCATTTTGACGAGCCTAACTACACTTTCCAATTTCGAGTTGTAAGAGGCTGAGCTAAGCAATGCAACCAAAGGTGTTGTGGCCCACGTCTTGTCATAATCCCCGTCTGTCATTGATATTGTTTTCACATTGATCTTGGGCGAATCAAGTAATATTTTAACAATGTCGTTATTCACTTTATCGGCACCATGGTTACTGCAAGCATAAATTAGTAAGGAAACGCCGTCGTAAACCTCATTTACATTTGCTCCGGCATCTATTAATTCTTTAAACTTTTTGACATCACCTTTCTCCACTGCGATGAATGTTAATGGTCTATTGTCTGCTGATTTGGCCGATCCTGCGATGGATAAAATTGATAAACAGAAGATTACAACTAATTTTTTAAGATTTTTCATAATATGTATTAAAGTTATCTGACTCTTTGGCAATTTAACCGGGTAAAATTATTTAAACTATGTTAACGAACAACAGGAAATGATTCAAAAAAGAAGAATACCCGCAATAAATTTTTTATTCTGATTTTCTGGATTTGTTTATTCCGCAATAATTGTAAGCTAATCTGTAATTCTGGTCAATTTTTACGATTTTTTACATGCAATTTTGCACCCGGAATCTTTTTTGTCCAGAACATGTACAATAAAATACAATAACCAATATATCAATACTTTTTATGAATATTTTTGAGCGATTGCAAGCGGGTGAAACAGTGCCTTTTACTGATCCTGAATATTCGAAAATTTTTGAGGTTGCTTCAAGAACCTTGAAATTGGTGGCAAAATTGAACGCTTCCGGTGATGTGGACGAAGTAAGGCAATTGTTGAGCGAAATTACCGGGACTCCAATTGATGCAAGCACAACTGTTTTTGCACCATTTCATACCAATGTGGGGATATTTATCCGGGTCGGTAAAAATGTCTTTATCAATCACGACTGTACTTTCTTGGATATTGGTGGGATAACCATCGAAGATGAGGTAATGATTGGCCCCAAGGTGAGCCTGATCACTGAAGAACATCCGTTAAATCCAGCACAACGGAAAGCGCTTTTGGTAAAACCTCTCGTCATAAAACGGAATGCCTGGATTGGAGCCGGAGCCACCATATTACCCGGAGTAACAGTCGGTGAAAATTCTGTTGTGGCAGCCGGTGCAATGGTTACCAAAGATGTTCCAGCGAATACTGTCGTTGCAGGTATTCCTGCTAAGGTCATTAAAACTCTCGAAACATGAGTACTCTCCCAAAAGTTAAAACAAAAAATGCCACGAAGACACCAAGGTTTCACAAAGATTTAAATATCAATACCATAGACTTCGTGAAGTCTTTGTGGCTTCGTGTCTTTGTGGCAGAAGTTGGCAGAAGTTGGCTTTTCTGAGTGTACCCAAATTTAGATTACCAACTATTCAATGATGACTTCTTTACTCAATCGGATATCCCTTGAAGAGGAACTCGCACGAACGATGTATTGTCCTTTTTCCAATGTCCATTTTGATTCCTTTTCATTCCAATAGGTCAACTCATTAAGCGGAATTTTAAATGTTAAGTTAGCTGCTTCGCTGGGATTCAGGATGGATGTTTTGGTAAATGCCTTTAACTCCTGAACGGGTCTGTCAATTTTAGAATCGGGTTTTGATAAATAGAGCTGTACCACTTCTTTCCCTTTACAACCACCTGTGTTGCTGACCGAAATGTCAACCTTTAGGGTATCGTTCAATACGGCAACAGCCATGTCAGCATACTTAAATTGGGTATAGGATAAACCATAACCAAACGGATAGGATACCTCAATATTGGTTTTATCAAAATGTCTGTAACCCACATAGATACCTTCCTGATAGTCTGTATAATCATAATTGCGCACCTGGTCTTTCTCAGGTATGGTTCCTGTTGAACCAACCATATCGAATATTCCCATGGGTTTGCTGTCCAATGGGAAGTTTGCAGTCGAGGCATGGTCATTCAGATGGATCGGGAAAGTCATTGGAAGTTTCCCACTCGGATTGATTTCGCCGCTTAGAACATTTGCCACGGCGTTTCCACCTTCCTGTCCACCCTGCCATGCGAGCACAATCGCATCGGGCAGACTTTTCCACGAAGCGGTTTCGATCACACCTCCAATATTCAATACGACTACAACCTTTTTGCCAGCCGCATGGAATGTCTTGCAGGTCACATCTATTAATTGCTGTTCCATCGAAGTCAGCAGAAAGTCATCTTTCTCTTTTCTATCAGCCCCTTCACCGCTGTTTCTACCAATGGTGACGATCCCAATATCGGCCGAACTTACGCTTTGGGCCATCTCTTCGGATGTAGGAATCCATTGCGGCGGGTTGTACGGTTGAAACATGGCCTTCATCCCTTCCGGTTTCACAAAGCTCTTTGCATTCGCGAGTTTATGGGCTTCAAAACTCTTTTGGATTGCTTTGTTGATTTCTATTCCCTTTTTTTCCAACCCTTCTTGGAGCGACACCGTATAGGCTTCATTTACATCTCCCGAACCGGTTCCCCCTGCTATAAAATCGTAGGAGGTAACCCCAAACAACGCTACATTCTTCTTATTTTGAAGGGGCAGCGTATTCTCATTTTTAAGAAGCACAATACCTTCTGAGGCAGATTGTTGTGTCGTCTGTGCATGTGCCTTTAAATCAGGATTGTTTTGGTATGCATATCGCTGCATCTTTCTTGATGATAATACCAACTTCAATATCCGTTTGACGGAAGTATCCACAAATGGCATTTGAAGATCATTGCTTTTGACAGCCTCCTTCAAAGCATCCCATTGGAACTTGGTGCCAGGTTCTAACAGGTCGTTACCTGCTTTGATTTGTGCCGGGGCAATTTGTCCCCCAAACCAATCCGACATCACGAGCCCTTTAAATCCCCAGTCATCGCGCAAAATATCGGTCAGCAGGTATTTGCTTTCTGAGGTATAGGTTCCCCTTAACTTGTTGTAGGAGGACATAATCGTCCAAGGCTGCGATTTTTTCACGATAATTTCAAACCCTTTCAGGTAGATTTCACGAAGCGCCCGCTCTGAGACACGGACATCATTCATTGATCGTTTCGTTTCCTGATTATTCAGGGCAAAATGTTTCACCGAGGTACCCACTCCATTTGATTGTATCCCATTGACACAGGCAGCCCCAATCCATCCGGTAAGGAGAGGATCTTCCGAATAATATTCAAAATTCCGTCCGCAAAGCGGGTTGCGGTGGATGTTGGCTCCGGGTCCCAGGATCACATCCAATCCATATTCAAGGGCTTCATTGCCCATAGCTTTCCCCACTTCTTCCACAAGGTCGGTATTCCAGGTGGAGGCAAGCATTGTACCGATCGGGAAAGCCGTACAGTAATAGGTCCGGGTTTCATTCTTCCTTTTTGGTTCGATCCGCAATCCGGCAGGGCCATCCGATAAATAAAGGGTTGGAATACCAAGCCGTGGTGTAGGGACAATAAGGCCCACAGCACCTGAAATGCCAGTCTTGGGGTCGCCATTCCCTATGCCCGAGGCCATACCCGATCCTTTTAAAAGATGGATTTTTTCCTCTGTTGTCATCTGGGAAAGCAAATCCGTAGCACGTTCCTCTATTGACTTTCTGTCGTCTTCATAAATATCCAGTTTGCCATTCCCATTTCTGTCAAGGAACTTGTACCCATCGATTGTAACTTCTTTGAGGTCTTGGTTTTCAGCATACTTTTTTTCAAAATTGAGAAACTTCGCCCCAAGGTACAACCAGGCGGCAACCCCTGCAATAATAATGAACAACAATACCGACACAATGCTTATCAGGGCAATCTTCAAACTCTTTTTCATATCTTTTTTCTTTTTCGTAATGCGAATAGACTTAGTTCGGATTAAAATATTTTGCAGTTTTTCTCCAATTAATTAATAATTCAAAAGTCAAAATTGCGAGTACAGAACCAACAGCACTCGCCATAATATCAAATAAATCATATTGAGTACTTGCTCCAAACATTGGGTGTATTTCTTCTACTGTCAATAATAAAAAAACAAGGGTTGAAACAGCATAAACAATTATTCTCGCTTTTTCAATCTTTATTTTCTTACTAATAATCTGTGATACAGGGAATAGGCTTATAATATAAGCAGCCATAAAGTTTGAAAAACTCCCGGTCACTATTCCTATTACCGGTAAACTGCCATAAACAGGACGGATAAATTCTTTATTAAAAGTTACCGATAAATACAAGAAAGCAAACAGGATTAGGTTTATTGCAAGATATTTTCTGTTTTTTAAAAGAGTTGACATTTCTAATTCTTGTTAGTTATTATCTTCCAAAGCTTTATAACGTAGATAATTTTCATCTACAATTTCAATACCGCTAAAGTAAACATTTTTCTGCAAATTGATTAATTCTGCAGCCTGTATTCGTTTGGCGAGAAACCTACCGCATTTTTAAACAGCCTGGTAAAATGCTGTGGATATTTAAAGCCCAGCTCATAAGCTATCTCGCTGACTGACTTGCTTGTATCAAATAAACGTTCCTTGGCAACATCAAGAAGTTTCAACTGTACAGTCTCCTGTGCCGACTTGCCTGACTCTTTTTTGATAAGGTCGCCAAAATAGTTGGGAGATAAATTAAGCTCATCGGCAAAATAACCCACCGAAGGCAACCCAAAAGCCTGGGTCTTTCCCGAATTGAAATAGTCTTCAAGCAATTTCTCAAATTTTATGAGAATGTCTTTATTAACATTACCCCGGGTAATAAACTGCCGGTCGTAAAAACGGACACAATAATTGAGGAGCAATTCTATACTTGTGGTAATTAAGGTCTTGCTATGCTTGTCAATCCCCCTTCCCAATTCATATTCAATCTGGTTCATGATGTCAACGACAATGTTGCGTTCCCTCTCCGACAGGTGGAGCGCTTCGTTCACCTCATACGAAAAGAAAGTGTAGTCTTTGATATGTTGACCAAGCGATGTTCCCCTGATTAGATCGGGATGGAAAAGCAAAGCCCTTCCTTTAGGCTTGATATTATCACGGAAATTCTCAAGCGTAAGTACCTGTCCAGGTGCCACAAACACGAGCGTACCTTCCTGATAATCGTAATAATTGCAACCATATTTGATATCGCCGCATTTGATATCTTTCAAATAGATGGCAAACAGTCCATAGTTAATCCGCACCGGTTTTAAAGGCTTGTCGGGATTGGCATTTGCGAAATCAATCAAACTAATTAAAGGATGGAGCGTTTCCACCTTCATATTTTCATTGTATTGGCCAATGCTGTCCAATCTTATCGTATCGTCCATCGTTTTACATTTTACAAGTTGCAAAATTAGTGTTCCAGTTTTAATTAAAATAGTGATACAGTTGATACCAGTAATTTTGGTAGGTAAACCAGTAATATATATACAATCTGGTCCATTAGATCAACGCAAATTTGCAGCGGTAAAACCTATGATTAAAAAATTAGTTGGGGGAAAATAAAGTGGCTAAAATAGTCCGTTTACATGCTTTTGGAGGGCCTGAAAATCTCCGGATTGATGATGTTGCTCCTGTTCAGCCGGGACCAGGAGAGGTCCGGTTGCGTGTCGAAGCTTCTGGCATCAACCGCGATCATTATACATTCATGAGTGGCCATCAGTTTAGGGGCCATGGATTCGTACAACCGGAAGGTTCGTACCCAAAATTGCAAGGACATTTCAATTGGATCAGATTGTTGAGGCATATCGTTATCTTGAAACCAATGAGCAGATGGGAAGGGATATTATTGTTTGATTTTCGTAATAAGTTATTTAGTTCTCGTTATTCTATTTGAATAGACGTTTTTACTTTTGCAAGCAATATCATACGATGAGTATTAACATGAATTAAATTATAAAATATAGGCAAAGAAATCTTCGTGAAACCTTTGTGGCTTGGTGCCTTTGTGGCTAAAAACCCAATTGCCACCAAGGCACAAAGACTCCAAGTATCACATAGTCGGTATAAATTAATTCTATCAAATAAAAATAAAGCATAAACAATGAATATCACAGAAACAGCGCTTAAGAACCATGAAGAACTTTTCCCCAATCACCAATCGGTGGTGGGATTGACCGATCCTGAATTGATCGAAGTATTCGACAATTTTGCTTTCGATGATGTGCTAGCTTATGGAAACATGGATATCAGGACAAGGTTGATGATGATTTTGGGATCGACCATTGGCTGTCAGGCATTGACAGAATACAAGGTGATGCTGGGTGGTGCATTGAATGTGGGTGTGACCCCGGTTGAAGCAAAGGAAATTCTTTATCAGTCAGTTCCCTATGTTGGGATCGCCAAAGCTTTGGACTTTATACACGCCACCAATGAAGTATTAAAAGGCCGTGGGATAGAACTCCCTTTGGAAGGCCAATCAACGACAACAAGGGAGACCCGTTTTGAGAAGGGTCTTGAAGCACAAAAAGCAATCTTTGGGGAGAGGATCGATCAGATGTACAAGGATTCACCTGAAAATCAGTTGCATATCCAAAAGTTCCTGTCAGCCAATTGCTTTGGTGATTATTATACCAGAAAAGGTCTTGATCTGAAAACCAGGGAGCTTCTGACCTTTTGTATACTGATATCCTTGGGAGGATGTGAGCCACAGGTAAAAGGGCATGTGCAAGGCAATATCAATATGGGCAATGACAAACAGGTTTTGTTAAGTGTTGTCACTCAGCTATTACCATATATCGGATATCCGCGTTCATTAAATGCAATCAGATGCATCAATGAAGTAACAACTAATGAATAAATTAATTAGTTTCCAATGCTTTAGCTACTGGCATCTGGCGGCTGGCTTTTCTTAAAATGTTTAACTTTGCTCAAAATCATAAATTCAGATCGCCATGAAACGAACATTAGTATTGCTATTATCACTGATCCCATGGACATTGTTTGCCCAGTTGGATGCCAATTTGCCTAAGGTAAAGGTTGTCAATGGGACAATCGAAGGGGTTTCAAGTTCAGGTATTTCCATCTTCAAAGGTGTGCCATTTGCCCAACCTCCCATGGGAGATCTTAGGTGGAAAGCCCCTCAACCCGTGAAAAATTGGGAAGGAGTCCGCAAAGCCGATCAGTTTGGTCCGCGTCCTATGCAAAAGCCAATTTATGGCGACATGAACTTCCGGTCGAACGGCGTAAGTGAGGATTGCCTTTACCTGAATGTCTGGACACCGGCAAAGTCCACCACTGAGAAATTGCCTGTTCTGGTCTATTTCTATGGAGGGGGTTTCGCTGCCGGTGATGGTTCTGAATTCCGATACGATGGCGAAAGTATGTCGCGAAAGGGAATTGTTTCGGTTACAGTCAACTACAGGCTCGGGATTTTTGGTTTTTTTGCACATCCTGAACTTTCAAAGGAGACAACCTATAAAGGATCAGGCAATTATGCTTTGCTTGACCAAAATGCTGCTTTGAAATGGGTCCAACAGAATATCTCAGCTTTTGGAGGTGATCCCAAAAGGGTTACAATTGCTGGTGAATCAGCCGGTTCCATTTCTGTCAGCGCACAGATGGCCTCACCGCTTTCAAAAAATTTGATTGCAGGAGCCATTGGCGAAAGTGGCGCGATGATTTTTCCGACATTGGCGCCGGTCACCCTCACAGAAGGGGAACAGTCGGGTGTGAATTTTGCAAAAAAAATAGGGGCTACCTCATTGGCCGATCTTCGGGCAATTCCTTCGGAAAAGCTTCTTGATCAAGCGACCCAAAAAGATGTTCCCCGATTTTCTGCCACTATTGATGGATATTTTTATCCCAAACTTCCTGTTGAACTCTTCGCAGCCGGCGAACAAGCCCACGTTCCATTATTGGTGGGATGGAATTCTGAAGAATCGAATTATCGAAGGGTTATCCCAGCCGGTGAACCCACTCCTGAAAACTATCTGAAAGCTTTATTAACCCTCTATGGGGACAAGGCTAATGAAGCATTGAAGGTTTTTCCGGGTTCCACAAAAGAGGAGGTCATCCAATCGGCAACCGCACTGAGTGGCGATCGGTTTATCGCTTTCAGTACCTGGAAATGGTCCGATCTGTGTTCAAAAACCGGGAGAAATCCGGTTTACCGCTATTTTTACGAACGTCCGCGACCAGCTATGCGACCCGAAATGGGCAATGCAGTTGCAGGACTTGCAGGAGGTGTTATCAAAGATCCATCAGCCAGCACTCCAAAACCACCCGCTGCAACAGGGGCCGTCCACTCAGCCGAAATAGAATATGCTTTGGGTAATCTTCCCACCAATCGTGTTTATGACTGGCAACCTGATGATTACAAAGTATCAGCAATTATGCAGGAATACTTTGCCAACTTTATAAAGACCGGGAACCCCAATGGTATCGGGTTACCTTCCTGGCCTGCAGCAAACAGCGGTAATCGCGTACAAGTAATGCACATCAATGTTAATTCCCGTGCTGAAGAAGATAAAACCAAAGATCAATTTTTATGGCTTGATCAGCAATACAATACGAAAAAGTAACAATAATTATAATGGTAACAAAAAATGTAAAGGCTTATGGTACAGAGGCATCAAATGCACCTTTGAAACCAATGAAAATCAAGCGCAGGGAAATCACTTCAAAAGATATCGAAATCGAAATTTTATACTGTGGCGTTTGCCATTCCGATTTGCATACCGCGAGAAACGACTGGGGTGGAACCATCTATCCGGCAGTCCCCGGTCATGAAATTGTGGGAAAAGTGACCAAAATTGGAAGTGATGTCACTAAACTGAAAGTTGGCGATTTTGCCGGTGTTGGCTGTCTCGTCGATTCGTGCCGTGAATGTGACAGTTGCAAACACGACCTGGAACAGTATTGCTTAACCGGTATAATCGGGACTTATAACGGACCCGACAAACACCTTGGAGGTCATACTTTTGGAGGATATTCTGAAAAAGTAGTAGTAGATGAACACTTTGTGCTGAAAGTTCCGTCTAATCTGAACCTTGCAGCCGCCGCTCCTTTACTTTGTGCTGGGATTACAACCTGGTCACCTTTGCGTCATTGGAAAGTTGGGAAGGGGAGTAAAGTTGGAGTTGTGGGCTTGGGAGGCCTAGGACACATGGCCATCAAATTGGCAAAAGGTTTGGGTGCAGAAGTAACCCTCTTTTCAAGGACTCCGGACAAAAAGAAAGATGCTTTGGAACTTGGTGCAGATGAGGTAATTATCTCGACAGATCCTCAACATATGAAATCGGTTAGAGGAAAATTTGACCTGATTATCGACACAGTTCCCTACATTCATGATATCAATCCTTATGTTTCCACTTTAAATATCAGCGGAACTTTGGTTTTGGTAGGTTATCTGGGCGGACTTGAACCGCTTTTGAATACAGTGCCAATGATTTTGGGCAGAAAATCCGTTGCTGGTTCCGTCATAGGTGGAATTGCTGAAACACAGGAAATGCTCGACTTCTGTGGGGAACACAACATTGTATCGGAAATTGAAATCATCAAAATGCAGGACATCAATGGTGCTTATGAAAGGATGTTGAAAAGCGATGTCCGGTACCGTTTTGTAATCGATATGGCTTCGTTGAAATAGCGTTTTTATTGGTCCCGCAAAGCCGTCAATTCCGCTTCGCGAAACGCTAAGAGCTGCTTTTAACTTTTTGCGTTCATGGCACTCCATGTGCAACCTTAATTTTTTGTTGTGACCCTGCTAGATGAAAAGAAGTGTCAAGTCCTGAAATCCAGTCATTTTCCCCTATAGGGGATCAGGGGTGGAAGAGTTATTGAATAAAGTAATATTTCTATGAAAAACGTAATAATCCTTGGAGCAAGCGGTACTATTGCAAGGCAAGTCATTGATATTTTGGTTCAAAAGGAGAAGATCCACCTGACATTGTTCCTGGGCAACAAAAACAGGTTGAGGAATAAAGAACTTTCGGGATGCCGGATTATTGAGGGTGATGTCCTGAATATGGAACAACTGTATGAAGCATTTGAAGGACAGGACATTGTGTATGTCAATCTTGCCGGCGACCTGGAAACCATGGCGATTAACATTGTTCAGGCAATGAATGACCAGCGGATCAACAGGGTCATTTTTATCAGTTCGATCGGTATTTATAACATACCGTTAAAACCTGTTTTAAAGCCTTACAGGAAAGCAGCAGATGTGTTTGAGGCTTCCGGCCTTGAATATACAATCCTGCGACCGACATGGTTTACCAATATCAATGAAGTGGATTATGAAATTACCCCAAAAGGCGAACCGGAAAAAGGGTCAGTGATTTCGCAAAAAAGTCTGGCGACCTTTATTTCAACGATTGTAGAGCATCCCGAAATGTATGTCAGGGAAAATCTGGGTATTAATAAGCCCAATTCATGATAAAAAGAGGTGTGTGCAAGTGATGGGAATCAGCATTGATCTATTTCATTTCCTTCAAATTTTAACTTAAAATGAATACTTTTGGAACTCAAATTTTTAAACAGAATACAAGAAAACAATTCATTCTAATTACTTAATACAATGATGCAGGTGAAATCTATTTATCTATTTTTTCTATTGGCCTTCGTAGGTATTCAGGTGTGTAATGCACAAAAAATCAGTGAATTCAGGCCTGAAAACAGGACAGGCGTTTCCTCCGAGACCGGTTTATTGAAATCATGGCCTGCAGAAGGCCCAACCTTGCTGTGGTCCAACCTTGAACTCACCAAAGGGAACTCTTCGGTTTCGTTCGGGAACAACAGCATTTACATTACTGGCATCAAAGATGCTGATGATGTGCTTTACGCTCTGGATATGAAAGGCAAAATGCTTTGGCAAACAGTAATGGGTCGTGCATGGAACGGATCGTTTCCCGAAAGCAGGGCGACCCCAACTGTAGAAGGGACAAAGGTTTATACTTGCAGTGGATTTGGCGACCTTGCCTGTATTGATGGGACCAATGGAAAAATCATATGGAGTTACAAAGGGAGCGAACTCAACAAAGGGACCTATGGGAATTGGGGAATTGCAGAATCATTATTGATTGATGGGGATAAACTCTATTTTACTCCGGGTGGGCCTGAGACAATGACCATTGCCTTGAATAAAACGACAGGCGCAGTGATTTGGAAATCTGCCTCCTTAAATGACAAACCGGGCTATATTTCTCCAATCCTGATCAACTTTGCCGGCAAAACAAGTATTGTGAATGCGTCCATGAACAATATTTTTGCTGTGGATGCTTCCAATGGGGAAATTCAGTGGAAGGTTGCGATTGAGAAACCTGCCGAAATGAGGTGGGACCTGATCAATTGTGTTACCCCGATTTTTAGTAATGGAATGATTTACTTTACAACAGGATACAATTGTGGTGCAATGATGATTAAACCAGCAGATGATGGCAAGAGCGCAAGTGTTGTCTGGACTGATAAAGTTCTGGATGTACATCATGGCGGAGTAGTCCTGGTTAACGGTTATATTTATGGAGCTAACTGGCTGAACAATGGCGATGGCAACTGGTGCTGCATCGAATGGGCTACGGGCAAGAAAATGTGGGAAGAGCATTGGAACTGCAAAGGTTCAATTATCTCTGCCGAAGGACTTCTTTATATCTATGACGAAAAGAAGGGAAATGTTGGATTACTTAAACCGAATACGGAGAAATTTGATCTTGTCAGCAGTTTTCAGATCACCCAGGGAGTTGCCGGTCCTTTCTGGGCACACCCTGTCATCCACAATGGCATCCTCTACATCAGGCATACCAATGCTTTGATGGCTTATGATATTAAGGCGAAATAAATATTTGATATTCGTAAGTTATTGTTTTGTTTTGGTTATTATTTCAGTTGATATTGAAATAATATTGCAAAACAAATTAATCGTTTAAATCGATATGGAAATGGAAAAAAGGAAATTGGGAAATAGCGGTCTGGAAGTCTCTGCCATCGGGCTCGGCTGCATGGGAATGAGTTTTGGTTATGGGACCATTTCCGATGAAAAGGAAATGATTGCGCTGATCCGGTCTGCTGTTGAAAGTGGAGTTACCTTTTTTGATACTGCTGAAGTGTATGGCCCGTACATCAATGAAGAGCTGGTTGGCAAAGCCCTCGAACCTTTCAAGGGGGAAGTTGTGATTGCCACCAAATTCGGATTTAATTTTCAAGATGGTGTCAGTACCGGGCTCAACAGCAGACCGGAGAACATCCGGAAAGTTGCGGAAGAATCGCTCAAACGGCTCCGCATTGAAACCATAGACCTTTTCTACCAGCACCGCGTTGACCCGGAAGTACCTATTGAAGAGGTTGCCGGTGCGGTAAAAGACCTTATTCAGGAAGGGAAAGTAAAGCATTTCGGACTTTCGGAAGCTGGCGTGCAGATCATCCGCCGTGCCCATGCCGTGCAACCGGTAACCGCGTTGCAAAGCGAATATTCGTTGTGGTGGCGCGAACCTGAAGATGAAATCATCCCGACACTCGAAGAATTGGGGATTGGCTTTGTACCGTTTAGTCCGCTGGGTAAGGGATTCCTGACCGGGAAAATGGACCAGAACACTACTTTCGACAGCAAAGACTTCCGAAGCACAGTTCCCCGCTTGTCGCCCGAAAACCTGAAAGCAAATTATGCATTTGTGGATTTGGTTTCGGCAATGGCAAAACGTAAAGATGTTACACCTGCCCAAATTGCGCTTGCATGGATACTTGCACAAAAACCATGGTTTGTTCCAATTCCAGGCACCACAAAGTTGCATCGCTTAAACGAGAATCTTGGGGCTGCAAACGAGGTATTTACCGCCGAAGAACTTCTGGATTTGAACAACGGTTCATCAAATATAGCTGTTCAAGGCGAAAGATATTCTGGCGGCAGTGCTAAGATGATCAACAGGTAATCAGGTACTTCCTAAATATCTTTATATAGAAAAAACACATAGATACATAGGTTTAATACAATAGGCACATAGGATTAGAATTCATTTGAGATGAAAACTATGTTCCTATGTGTTTTCCCTATGTACCTATGTGTTTAGTCCGCTGGAAATTTTTAATTTTACCACGATTCAATTTCGATGAAAAATTTTGACAACCAAATGACTCATACCATGAAAAATCTTGTAATCTCCTTACTTTTCCTTTGTTCGATAGGAATAGCTTCGGCGCAAGTCCCAAAAATGCAAAATGTACTTTATGGGGCTGCTTATTATCAGGAATATATGCCTTCCGACCGGCTTGCAGAAGACCTGAAGCTGATGAAGGAATCGGGCATGTCGGTCGTTCGTTTGGGCGAATCGACCTGGAGCCTGTTCGAGCCGCGTGAAGGTGAATTTGAATTTGCCTGGATGGACCGGATCATCGACGGCCTACATGCCAATGGGATCAAAGTGATCCTAGGAACCCCGACTTATTCAATTCCGGCTTGGTTATGGCACAAACATCCCGAAGTTCTTGTCAACTACGAAAAGGGAGGCAAAGCCTATTATGGGATCCGCCAGAACATGGACATCACCAATCCGACGTTTCTGTTTTATTCTGAACGGATCATCCGCAAGATGATGGAGCATTATGCAAAACATCCTGCGATTATTGGCTTCCAGGTTGACAATGAGACCACTTCCTACAATGTGAACAATTACGATTTTCACATCAGTTTTGTCGATTACCTGAAGAAAAAATTTGGCACTACCGAAAAGCTGAATAAAATATGGGGACTCAATTATTGGGGAATGACCATCAATGGCTGGGACGAACTACCTGAAAAAGACGGCGTGACCAATACAGCCTATAAATTGGAATGGGAACGGTTCAAGCGCAAAACAGTGGCAGATTACCTGACTTGGCAAGCCAATATTGTGGGCGAATACAGGCGTCCCGACCAGTTTATAACCCATTGCTTTATGCCTGCTGTTCAGGATATTGACCAGGTAGAGAGTTCAAAAAAGCTGGATGTGCTGGCGGTAAATGTTTATCATGGTTCGCAGGATAACCTCACCGGTGACGAAATTGCTTTTTCTGGCGACTTCTTCCGTTCGGTGAAAATGAAGAACTACCTCATCACCGAAACGAATGCGCAAACTACCGGATGGGATTCAAAATCACAGATGCCGCCTTACGAGGGACAGTTACGGATGAATGTTTATGCGCATATGGGTTCAGGAGCCAACATGGTTGAATACTGGCACTGGCATTCCCTTCATTACGGACAGGAAACGTATTGGAAAGGTGTTCTTTCTCACGATCTCCAGCCCAACCGTGCCTATGCTGAATATTCAAAAACGGCGCATGAATTGCAAAAGTTTGGCAGTAAACTGGTTAATCTGAAAATTACCAACAAGGTAGCCATCCTTTTCAGCCACGATGCCAATGCAGCTTTGAACGTAATGCCATTTAAAAATGGATCCAATACCTATCGTAGCGACCTTGTTGGACAATTTCACAAAGTCTTGTTCCGCAATAATGTAGGAGTCGATTTTATCTTTCCGGAAAACGCCAAACTTGAGAATTACGACCTTGTCATCATTCCTGCATTGTACATTGCCAGCGATGAATTGCTGAACAAGATCAGCAACTATATCGAAAATGGGGGGCATGTGATCATGCAGTTCAAAAGCGGATTCTGCGATGAAAATTCGATGGTACGTCCCATGTTGGCTCCCGGACCATTACGCAAAGCCTGTGGATTTTACTATCAAGAATTTACCAATTTTAAGGAATTGAAACTGAAGGACAACCCATTTAAAGTGGACGAAGCTTCGAATAAGGTTTACGATTGGGGCGAATACCTGATCCCGGAAACTGCGAAGCCTTTGGCTTATTATGACCATCAATACTTTGGAAAATATCCGGCGATCACGATCAACAACTTTGGAAAGGGAACATTGCTTTATGAAGGGACTGGTGTTTCGGATATGATCCAGGAAAAACTGATCCTCCAGGAGATGGGACGTGCCGGGATCAAGACTGTTGACCAGAATCTGCATTGGCCATTAGTAACCAAGAGTGGGGTAAACGATTCCGGAAAGAAAGTCCATTATTATTATAACTATGCCTCTCAAAAATCAAAGCTGGTCTATCCATACAAAGCAGGGCTTGAACTGACTTCGGGTAAAACAGTTGCAAGTGGATCAGCCCTTGAAATAGGCCCCTGGGATGTGCTGATTGTAGAGGAGAATTAAATTCGATTGTGACGTACAATAAGATAAATTGACAGGATGTTTACAAAGTCTTAATAAAGCACGTTCTATCTCTGTATAACTCTAATTTACGTTCGTCTGACATTATGATTCAATTAGTTACACAGAGGGCCACAGAGGATTCACAGAGAGCCACAGAGTTTTTGGACATCCTTATTTATTTTAGTTTTACTTTATTTTAACGTACAGAAAGTTAATGACCATCATCCACAAACGAAACGTCCACATGATAAAGAATGTGTTCGTTAGAATTACCCTTACCATTCTATTACTTTTAAGTATTTCCAGTTTTGTATTTTCACAAAATGCAGATAGTCTCAAAGTTGCAAATACCTTTAATACAACAATCACAGTCACCAACAAAGGTATTTCTTCCATCCCCAACCTGACTTTGGGAAAGCCTGCTGCAATTATTGTGATGACAATGGGCGGGAAACTAAAATTTGAACCGGAGTTTCGCTTTGCATTGGAGGGGAAACCCTGGATGTTCATTTTTTGGGGAAGGTATGACTTCCTGAATAACGACAAATCATTGATCAAATTGCGCGCGAATCCTACCGTCATTTTTAAGACCTTGTCCGTAACAAACAACAATGTTACTACTGATATTCAACGGGCTACACGTACCCTGACCGCAGATCTGACAACGACCTTTCACCTGACAAGGAAATTTGCCATGGGTGGATATTACATGTATGTTTATGGAATTGAGAAAGATATTGTAAAAAACACCCATTACATTGCCTTAAGAACCTCCTTGTCAAACCTAATGATCTCCAAAGAAATCTATATGGGGTTCAATCCGGCTGTCTATTACCTGAAAATGGACAAGAATCACGGTTTTTATTCGAACGCTACCCTAACCTTTGCCAAAAAGAATTTCCCGCTCTCGTTTGCTGCCCTTGTCAACAAGACCATACATACAGAAATACCTGTTGGTGAGAACTTTTTGTGGAACCTAAGCCTTATTTATACGATGAACAAGAAATATGTCGAACAAAAATGACAATTTAATAACATCAACTCCACATTGGAAAAAACAAAGGTTGGGCCCTCAAAACAATCCCTGCACCTGCTTGTTATAGGATAATTATAATTGATTTATAGTTAAGAGGTATTTTTATTCGCCCGCTCATCCAATTCATTTCATCTATGAAGAAGTTTTCTTTGGCTTTGTTGTTTTCGTCCTTGCTTTTGGTCAATGCTTATAGTCAGGAACCATCCTTTGCTTTGCACCTTTACAATCCAATCGACCTCTTTCAGAAAGCAGGGGTTAAAGTTGAATATCGCACCCACCAAATGGGATTCCTGATTGGCGCAATTCAATATTACGGTACTGTCCCTTCCTATCCCGGGACACAACTTGGACTTGAATGGCGCCATTACTCTATTCCGGTACCCGAAAAGAAAAGGGAAAACTTTTTTTATGCCAGGATGCTGGTCGGGCATCAGGATCATCTGGCCGCACAAAGTTCAGGTTTTATGTCGGTTAACGAAATTCCCCAAGGAGATTATTATGGGGCAGGTGCAGGAGTTGGAAGACATTATCGTTTCAATCATCTTTTCCTCGACCTGAATGCCGGTTTGAAAATTGTTGCCTCAACCGTCAAACAGGAATCTGCTTTTTACCTTTCGGGACCTGCAAGTTACCTGGACCTTCATTTTAATTGCGGTTTCCAGTTTTAGGATGCAGTGTCCCGCTGACTTTGAGCAATTGTCCACACAAGGATTTGCCGATCAAGTCACCCGGACACTAAAGCATTGTTCAAAAAAATATTTTTTTGCTTAAGTAAATTTATATAACTGAACATATGGTAAATAAGGTTAGGGTGTATTTTGTTGCATAGCTACTAACAATACTTCTGTAAATTCTAGGAAGCAATTTTGCCATATTCCAGTAGTTCTTTGACAACTTTTTTGATTTCTTATGGTGTTTGGATTGATAGCAAACACGGTCATAAATCGCTCTATCATTAAAGTGTTGTTACACAATGTTATATAATCAGTCATTGAGAATGGCTTGTTCTCCCTCCCTTTGGTCGCAAACCAATCTTGCTTTGCCAGGTTTACTGCCGTTAATGCGGCATTAAAGTGAAAATCCAATTTATTTTCGCTTCTTGCCTGACAATCATTGAGACCTGTGAACTGCTTTGCATCGTGGTACAAAAATTCAATCTTGAAACGCGACTGGTAATAGCGGACAATATTTTCACCGGCCAGGTTAAGATCGGTAGAGAAGTACAGTTTTCTGGCGGTCTCTTTTCCTTCTTTGTAAAAAATTGCGATTGCCAACTTAATGTCCCTCTTGAACCCTTTGGAGTAAACAAACAAGGAATAGACCGTAATCTCCTCATTAGAGAAGTCCAATGAAAATCGGTTAGGGTCGAATTGATTTTTGTCCACATGCCCATCATACTTCTTTAGAGCCCTTTTTTTACCTGTGGGCGCACCTGTATACTTGCACATCAATACGCTATCGTCCCTCAAACGGCTAATGAAATCCCTACCTGTTGAAACTATTGCTTCGACTAAGGGCCGTTTGGAAAAATAGGCATCGGCCACAAATATCCAATCCTATACTGACCGAACCGGCTACACCGGACCAAAACCGTCCTAAGCTGAAAGTGGATTTTCCCGATTTAGGGATATAACTTGGGTCAAGAGCAATAACTGATGCATTAGAAACGACTTGTATGATCAGGTCCTTGTTAAAACCGAGAAAGTCAAACGCTTTTTCAAATTGGTTCCGATATTTCTGCTCGGTGAGTGGGCCAAACTGTCCAAGTTGCAAGAAATTAAACTTACCTTTGATGCTCAAAATGTGCAAAAGAACGATTACTTAAAAGCTTTGCGCGGCTTATTCAACATATTAAAAGCCTTTATTTTCTAATATGTTGTATATCATACACATGATTGAATTAATGACCAAATATTTTCATACTTATTTTTAACTTATTTTACTGATATTCAAATACAAATATCAAAATTTACCGAACTATTGAAAATGAAAGATACGAAGGAATTGTCACCAGAACAACGTGACGAATTGATCAAAGTGTTAAAAGCACGTTTTGAGAAAAACAGGAAACGCCACGAAGGACTTGAATGGGCTCAAATTCAGGCAAAGCTGGAAGTTAATCCTGAAAAACTGTGGTCGCTCAACGAGATGGAAAGAACCGGTGGTGAACCGGATGTAGTTGGGACAGATGAAGCCACAGGAGGATTCCTTTTTTACGATTGCTCGGCTGAAAGTCCCAAAGGCCGCAGGAGTTTCTGTTACGACCGCGAAGCACTGGAATCGAGGAAAGAATTTAAACCTGAAAACAACGCCATTGACATGGCAGCCGCGATGGGCATCGAACTTTTAACGGAAGAACAATACCGTAATTTACAAAAACTCGGGGAATTCGATTTAAAAACATCGAGCTGGATAATTACACCTTTCGGGATTCGGAAACGGGGCGGTGCACTCTTTTGTGACCGTCGCTACGACCATGTCTTTGTTTATCACAATGGTGCAGAATCTTACTATGCTGCAAGGGGGTTCCGTGGATTGCTAATTGTCTGAATAAATGATTCTTTGGTTGTTCACTTGTGACCTATCTCATATCAATGTCTTTAAAATCAATCCAATAATGGCAGCAACAGCAATAATATAAGGTTCCTGAATCTTCTTAAAGTAAAGTACTAATGTTTCGCACATAAAAAAAGTGCTTAAAACATTGTGTTTTAGATAAAAAAAGTAGCATGGAAATTTTGTTAAGACCTTAAAATGTAGTAATTTAAGGGCGAATCCAAAACAATACT